>Ga0181532_10000695_pt1 | contig 33847 bp, 28 predicted proteins | sample PEATcosm2014_Bin_33_FD_119768 | JGI IMG/M metagenome (GOLD analysis project Ga0181532, IMG submission 119768) | Peatland microbial communities from MTU Mesocosm Facility, Houghton, MI, USA - PEATcosm2014_Bin11_30_metaG | ecosystem: Environmental > Terrestrial > Soil > Wetlands > Peat | place...
CGCCGTGCTGGGACGGTGTGCGCCCGCCGTGCTGTGCCCGTGTGCGCCCGCCGTGCTGTGCCCGTGTGCGCCCGCCGTGCTGTGCCCGTGTGCGCCCGCCGTGCTGTACCCGTGTGCGCCCGCCGCGCTGGCCGGGCCCGCTGCGCCGAGCGCGGACACCGAGAAAGAGGCCGTGGCCAGGACGAGACTCGTCGCCATCCGCGCGAGCGCGGTGCGAGGCCCCCGTGACCGGCCTGAAAGCCGCCACTGACCACCAATGGTGCTCTTCATGACGCCCCCGAAATCTGACTCGCGTCCCGGGCAAGGTGCGCGGGCGATCAGTTACGAGCCGTAACTCACCATTACGGAAAGTAACTTAGTGGAGTGGGGGGCCAGGTCAAGCAGGTTCGCGGAAAGGTCTGAAGTCTTTCCGCGCGATGCGGTACGGCGCGTCAGAGCTTCCGCGCCTGGACCAGCACCCTCGGCGACCGGATCACCCGCTGCGAGTGGTTCAGGTTCTTTGTGCGCGGGGCTTTTCGCTGTCCGGTACCGGATGTTTATCTGGTGTCTTTTTTATCGCTATCAACTGCCGTGATGCCCGGTTTGCGGCCGCCACGATCGAATCGGACCTACCGTGCCTATTGCGAGCTGATGCGGCGTGTCCTGGCTTCTGCGGCGTCTTATGTTATCCCGGGCGCCTGCTGCCTTTCGCACAACGGCTGCCGCGCACTGCCGCCAGCAGCCACCCGAGCCGGACGGCGGCGACGAACGCCCAGCATTGCCGCTGATTCGGGAAATGGGGCTGTTCTAGGGCAGAGTGAGAATCTGGTGGCCGTCGTCGGTGACCAGGAGGGTGTGCTCGAACTGGGCGGTCCGCCTGTGGTCCTTGGTGACCACCGTCCAGTTGTCGGCCAGGATGTCGTACTCGATCGTGCCGAGGGTCAGCATCGGCTCGATCGTGAACGTCATCCCCGGCTCCATCACGAAGTCGTTGCCGGGGTCGTCGAAGTGCGCGACGACCAGGCCGGAGTGGAACGTCGTGCCGATGCCGTGACCGGTGAAGTCGCGGACCACCCCGTAGCCGAACCGGCGTGCGTAGGACTCGATGACCCGGCCGATCGCGTTCAGCGGGCGTCCCGGCGCGACGGCCCGGATCCCGCGCATCATGGCCTCGTGGGTGCGCTCGACGAGCAGCCGCGACTCCTCATCGACCTCGCCCGCACAGAACGTCGCGTTGGTGTCGCCGTGCACGCCGCCGATGAAGGCCGTGATGTCCACGTTGACGATGTCGCCCTCGCGGATCACCGTGCCGTCCGGGATGCCGTGGCAGATCACGTCGTTCAGCGACGTGCACAGGGACTTCGGGTAGCCGCGGTAGCCGAGCGTGCTGGGGTACGCGTCGTGCTCGATCAGGAAGCCGTGCCCGATCTGGTCCAGTTCGTCCGTGGTGACGCCCGGGGCGACGTGCTTGCCGACCTCGGCCAGGGCCTGGGCCGCGATCTTGCCGGCTACCCGCATCCGCTTGATCGTGTCGGCGTCCTTGACGTCGGGCTCACCCAGCCGCGGGCGCTTCTTGCCGACGTACTCGGGCCGTGGGATCTGCGCGGGTACCGGGCGAAACGCGGATGGTCCGCCCGGGTGGAGCTTGGTCGCCATAATCTGCGAGTCTAATGTCCATGGGCGATGACAAGCACTGGTGGTACTGCCTCACGCACCATCAGGTCGAAGGCGACGACGGCTGCCCGGGCAAGGACCGTCTCGGGCCGTACGCCACGCGGGAGGAAGCCAGCCGCGCGCTGGAACTGGTGCAGGAGCGGAACCGGGAGTGGGACGCGCAGGACGGCGACGACGGCGAATGAAGCCGGCTTCCTGACGCTGGCGGCAGAGTATCGTGGGGTGACCCGCGAGAGAGGTGCGCCGTGACGAACGATCCGCGCCGGACGGTACTGCCACCGGTCGCCGAGGCGCGGATGGCGGAGATCCGGCGCAGCGGCACGTGGGGTTCCGCGCTGTCCACAGACGAGTTCACCGCGATCCGCAGCGCCGGCTTCGAACCCGTCGGCCAGGTCCTCGGCGCGGCCGTCTACAACATCGGCTTCACCGGCGGGTACGGGTGCGCGGGCGCGTGGACCGGCTACTACGGCAACTCGTTCGGCCCGACCCGCTCCGTCACGCAGGTGTCCAGCCGCGGTGGCGCCACCTCCTTCGCCCCGCTGGTGCAGGCGATGTACGACGCGCGGCACACCGCGATCAAACGGATGACCGCCGAATGCGCCGCCCTCGGCGGCCACGGCGTGGTCGGCGTCAACCTGTCCATCGGGCGCTTCCCGGCGGGCGGCCTGGAGTTCAAGGCGATCGGGACCGCGGTGCGCGCCCCCGGCGCGCCCCTCCCGAAGCGGCCGTTCACCTCCGACCTGTCCGGGCAGGATTTCGCCAAGCTGATCATGCGCGGCTGGGTGCCGGCCGGTCTCGCGCTCGGTATCTCGGTCGCGGCCCGCCACGACGACTGGCTGACGGTCGGCCAGACGCGCTGGGGCGCGGGCAACGCCGAGGTCGCCGGGTACACCGAGCTGGTCCACGAGGGCCGGCACGACGCCCGGATTCAGCTCCAGCGAGAGGTGCGGCAGATGGGCGCCGAGGGCGTCGTGATCGCCGACATGCAACTGCGCGTCAGCGAGCGGGAATGTCCCATGCAGGAAGGCCGGCGCGACCACATCGTGGAAACCACGATCATCGGCACCGCGATCGCCCGTTTCGCCCCGAGCTCGGGTCACGAGCGGCAGCCGACCCTCGCCGTACTGTCCCTGGACCCGCAGCGAAGGCAAGCCGCGCGGGTACGAATCGGACGATCGTAGGAGAAGGCGGATGACCGACCAGAACGTCAGCGAAGAACTGGGCGCGGCCGGGGTTCCGCAGGACGCCATGCGGCGTCTCGCCGAACTCGAGCCGGGCCGCGCCGGGAGCATCTTCACCTCGGACCTGTCGGTAAATGAGTTCCTGCTGGTCCGCGAGGTCGGCTTCCGCCCGGTCGGCCTGGTGCTCGGCACGTCCATCTACCACGTCGGCCTGCAGATCGGCCGGTGGGGCAAGAACCAGGAACTGGACGTGCTCTCCCAGGCGATGTACCACGCGCGGGAACTGGCCATGACCCGGATGGAGGCCGAAGCCGACGCGCTGCACGCCGACGGGATCGTCGGGGTCCGGCTGGACGTGGAGATGAAGGAGTTCGGCAACGACATCGCCGAGTTCATCGCGGTGGGCACCGCGGTGAAGGCCGAGGAGGGCGCCGGCGGCGGGGGCGTCACGCAGTGGCGGAACAACAAGAACCAGCCGTTCACCTCCGACCTGTCCGGGCAGGACTTCTGGACGCTGATCCGGGCCGGTTACGCCCCGCTCGGCCTGGTGATGGGCTCCTGCGTCTATCACATCGCCCACCAGCGGATGGGCAGCATGCTGGGTAACATCGGCCGGAACGTCGAGATCGAGCAGTTCACCCAGGCCCTCTACGACGCCCGCGAGCTGGCCATGAGCCGGATGCAGGCCGAGGCCGAGGCGCTGCACGCGGAGGGCATCGTGGGCGTCCAGTTGCGACAGCACAGCCATACCTGGGGCACCCACACGACCGAGTTCTTCGCGATCGGCACCGCCGTCCGTCCGCTGCGCCCCGATCACGTCATCGAGCGCCCGACCATGGTCCTCAGCCTGGACAGCTGAGCCCGCGGGCCGTTACGCGAGCTGGGCTTTCCCTGGCTGAGTCTCCCGGCGCTACGCGGACGGGCCGCTGACCACGTCCAGCAGGTGCGCCAGCCGTTCGCGCATCCCGCGCCGCGGCTGCGGGACCCGTTCCCCGGCCGCCGTACTGACCAGGTGCTGGGCCACGATGAACGACACCGGCGTGCTGCCGCCCGGCTGTACGGTCAGCGCCTCGTGCGCCAGGCTGTCCAGCTCGCGGTCCCCCCGGTTCAGGGCGAGAATCGTGGCGCCCGCCCGGCGCGCGCCGCTGACCCGGTCCAGCAGCGGGGCGGGTGCGGTCTCCGGCGTGACCACGAACAACGTCTCCCCGCGCCGCGCGGCTTCCAGCCGCTCGAGGCCGATCCGCAGGTGCGGCGGCGCTTTGTCCGGTGCGTTCCAGCGGACGAGGGTCGGGGCCAGCCCGGTGATCCCGGACAGACGGCTCTCGTCGTCCAGGTGCGCCGCCAGATGCCACGGCTCGTCCTCGGGCGTTCCGACGAGGAGCAGCCCGCCGCGCGTCCTGGTCGAGGTCCGCAGGGCCCGGGCGAACACCCGGGCGCGTTCCGGCCACCCGGTGGCTGTGAGCAGGGCCCGCAGCGCGGTTACCTCGTCGCGGTTCACATGTCCATCGTGCCCCAGCCCGTGATAATTCGCACGGTCATCACACGATTACATAAGGTCGTGTCGCGGACTAGGGGCGCGGCCGGTGGTAATTCGTCGGGTACCTGGGACGGTCGGCAGGTCGCGGAGCGGCCGGGGGGCGCGCGAGGGCGCTTTGGTAGCGTCCTGAATAGATGAGCGTCTTCGCGGGATTCAGGTGAGCATGAAATTTGCCTGGCTGTGCAGTCATGAGGCCTATCAGCCCGAGGAGCTGGTGGATCAGGCCGTGGCGGCCGAGGAGGCGGGTTTCGATGTCGTCCTCGGTTCGGATCACTTTCATCCATGGGTGGACGACCCGGCCGCGGCGGGCTTTGTCTGGTCGTGGCTGGGCGCGGTCGCGGCGCGGACCCGGCGGGTTCAGCTCGGGACCTCTGTGACGTGCCCGCTGTTCCACTATCACCCCGGGCTGGTCGCGCAGATGGCCGCGACCACGGACCGGCTGTCCGGTGGCCGCCTGCTGCTGGGGGTGGGGACCGGCGAGGCCATCAACGAGCGCCCCCTTGGCTTCCCGTTCCCCGGTTATGCGGAGCGGCAGGCCCGTATGCGGGAAGCCCTGGAGATCATCCACCGGCTTTTCGCGGGGGAGAAGGTCTCCTTCGACGGGACCTACTACACGACCGAGACCGCAAAGCTCTACTCACCGCCGGTGGGCCGGCTGCCGGTCATGATGGCGGCCGGCGGCCCGAAGTCCGCCGGCTTCGCCGGGCGGTACGCCGACGGCCTGATCACGAGCGTCAAGCAGCCCGCGGACACCCTGGCCAAGGTCATCGAGCCCTACCGGCGCGCGGCCGCCGAGCGGGGCGGCTCCCAGCTCATCCTGGCCACGCGGTGGACGGTGCTGGCGGACAACGACGACGCGGCCTGGCGCTGCCTGCTGCCGATGCGGGGCCTGCGCGCCCCCGGGCGGCTGGAGACGGCCGACCCGGCCGAACTCCGGCAGCGGGCCGACCAGATGGACCGGGCTGAGCTCCTCGACAGCTACACGTGCGTCCGGGACGCCGCGGGCCTGATCGACGCCTACCGCCCGCTCGTGACGGACGTCGGCGCCGACATTGTCTCTATTCAGGTCATGTCGGAGGACCCGATGGCGGTCATTCAGATGATCGGCAAGGAAGTCCTCCCCGCGCTGCGATCCGCCGCACCGTAGGCCCCGTCCCCGGGAACTGAGAGGATCCCGGGTCCGGGGGTCCTTCTCCGGCCTTCTGGTTCGTCTCCGGTCCGCTCGCTGAGGGGCGCCGGGCGATTTTGCCGCTTTACATCGGTGCGGGGTTACCCCGCGTGGCTCGGGTAGTTGCCAGCGGGACGAAGGACTGCACCGGCAGTTGCACCGATCCACGAGGAGGTGGCCCGTGCGAGCGATTGTCTACAAAGGCCCGTTCCAGGTTGCGGTGGAGGACGTCGAGGACCCGAAGATCGCATGGCGGCACGCTGCCGGCCGCTGGCGGAACAGACGCCTGGTGCGCCCTGTTCTCGCTGTTGACCGTTGAGCCAGCCAGAACCGCACGAGGAGAAGACCATGCCCCGACCCGTCCTGCAGCCTACCGCCGCGCACCCAATCACCATTGAGCCCACCCCGGGCCGGGTCGTGGTCCGGATCGGGGACACGGTCGTCGCCGACTCCCGTGGCGCCCTGACCCTGCAGGAGTCCACGTACCGGGCGGTGCAGTACATCCCGATGGCGGACGTGGACCAGAGCGTGCTGCGGCCGACCGACACGTCGACGTACTGCCCCTTCAAGGGCGACGCCAGCTACTACAGCGTCGAGACCCCGGACGGCACGGTCGATGACGTCATCTGGACCTACGAGAAGCCGTACGCCGCGGTTTCCGAGATCGCCGACCACGTGGCCTTTTACGCGAACCGCGCCGAGGTGACGGTCGACCCGGCCGGCGCCTGATCCCGGCGCCGGATCACCGGCCGCGCCCGGCGCCGTCCCGGCCGACCCCCGCGTTACTTCGGCGCGGGCCGCGCGCGTTCGACGTCGTCCGCGTTCTGGTCGAGGCCCTCGGCGCGCAGGCCCGCGATCACGCCGTCGATGTCGGCCTGCGGCCGGTTCTGGCTCAGCTTGGCCTTGGCCTCGATCCGGGTGATGGCCAGCTCCACGCCGACGATCGCGCGCAACTGACCCGCGATGAACGGCGGCGGCGCGTCATCCACCCACCAGGGCTGCGCCCGGTGGCCCTCGTGCTTGTCCGTGAGCCGGCGCACGAGGTTCTCGACCCAGCCCGGGTCGTCGTGGATGACAAGCCTGCCGTACACGTGGGCGGTGATGTAGTTCCAGGTCGGGACGACCCGGCCGTGTTCGGCGGTCGACTGGTACCAGGAGGGTGAGATGTACGCGTCCGCGCCCCGCACGATGACCAGGGACTCGCCGATGGCTGGCACCTTCCACTGGTCATTGTTGCGCGCCAGGTGGCCTAGCAGCGCGCCGTGCTCGCCGGCCGCAGGGTCATGGATGAACGGCAGTATCGTCGCCAGCAGCCCCTGGGACGTGTTCGTCACCAGGTCGGCCGCGCCGTGCCTGGTGAGCAGTTCGCTCACCAGACCGTCGTCCGCCGCGAAATGTGCGGGTACGTACATCGGATCCCTGAAGGTAAGCGGTAGGACTCCTGCGGGCCGGGGAACGCGCCCGAGACTACGTCGCGAGCGTACCCCGAGGCCGCCTCGTGCAGAACCGCGGCCACGTCCGCGTACCTATGGACGAACCTCGGCGTCCGCGGTGACAGGCCGGCCATGTCCTGCCACACCAGGACCTGGGCGTCGCAGTCCGGGCCGGCGCCGATGCCGATCGTGGGGATCGACAGGGCCGCGGTCACCCGTGCCGCGAGCACGGCAGGCACGCACTCCAGGACGACGGCGAACGCGCCCGCCGCTTCCAGGGTCTTGGCGTCGTGCAGCAGCCGTTCGCCGTCCTCGCCGCGGCCCTGCACCCGGTACCCGCCGAACGCGTGCACCGACTGCGGCGTCAGGCCGAGATGGGCCATGACCGGGATCCCGGCCGCGACCAGATCCTCGACCTGGCGCGCGACCCGCTGGCCGCCCTCCAGCTTGATCGCGTGCGCGCCGGATTCCTTCATGAACCGGGTGGCGGCGCTGAGCGCGTCCCTGGAGGACGCCTGGTAAGAGCCGAACGGCAGGTCGGCGATGACCATGGCGCGGCTCGTGCCCCGCACGACGGCGGCGGTGAGCGGGATCAAGTCATCGAGCGTGACCGGGATCGTCGTGTCGTGCCCGAACACCACCATGGCAGCCGAGTCGCCGACCAGCAGCACCGGGATGCCGGCCTCGTCGAAGATATGTGCGGAGAGCGCGTCGTAGGCGGTGAGCATGGGCCACTTCTCACCGCGTGCCTTGGCGGCGGCGATGTCCCGGACGGTTACGCGCCGACCGGAGAAGGCGCCGCCGTACAGCGGCTCCGGCGTGGCTGCCCGGCCCAGGCCCGGGGTGGCCGGAGGGTGGCCGCCGGCCGGCCCAGCAACGGGTGCTGCAACCGGGATTGCGGCCGGGACTTCCGCTGCGGTCCGCGTCTCTGTCGCGGCCGTGCGTGGTCCTTCTGCCTGCGGATTCATCGGTGAACCTCCACGTCTCGAGGCGCCCCAGCGGCGTCCCCGGACACACCGATCATCGCATGCACAAGGACCGGACGGAACACCGCGAATTGCCTAACGTCGGTAATGAATCAATCCGCCAGGGTGGCGCGCAAGGGCGGAACGTCCCGGACTGAGACACTAGTCACTCTGATCAGCGACGGGAGGCGAGCGTGGCGGTGGAGGCAGAGCCGGGCGGCGGGCTGCCCGCGCGCGCGAGGTCGGTGGACGACGGGACGGTAGAGCTGCAGGCGGCGGACGGGGAAGAAGTGGACGCCCTGGCCGAGAGCTACCAGCGCCGTGGCGGCCAGCCGGGCATCGCGTACGGCGTCGTGGCGGGCGGCCGCCTCGTCCACGCCGGGGGATTCGGGCAGCGCCGCGTCGCCGGACCCGGCGGGGCGCCGGGCACCCGGGCCGGGCCGGGCACCCAGGCCGGGCCGGGAACCGCGGCCGGGCCCGGCGCCGGGTCATCAGACGGCGGCGGCGTGCCGGGCGCCGGCACGGTCTTCCGGATCGCCTCCATGACCAAGAGCTTCACCGCCTCGGCGGTGCTGGCGCTCCGCGACGAAGGCGCGCTCAGCCTGGACGACCTGGCCGAAGACTACGTGCCCGAGCTGCGCGGCTGGCCGCCGGTCACGCCCGACGCGCAGCGGGTCCGGATCCGGCACCTGCTGACGATGACCGCGGGGTTCCCCACCGATGATCCCTGGGGGGACCGGCAACAGGGGACGCCGCTGCCGGAGTTCTCCGAGTTCCTGTCCGCGGGCGTCAGCTTCGCGTGGGCGCCGGGCACCCGGTTCGAATACTCCAACCTCGGCTACGCGATCCTCGGCCGGGTCATCGCCGCGGTCTCGGGCGCGCCCTACCCGGATTTCATCAGGACCCGGCTGCTGGCCCCGCTCGGCCTGTCGCGCACCGGCTTCGAGGCTGCCGAATTCGCCCCGGCGGAGCTGGCCACCGGCCACCGGCGGACCTACCGGGGATGGTCGCAGATCCCCCCGGCCGCGTGCGGGGCGTTCGCCCCGATGGGCGGCGTGTTCAGCTGCGTGCGGGACCTCGCGGTCTGGGTGGCGGGCTTCGCCGCCGCCTTCCCGCCCGGCGCGGAGGACGCCGGCGGCCAGCACCCGCTGTCTCGCGCGGCCCGGCGCGAGATGCAGCTTCCGCAGGTCGCCACCGGTGCGCGCTTCCCGGTGCCGATGCCGGGCACTTCGGCGACCGGCAGTTACGGATTCGGGCTGTTCGTCGAGGACGACCCGGTGTGGGGACGGATCGTCCTGCACAGCGGCGGCTACCCGGGCTTCGGTAGCAACATGCGCTGGCACCCGGCCACCGGCCTGGGCGTGATCGTCCTGGGCAACAGCACGTACGCGCCCGTCGGGCCGTTCGCCGTGCGGCTGCTCACCACCGTCCTGAGGCAGCAGGCGCGCCGCGCCGTCCCGAATCGCGCCGCGCATCTGGACGGCTCCGCGCACGAGGACCGGGCCCTGGCGCTGGCCCCCGCGGGCCCGTGGCCGGAGACGGTGGCGGCCCGCGATGACGTCGCCGGGCTGCTGCGGAGCTGGAACGACGAGGTGGCGGGGAAGCTCTTTTCCGGCAACGTCCCCCGGGACGAGCCGTTTCCCGAACGGCAGCGCAAGATCGCGCTGATCCGCGAGCGTCTGGGGGATTTCCGCGACGATCGGATGCGTCCGCCGGAGTTCGATACGCCCGCGCACTGCCGCTGGTGGGTGGCGGGGGACGGGGGAACGGCCCAGGTCGAGATCCGGCTCAGCCCGGAACGGCCCGCCCGGGTGCAGTCGCTGATCCTCGCCGTGCCGCCCGCCACCGGGTCCCCGCTGCGCCTGGCCCTCGACCGGATTATCGCCCTGATGAACGACGGCGCCACGTCATGGCCCGCCTCCGTCACGGCGGCCCCGGCCCTTGACCGGGCGCTGCTGATCCGCCGCCTGCGGATGGCCGCCGCGTGGGCCGGGCGGTGCCACGCCGGCGCGCACCGTGCCGGGGACGGTGAGACGTCGGTCACGGTCGAGCTGGACGGAGAGTTCACCCGGCTGCTGCTCACCGTTGCGGTCGACCGTGGTGCGGGACTGCTCCAGCAGGCCGACGTCATGCTCGGTTTGTAAGGACCAGGCTTCAGCGGGTCATTTCCGGTCGGCCCCGGCGCCGACGCTTCGCGAACCGTAACCAGCGAGTGACCCAAAGAATAGGATGCGAACCGGGAATGTATTCCGATACGGTCCTGGTTCGTATCGATAGCGCGAGTCGCCCGGGTCGCGAGGATGCGATGGCGACAGCCGGGCGGAAGCCATGACTTCCGCAGGCTTTCACTAGCCGGAACGACCGCACCGCGCGTGATCTTCCCGCCGGCCGCTGGGTCTTTGATCCCGCTCCCGGCCGGGACCGTTCGTCCGCTTGCGAAAGGCACCATGGATACGCAAACGATTTACCGACGGCGATGGGGCATTCTTAGCGTCCTCATCGTCAGCCTTCTCGCCATCGTCATCGACAACACCGTCCTGAACGTCGCGCTGAAGACGATTGCCGAGCCGCACGGCGGCCTGGGCGCGAGCCAGAGCCAGCTCGAATGGGCGATCAACTCGTACACGCTCGTGTTCGCCGGCCTGCTGTTCACCTTCGGGGTCGTCGGCGACCGGATCGGCCGTAAGCGCATGCTCATGATCGGGCTGGTCCTGTTCGGGATCGGCTCGCTGCTGTCCGCCTACTCCCGCTCGCCCGATCAGCTGATCCTCGCGCGCGCGGCCATGGGCCTGGGCGGTGCCGCCGTCATGCCGCAGACGCTGTCGATCATCTCCAACGTCTTCGAGCCGAAGGAACGGCCCAAGGCCATCGGCATCTGGGCGTCCGCGGTCGGCATCGGCTTCGCAATCGGCCCGGTGCTCGCCGGGGTGCTGCTGGCCCACTTCTGGTGGGGCTCGGTCTTCCTGATCAATGTGCCCGTGACGGTGGCCGGTGCGATCGCTGTCGCCGTGCTGGTTCCCGAGTCAAGGAACCCCGAGCGGGCCGGGATCGACATTCTCGGCGTACTGCTCTCGATCGCGGGCCTCGTGCTGGTCGTCTTCGGGATCGTCCAGGGCGGCGACGCCGGCTCCTGGGTGCACCCCTCGGTGCTCGGCCCCATCGCGGGCGGCCTGGCCGTGCTCGTGGTCTTCGCCTGGCACGAGTCCCGGACCCGTCATCCGGCCCTGGACGTCCGGCTGTTCCGCGACCGGCGCCTGTCGGCGTCGGTGGGCGCGCTCGGCCTGGTCTTCTTCGGCATGGGCGGGGTGTTCTTCTTCACCGCTTTTTACCTGCAGAACGTCCGGGGCTACAGCGCGCTGGACGCGGGCCTTATGACGGTGCCGTTCGCGATCGGGCAGCTGCTGTTGTCCCCGCGCAGCGCCGCACTGGTCCGGCGGTACGGGCCGAAGGTCGTGGGGACCGCCGGCATGTCCGTCATGGCCGCCGCGCTCGCCGGGTACGTGCTGCTCGGCACGGCCTCCCCGATCTGGCTGCTCGGGCTGCTGTTCTTCATTCAGGGAGCGGCCATCGGCGCCGCCATGCCGGCCGCCACGTCCGCGGTCATGGACGTGCTGCCCCGGGAGCGGGCCGGCGCCGGTTCCGCGCTGACCAACACCGCGCGCCAGGTCGGCGTCGCGCTGGGTGTGGCCGTGCTGGGCTCGATCCTGGCCCAGTCCTACCACCAGACGCTGGGCCCGACGCTCGCCAGCCTTCCGGCCACCACGAGGGGCGCGGCCGGCGGTTCCATCTCGGCGACGCAGGCGGTGGCCGCGCAGCTCGGCACGGCGGGCCGGGCCCTGCTGGGTCCCGCCAACGAGGCCTTCGTCAGCGCCATGCACGTGACCACGGTCGTGGCCGCGATCATCGCGCTGGCTGGCGCGATCGTGGTGCTCCGCTGGATGCCGGGCCTGGGCTCCACCGCGCAGGGCGTCGAGCCGAGCGCAGAGCCGCAGAGTGCCGAGCCGCAGACGGCCGAGCCGGTCGCTGCCGGACGGGCCGCGCTGCAGCCGGCCGCCCTGGGGGCCGCCGAGGCCCCTCGGATCGGCCGCGTGGAGGCACTCGATGGCTGGCAGGAGAACCTCACCGCCGGGGCGCCACCTGAGGCAGGGTCCGACCCGGCCGATGAGTACCTCGTCGATGTCTGGCCGGGGGACTTCGCCGACCAGTCATCCGGCGTGGAAAGATAAGGAACGATGAATCCGGCCGCCGTCAACCTCACCGCGGAGCCCCCGGGCGACGAGTATGAGCTCGGGCCGCTCAGTGAACGCTGCCCGGATGCGCGCGACGACAGCATCAACCCGCAGGCGGGCCCGGATCACGGGCCCGCCTCGGGGCGCCGACCCGGCCGCCCGCGCAGCGAGCGCGCCGAGCAGGCGATCATCGAGGCCACCCTGGAGCTGTTCGCTGAGAAGGGCGCCGACGGCCTCTGCGTCGAGGAGGTCGCCTCCCGGGCCGGCGTCGGCAAGGCCACGGTCTACCGGCGCTGGCGGGGCAAGGAGGACCTTCTCCTGGCCGCGCTGGGCTCGCTGAAGAGCCCGCTGCCCGACCCCGGCGGCGAGTCCGTCCGCGATGACCTGATCGCGCTCGTCTCCGTGATGGCGCAGGACTCTTACGACCCGCGGCGGACCCGCCAGTACACGCTGCTACTCGGCGAGGGGGAGAAGTACCCCCGGCTGATGGCCCGGTACGCCGAGACGCTGGTCGAGCCACGGCGGAACGTGATCAGGTCCGTGCTGCGCCGCGGCGTCGAGACCGGGCAGATTCGATCCGACGTCGATGTCGAGATTGCCATGCTCACGCTGACCGGCACCGCGATGGCGCGCGGCAAGTGCGAGACGGTGGAGCTCAACGCGGAGTTCGCCGAGCGTGTCGTCGACAGCCTGCTGCTCGGCCTTACCCCCCGCTGACCCGGTGGGCCGGCTGACCCCGTGGGCCGGCTGACCCCGTGGGCCCGCTGATGTTGCCGTCCTGCACCTGGCTGAGCCCGCGCGGCTACGTCGGTCACGGCCGCAGCCCGAGCGGGATGAATCTCGACGATCTTCCCCCCCGGAGTTCGCCTTCCGGGGCCGCTGCGGAATCAGCTTGTGGCGCGATCTTGTCCGGAGAAGTCAAATCCCCGGCCTAGTTTCCCGGGAGGCGCTCCCGCCAGGCGTTGGTGATCGGCAGCCGCCGGTCCCGGCCGAAGTTCTTCTGCGTGATCTTGGGGCCGGGCGGGTACTGGCGCCGCTTGTATTCGGCCTGGTCCACCAGCCGGATGACGCGCTGCACGAGGTCCGGGTCGTGGCCGGCCGCGATGAGCTGCTCAGCGCCCATGTCCTTCTCCACGTAGTCGTCGAGCAGGGCGTCGAGCACATCGTAATCGGGCAGCGAATCAGTGTCCTTCTGGCCGGGTGCGAGTTCGGCGCTCGGCGGCTTGGTGATCGAGTTCTCCGGGATTGGCGGTGACTCGCCGCGCGCGACGGCTCGGTGGTTCCGCCAGCGGGCCAGCTCCCACACCAGCGTCTTCAGCACATCCTTGATCGGCCCGTAGCCGCCGGCCGAATCTCCGTACAGCGTCGAGTAGCCGGTGGCCAGCTCACTCTTGTTGCCCGTGGTCAGGACCAGATGACCCGCGGCGTTGGACAGGCCCATCAGGATCACGCCCCGGACCCGGGCCTGCAGGTTCTCCGCGGGCAGCCCGGTCGGGGGGAACCGGGCTGGCGCCAGCTCAGTCTCGAAGGCGTCGACCATCGACCGGATCGGCACCGTCACCGAATGCAGTCCCTGCCGCTTGACCAGTTCCTCGGCATCACCGACGGAATGATCGCTGGAGTACCGGCTCGGCATGACCACCGTGTACACGTTGTCCGGGCCGACCGCGTCTGCGGCGATCGTCGCGGTCAGGGCCGAGTCGATGCCGCCGGACAATCCCAGGATCACCGAACGGAACCCGTTCTTGCGCACGTAGTCCCGCACCCCCAGCACCAGCGCGCCGTAGACCTCCTCCGGATCCGGCCGCGACGGCCAGCACGGTCCCTCGGAAACCTCCGCGGCCCCGGCCCCGGGCGCGGGTCCGTCCACCGGCTCCAGCTCGATGTGCCGGATCGTGATGACCGTGCCGTCGCCGGCGTCCACCGGCTCGCCCTCGTCGGTGATCGGGCCGTCGGCGCCGGGCAGGTCCAGGTCGTTGACGATCAGGGCCTCGTCGAACTGCGGCCCGCGCGCCAGCACGCCGCCATCTGCGGTGACCAGCAGCGAGCCGCCGTCGAAGACCAGCTCGTCCTGCCCGCCGATCAGGTTCGCGTAGGCCAGGGCCGCCCCGGCCTCTGCGGCGCAGCGGACGCACAGCGCGAGCCGCACGTCATCCTTGCCGCGCTCGTAAGGGGAGGCGTTCGGCACGACCAGCAGCGCGGCCCCCGCCCGCCGGGTCACCGCGACGGGGCCGCCTTCCTGCCAGAGGTCCTCGCAGATCGCGATCGCGACATCGATGCCCTCTCCTGAGTCGCCGCCCGCACCGCCCTCCCCTGGGGCCCCGCCTGGGTCCGCGGCAGCGCCCGCGCCGTGGCTCGCGGGCATCCGGAAGACCGGCAGTGTGTTGCCCGGGACGAAGTACCGGTACTCGTCGAAGACGCCATAGTTCGGCAGGTGGTGCTTGGCCGTGGTGATGACGACCCGTCCGTTGTAGAGCAGCGCGGCGGCATCCAGCGGGGCGCCGGCCGGCAGCCCGGTCCGCGGCGCGAGGCCGGCCCGCCGGTCCAGGTAACCGGTCACGACGGCGATCCCGCCGAGGCCCTCGGCGGCCAGCCGCTCCGCGACGGAGCCCACGGCCTCGATGGAGGCCTCCACGAACGAGGCGCGCAGGGCCAGATCCTCCACCGGGTAGCCGGTAAGCATCATCTCGGGGAAAACGATCAGCCGGGCTCCCCGTTGGGCGGCGCGCCGCGTCCATTCGACGATCTTGTCCGCGTTCCCCGCCAGATCCCCCACGGTCGCGTTGACCTGGGCCATGGCAATCCGCAGCATAGGCACCCATCTAGCTTAGGGCGGCCCTCCCGTCCTCCCCGGTGGCTGGGCGCAGGCCTGGGCGGGTACATCGGGGCGTTGCTGGTCGGCTGGCGGGTCGGCGGCATCACCGGGCTGGCCGCGGCTGGCGCGGTTGGCGCTACGGCTGCGCTGGCAATGGCAGGTTACCGCCTGATGCGCCGCCAGGGACGCGGGGTACTCGCCCGGATCCCGCTGGTAGAGCCGGTGGCGGCGGCCGGGCTGCTGGTCGTCCTGCGGCCGCACCTGTTGCTGTGGCTCGCGGCCGCGACGCTGGCAGGACTGCGCGCCGGCCAGCTTTTCCTGCGGCCAGGGGCCCGCCCCGCGCGCAGCCCTTCGAGGTGCTTCGCTAAGTACGCCGCGCGCCGGCTGGCCGGAAACCCAGGTGCGGTTCGCGCACTGTTCAGTCAAGCTCAGTTTATGGAGATCGGTGCGGGCACCGAGGGCACGGCGGTTCCGCCTGCGGTGCTGGATCGGGTGCTGCCGGCCATCGGGGGGATGGCCGCGGTGGAGCGGCTGTCCGCGCTCAGCGGCAGCGACTTCACCAGCGTGATGCTTGAAGTGGCCCGGCGCCGGGCGGCCCGCGAAACGCCCGCCGGCGTCCGGCGCCGCTACGTCCGCGACCGGTTCGCCCAGCCGGGCCCCACTTCGTGGCGCTCGATCCGCCGTGCGGAGGACGCCCTGTTGGGCGCCCTGCCCGCCGACGTGGAGATGCTGACGCTGGCCCCGGTGGTGCCGCTCGGCACGCATTCGGCGCTGGGCACGGTCAGCCAGGACAAGGTGCTCACCACCGTGCGGGCGAGCGAGGTCGCGGCCGATCCGACGAACGCTCTGGCCCTGGAAGCCTCGGTGCGCCGCCGGGCGCTGGACCGGGCCACGACGGTCAAACTGGCCGGCCTGCAGCGCGTGGTGCGGGCGCAGCAGGTTAAGAGCGCGGGCGCCCAACCGCATTTCACCTTGTTCGGGCTGGTCACGGCCGGCCGGGACGAGGGCAGCTACCGGTTTGAGCGGTCCGCGCTGGCCGAGCACCTGCGCTTCGCCGTCGCCGGGCTCGCGGCCACCGGGCTGCGGCACCTGCACGTGGCGCTGACGCCGCTGTCGGAAGCGGGGGAGCGGATCGCGGCGGCGGTCATCGACGAGCTCGACCAGGACCGGGGGCCGGCCGCCGCGGCGGTGATCGTCCTGGACCACACCCGGCAGCGGGGACGCGGCTACTACCGTGACCTCTGCTTCAACCTCAACGCGCACGTCTGCGGCACGCTGGAGGAGATCGGCGACGGCGGATTCACCGGCTGGACCAGGAAGTTGGCGGCCAGCAACAAGGAGCGCCTGCTCATCAGCGGAATCGGCCTGGACCGTCTCGCCGGGTTCGCCGATCGCTAACCTTGGCCCGGCTCGCTGCGCCCGCCGGCCAGGACGCCAATCCTGGCTCGGCTGCATCCGCAACGCTGAGCCAGGTGTAACTCTGAGGAAACAAGCGCAGGGCACACTGGGCAAGTCAGTAAACGCGGACTGCGCGGCCGCCTGGGATAGCGGGCCAGCGCGCGGCGTAGCACACCGAGCGGGAGGATGGGATTTGGACCGGGGGCGTCTAAGGTGAGAGGCGTGGACAGGCAGCAAGAGTTCGTGCTGCGCACGCTGGAGGAGCGGGACATTAAGTTTGTCCGGCTCTGGTTCACCGACGTGCTCGGCTACCTGAAATCCGTCGCCGTAGCGCCCGCCGAGCTGGAGGGCGCCTTCGCGGACGGTATCGGCTTTGACGGGTCAGCGATCGAGGGCTTCGCCCGGGTCTACGAGGCGGACATGATCGCCAAGCCGGATCCGTCGACGTTCCAGTTGCTCCCATGGCGAGGTGAGGCGCCGGGTGTGGGCCGGATGTTCTGCGACATCCTGCTGCCCGACGGGTCGCCGTCCTACGCCGATCCCCGCTGGGTGCTCAAGCGCGCGCTCAGTCGTGCCTCCGACCTGGGGTTCACCTTCTACACGCATCCCGAGATCGAGTTCTTCCTGCTCAAGGAGAAGCCGCAACCGGGGGAGCGGCCGCAGCCGATCGACTCGGGCGGCTACTTCGACCACACGCCGCACAGCATCGCGCACGATTTCCGCCGGGTCTCGATCATGATGCTGGAGAGCATGGGGCTGTCGGTGGAATACAGCCACCACGAGGACGGGCCCGGCCAGCAGGAGATCGACCTGCGGTACGCGGACGCGCTGACCACGGCCGACAACATCATGTCGTTCCGCCTGGTGATGAAGGAAGTCGCCATCGAGCAGGGCGTCTACGCGACGTTCATGCCCAAGCCGTTCACCGACTTCCCCGGCTCCGGGATGCACAGCCACGTGTCCCTGTTCGAGGGTGACCGGAACGCCTTCTACGAGCCGGGTGCGGAGCTTCAGCTGTCCAAGATCGGCCGCGCGTTCATCGCCGGCCTGCTGCGGCACGCCGCCGAGATTACTGCGGTGTGCAACCAGTGGGTGAATTCCTACAAGCGCCTGTGGGGCGCGGCCGAGCGCACCGCGGGCGCGGGCGGGGAGGCGCCGGCCTACATCTGCTGGGGCCACAACAACCGGTCCGCGCTGGTGCGCGTGCCCATGTACAAGCCGCACAAGGGCAACGCGACGCGGGTGGAGTTCCGCTCGATCGACGCCGCGTGCAATCCGTACCTGGCCTACGCGCTGATCCTGACGGCCGGGCTCAAGGGCATCGAGGACGACTACGAGCTCCCGCCGCCGGCGGAAGACGACGTGTGGGCGCTGACCTCATCCGAACGCCGCGCCCTGGGCATCAAGCCGCTGCCGCACGACCTGGGCGAGGCGATCAGCGTCATGCAGGACAGCGAACTGGCCGCGGAGACCCTCGGCGAGCACGTCTTCGACTTCTTCCTGCGTAACAAGCGCGAGGAATGGAACGAGTACCGGCGCCAGGTCACCGAGTACGAGCTGGACCGTTACCTGCCGATCCTGTGATCCGCGGACGGACCGCGGGTGGCCCTTTGCCGGGGTCCGTCGTCAGCGGGCAGGGGCCTCCAGCCCGAGGCGGCGCTGCTCGATGACGAGGCAGCGGTCTTCCACGTACAGCAGCCGGGCGCCCTCGGCGATGGCGCGGGCCTCGGCCGAGGCGATGCCCAGCTGCAGCCACAGGGCGGTGGCCCCCGCCGCGACCGCCTGGCGGGCGATGTCGGGTGCCTGCCACGGCGGCCGGAACACATCGACCAGCCCCACCTGCTCGGGGACGTCGCCGAGCGTCCGGAAGACCGGCTCGCCGAGGATCTCGTCGGAATGGGGGTTGACCGGGATGATGCGCCAGCCGTGCCCCTGCATGTACGCCGGCACGGAGTGCGCCGCCTTAGCGGCCGCCGCGCTCGCACCGACCACGGTGATGGTGTCGTAGGTTGTCAGGATGCGCTCGACAATCGCGTCTGTGCCGCTCACCCGGTCACCCTAACCCGCCCGATGCGCCCCAGCGCCGCGTGCGCCGGAGGCGCGCGGCCGGCGGCGGGTCCGGGGTCGGCTCCTCGGCCCATCGCGATGAGCGTCCGAGCTGACCGCGAACTGTCAGCGGAGTCAGTCAAGCTGCAGCCGAGCGTGAACTAGACGGCGCATGCGTGACGGCGTAACTTTCCCCTAGAAGCCAGGGTGGTGGTGTCACGATTAGGGTCGATTGCACTGTAACGCACCCTCCGCCTGCCAGCGAGGATCCCGCTCGCCTGCACGGCAGCTGGATCGCCGGACGGTAAATCCCACACCAACCATCCCCTCCTGCACAATGGCGGCCCCAGCCGTCCCGCACGAAGGAGTTGTCATGGCGCTGGCGTCTCGCATGGGCGGCCGCTCGAAGGGCCTGATCCTGACCGCGATGATCTTCGCGGTCGCGATGACTTTCATCGACCAGACCATCGTGTCGATCGCCGCCCCGACGATTCAGCACAACCTGGGCCTGTCGAGCAGCGGCATGCAGTGGGCGATCAACGCCTACCTGCTGGCGCTGGCTGCCTTCTTCGCCTTCGGCGGCCGCCTGGCCGACACCGCCGGGCACCGCAAGATGGTCGTCCTAGGGGTAATCATCTTCGCTGCCGCGTCGGCGTTGTGCGGCGCGACGCCCCGCGGCGGTGCTGCGGAGGCATGGCTGGTGGCATTCCGCGCGCTGCAGGGCCTGGGCGGGGCGATTATGTTCCCGGCCGCGATCGCCATCGTGGTGGGAACCTTCGATCTGCGCTCCCGCGGCCGGGCGCTGGCTCTCTTCTTCGGCATGGCCGGCGCGCTGACCGCGATCGGCCCGATCGCGGGCGGCTACCTGATCCAGTGGACCTGGCGGGCGATCTTCTGGATCAACATCCCCGTCGCCCTCATCGCGCTGGCGCTGATCGCCATCTCCAAGCCGGTCACCGGCCACCGGCCCGCGCCAATGGACTACCGGGGCCTGGCGCTGATCGTCGGCGGCGTGGGGCTGAGCGTGTTCGGCCTGCAGCAGTCGGCCATCTGGGGCTGGGGCAACCCGGCCATCGAGATATGCATCGCCGCGGGCATAGTGATCCTCGCCGTGTTCGTCGCGGTGGAGCGCCGGACCGCATCACCCCTGATGAACGTGCACATCTTCGCGAACCGGACGTTCACCACCGAGAACGTCATCCTCGGCATCGCCATGATGGCGTTCATCCCGGTGTTCTTCTTCGCCAGCGTCTACGGGCAGATTGCCCTGGCCGAGAAGGCGACGACGGCCAGCCTGCTCATCTTGTACTTCTTCCTCGGCTTCGTGGTCTGCGCGCAGATCGGCGGCCGGATGCTGGACCGGATCGGGGCCAAACGGCCGGTTGTGCTCGGCTGCGCCCTGGCGGCCGTCGGGTTCGCGCTGTGGGCAGGCAAGACCACCGACCTGCACGTCGGCGCCCAGGTCATCTACATCGTCATGGCCGGGGCCGGGATGGGGCTGATGCTCGGCCAGGCCAACACCGACGCGATCAACCGGGCCTCCCGGTACTCCTACGGCGAGGCCACCGGCATCACCCAGACCGTCCGTAACTACGGGGCGAGCTTGGGGTTCGCCATCCTGGGGACAATCTTGATCTCCACGTTCCGGTCCGGGATCGCCTCCTCGCTCACCGCCCGGGGCCTGTCGGCCCCCGTGGCATCGGCGGAGGCGGCGAAGATCGCCCAGTTGCAGGGCGGCAGCGGCAACATCAGCGCCATCCCGGCGTTCATCCGCGCGGACTTCGCCGGTGCCACCCGCGACGTGCTGTACGTGATGGCCGTGATCATGGCGGTGGCCGGCGTGGTGGCGCTGCTTGGGCTCAAGCGGGGCGTCCAGGAAGACACTCTGGGTGCCGCGGCGGCCGTTGGCGCCCGGGCGCCCGGCGAGGAGCCCGACGCCGCTCTTCCCCCAGTTCGCCGCAGGCGCGCCTGACACCCGCGGCGGCGATCCCGGTCAGCCGCCGGCCCATCCTCTTGGGGCCGATACGGGATGCGGGGCGCGCTGGTCACTCGGACCACAGCAGATCGAGGTCGGCGTCGACGCGCGCGGACAGGTGCGCCACGCGGGGCAGCAGCGGCTGCGGCGGGGCGGCCTCCACCGATTCGCACGCGGCCAGGGCCCGGTCGTCGAGGAACCGGCTCAGCTGGCCGTAACTGTGCCGGTCGTCGCTGGCCATCCGGTGGTGGTGCAGGCGCATGGGCGCGTACAGGAACAGCTGGTCACGGGCCCGGGTGACCGCGACGTAAAACAGCCGCTGTTCCTCGGCCAGCCCTTCCCGGGAGGTCAGCGCCATGTCGCTGGGCACGGCCCCGTCGACCAGATGGGGCAGGTGCACCACGGGCCATTCGAGCCCCTTGGCCGAGTGCACGGTGGAGATGACGAGGAAGTCCTCGTCCTGCCGGGGTGGCCCGGCGAAATCGGAGGCCGACACGGGTGGGTCGAGGGCCAGTTCCACCAGCGCGTCGTGCAGCGACGGCCGGCTCGCCGCCGCGTCGGCGAGCCGGTCCAGGTCAGCGATCCGGATGTCCGCGTCGGGGTAACGGGCCTGCAGCGGCGTCCGCAGAGCGGCCAGGATCGCGGCGGCCCGCTCCCCGGCCGGTTCCCCGGCGAGGGCACCGGCCAGGCCGCCGATGGTGCCGGCCAGGGCCTCACGTGCCCGTCGCGGCGCGGCGGCGACGGCGTCCTTCCAGCGGTCGAACGGGGCCGGATCCGCCGGGCTCAGGATCTCGATGAGCCGCCGGGCATGCCCCGGCCCGATGCCCTCGTGCAGCCGGAGCACCCGGAACCACGCGACGTCATCCGCGGGATTGGCGACGATCCGCGCCGCCGCCAGGAAGTCCTTGACGTGAGCGGCTTCGGTGAACCGCAGCCCGCCGTACTTCACGTACGGGATGCCCCGGGCCGCCAGCTCGACTTCCAGCACGTCGCTGTGGTGCGCCGCGCGCACCAGGACCGCCTGGTCACGCAGGTCCGTTCCGGCCTCGTGGGCGTCCAGGATCCGGGCGCAGATCTCCCGGGCCTGCGTCCCCTCGTCGTGACAGCGCACCATGAGCGGCCGGCTCCCGCTCTCGCGGGCCGCCGTCAGCACCAGCTCCAGGCCGCCGGACTGCGGGCGCACCGCATTGGCCAGCCGCAGCACCGCCTGCTTGGAGCGGTAGTTCTGGACGAGCCGCACGACGTGAAGGCCGGGGAAGGTCACGGATAGCTGGCGCAGATGTCCCGGATCGGCGCCCCGGAAGGCGTAGATGGCCTGGGCGTCGTCGCCGACGCAGGTCAGGCAGCCGCTTTCGGGCGCGAGCAGCCGCACGATATCGGCCTGCAGCGCGTTGACGTCCTGATACTCATCCACCAGGACCGCATCGAACATGCCGCGCAGGACGGGTCCGGCGGCGGGATCGGCCAGCGCGGCCAGCCACAGCATCAGCAGGTCGTCAAAATCGACCAGGCCATGGCTCCGCTTGTGCGCGACATAACTGCGGAACAGCCCGGAGAGCTGGGACGTGTAGTCCTCACACCAGGGAAAGCCGCCGCGCACCACCGCAGCCACCGTCGTCTGGGTGTTCACGCAGCGGGTGTAGATGTCCGCGCAGACCGCGGCGCGCGGCGCGCGGCGCTGCGTGCCGACTAGGCCGTGCTCCTCGCGCCGGGCGTCGAGCAGATCCGTCATGTCGGCCGGGTCGATCACCGTGAACTCCGGTGGCAGCGAGAAGGACTCCGCGTGCTGGCGGATGATCCGGTGGGCGATGGCGTGGAAGGTGCCGCCGGTGATCCGGCCGCCGGCCGGCCGGGGGCCGGGAACGGCCCGCGACAGCATGTCCTCGGCCGCACGGCGGGTAAAGGTCAGCAGCAGGATCCGGCCGGGCTGCGTCCCCTGCTCGCACAGCCAGGCCGCGCGGGCGACCAGCGTGCGCGTCTTCCCGGTGCCAGCCCCGGCCAGGATCAGCAGCGGGCCGCCGTCGTGCGTAGCGGCTTGGCGCTGTTCATTATTCAGCCCGTCCAGGGCGCTCGCCATCTCGAACATGAAGACGAATGTAGCCAGAACGTCCCGCATCATCCGATCGCCTCGCCGGCTCATGATGGGTTCGCCGGCTTCTGACGCGCTGTTTTTTCGCCGCGATCGACTGGGCCGCCGCGACGCACGCCAGGCAAACTTCCGAGCAAATCGCGGTCTGAGGTTGACACAGGGAGTGTCATGCGGTGTAGGGGCCGCCGAGCGGCGCGGCGAGAGCTTCCGCGAGGGAGTCGGCGAAGCGCGGGATGCCGTCCTCATCCAGTGCGCCGACCGTGACCCGTATGCCGGGCGGGCTCGCCTGGCGAAAGCGGGTACCCGGCGCGACGGCCCATCCCTTCTGCAGCAGAAAGGCGACGGACGTGGCCTCATCCGGCACCGGAATCCAGACATTGAGACCCGTGCTGCCCGTCGACGGAATGCCGCGCTGCGCGAGCTGCGTGATGAGCTGCGCGCGCCGCCGGTCGTAGCTCTGGGCGGCGCGGGCCACCGAACGCGCGGCCGTGGGACTGGTCCACAGCTGCACGGCGAGCCGCTGCAGCAACGTGCTGACCCAGCCGGAACCGACGTGCATCCGGCCCTCGACACGCGCCACCGTGGCCGCGTCGGCCGCGATCGTGGCCAGCCGCAGGTCCGGTCCGTAGGGCTTCGACATGGATCGCACAAACGCCCAGGCCGGGGTGGACCCGGCCAGGGTCGTAAGCTTCACCCCGGCCAGCTCGGCGGCATGGTCGTCTTCGATGACCAGCGTCTGCGGAAACTCGGCGAGCACCCGGCGCAACTCGGCCGCCCGCTCGCTGGTGACGTACGCACCGGACGGATTGTGGGCGCGGCTGGTCACGATCACGGCGCGCGCACCCGCACGCAGCACCGAATGCAGCGACTCCGGCTCCGGACCAGCCGAATCGACGGCGACGGGCCGGACGCGCATGCCGAGGGCCGGGACCAGATCCAGGACGTTGGGCCATCCCGGGTCCTCGACGCCGACCACGTCGCCCGTCCTGAGGTGGGCCTGCAGCAGCCGGCCGATCGCGTCCAGACCGCCGGACGCGAGCGTTACCGACTCAGCCGGGACGCCGTCCGCGCCGAGACGCCGCCCGGCGACGTCGAGCAACTCCGGCACCACCAGGCCCGGTGGGGTGCGGGCCGGCCCGCGCAGTGTGCTCAGTGCCGCTGGCTGCAGGACGGGCAGCAGCCGTGGGTCGGGTGAGCCGCTCGCCAGATCGATGACCCCGGCGCGGACGGGCAGCCGGGCCGAGCGCGTGGCCAGTGCGGGCCGGGGCCGTACGAACGTGCCGGACCTGCCGCGGGACTCGGCCAGGCCCCTTTCCCGCAGCAGCTTGTAGGCCGCCGCCACCGTGCCCGGAGCCACGCCGAGCTGCGCCGCGAGCTCGCGCACGCTGGGCAGTGCGGCCCCCGGGGCCAGGCTTCCGGACCGGATGGCCGCCTCCAGGGCGGCGGATATCTCCCTGGCGCTGCTGCCTAGCGACTGATACTGTATCGACACCATAGCACGACTGTACCAATACAAGTGCGAGCCGGGGAGGTATGAGGTGAACCTGGCTAGTTACACACCCAGCCCACAGACCACGCCGACGCGGCACAAGGAGCGCGTCAGCTACGACCGGGCGGCGGTTCACGCGGTCATCGACGAAGCGTTCCTCTGCCATGTCGGCTTCGTGATAGACGGAATGCCAGTGGTTCTTCCGCAGCTTCACGCGCGCATTGATGACACGCTGTATCTGCACGGCTCGACCGGGGCCCGCGGCCTTCGCGCCGCTGCCCGCGACGGCCTCCGGGTGTGCGTCACGATCACGCTCGTGGATGGCCTGGTGCTGGCCCGGTCAGCGTTCAGCCACTCCATCAACTACCGCTCCGTGGTCGTGCACGGCCTTGCTGCGGAGGTGACCGGCGAGTCCGCCAAGCAACAGGCACTGGCCTGTCTTGTCGACGCCGTCGTGCCCGGACGCTCCGGCGGCGTGCGCGGACCATCCCGCAAGGAGCTCGCGTCCACCACGGTGCTGCGGGTGCCCCTGGTGGACGTCTCGCTCAAGGTCCGAACGGGGCCGCCGGCGGATAACGACGACGATCTCGGCCTTCCTTACTGGGCCGGTGTGCTGCCGCTGTCCGGCGCGATCCCGGGGGTGCCGGAAGCCGCTCCGGAGCTGGACCCGCACATCACCGTGCCCGCCCACGTCACCAACTGGGCCAGGCCGCGCGCGGGCAAGAACGCGGGCAAGAACGCGGGCAATAACGCGGGCAATAACGCGGGCAATAACGCGGGCGGCAAGCCGCGGTAAGGGGCGGCCGGCCGCAGCCCCGGTGAGGTGCGGCGTCACCCAGCGCTGACCCTGCGGTCACGTCCCAGCGCGGCGGCCGTGGCAGTGGCACCCCGGGTCCGAGGGGCCGCAATCGGCGCACGCGCACCGGCGTCAGCCGTCCTCCTCGCCGTTCAGGATCGCCACCACCTGGCCCAGGGTTTCCTCATCACCGACGTTGCCGGCGAAAACCACGTAGGGGCGGCCGATCGCTCCCGGGACCGCGTCGAGCGGGCGGAACACCGAGATCACCCCGGGAAAAAGCTGGCCTGCCACCTCCGCCCGCCGGACGCCCAGCCCATGCACCGCCACGTCGTGCGAGGTAATCCCGCCCTTGGCCACGATCCAGGCGGGCGAGGTGGCCAGCGTCTCGCGGACGACCCGGGACAGCGCCGCCGACACCGTGCGGGCGATGGCCAGGCCGCCGGCCGGGTCGCGGCCCGGAACGACCGTGCGGCTGGTGTAGAGCAGGACGTCGGACCGCGCCAGGGCTCCGGCGACCTGCCGGGCCGCCGGGCCGATCACGTCATCGCCGCGCACCAGGGCCGGGACGTCCAGCTCCACGCCGGTTACCCCGCCGCGTGCGTGCAGCGCGGCGACCTGACGGCTCGTCTGGCCCACGTGCGACCCGACCACGACGATCCCGTGGCCGCCTGGCCGCCCGCCCGAGGCCGACCCAGAGGATGCTCCCGTGGACGACCTGGGTGACGACCCGGGGGACGATCGCGGTGACCAGATCTGCTCACCGCGCAGCGGGGCCTTCGGGCCCATGCCGAGCAGGGCCCGCACGAACGACGGCCCGGTCCGGAACAGGAATGAGCGTCCCGCGCGCTCGGCCGCCAGCACCCCGTGCGCCACCGTGTCCAGGTCGGAGTATTCGGTGGCGTTGACGACCACCCACGTCCCGTCCCGGACCCCGGCCAGCAGTTCGCGGACCCTGGTCGGGCCGCCGGTCCTGATGTCGGTCAGGCTGATGCTGCGCACGTCCTCCGGCCTTACCGCGCCGTGGCTTTTCTCCACGACGAAATCCCGCAGGTCCGAGGCCTGGTAGCCGAACGCGGCGTCCCGGGCGAATTCGGTCTCGCCGACCGGGATCAGTTGCCCGCCCAGCCGGGCCCAGTGAATGTCGGCGGCGGTCACCCGCCCGGCCTCCAGGAACGCTGGGATCAGCAGCACGCCGTCGAAGCCCTGGCCAACCACCGAACGCCGGACGGACTGGAGCGCCGCTACCTCGGCCATCACGTGACCCCGCAGTGTGGAGTCACTCCGGCTGATCAGCTGGACTCGCGCTGACGTCCGTTCCGCGGTAGCAATCAGCCCTCGCGCGGCGCGGACGTTCATCTCGACGGCGGCCGGCTCGTCGAGGCTGCGGGTGTTGGTCAGCACGAAGCATGTGCCGGACGGCCCGCCGAACGCGGCCGCGTAGGCATCCTCCGCCAGCACGGTCACGACCTGGACGTCGTGCACCGCCTGGGATCCGGTCGGGTCGTCGTCGAGTACGCCCAGCAGGAGGCCGTCCTCGGCCCGCATCGCGCGGATCGACTCCCGGAGGGTTTCGTCCTCCGGGAGCGGGTCCGGTAGCCCGGCGAGCACTTCGGATGCGGCCGGCAGGCTTGCCCGCAGTAACCTGGCCTTTCTCCCTCAGTTTGTGTTTTTTGTGTGACACGTAGGATCACTTTGACATCCATCCCCGCCCTAAAGGACGGGGATTCCTTCCCTCGCGGGTCGGGGTTCCTGTTTCACTGGCACGCGCGCCCGGGTTGCCCCGGCCCGTCTTACAGTGCCTCCGCAGGCAGAAGCGGCCAGCCCGGCCGCCGCAACGATGTTCTTCGCGGCGTTTTCGTCCCGCTGATGCGGGACGCCGCATCCCGGGCACGCCCACGAACGGGTGCCGAGGGAAAGCGATGCGAGCAAATACCCGCAACTGGAGCACATCGTGGAGGACGGGTAGAACCGGTCCACGGTGGCCAGGGTCCGGCCATATCGCTCACATTTGCAGGCGAGGAACGCGCGGAACTGCGCCCAGCCGGTGCGGCTGATCGCCTTTGCCAGCGACCGGTTGCGGACCATCCCGGAGACGTTCAGGTCCTCCACCGCGATGCCGTCGAACCGGCGGACCAGGTCGGTGCTGGCCTTGTGGAGGAAGTCCCGGCGCGCGTCGGCGACCCGGGCGTGCTGCCGGGCCACCTTGACGCGGGCCTTGGCCCGGTTCGCGGAGCCGTTCTGGCGGCGGGCCAGCCTGCGCTGATACCGCTTCAGTCTGCGTTCGTGCCGTTCCATGTGCCCCGGGTGGGGGATGTGCGCACCTGTGGACAGGACCGCGAAGTCCTTCAGCCCGAGGTCCACGCCCACGTTCTGCCCGGTCGCCGGCAGCGGCGCCGGGCCGGGCACCTCGGCGTGCAGGACGATGAACCAGCGCCCGGCCGGGTCCCGGGACACCGTCACCGTGGACGGGTCGAGGGTCGCCGGGTCGATGTCCGGCCACGACCACACGAACCGCAGCGGCGCGCTGGTCTTGGCCAGCGTAAGCTGCCCGTCACGCCAGCGGAACGCGGCCCGGGTGCAGGTAGCTGACTGCCGCCCCTGCCGGGACTTGAACCGCGGGTACCGGGCCCGCTTGGCGAAAAACGCCCCGAACGCCTGGTGCTGGTGACGGAGCGTCTGCTGCAACGGGACCGAGGAGACCTCGTTCAGCCAGGCCAGGTCCGGGAGTTTCTTCATCGCGGTCAGCGCCGCGTCCGATTCCCGGTAGGACGTGCCTTTGCCTTCGGCCTGGTAGCGGGCGTGGCGGGCGGCGAGGGTCCGGTTCCACACCACCCGAACGCAGCCGAACGTGCGCGCCAGTATCGCCGCCTGCTCGGGGTCCGGGTAGGCCCGGACCCTATACGCCGCCCGCATGCCACTAGTTTCCTACATGGGTCCGACATGAGTAAGCGTGACGTCAGGCCATGTTCTGCGATTCATCCCCGCCCTGAACGACGGGGCTTCCCGGAGTACCTTGGTAACCCACGCCTTACCGCCGGCCCGGGGACGCGAGACACCATGGCGAACGTGCTGATCACCGGGGGAGCCGGCTTTCTCGGCTCACGCCTGGCCCGCGACCTGCTGACCACGGGCGGGCTGGAGGTGGGGAGCGGCAAGGCCCGCCCGCTGGACCGGCTGACGCTGGTGGACCGCGTGCCGGTCCCGCCCGATCTGGCCGCGGACGCACGGGTCAGCGGAATCGAAGGGGATCTCCGCCGCCTGCTCGCCCCGGACCGGGGCGCCCCGGCGCCACTCCCCGTCGCCGACGTGATCTTCCATCTCGCCGCGGCGGTCAGCGCGGAATGCGAAGCCGACTTCGACCTTGGTATCCAGGCCAACCTGGGCGTCACCGAGGCACTGCTCGCCGCCTGCCGCTCGCTCCGGACCAGCCCGGTCGTGGTGTTCGCCAGTTCCCTGGCCGCGTTCGGTGACTCCCGCGACCATCCGCTGCCGGCGGTCGTGGACGATCAGACGCTGCCCAACCCGCAGACCAGCTACGGGGTGCAGAAGGTCATCGGTGAGCAACTGATGGCCGACTACACCCGCAAGGGGTTCCTGCGCGGGCGGACCGTGCGCCTGATGACGGTTTGCGTGCGCCCCGGCCGGCCGAACGCCGCCGCCTCCGGCTTCCTCTCCAGCATCATCCGGGAACCGCTGGCGGGCCAGCGCGCGGTCTGCCCGGTCGGACCGCAGACCGCGGTGGCGCTCGCCTCACCAGCCCGGACCATCCAGGGGCTGCGCCGCGCCGCCGCGTCCGACGACGACACCTGGGGCGGCCGGAGCGCGGTCAACCTGCCCGCGCTCACCGTGACCGTCGCGGACATGGTCGAAGCGCTCGAGCAGGTCGCCGGGCCCGAAGCGGCCGGGCTGATCGACTGGGTCCCCGATCCGGCCGCGGCACGCATCGTGAGCGGCTGGCCCGCCCGGCTCCGCACCGACCGGGCGGCCGGGCTCGGCCTCACCCCGGACCCGGACTTCCGCTCCATGATCGAGATGCACATCGCCGAAACACGCGCCGCCCCCGGCCAGCCGACCCGCTCCTGACCGTGGGGAGACCAGCCAGTAGCCATCAGGATCGGGACGTCCAGGTGGAGCTATGACCACTGGCATCCGGAGCTGTATCCGCCCGGCCTGACCGTGCGCGATCGCCTGGCCTGTTACGCGTCGTCGTTCGGTACGGCCGAGCTGAATAGCAGCTTCTACCGGTGGCCCCGGCCCGCGGCGTTCGGCGGCTGGCGCGGCCGGCTGCCGGATGGCTTCCGTCTCTCCGTCAAGGCGCCCCGGGGCCTGACCCACGGGCGGCTTACGCCCCGCAGGAGTGGCTATCCCGCATCCGCGACGGCTGGCACGAATCGCCTACGTTCGCATGCACGGGCCGGACCACCATTACCTCTACGCCGGCTCTTACAGCGATACCGATCTTCGGTGGTGGGCCGACCGGATCCGGGAGTGGGACGCGGATGGGAAAGACGCCTCCGTGTACTTCAACAATGACGGCGACGCCAACGCGAGCCGCAACGCCCGGACCTTCAGCGCCCTGCTGGGTCGGTAGCCGCGCGCCCCGCTGGGTCGGCGGCCGCCTGCGCTGCTGGGCCGGTGGCCGCCTGCGCTGCTGGGCCGGTGGCCGCCTGCGCTGCTGGGCCGGCGGTCCCCTGCGCTGCTGGGCCGGCGGTCCCCTGCGCTGCTGGGTCGGCGGCCGGGGTTTGCCGGGGCTGCGGCGTCGCCCGCTCGATAGCTGGCCAGCCGGTGTCCCGCTCCATCTCGGCCCGTTCGACTTTGCCGCCGCCGCGGACGCCGAACAGCCGTTTCGCGTACACCAGGTAGATGACGATGACCAGGTTGATGACCAGCGTGACGATCTTCAGCGCCGAGATGCCCTTGGTCAGCTCGTAGATCTCGTACGGCACGAAGACGATCGTCGCGATGAAGGTCAGGTACTCGGCCCACCGCTTGCCGAGCCACAGCCCAATCGCCTCGACGCCCTCCAGCGCGGCGTAGGCGGCAACTGCGATACCGAGCAGGTAGAGGTTGGTCGTGCTCACGGCGAACAGCCGCTGCAAGTCGTGCAGCAGCCCGTGGCTGGAGTTGTTGACCGGGCCTCCGACCCCGCCCTGCATGTCCTTGAGGATCTGGGTGAACTCGCTGTTCAGCGCGACCTTGTTGTCCACGAACAGGAAGATCGCCGCGGCCAGTGCGGACAGCACCAGGAAGTGGATGATCCGGTCTACGGCGATGAGCCGGAGGGCGTAACGGCTGCGCAGCGGCCGGCCGCGCAGCGGCAGGGCGACCTCCTCCCGTTCCGGCGGGTACTTCACCGCTGGCTGGGCGGGCGGGCTCAGCGCGATCCACGAGTCGCAGCGCATGCACCGGTACCAGCGCAGCCCGTTCGCTTCCCGCACAAACAGGTCGTCCTGCGGGCGCACAGCGGCCGCGTCGGTGCCGAGCAGTTCGTGCCCGTGCAGCCCGCAACCGATCAGCTCATAACGCAGTCTCGGGCGGTAACGCCGGGGGCGTTCCGCGCCGGGCGGCGTCAGCGGATCGCGAGAGGCGTTGCCAGTAGCCATCACCGAACGCTACCCGGCCGAGTGCACTATCTAACAGGCCGTGCGCATGTTGCGCGGGGTATCCGCCGACGGCGGGGGTTGCCGGTGCCTGGGGACGTGCGGCGGGGTTGCCGGTGCCTGGGGACGTGCGGCGGGGTTGCCGGTGCCTGGGGGGCTGTGGCCGGCGGGGGGCGGTGAGCTCGCGGTCCGGGCCGGGATGGAACAGCGCCGGATAGCCACCCGGCTGATGGCCGCCGCGGCGGTCTGGCCTTACTCACCCTCGGTGCTGGGCCGGACGCCGGCCGACACGCGGCTGGACTGTTGCCGTTCGATTCTTTGTTCGATATACTGCTATGTAAAAGTATCTACGGAATTGGTTGGAGTTATGCCGGACGAGCCGTCTGCTGATCACGAACCGCGTGATGGAGCGAACCCGCCGCACGATGGTGATCCTGTGGTTCCCGAATGTTTCGACGCGGGGTTCCTGCCGCGGGATGCAGACGGCCCGGCTTCCCGGCGGCCAGGGCGAGGCGGGGACAGCGGGTTCGCGTCCGGGGATGCGCTGGACACCGCGCTGCCCGGGCCGGTGCTGGCCGGGTTTGCCGACGCCGTCTCCGGCACCGGGCAGGGATATGCGGGAATCAGTGATGATGAGCTGATCGGCGTCCTGATCGCCTGGCAGAAAACCGAATCATGGGCCGCGGCCGGGAAGCTGGCCGCGGCCGCCGAACTGATCCGCCGCCGTCCGGTGACCGGTTTCGCCGACCCCAGCGATCCGGATACCGCCAGCGGCGCCCCGGGTGGCACCGGCGCCCCGGGTGGCACCGGCGCCCCGGGTGGCACCGGCGCCCCGGGTGACACCGGCGGCCCGGGCGGCAGCGGCGCCCCGGGTGACACCGGCGATCCGGGCGGCAGCGGGGGCCCGGGTGACACCGGCGGTCCGGGCGGCAGCAGCGGTCCGGGCGGGAACGCCGGTCTGGGCGCCAGTGCCGGGAGCCGGGGCGAGATCCGGGCGGAGTGGGGGAAGTTCTGCGCAGACGAACTCGCCGTGGCGCGCTGACAATTTCGCGGCTGGCGGCGGAGCGGATGCTGGCTTTGGCGCATGACCTGGCGGCCCGGCTGCCGGGCACAGCCCGCGCCCTGCGCGAGGGCTTGATCGATGTGTATAAGGCCCGGATCATCGCCGAGGCCACCCGGGTGCTGGATGGTCCCGGTGCGGCCGCCGCCGAAGCGTCCGTGATCGCCGATATCGCCGGGAAAAGCCCGGGGCAGATCCGCGCCGCGATCGGGCGGGCCGTGCTGCGGGTCGATCCGGGTGCCGCCCGGCAGCGCCGCGAGCAAGCTCAGCGCGATGCCCGGGTGGAACTGTGGCGTGAAGACGCCGGCACCGCGGCGATCTGCGGGTTCGGGCTGCCTCCCGATGAGGCGCTGGCCGCCGACCAGATGATCAGCGCCCGCGCCAGGGACCTCAAGGTCGCCGGGGTGGCTGGCACCATCGACCAGCTCCGGGTCCGCGCCTACCTGGACTTCCTGCTCGGCCAGGACGCCCGCCCCACCCCGGGGCAGCCCGAACCGGGCGGCTGCGGTCAGGCCGGGCGGGCACCCGGCGCAACCGGGAAAGACGGCCTAACCGGTGACCACGGCCAACGAGCTCAAGCCGGCCGGTCCAATGCGCGCGACCCGGCCAGTGGAAGCGGCCCAGCAAATGAACACGGCCCAGCAAATGAAGGCGGCCCGGCCTGTGAACAAGGCGAGGCGAGCGATCACGGCCCGGCCAGTGAACACAGCCCGGCCAGTGAACACAGCCCGGCCAGCGAAGGCGGCCCGGCCGGTCACGCGACTGGCCCAGCGGCGCGGATCAACCTGACGATGGTCACGCGGTGATCGTATGCTCGGATGTATGGAGACTACTACAGCGGGAAATGCGCAGGTCAGGGCGCGGCAGGCGCGCGAGCGGGCGGTGGCCCGTGTGGCGGCCGGCCAGCAGAAGGAGCGTAGCCGGGAGTCGTGGCAGGGGGAAGACGCCGCGATCTACTGCCGGGTGCCGCATATCAAGGATAAGGATCAGACCGGTGTGGACCGGCAGGAGCGCATTTGCCGTGACGTTGTGGAAAGCCTGGGCCTGGTGGTGCGGCATGTGTTCATTGACCCGAACCGTTCGGTGTGGCAACGGGACCGGAAGCGGCCCGGCTGGGACGCTCTTCTGAAGGTGGCCGGGAACCGGGGGATCCGGCATATTGTGGTGTATCACCCGGACCGTTTGATGCGGCAACCGTGGGACCTTGAGGAATTGCTGAAGATTTCCGAGGAACACGGGATTATCCTGCACGGGAAAGCCAGCCACCGGGACCTGAGCGACCCTGACGACCGGCATTATCTGCGGGGTGAGGTCGCGCACGCGTGCCGTTCATCGGATGACACATCACGACGTTTGCAGGACGCGATGGTGGACCGGGCACGCGACGGCAAACCGCAGACCGGGGCACGCCGCTACGGATATACGAAGACCGGAATGGAAATTGTGGCGGAAGAAGCCGCGATCGTGCGGTGGATGTTTGAGAGTTTCCTGAACGGGATGACCCCGCACGCGATCAGCGATGACCTGAACCGGCGCGGTATTCCCACCGCGCAGGGGAAACGGTGGAGCATTCCTACCGTGCTCCGGTTGCTAGATTCCCGGCATGTCGCTGGTATCCGGGTGTTCCGGGGCCAGGAAATCGGGTCCGGTATCTGGCCCGCGATCATTGACCCCGCGATGTTCCGCGAAGTGCAGGAGCGGCGCGCGTTCCGGTCGGCAGCCACCCGCGAGCAGTACGAGCACCGCACGTTCTACCTGCTGCGGGGCCTGCTGTGGTGCACCAAATGCGGCGCGCGGATGTCGGGCCGGCCCGACACCGGGGGACGCCCGGTCTATGTGTGCACCAATTTCCGGCCCACGGACGGCAGCGCGAAGTGCTACCGGCGCGCGGGCGCGGCCAGCCTGGAAAGCTTCATCAAAGACGCCGCGATTACGCTGCTGGAACGGCTGGACGTGACCGGCGCGGCCACGACCGCGATGCTCACAGATGACGATAAAGCCGCGATCGAAGCTGACCAGGCCGAACTAGTACTACAACAGCGTCTCGTGATTTCTGGTTCGGCGGGCATAGTGCGATTTTCGGGTGCTGGCCTGGCGGCGGCGTCTCCAGTCCGACCAGTGCTCATGGAAGGCCCGGGGACGGATGACGCGGGTGTGCAGGTTGAACAGGCGGCGGGCCTCGGCGGCGGTGAGCGGGATCATCGCACGCCCTGTTTCATCCGTTATTACCGGCGGAGGGCTGTATGTCCTCGGCGGTGCGAACAGTTGTCCACAGGTATCAGGACCCCTTTTTAGCCTGGTCGCCGGCGGCGCTCCCGCAGGCAGGGAGCGGTTCCGGGCGGCGGGCGCGGGCGGTGACGGCGAGGAGCGCGTGCGCGAGCATCGACAGCGTGATGTGCCGGTACCAGGC
>Ga0181532_10000696_pt1 | contig 33807 bp, 29 predicted proteins | sample PEATcosm2014_Bin_33_FD_119768 | JGI IMG/M metagenome (GOLD analysis project Ga0181532, IMG submission 119768) | Peatland microbial communities from MTU Mesocosm Facility, Houghton, MI, USA - PEATcosm2014_Bin11_30_metaG | ecosystem: Environmental > Terrestrial > Soil > Wetlands > Peat | place...
GCCGGGCGGCGTCGAGGCGTGGAGCCCGGCGGCGGAGAAACGAACCATTGGATGTCTTCATGGCCCCATTTTTACCACCGCCACCCGCTGATCAACAGGGGGACGCTCCTTTACCGCTTACCAACAAATGCTCCAAAAGGCAAAACGTTACAATGTGAGTAACCCCTTTATGAACAGAAATGCCCAAAACTCTGGGCGACCCCATCGACAATGCCCTTCAAACGAGAACGCCAAATTGGCTTCCCGTTGAATATGCGCTCAAAGTGACGACATCAAAGCTGGTTCCCGCGAAATTCAGGAGCTTCCTGAAATGCTTTATAAGTTTGGGGGCTCAAGTCATCGAATGCTTTTTGAAACAACATACGTCTGTGTTTGAGTGTTGTGAACGCGGACCCCATTTTTTCAGAGGCGTTGGCGGTAATGGTTTTGAGCCAGACCGTATTCTGACTGGCGCGGTTTTTGGCCGTCCATTCCACCACAAGCGTTATGGTAAACTTGCCGTGGCCAAAGCTGGTGTCGGATTTGACTGCTCGCGGGATCAGAATCAAATCGTCGGATGTCAATGAAGCGGCTTTTTCCTCTGACGGAACAACATCAACCTGCTGGAAAGATCTACCAGTGACGTTACGGGCGTAATCTTGCAAAGCAGAGCCAATGGGATAAACATCAGTGCCTCCTACGAGATGGAATCCGTGCTTGTAGTCTGCAAGTTCCTGGTTGAGCACCAGAACGGCGCGATGCGGCAACACGCGTCCCCCCGTCAAGGGGCTCTGTTGCACGGACACTTGCGACATGGTGATGCCACATCCGCCGGCCAGGGTCAGGGCCAGAACGGCGAGTAATGATTGAATGATCAAGCGTGTGAATTTCATAGGTGGGTGGAGTTCGGGGTTGGGTGTTTATTGTGAAAGTGGAACATTCAATTCAATAATTTGCCGGGTTTTGGTTTCAGCCAACTTTATCTTTACGGCAGCAGCGCGGGTCCAATCCTCTCCGTGGTTAAGCGGGGCGAAGTATATGAATCCCTCCATGCTTTCATCCGGCGAAAGCGTTTGATCGCCCATTTCTTTGCTCGTGAAATTCCTCTGGACTTCAGTGGCATTCGACACCATCGCGGCTCCAACCAAGCCCATAAGCGCGCCCATGCCAACCACTCCCATAACTTGACCGGCCGGACTCGAACGTTCGATTTTTTTGCCGTCACCTGTCAAACCTCCGGCTCCGTTTCGAAGCAACTGAAAACCTTCCTTTTTCACCAAAAATGTTTGATTGGCAGTTTTGTTGACGACACGGACATGGAGAATTGCAATCCCGTTGGCAATCGCGTCGATGTCAAAGTATTTATCTGTGCGCGCCCTTTCGACAAATGGATCAAGTGCAACCTCCACTCCTGATTGTTGAGCCATGCGTTCGCTGATTGACGGGGATGCCGGTTGATAATCAGCAATTCTTGCAGTGCCGCATCCATTAAAAAGCAATAGCAGCGAACAAGACGCAATGATGATGAAGTGTTTCATGATAATATTATGGGGTGATGCTGTTAAGCCGGCATTGCCAGAGCTGCGCTTTGCCAACCAATTTAGTTCAGAACCAAGGCTTTCATCCCATTTCCATTCCCGATTTGCTCACCATTTCGAAATCTGGTCAATCCACCATTTTTGCCCGACGGTCGGCAAAATCGGACGATTCCAAGCAGGAGTCATTTTGGCCAGCGATCATCCGTCCTCACGGTGCCTGCGAGGTGCTGTTGCCGGGGCTGGCAGCCCAATGGGCCTGCCCGGCGCGAAGGGATTCGACGGTCCACGCTTGAGGCAGAAGGGATATGGAGTAGTTAAGGTCCATTTGACCGCCGGCGGGCAGCTCCAGGGGCCGGGGAGCCAGGATCGCGGCACAGGCAAAACGGAACGGTCGTTTGGGCTCGTTGATCAAGTACCACGGCGCGTTCTCGCCCGCGTTGGCCTTGTCGCTGAAAATGGCCAGACCTCCCGCCACTTTTGCGCCTTCGGTGAAATTGAAGGCCACAGCGGGCGCGGCGGGACGCGCGCGATCGCTGACAAAGTTCGTGACCGGCCCGGCGGTGGAGAGCATGGATACGCTCAAGGGCAGTGCAGCCATGCGAAAGGCCAGCCCTGCGTATCCGCCATTGGTTTGCCCGCCCGGTTCGCCGGGCATGGGCGTGCGATCCAGCGTCACCGCTTCATCTCCCACCACAAAATGCGCCTTCCAATCAATGGCATAAGCGCCCCCGGCGGCGGGTGCGCTGATGATGATTTCCCGCCTTTCCGTCATGTCCACTTGGTTGGAAGGATTGATGTAAGTCAGGTCAAGCCGGATTGTGGCGCCGCCTTGCGGAGTCGTCTGGATGACGGGAGTGGTCCAGCGCGTTTTGCCCTCGGCATGGCCCGTGATGCGGTCCTCTTCCCAGTAATTGACATGGTTGGTGGAGTTGATGCGGTTGATGTATTTCCAGGAAAACCAGAGGCCATAATGCCAGGGATGGTCCTTGGGTTTGTAATTGGTCAGGGATGGACCTCCGCCCACGCTCAAGGGATGGAAAAAGGGCTTGCCTTTGTTTGGATCGAAATTGAACTGCCACACGACATTCGTTCCGTCGAGCCAGGCGATGGAGGTGGCATCACGATGCCAGTCCGCCCGCGCGGTGTTTTGGCAGAGGGTAAGAAACAGAGGCGACAGGGAAGCCGCTTTACAACATAAGCGGAAAGTTGGTAATCTCATAGACATACACATGATACTGGCGAAGAGAGTTCCCGTGGTCAAGCCATGCAGATAGAAGCTGCCCATCTAATCACGCGCCGCGATTTCCTGCGGCGGGCCGCTGTCGCTTCCGCCGCGCCGGCTTTCCCCCTGATTGTCCCCAGCCGATTGCTCGGAGCCGACGCGCCCAGCAACCGGGTGCGGGTGGGGCACATCGGATGCGGTCGAATCGCGACTGTCCACGACATGCCGGAAGTGGTCAAGGCGGATTTGGCGGATGTGGTGGCGGTTTGCGACGTTGATTCCAAACGCGCGGCGGCCGGCAAGGCCACCGTTGAAAAACTATATCGCGATCACAAGGCCAGGCCGCCGGAAATTTCCGTTTATGGCAACTATCAAGAGTTGCTGGAGCGCAAGGATATTGACGCGGTGGTCATCAGCCTGCCGGACCATTGGCACGCCCAAATGGCTCTGGCGGCCACGCTTGCCGGCAAGGACATCTACCTGCAAAAGCCGTTCACCATGACCCTGGCCGAAGGCATCCTGGTGCGGGACGCGGTGGTGAAATCCGGCCGCATTTTCCAAATAGGCAGCCAGCAACGTTCCTGGGGGCCGGACCACCAGTTCCGCAAGGCTTGTGAATTCGTCCGCAACGGACGGGTCGGACAATTGCGGCGCGTGGAAATCGGGCTGCCGATTGATCCGACCGCGCCGGATGATCCGCCGCAACCCGTTCCGCCCAATCTCAATTACGACCGCTGGCTCGGGTCCACCGAGACTGTTTATTACACTGAGCAACGCGTGCATTCGCAAAGGGATGTCCTCTCCCGCCCCGGCTGGCTGCGCAACGAGTCTTATTGCCTGGGGATGATCACCGCCTGGGGCGCGCATCATTTTGACACGGCCCATTGGGGCATGGATTGTGAACTGAGCGGGCCGGGCAAGGTCGAAGGCAGGGCGGAGTTTCCCAAAAACGCAATTTGGAACGTGCATGGCGCTTACGAGCTCGAATTGCTTTATCCGCGCGGCGTTCACATGCATGTATCGGATAGATTTCCCACCGGCGTCAAATTCATCGGAGACGAAGGGTGGATATTCGTGACGCGCGAAAACACAAAAATGACCGCCAGCGATCCCAACGCCGTGCCCGGCAACTTGAAGAAGCTGGATGCGAGCGATCCCAAACTCCTTGATCCCAACGGCGTGAAGGTGGAATTATACCGCAGCAGCGAGCATCACAAGAACTGGCTGGAGTGCGTGAAATCGCGCCAGACGCCCGCCGCGCCGGCCACCGTGGCGCATCGCAGCACCAGCGCCTGCATTGTGGGTTGGATCTCGATGAAACTGGGCCGGCCCCTGACCTGGGATGCTGAAAAAGAGCGGTTCCTCAACGACGATCAGGCCAACGCCATGCTTACCCGGCCGGAGCGCGCGCCCTACGGGGCTGCCCGCCTGGCCCGGACTTGAACGCGCGCCGAATCTTCCACTTGACTCGGATTGATGCATTCCCGGAACTGGACTTTGCAGGTCTCTGATGGCACGTTACAAAGGTGTCTTTGAACAAGCTCGAACAACTCCAAAATGTGCTGCGCTCCTACGGTTCCTGCCTGGTGGCTTATTCCGGCGGAGTGGATTCTGCTTTTCTGGCTTATGTGGCGCATCAGGTGCTGGGCGCAAAATCCCTGGCGGTGCTGGCGGATTCGCCCAGCCTGCCGCGGCGCGAGTTGGAGGAGGCGGTGGCCGTTGCCAAACAATTTGCGATTCCGTTGCGGATCGTCAGGACGGAGGAATTTGACAATCCCGACTACCTGGCCAATCCAAATAATCGCTGTTATTTTTGCAAACACGAACTTTTCTCCCAATTGGCGCCGCTGGCTCAAAATGAGAATTTTGCCGTCATCGCCTACGGCGAAAATGCCAGCGACGCGGGCGATCACCGGCCCGGGGCGAAAGCGGCTGGAGAGTTCGAGGTGCGCGCGCCGTTGAAGGAGGCCGGACTGACCAAGAGCGAAATTCGCGCCTTGTCCGCGCAGCTTGGCCTGCCCACGGCGGACAAACCGCAGATGGCCTGCCTGAGTTCCCGCGTGCCTTATGGCGAGCCTGTCACGCCGGAGAAATTGAGCATGATTGAGCAGGCGGAATATGTCCTGCGCGATCTGGGTTTTTATGATTTGCGCGTGCGCCATCACGAGTTGCGAGGGCAGGGGACCAGGGTGGATTTGGCCCGGATTGAAGTCGGTGTGGATGAAATGCCCAAGTTTTTAAACGGCGATACGTTCAGCCGCGTGGCGGAAGCGCTGAAGAAGATCGGTTACGCGCACGTCACGCTCGATTTGCAGGGCTATCGCCGCGGCAGCGCCAACGAAGCAAGAATTAAGAAGTAAGAATTAAGAAATACCTCAGTCGTTGCTTGTCATGTCTCCGCGTCCGCATACCATCGCAGGCATGAGCTTGCTGAGGGTCGAAAATCTTTCCAAAACATTCGGCACGATTCGCGCCGTGGATTCCGTGAGCCTGGAGGTGCGGCCCGGCGAAATTTATGGTCTGCTCGGTCCCAATGGCGCGGGCAAAACGACCACCATCTCGATGATCTGCGGCCTGCTCAAACCCGACGCCGGCGAGATCCTGGTCGCGGGGGCGGCGTTTTGGTCTGATCCGCAGAAAGCCAAACGCATCATGGGCGTGGTGCCGCAGGAGCTGGCGATTTACGAGGAGTTGAGCGGGCGCGAGAACCTGGAGTTCTGGGGGCGGATGGCGGGCCTGAGCTCGCGCGAAGCCAGATCGCGCGCAACGGATTTGCTCGAGGCCCTCACGCTGGCGGATCGCGCGAAGGACGTGGTCAGCACTTATTCCGGCGGCATGAAGCGTCGCATCAATCTCGGTTGCGCGCTGCTGCATCGTCCGCAATTGCTGCTGCTGGATGAGCCGACGGTGGGCATTGATCCGCAGGCGCGGCTGAATATTCTGGAATTCATCCGCAACCTGTTGGCAGCCGGGACGGCGATTCTTTACACAACACATTATCTGGAAGAAGCGGAGACGCTTTGCCATCGCATCGGCATCATTGATCACGGGCGGTTGCTGGCGGAAGGGACGTTGAGTCAATTGCAGGAACGGCTGGGCGGCGACCGTGTGTTCGTGCTTGAAGCGGATTTCAAAAACACTTCGCCGGAGGCATGGGATGGTTTTCACAATCGCTTTCGGATCATCCAGAAAACGGAGCGGCAACTGGTCGTCGCGGCCATTGGCGCGCGTGATCCGTCCGAGTGCCTGAAGGATTTGCTCGAACTTCCGGTGCGCGCGGAAAACGTCACGCTCAAGCGGCCCAGCCTGAACGATGTGTTTCTGCAACTGACCGGACGCGAACTAAGGGAATAAAATGCTACGCGTGCTTCTGGCCAAAGACCTGCGTCGCACACTGCGGAATCCGCTGCCCTGGCTCATCAACCTCATCGTGCCTTTGGCCATGACCCTGCTCGTCGGCCTGATATTCGGCGGACATTCCGAGAGCGGCGCACTGGGGCGCATCCGATTCGCGGTGGTGGACGAGGACAAGTCGCTGTTGGGCGATTTGCTGAACGGCATGACCAACCAGCCCGGAGGCGGCAGGCATTTTGAACCGGTGTTGATGAAGCGCGACGTGGCGTTGCGCGAGATCAATGAGGGCAAAATCAGCGCGGTGCTCATCATCCCGACGAACTTCACGCGCAATTATCTCACGGCGCACGAACCGGTCAGCCTGGAGCTGATCAAGAATCCGGCGGAATCAGTCAACCCGGCGGTGTTGGAAGAATTGCTCGGCGCGGCGGCCACGGGGTTAAACGCAATTTCGCACAACTTCAGTTCCGAGATTTCCGAATGGCGGCCAGTGGTGGAGGGCGGTGGGGATTACGCCAGGGCTTTGTTTTTGATTGAGCGCACCTACGCCAAAGTCATGCTGGCGAAGCAGTACAAGAATTACATCAACCCGCCGCTGGTGAGTTACGAGAAAGAAACTCCGCCCAACCAATCAACCAGCAGCGCAGCGGGCAAAGCCGGCGCCTCGAAGGGTGGCGACACCGATGGCGTGTTCGCCTACCTGCTGACCGGGTTCTCCGCCATGTTTCTGCTGTTCATCGCCGGCAGCGCGAACAGCGATCTCTACCGTGAATTGCGTCAGCACACTTTCGAGCGATTCCAGACGTCGCGGGAATCGCTGGCGCCATTCCTCGCCGGCAAGGCTGTGTTCGCGGTGGTGATGCTGCTGCTGTGCAGCGCGATGATGCTCGGCGGCGGCGGCTTGATTTTTCGCATTTACTGGCGGCAACCCCTGGCGCTGATGACTCTCACCATCGGCTACACTTGTTTCATGGCGGCTTTGTTCGCTGTATTTGTGGCGCTCATGCCGGATGAACGCCGCGCGGCGGTGCTGAACAATCTGGCGGCGATGGGCCTGGGCCTGGTGGGCGGAGTGTTTCCACCGCAACAACTGCCTGCGTTTTTGCGCGATCACATTACGCCGTTGCTGCCCAGCTTTTGGTTCGTGGACGCGGCGCGCAATCTGCAGGACGGAGGCGCGGGCGTGGCCTGGGGTTGGGTGGCGTTTAAACTGGCGGCGCTGGGTGTGGGGCTGATCGTGCTGGCGGCGATTTTGTTTCGACGGAGATTCCAATCTGGTTTGCGCACATGAAACGTCTCCTCGCCATCGGCCACACGGACCTGCGCCTTTTTCTGAAGCACAAGAGCGCTTACGTGTGGTTCTTCGTCATTCCCCTCGCTTTCGTTTATATCATGGGCTTCGCCAATCGGGGCCCGGGCGATCCCTATAATCGCACGCCACCGGTCCTGATCGAGAACGAAGATACGAATTTCCTCGGGCGAATTTTTCTCGACGAACTCAGTTCACAAAACATGTGGCTGTTAAGCCCGACGAATCGCGAGTCCGCCGCGCGTGTCATCCGCATCCCGGCCGATTTCACGAGCAAGGTTTTGTCGCGGGAGGAGACCAGGGTGCGGTTCCTCAAGCGCGACGCTTCAGCGCAGGCCGACGCCGCGCTGATCGAACTGCGCTTGGCGCGGGCGTTGATCGCGATGAACGGCCATCTGCTCGAGGCGGCCACGGCGACGAACGCGCCGGGAACAATTACCGAAAGCAAACTGCGGGAAGTCATGGCCGGGAGGAATCTGGTGAGTTTGAACGCGCGATTTGCCGGACGAAAGCCAGTGCCGTCCGGCTTCAACTTTTCGCTGCCGGGAAATCTGGTCATGTTCCTGATGATGAACCTGCTCATCTTCGGAGGCGCGATCATGTCCGCGGAGCGGCGCAACGGGGTGATCAAACGGCTCATGGGTTGCCCGGTGACGCGCCTGGAAATTGTGATGGGAAAAATCTACGGCCTCATGCTGCTGGGGTTGGTGCAGATCCTCTTTCTCCTCGCGGCCGGCAAATTTCTGTTTCACGTCAACCTCGGCGCGAACCTGCCCGCCGTGACCCTGACGCTGATCCTGCTGGCGTGGGTGGCCGGGTCGCTGGGCGTGCTGGTGGGTTCGCTGGTCGCGGCACCCGACCGTGTGAACGGGATTTGCGTGCTGGGGAGTCTGTTGATGGCGGCGTTGGGCGGCTGTTGGTGGCCGCTCGAAATCGGACCGCCCGCGCTCAAGACCCTGGCGCTGTGCCTGCCGACCGGCTGGGCACTGCAGGCGTTGCATCAGCTCATCAGTTTCGGCAGCGATTTCAGCGCCGTGCTGGCTCCGCTGGCGGTGTTGCTGGCGTTCGGCGCGGCGGCGAACGTACTGGCCGCGCGGTTTTTCAGGAACTAATCATCACCCGGCGGATCGCTCCGGCAAATAAAGCGGCTTGCCGCCAAAGACACGGGGGCGTTATCTTAATGCCTTGGGGAAACATAAATGAAGTTCATTCACGAGAAATTCCTGTTGCATAATCGAACCGGCCTGCACCTTTACCGGGAGTTTGCCGAGTTGGAGCCGATTTTCGATTATCATTGCCACCTCTCGCCGCGTGACATCGCGGAAAACCGCCAGTTCAGAGACCTTTGCGAAATCTGGCTGGAGGGCGACCATTACAAATGGCGCGCCATGCGGGCCAACGGCGTAGCGGAAACATATTGCACCGGCTCCGCCGAGCCGTTCGCCAAGTTCCGCGCCTGGGCGGCGACGGTCCCGCATACCTTGCGCAATCCACTTTATCATTGGACTCATTTGGAGCTGAAACGATATTTCGGAATCGACGAGTTGCTGGATGAAGCGAGCGCGGCGACCATCTGGAAGCAAGCCAATCAACAATTGGCCGGTCCGGAATTGAGCGCGCGGGGTATTCTCAAAGGGTTCAACGTCAAAACGCTGTGCACGAGCGACGATCCAACGGACGATCTAAAGCATCACGAGAAGATCGCCGCCGACGGTTTGTCCACCCGGGTGTTCCCGTCGTTCCGTCCGGACAAGGCGCTGGCCGTCGATCAACCGGTTCCTTTCAATGCCTGGATTGCGCGGCTGGAAGAGGCGGCGGGCGGCGCGATCGGCGATTTGCAGGAGTTTCTCGGCGTCTTGCGCCGCCGTCATGAATATTTTCACGCCCGGGGTTGCCGATTGTCCGACCATGGGCTTAACCAGTGTTTCGCCACGCCTTGCAGCGTCAAGTCCGCCGCCGCGCTTTTCAGCAAGGCGCGCCGCGGCCAGGCGGCTTCGGCGGAAGAGCACGCGCAATTTGGGACGTTCATGATGTTGTTCTTTGGCCGGCTTGACGCGGAGAAAGGCTGGGTCAAACAATTGCACCTCGGGGCGCTGCGCAACGGTAATTCCCGGCGCCTGCGCCAACTCGGGCCGGACACCGGGTTTGATTGCATGGGCGATTTTCCCCAGGCGCAGGCCCTGACCGGTTTTCTCGACCTGTTGGAGCGCGAGGAGGCTTTGCCCAAGATGATTCTTTACAATAACAATCCGGCGGATAATTACCTGCTGGCCACGGCGGCGGGCAGTTTCCAGGATGGCCTCGCGCCGGGCAAGATTCAGTTCGGCCCCGGTTGGTGGTTTCTGGACCAGAAGGAAGGGATCGAATGGCAGTTGAACGCGTTGTCCAACATCGGATTGCTTTCGCGCTTCGTTGGCATGGTGACCGATTCCCGCTCCTTCATGTCCTACCCTCGTCATGAATATTTTCGCCGGGTCTTGTGCGATCTCATCGGGCGTGAAATGGAGCAGGGCCAACTGCCCGACAACGAAATGCTGCTGGGCACGATGATCCGCAACATCTGTTACGGCAACGCGCGGAATTACTTTCCGCTGCCGGCCGCGGGCGATCCCGCCGCCAGCCCGGCCCGGGCCGCCGCGCCCAAACCCGGCGCCCGGCGGGAAACGCACCGCCGCCAGCCCCGCTAAGATTGGACACTTTTGCCCGGTGACGAACTTCCTTCCCTTGCCCCGGTCATTTTACGAGCCATCGGCCGAGGCGGTGGCCCCGCGGTTATTGGGCCAATGGTTGATTCGCAAAACTGCCAACGGTTTCTACGGCGGACCGATTGTGGAAACGGAAGCTTATCTGGCGGATGATCCCGCTTCTCACGGATTTGGCGGCGAATCGGCGCGCAACCGCGCCATGTACGGCCCCCCCGGACACGCTTATGTCTATTTGATTTACGGTGCCCATTTTTGCGTCAATGCCGTCTGCCAGCGCGCGGGACGCGCGGAAGCGGTGCTGATCCGGGCTATCGAGGCGGAATATGGCGAAGAGTTGATGCGCGACAACCGCCCCGTGGCCAAACCCATTTCGTTGACCAACGGCCCGGGAAAACTTTGCGCGGCGCTGGCCATTGATCGCAAACTGGACGGGGCGGATCTTTGCGACGGCCAGGCGGAACTGTTCGTTGCCGCCAATCCCGATCTGAAACTGTTCCGGAAGGAACGCGGCCCGATGATTACGACAACGCGCATTGGGATAAGGCGGGCGGCCCATTTGCGCCTGCGTTTTTACCTGGACGGCAGCGCGTTTATTTCGCGGCGTGTTCGCCCGCCTTTGCCGCAACCCATCGCACGACCCGTTTCGACAAACCGGGCACCCACAAAACACTAATGTGCCCGCTTCGAAAACGCCAAATCTCAGGCTTGTCCCAGGCGCGCCAGAGGTCTTCGACGTTTTCCCTGGCTACGAATAAATCATGTTCCGCTTCGACCAGCAAAATGTTCTCCCTGGCAATGACCGGGTGGTTGGAGACCAGGTTTAATTTGTGCAAATCAATGTGCCGGTCTTGCAAGGCGCAACGAATGGTTTCGCAAAACGCTGCTTCTTCGATCAGCCTGTCAAGACGCGCGACCGGCACGGTCAAAACGGCGGCGCCAATGCGCGAGTCATGGCAGAGAGTCAGTCCGGCAAGCCATGCGCCCAACGAAACACCCCATATTCCGACAAAGGGACACGCTTGCTCCGTCAGCCAGTCGATGAAGGCTCGAATCTCCGCCATGGCCTGAAGGGTTGCCTCGACCGTGTGCAGGACATCGGCGCAAAGGAAATTTCCCCAGGCGCCAAGCTCGCGCGGACGGCGATCAAATTGCCAGGGCAACTGCAACGTCGCCGCGCTGATCCCCATTTGGTTCAATTGCCGGGCGTGGCGGGGAAAGTAGAAATGATGATTCAACCTGTCGTTCCAGCCGTGCAGGAGCAGAATCACCGGTTTTTGCCGCCAGCGGTCATCGCACCGATACAAGCGGCCATGAACAACGTTGTTCACAGCGTGCGCGGTGGGGCGCGGACTGGCAAAACGGAAGTTTGACGGGCCGGCGAACTCGATGGCAGCGGGGTTCATTTTGGCGGGGGAGAAATCGAGGTTTTGCAGCAAACGTTGGGCTTCCTCCAGGTGCAAGTCCCTTCCGTCGGGTTTCGGCATGCGGGCCGCGGCATGGTGAATGGCCACGCGGTCAATCCATTGGCAAAAAAAAGGGATCATCTGACGCCACCCAAATTTTTATGTGTTGTGTTCAACGCCTTCTCATTCTATCACAAGCAACTGATTTGAAACCCAATTGAATACTGAATCCAGCCCAGTCCCCGCCAGCCTGCTCCTTTCCCTGGAGACAATTGTTGAGCCATTGGATATCGGCAAACTATTTTTGCGCCGGCAACCTTTGCAAGTTGAATTGGGCAGCGGCGACGGCTCGTTTTTGGCGCAATACGCGGCGCTGCATCCGGAGTGGAATTTCATCGGGGTGGAACGGCTGCTCGGCCGCCTGCGAAAAATCGAACGAAAAGGACAAAGGGCGGGCTTGGCCAATCTGAAGGGAGTAAGAATCGAAGCGTCGTATTTTCTGGAATATCTGCTGCCAAAAAAATCGGCCACAGCCCTTCACATCTATTTTCCGGACCCCTGGCCTAAACGAAAACATCACAAGCACCGCCTGATCAACGAACGCTTTCCCCAACTAGCCTGCGACGCGCTGGTTCCGGGCGGTGCGGTATATTTGCGCACGGACGACGCGGATTATTTCGCGCAAATGAAAACCGTGTTCGAGGCCTGCCCCGCGTTTGCGCCAATCCCGACGCCACAGCCCCTGTCGGAAGTATTGACTGATTTCGAACGCGATTTTCTGGCGCGGGGAATCCAAACCCTGCGTTTGGCCTGGCAGTTGGCGGGCCCTTAAACGGCTTAAGCCGGCATCATGCCGGTTTTGCGGGCGTAGTTGAACAAGCCGCCGGCATCCACCACCGGGCGCACGTCGCCCAGCGGCTTCAGCGAATGGATCTTTCCACTGGACTGCACCGTGAGCGTTTCCTTGTCCAGGTCCACCGCGACCACGTCGCCGGTCTTCAATTCATCACAGAGGCGGTCGGCGCATTCGCACGGATAAAGTTCGCCCGTGGCCACGCTGTTCCGGAAAAAGATCCGCGCAAAACTTTCGGCCACCACTGCCTTGCATCCGGCCGAGCCAAGCGCAATCGGCGCGTGTTCCCGCGAACTGCCGCAACCGAAATTCCGCCCCCCGATGACAATCGGATACTCGCTGTCGAGCGCGCCCGGCTTGACGTAGCGTTGCGGGTAGAGCGAATCCGGCAGGCCGGCCAAAGCGTGGCTGCCGAGCTTTTCATACTCGTCCGGCAGGGTTGGAATCAGGTTCAAATACTCCGCGGAAATGATTTGATCGGTGTCGATGTTGTCGCGCACCACGTAAACGGGCCCTGTAAATACAGATTGCATAACTGAATTTTGCCGCCGCCGCCGCCGCTAATCAATGAGATTTATCCGGCGGCGCTCCTTTCAAATATTGCCTCAAGGCCTCGTGCCGTTTATCGACGGGCAGTTTTCCCAGTGCCGCAACCGCTCCATAAAATTTTTCCATGTCCCCTCCGTTGGCGTGGAGCAGCGCCTGAAAGGCGGGCACCAGGTCGTAATACGTTGAGACCGTGTTGAGCTTGGCGTTGTTGATCGGTTTCGCGAACCATTCATCGTAACCGGATTCGTTGCCCCAGGCCTGTTTGGCCGCGGCATATCTGGCCCGCAACTTCCCAATGATTTCTTCTTTACGCCGCAATTTTTCGGCGTCCGGCAAATGCCCGTCCGCGTAAACGGCATCCAATTCCCGGCGTGTGTCCATGACCAGTTGCACAAACTGGTTTTCGCGCGCCAGGCCCGCCTGGTGTTCCTGACAGGCCTGCGGGTTGGACGAGGCCGCGAACCAGCGCCGTATTCCTTCCGCCGCGACCTCCGTCGCAAACGCTTCGTTGAAATCCGTGTCGCCGTTGACATACAGGCGCCGGTGTCCCAATTCATGAAAGATCAGCTCCGCCAAATTCGCTTCCGGCTCAAAAATGAAAGTGTTCATGAGCGGATCACGAAACCACCCCAGCGTCGAGTAGGCCTCGACCCCATCGACATAGACGTCCCAACCTTTTTTCTCCCAGCGGGCCGCGTAACGGCGCGCGCCCGCCTGATCAAAATACCCGCGATAACTGGCCCGGCCCACCACCGGGAACCACCACGTCTTCGGCTCCAGCGAAAGGGCCGGCGCCACGTTGACATTCCACACCACGCAGGGGCGTCGCAGATCAATATATTTGACATAGGCGCCATCCGCCGGCAATTTCAATTCCTCCGCCGCAAACTGCCGGATTTTCATGACCTGCCCGAATTTGGCCTTCAGTTCCGCCGGCGTTTTCGGGTTGGCCATCAGATTGGTGATCAATTCTTGATGGGCCAGGATTTGGCATTCGCCCGCGATGGCCTGCCGGTAAAAGCTGATGGCCTGACAACCCGAGAAACACACCAGCATGACAAGGCAGAGCAGACCCACCATCGCCAGTCTCGTCCGACGCCTGCTACGGAATTTAATTCGTGCAAACAAAGGGCGCATCTCAATTTTTTGGGCAGCCACTCCCAACATTAATCTCCTTCGCACAGGCGGAAATCAGAATGGGGGAAGTTTCATGGTCAATGAAGCGGTTCATGCGGATTAAGATTAGGATTAGGATTAAGATTAGAAGCGTTTACCCAAGTGAAGTGTGCCCTTTGAGCATTATCCCTTCTGCTTTTCCCTGGCCCAAAGATCCCGCAGCGTGATGGTGCGGTTAAAGACAAGCTTGTTGGCCGCGCTGCTCTCATCCAGCGCAAAGTAACCCAGGCGCTCGAATTGATAACGCAAATCCGGTTTGGCATCGACCAGGCCCGGCTCACATTTGGCGGACAGCACTTCCAACGACTTAGGGTTCAGGTAACTCTTGAAATCGCCTGCGGCATCCGGCTCCGCCGTTGTGAACAGACGGTCATAAAGCCGGACTTCCGCATCCACCGCGTGGGCCGCGCTGACCCAATGAATGGTTCCCTTGATCTTGCGCCCCGATGTCGCCCCACCGCTTTTGCTCTCCAGATCGGCCGTGCAGCGCAATTCGATGACATGGCCCGCCGCGTCTTTGACCGCTTCGTCGCACTTGATGATGTAGGCGTATTTCAAACGCGCCTCCCCGCCCGGACGCAGACGAAAGTATTTCGGCGGCGGATTTTCCATGAAATCATCCTGGTCGATGTAGAGGTCGCGGCTGAAGGGGACGCGGCGGGAGCCGGCGGCGGGGTCTTCGGGATTATTGACAGCGTCCAGCTCCTCCACGCGGCCTTGGGGATAATTCGTCAATACTACCTTTATCGGGCGCAACACCGCCAGCCGCCGCAGCGCCCGCCGGTTCAAGTCCTCCCGGATGGCGTGTTCCAGCACGGCCAGGTCGGTCACCCCGTTGTATTTGGTGATGCCGATGTGATAGGCAAAATGGCGCAAGGCCCCGGCCGTCACCCCGCGGCGGCGCAGTCCGGAAATGGTCGGCATGCGCGGATCATCCCAGCCGGTGACGATTTTCTCGCTGACCAGTTGCAGCAATTTGCGTTTGCTCATCACGGTGTAGCCCAGGCTCAGGCGCGCAAACTCATATTGATGGGGCAGGGGACGCGGCAGGTCCAGGTTCTCCAAAATCCAGTCGTAAAGCGGCCGATGCACCTCAAACTCCAGCGTGCAGATGCTGTGCGTGATGCCCTCCAGGTAATCGCTCAGGCAATGGGCAAAATCGTACATCGGGTAAATGCACCATTGGCGGCCGGTGTGATGATGTTCGGCGTGGCGGATGCGGTACAGGACCGGATCGCGCAACCAGACATTCGGCGCAGCCATGTCAATTTTCGACCGCAAAGTCCGGGTGCCGTCGGGGAACTCGCCCGCCTTCATCCGTTCGAACAAGTCGAGACTTTCCGCCACCGGCCGGTTGCGCCACGGACTATCCCGTCCGGGCCGGTCCGGGGCGCCGCGATAAGTGTCCATATCCTCCGCTGAGAGGTCGCAGACGTAGGCCTTGCCCTTTTTGATCAAAGCCACGGCATATCCGTAAATCTGCTCAAAATAATCCGAGGCATAAAACGGCTCGAGTTTCCCGGCGGAGGTCGGGCCGGTCGCCGGCGCCAGGTAAAAGTCCGGTTGCCCGTTGCTGGTCACGGCCTGGGGAGTTTGACCCGCCGCCTTGAACCCCAGCCGGTCATCCGCCCAGCCGTCAATCAGCCACTTCACATCGGCGATGATCGAGTCCACATATTCCATCTCTTCCTTGGTCGGATTGGTATCGTCCATGCGCAAGTTGCAGACCCCGCCAAATTCGCGCGCGATGCCGAAATTGAGGCAAATTGATTTGGCATGGCCGATATGCAGATAACCATTCGGCTCCGGGGGGAAGCGCGTATGAATCCTTGGGTAGCGCTTTTCGGCCACATGCGCCGCCACAATATCGCGGATAAAGTCCGAAGGCACGGCCGCTGCGACAGACCCGCCTGGATTGGACTCGGGATTTGAATTCGTCATCGGCCTGAAACTCTAAGAGGAAACCATAATTGCGCAATGGAAAACCAGCAGAAATTAACATGATTGACACATCGCGTCCGTGACAGATCTCTCAGCCATGCATTCAACTCTTCCAATTTTGCAATTGCCCGGCTTTTTCCCATTGTCAGAGTGGCTTCCGCCGCGCGTCCGGGTGCATGCGGATCGGCGGCGGCACGGGGATGGGGCGCGGCACGGCGGGCGCGGGCGGGACGGGCGGCGGCGAGGGAGCTGGCGTGGCAGCGGCGGCGGGCGCAACTTTCAGTTGCGACATCCATTGCTTTGCTTCAGTCGCCACCTCGCCGATCTTTGCGTCGGGAAACTTGATGTCACCCAGGTCGGCGCCAATGCGGTCGGCCAGACTGCCGATGACTCCGCCGAGTTCCGGCATTTGCATTCCGGACGACAGCCCCACCGGGTGCTCCAGCGCTTCGTAACCGTTGACGACCCACTCCAAATCTCCGGTTGCGATATCCACCATCAACCCATGCACCGGCATCCGCGGACCGATCAACGGGCTGTGGCGGACGAAGTCAACGGCCTGCATGACGTTTTGCCGTTCGTCGGCAAACACGCCGAAGTATTCGGTCAGATTGAGCGGCAATTGATTCCGGTCGATGCCCAGGTTTTTGAATCGTTCGGTCAACTCGGCGATGCTGGTTCGGGAGACCTGGCAATCGGTGTGGCCGATGATGGCGATTTCGCGGCCACCCTTGACCGCGCAGGCCAGCGCCAAAGAGCGCATCGTGCTGCTGAGCGGTCCGGTGATGATATTGCCGGCGTTGCGCAGCCAGATAAAACTTTCCGCGGGCAGGCCCATCACGCCCGGAAACAACCGGTTCAAGCGCGGATCAACGCAGGTCAGGGCCACGACCGGCAATTCGCCTTCATAATCGCCCAGATGAAAGCCCGCGCTCCGGTCGCCCTTGAGCGCGCGATGATTGGCGCTGATAATGGCGTCGAATAAACGCATAAAAGTTCAGCCTCAGGCCGGGGTTTGTTTGCCTTCGCCCTTCGCATCTCCCATAGCGTTTTTGAGGGCTGGAACTTGTTCGAGCAGTTTTTCAAACTTGATGCCGGTCAGGCTCTCGATCACCGGCGGCAGCTGGCTGATGATCTGCGTGACATCGGCGGTCATTTTGCTCGCGCCGCCACCCGGCCCGCCGCCGTTGATAATGACAATCTTCTCCGTCTTGGCCAGCGGCTCGCTTATCTTGCCTGCCACTTCCGGCAGGATGCGCACGATCATTTCGATCACCGCCGCCTGGTTGTATTGCTTGAAGGACTCCGCCTTGAGCTTCATCGCCTCGGCCGTGGCCGCGCCCTGGGCTTCGATGACGGCTGCTTCGGCCAAGCCGCGCGCCTTGTTGGCATCGGCCTCGGCCAGACCGGTAGCCTTGACCACATCGGCCGCGGCGAACCCCTTGGCCTTGGTCGCCGAGGCGGCGCCGGCGGCTTCTGTTTCGAGCTGGAATTTGGTGGCGTTGGCCAGGGTCTCGACCCGGTACCGTTCGGCGTCGGCCGGCTTTTGCACGTTGGCTTCCAGTTCGCGCTGTTTACGCAGGATTTCCTGTTGTTGCAGCTCGATCTGCTTTTGTTTGTCAACAATATTGACCTGAACCTCCTCCGCCTTGACCAACTGGCCGGTCTTGAATTTCTGCAAATCATAAGCCAGGTCCGCCTCCGCTTTTTTCTGATTGACGGCCGCCTGGAAGCTGGCCACGTTGGTTTGGTAATCCCGCTGCGCTTCCGCTATCTTGGTGTCGGCCAGGAATTTCGCCTCCTGTCCGGCTTGCGTGGCCTGTGACGAGCGGATCATCGCGTCCCGGTCCGCCTCCGCCTGGGCGATGACCGCGTCGCGCTTGACCTGGGCGATGCGCGGTTTGCCCAGCGCGTCCAGGTAGCCCTGGCCGTCCTGAATGTTCCGAATGGTGAAACTGACGATGCCCAGCCCCATGTTGGCCATGTCTCCGGCGGCGACTTCCTGGACTTTGGACGCGAACTGGTCCCGGTTTTGGTAAATGTCTTCCACGGTCATCGTGCCGAGAATGGCGCGCAGATGGCCCTCCAAAGTTTGCGTCGCGACACTCTTGATGTCGTCAATCGTCTTGCTCAACACTTGTTCGGCCGCCGTGGCAATCGAGATGTCGTCGCCTTTGATTTTTATCTGGGCCACTCCGTCCACCTTCACCGGGACGCCTTTGCTGGTATAGACCTCCGGCGTTTGCACATCAATGGTCAGCAATTCCAGCGAGAGCCTGTCCACTTTTTCAAGGACCGGGATGACGAATGTGCCGCCGCCTTTGACGACGCGAAAGCCACGCGCCCCAACCGTGCCGTCCGGCTCGACGTATCTATGCTTGCGCCCGGAAACGACGAGCACCTCGTTCGGTCCCACTTTGGTGTAGCGGCTGGCCCAAATGGCGGCGAAGAGGAATATAACGATGACGATTCCCACTACGGCGCCAACAACAATGCCGGCATTGGGGATGTTTAACAGTTGAGCAAGGATGGCTGGGTTCATAATTTCTGATATTTGAGGTTGCGGAATAGGGCGGTTCTCAGACGGCTGAAACGTAAAATTGCGATTCGGCAATGCGGGTAATTTTGACGGTTTGGCCGTTGCCCACAGCGGCGCCGTTCTGTTCGCGGGCCGGCGCGGTATAGCGCGTCCCGGCCTGCACATAAGCAATCTCGCCCACGCCAGACGGCGGAATGGGCGTAATCACAGTGGCTGTGTGGCCGACCAATGTGCCCACGTGCGATTCGCTGGAGCTTTGCGTGGCATGAAAAATCGCGCCGAACAGCCACAAAACAGCCCCCGCAATAACCAGGCCCCCTAAAATCGACAAGGGCATGCTGACCCAAACCTTTTGGGTCGCCTCGATTCGCGAAAAAATCAACCCGAATCCGCCAAACGCCGTGATGAACGAGCAAATGGTGGTCGGACTGAAAGGCGAAAGCCCCGGGATGCCCGAATCTTGAAAGCCCGCCTCGGCGTGGCCTCCTGTCCCGATATCGATGTGCGCATCATGCCCTCCAAGCAGGTGCCCAAAAAACGCGCTCAACAACGTGAAGAGCAGCCCGACGAAAAAACAAATCGCATAAACCAATATTGCTGTTGTTGTTTCCATAAGCTCAATTCTGACGGACTCGCCGGGACATTCCCGGCGCTAATGCAGAGACTATCCGGGATTGGTCCTTTCGTCACTTATAAAAGGAGAGGGAACTTGTAATCGGCCCCATGTCTTCTTTTGGCCTCGCCGGCTTATCATTGGCTTGTTTTGACCATGTTTAACTAAGTTTACAATGGTTTGACCGGACTGAAGCCGATTATTCTGCAAGTTGCTTATTATGAATGACTTGAAGCGATTCTGACCGCCAGTTTGACTAAGCGAATCGGTTTGATCCACTTTGATTGACTTTGACTGACATGGACTTTCATGGACGGACATGGACGGGCAGGAACTTGCGATTGACCGATTCCTCCGGGCGCTCGCAGACATCGATTGTGGCTCGATTTGACCACAGCCCGAATTCAATCTGGCTCCGATTCGGTTTTTCATAACTTCAGCCCTTTAGCATTCAGCCTTTCCTCATTCTTCCTTTCCGATCCGGCCTTCACCGGCTACGGCAATTCATTACGCGAACAATACAGTTAACATATTCATTCGTCAACAGATTTTTGAAAGAATTTGTAAAAAAATGTGATATTTTAAGAAATCAAGCCCAAGACATTGCGCGGCACAGGCTTGGGCGCCTTTAAGCGGAGATTGCCGCGTTCATGCCGTAAAGAAACACCTTTCAGAGGCCTTTGGCAAGGCCGAAGCCAACCCCCAATCGCGCGCCAGGGACCTTTTGAACCTTTTCAAGCTGGAGCAACAACCCGCGGCTCCGTCGGGTAGTTGCGGTCCCGCCACGCGTCGAAGCCCCCCAGCAAGGGCCGGACGCGGTTGAATCCTTTGCGGCGAAGTTGCAGAGCCATCCGCGCGCTGCTGATTTCGTTGGGGCAGGAGCAATAGAGGATGATGTCGCGGTCGCGGGGAAGCTCCTGCGCCCGAAGAGCCAGCTCCTCCATGGTTGTGTGACGCGCGCCGCGGATGATGGAGGCATTTTGTTGGAGTTCCTCGAGAGAGCGCAGATCGAGGATGATGGGCTTCTCCCCCGCCTCCTGCATTTGATGCAATTCGTCAACAGTGATCCGCGTCATGCGCAACTCATTCAACAGTCGATGCCGCTGGAAGTACTTGCAAGCGATGTAAACCGCAGCCAGCCCGGCCACCAAACCCAGCGCCTTGCTTCCGAGGCTGGTGAGCGAGCCAATGACCCGGTCCAATTGATGGCTGAACAGGACTCCCACAAGGATAAAGCCCCCTGCATAAAGGAGCGAACCCAGTCCGTCGAAGAAAAGGAATCGCGGGGCGCTTACGCCAGAATTGCCCGCCAGCGGCGGCGCGAGGTTGCCCAAGCCGGGAACGAACTTCGACGCGACGACGCCTCGCATGCCGTATCGCGTGAACAGGTTTTGTGTCCGGCGGACGCACGAGTCAGGCTCCAATGAGATGCGGCAGAGGAGGCCCAACACGCGGGTGCCGTAATAGCGTCCCAGAAAGAACCAAATAAAATCAGCCAGCAACGCGCCAAATGTCGCGGCGCTCAACGCCACCAACCCATTCATTCTGCCAGTGCCGATCAAAGCGCCCGCCGCCAACAACCAGGGCACGGAGGGCAGCGGAGCACCTATTTGTTCGACGAATACCGCCGCGAGCAAAAATGCCGCGCCGTGTCGAGACAGGAACACAAGCGTTTCATTCATATAGGTGCTTTCGCCTTTCTTCTGATCGATGTCTTCAGATACTTTTTAAACGGGTTGTTATCCCTTCGGCTCCTGGACGGCTTTCTTCTCCGGGGATAGGAATTGCAGACGCGTGAAGGCGGCGGGATTGATTCTGGCTTTGCCGAAATCCGCGCTGCGTATGATCATCTCGTTGGGCCGCCAGGTTTCCAGAATAAAGGTCAGGGCGCCGCCTTGGGCGAATGTGGCCCGAACGGTGGCAGCTTGGGTTTGAGGCGGATTGGTCTGCCGACGGGCGAAAGCGATGGCCTTGAGTTGCACGAGCGGGATTTCAACGGGGCCATTGGTCGTGCGGGAGGCCATTTTTCCGTTGCTGATTGACTCGATGTCCCCCGGCACTTCTGCGCCGTTTTCGGACCAGAAGGCATCGTGTGTCACATCGGCGGCGGGTTCATCGAATATTCCGTCCCAATGGGTGATGCGCAAATGGCTCAGCTTAATCACGCCTCCTGGATTCTGCACAAATCTCATGCCGGTGCCTTCGCCAGTGAAGCCATCGGGATCGACCCATTCCTTGACCAGAGAGTCATCGAGGGAAAGGGCGATTTTGTGCTGCGCCTTGCTGACACGCAGATCGACATGGAGCCGGTCTTTGTTATTGAGGAAAGGAAAGGGCAATTGGCCAAGCCCGTGAAGACGCTCCTTTTTTTTGATCGGCCACAAATCAATGTTTCTGTAGAGGGCATTATCCAGGCGCAAACTGTAAAAGCCGCCAAAGTCCGGCCCCTGTTCTTTGCCAAGCAGATAAATCGGCCGCAACGAATCGGTATAAAGGGCGACGGCAAGATTGAGAGGGCCTTTCCAAGCCAGGTCGAATTGAATCTCCGCCGCATCGGGCAGCTTGAGGTCGCGGGCGATGGAGGCGGTTTTGCGGGCGTAAAAAGCGCCGTCGCGATAGGTCCATTGGCTGGTTTCACCGGGCGCGGCCGCGGCTGACACGGCCTGGGTCCATCCATCCAGTCCGGTGATTTCATCGAAGACCGCCGGCGAAGGCCGAATGAAAACCAATGATTGCAACGAGGCGCGGGGAATGCTCAAGCGGCCGGCATACCACGTCTGCAAAGCAACGGCTTCGCGGTCACAGGAAACGAGGCCGCCTTCCAGAGAGTCGCCATTGGCCAGAAGAAGCCGGCACGCATTGTTGGAGGGTGCGGGGGAAGTCTTTGGCGCTGGAAAATCAATCTGCGCAATGCTGTCCGGCTTGAACTCGATTGGCTGGGCGGCGGCGGGATGCCGCCACTGAACGGCGCCTGGCGGGTCAATGGCCAGCAATTGGCCATACAACAAATCGCCGTCGCGGAAAAGCAGGCTGTCCGGGGCCGCGTTGGTGGCCGGGGAGGATTTCGGCGGCAGTTGGGCTGGGGCGCTTGAAGCAAGGGCGGCGGCGAGAGCCAGGCTGACGAGATTGGGAAGGAGGCGCATTTCACTTTTTTGGGAAGCCGTTCCCAATCTTAATCGTAATCTCCGCCGCGCAACCGGGGACACATTTGGATTAAGATTAGGATTAGGATTAAGATTAGGAGCCGGAAACGGCCACGCCAAAAAGGCAAACATACCCTTGGGAACGATTTGGGCGATGCTATTCATCCAGACCCTCGAATTCCTTGTCGCTCGCGACCGGGGGGACGGCTTGCGCATGGCCGAGGTTAAACTCCAGTTGGCGGATTTGCCCCGGCTGAAAAGCGAGGGAACCGAAGATCGCGCTTTGTCCGGAAACTTCCTTGTCGCTCCATTTTACCAGTTGAAAAGAAAGACTGCCGCCGCACGGGAAATGGGCCCGAACTTCCCAGGGACCGCGAGTCGCGGCCGCAACCGGGGTGGCGGCGAAATTAATCTGGGTGACGCGCTGGAGGGGGATCTGGAGGAGGGTTTCGCCCAGGGCCAAGGTGACATTGCCGCCGTGGATGCCGGTGATCTTACCGCCAGCCTGGTCGTGATTGATAAAACGAATAACGTCAACATTGGTCATGACGGCGGAAGTTTCCGGCTCGTAGCGGCCCTGCCACTGGCTGATTTTGAAGTTGCTCAATATGACCCGGGTGTTGAGACCGCTCACTTGCTGAAAGAGAAGACCCCCGCCCGTGGCGCTGAAACCGTTTTCGTCCTTCCAGCGTTTGGCCAACACATTATCAACAAAAACGGCCACCGTGCCTTCTTCCTTGTTCGATTGTATAATGATATGGATTTTGTTTTTGGCAGGGGGACCTGGCAACGGCGCGCTGCCGAAATTTCTCAGCGGCATCTGCCGGGCGGCGTCAACGTGGCGCAAGTTGACCTCATCGCGCGTGAACTCGAGCATGTACGAATTGCCGTAATCCAAATGGTCCACGGCATCGGTGTAAATGTTCACCAGCAACTCGAATACGTCGCTCCAGGCCAGGTCAAATTCAATGGCGGAAGAACCGGACAAATCGAAGTCGCGCCCCAGGGTTCCGGGAGACCCGCTGATGAAGGAGCCATCACGGAAGGTCCAGCTTTCGGGATTATGGCTGCCGATGATCCAGCCTGCGGCGTCGGCAGGCCCGTCGTAGAGAATTGCATAATTGCTGGAAAGAAAGGTGATGGTTTGCACGGACGCGCGCGGAATGGTCAGCGACCCGCCAAACCAGGTGCTGAAGCCAAGGTAATCGTCATGCAGCGAAGTGACCGAGCCGAGCAAATCGTCGCGATTGACAAAACGAAGATGGCAGGTCGGGGCCAGGGCGACGGAAGCAGCGCGGGCAAAACGGATCGAATCAATATGACCCGGCTGCAAGTCGATGGGGTTCTTTGCCGCCGGGTTTTCCCAACGCAGGCCGGAAGCGGCATCCATGCATTTCAAGCCGCCGTGCATGAGCGAGCCATCGAGAAATTGCAAAAGATCACCCTGATCCGCAGGGGTGGTGAGGGGCTGGCCGGCAGACGGGATCCCGCCCCGGAGGATGAACAGACCGTCCGGCTGGATTTGGGCGGGCAACCCGGCAGGAAAAACCAGGCAAACAAAAAACAGAACCAAGGCGGCGTTACCTCTCATAAATCGGCAGGTAGCGGTAGTTCAGCGCCAGGGATAAGAGCGACCCGGCGGTGGCGAAGGTGGGCCCGAGCTGTCCCTCCCAATTGCCGTCCGGCGTCTGGGCGGCCCGCAGCGCAGTGATGTTCGCGCGGTTCCAACCCTGCCACAAGTCGGGCGAGCCGTGGAACCAGGCCTGGGAGGCGTAATAAAGAAAATATTGAGGGTAAGCCCGATCGGGCTGCGTGTTTTTGAGGAAGGCGAACGCGCTTTTGAAGGCGGCCGAGTTTTTTTCCCGGGCCAGCGCCAGAACGACGCAGGCGATGGCGGTGCGGGTGGCATTGGGCGCGTTGGGCGAAATGTAGCCAAAGCCGCCCTCGGGAGTCTGGCAAGACAAGAAGAATTTAAGGCCGTTCTGGATGGCTTCTTCGGGCACGGCCATGCCGGCGTTGCGGGCGGCGAGCAGGGCGACCATTTGCGCGCCGCTGACGGTGGTGTCCGCATCCTGGGACTCGGGAGAATAACGCCAGGCATGAAGGCGGTTGAGCTTCTGGGCATTGACAATGAGACGCACCGCCTTTTGCAAGGCGGGACCGAGCCGGGGATCGTCCACCGCGCCATAAGACTCGGCCAGGGCAAGGGTGGCGAAACCATGATTGTACATGGAATTGCCGATGTAACCGGTGTTGGGAGCCATTTCTTTCAAAATGAAATCCAGCGCGCGATGAATGGTCGTGCTGTAAGGGCCAAAATTCGGATCGTCGCCGTGGGCCAGCAGGCTGATGACAGCCAGGCCGTTCAGGGCGGCTTCGTCGCCGCGCGGTTCATCGGGCCAGTTGCCCTGGGGCGATTGGGTGCGGACAAGGAATTGCATGGCCTTGACGTACATGCGATCCACTTGCCCGGCCATGAGGCCGGCGGACCCGGTGTACAACTGTTGGGCGCGCAACGGGCCGGGCGCCAGAGACGCCGCCAGCAACAGCCACAACAGCCGATGCGCCTTAATCTTTGGATTGTTCAATGCCATGAAAATAGATGTCCAATGCGTCGCGAAATTCGGCGGGTGAATTCTCGATGACACCGGAAGCTTTGTCCACGTTTCGTATTGCGGCGCCTTTGCCGGCTGCGTTGCCGGTTGCGGGGTTGCCGGCCCGATCCGTCTTGCCGCCGGCGCGGTTGAGGCCGGTCGCGGGCTGGACGGCCATGGCTTTGGCATTGTCGGTATTTTGCATCATGCGCAGGAGGAATGCCATTTCCGCGGCAGTGCCGGGGGACGGTTGCGGACTGGGCCGTTGGGCTTGTTCGTTGATCAGATTGACCAGATCAGAAAGGGAGTCGATGGTTTTGATTTCGGCCTGGTCGGCCGGCTGGCCCGTCTGGGGCGTTTGCAACACGGTTTCGACTTCCTCCATCGCGCCGGCAGTTTGCTTGAAAGCCGGCTCCAATTCGGCCAGGGCCGCCCGCTGATGGATGTGCTCCAGGTCGGCTGCCAGTTTCTTCTGGATGTCAACAAGGGAATTGACCCGGTCTTTGAAGTTGGACGGCTCGCCCTTTTGCTGGTCGAGAACGGTGGTTTGATCGCGCAGGTTCATTTCGTTTTCGCGCAGGCGCAACAAGGCGATGAGTTGTTCGGTCATGTCTTTGGCCTGCGATTTGCCGCCGGAACCGTGGCCGCCGCCGGAGTCGTCCGGCTTGGGTTCCAGTTTGTCGCCCCATTGCTGAAAGCGTTCGGACCACTGATCCAGACCGCCGGAAGCTTCGATGGCGATGTTGTCGCCGATCAATCCGCCCAAACGTTCCAATTCATCGGTGGCGCGCGAGTCTTTCATTTCCCGGCTGACCGCGCCGTAGTTTGTCTTTTGTGTGCGCTCGAAGAAACGGCTGATTTCGCCCTGCAATTTGCCCGATTCCATTTGCGCCCGGCCCTGGTCGCTGATGAGCGCGTGTTCGAAAAGTTTGAATTTCCCGGGCAGATCTCCGGGCGGCAGGCCGATGGTGTCGGGAGCGGTTTTGAGCAACTGGACGCCGATCTCCTTCTCCTGCGCTCCAACTTTGCGCAAGCGTTGCGAGAGGGTCAGGGCCTGCATGTCGTCCATGTGCCGGCCGGCTTTGTCCTGCATTTTTTCCAGAGCTTCGAGAATGTCGTCGGCTTTTTGGCTGGCGTCGGCCATTTGTTGCGGGTGCGATGCGGAGTTTTGTTGGGCGGATTGCATGGAGGCGGCGGCGTCCTTCATTTTCTCCCGCGCCAACTGCTGCCATTGCTGCGCGGACTGGCTCCATTGGCGGATGGCGTCCGCGGGAAACACGGGGTTTTTCATGGCTTCCTGCAGCGCGGCTTCGGCTTGCCGACTCAACTCGTCCAGGCGCGAAGAGTTTTCCAATTGTTCGTTTTTGCTTTCGCCGATGCGCGCGGATTTTTGCGATTCGGGAAGCTTTTCATTGTCTTTGACGTCGCGCAGATTGGCCGCGATTTTTTCCTGGAGGCGGGTGACGTCCTCGATGCGGGCCATGACGTCCTCCAACTGTTCGCGCACGAGTTCGGCGTGCTCCTCGGGGCTGAGAACGCGGATGCGATAAGGCACCGTGCGCGAACGTTCGCGTTCGGGAAAGAAGTCGCGCGCGTAACCCTGCAACTCGACGGTCGAATCGGCCGGAATCCGATAGGCCTGCGGACTCCACAGGAAAACCTTGGCGACTTTCCTGACACGGGACGACGGGGTCATGACTTTCACCTCGCTGGCAACGCTTTCATTCAATGGCGAATCGGACACCACGTCCCAGGTCAATCCGAGGTCGCGCACGCCAAAATCATCGCTGGCCTCTGCCCGGATGTGCAGGACATCGGAAACGAGCATGGCCGTTTCGTGGGGCAATCCGGGCAAGTCGGCAACAGGCGGAGCATCCTTTCGCATGTCCACGGAGAGGCGCAATGGGGCGGCGTTGGACAGGCCGAGATCGTCCCGCCAATTGAAAGTGTATTGGGCAATCCCATCGGGTTGGGCGGGAGCGCTGGTGAAGTTTGCGCCGTCGATTTTCAGCGGCGCCGCCTCGCCGCCTTCGGGCTGCATGAGGGCGGCGGAGAGGGCGCGGCTGATGGTGCCGTGAAAGGCAATGCGGCTGCCTTCGACGGCCAGCAACGACCCGCTTTGCAGCACCTGGGTTTGATCGGGATACTGCAGGTAGTCGGGCAATTGGATGCGCGCGGCCAATTCGCGCAACGAAGGCCGGTGAACCGGCACGACCTTGATCCCGGCCATGGCGTCGCCCACTTGAATGCGCAGCACACCGGTCTCGACCTGCCCGGGAATTTGCAGGCGGATTTTGCCGGAATCCACGAGGCCTTCGAGTTTGGGCAGAGCCGGCAATTGGCCGAAGACACGGACTGGTTTCCAAAAGGAGCGGTATCGGACGTTGCCGGAAATGGCAAAAGGCTCGCCGTGGGGAACAATCAATTCCCGCGGCAGCCCTTCGAGACCGACGAGAGTGTAACGCGGAATGTTGGCCGTGGGAGCGACCCAGCGCAGGAAGGTGTTCCAACTGGCTTGCGGGAGGGCGAGCGAGAGGGCCAGCCAGCAAACGACCACCGCCCCCGCTCCAAGCGCGAATTTTTCCGCCGGACGGGCGCTGACACTTTGGCGAAAATCATATTGGCGCGCTTCATCCGCGACCTGATGAATGGCGGCATGATAGAGGGCGGGGGAAAAATTGGCCAGATGGCGCTGTTCCTGGGCCAGTTCGACAATGCCGAGCAGACGGTCGCCGAGGCGGCGATATTTTTTTTGGACGAGGTTGGCCAGGTCCTTGAGGCCGCGGCGATGCCACAGCCAGCGTCGCGTCCACTGGCAAAACGCGGCGATGACGACGGCCAGACCCAGGAGCGAGAAGACAAGGCGCAATGCCGGCGGCGTATTCCAGAGGCGATCGGAAATAAAAAGGGCGAGCAGGGAAACAACGAGGCCGGCCATGATCGAGCAAAGCGCGACGGCGGTCTCAACTCGCCAGAGGCGGCGTTGGACATCGGCGAACTGGCGGCGCAACTCCTCCGGGAGCGTCACCGAAAGGTCATTATCATCCTGGGCCATGCAACAAAATACAACTGGTCTAACATGCCTTCGAGCGGCGGCTGCGTCCAAATAAAAACGCGAACTTGCTGGGCTTTGGGATTGAAGGCAAAGTGGCGCCGGGGCGCCGGTTACGGTAAGGAAGCGACCATGAAGCTCACAATCAGAAAAACAATAACATATGAATTGGACTCCGTTGAATCTTACCGTTCGCGTCGGCTGCAACCTCGCCTATGAGACAACCGTGCCGACGCCGGTGCTGTTCGTGCTCAAGCCGCGGCTTGAAGGCCGAGTGCTGGTAATGCAGGAGAAACTGTCGTTCGGCATCGGTCTGCCGTCGTATGAATTTCAGGATTCCCACGGCAACATCACTTATCGCTCGATGTTCATGCCAGGCCGCAACGAAATTCGTCACGACGCCCTGGTCGCCGTCTCCTCCCTGCCCGACAGCCGGGAGATACCGGGCCAAATTCTGCCCGTGGGACAACTCCCTTTTGAGTTCCTGCGCTACACCCTGCCGAGCCGTTATTGCGATTCGGACAAGTTGATGAATTTTGCGTGGAACCAATTCGGGCAGATCACCCACGGCCTGCCGCGCGTGCAGGCCATCTGCGATTGGGTCCACAACAATATTGAATACCGCTTCGGTTCCGGGCGGCCCGATCTCTCCGCTTCGGAAGTGATCGAACGCCGCCACGGGGTCTGCCGCGACTTCGCCCATGCGGCGATAGCATTGTGCCGTGCCTTCAATCTGCCGGCCCGCTACGTGACCGGACACTTGCCGGACATTGGCTACGTTGATCCGGGCACGCCGATGGATTTCCATGCCTATTGCGAAGTTTATCTGGGGCAGGAGTGGCTGACGTTTGACCCGCGCTACAATGTGCCGCGCATTGGCCGCGTCAAGGTTGCCCACGGTTTGGACGCCGTGGACGGGGCGTTTGCCACAATTTACGGCGAAGCCAAACTGACCCAGTTCGAAGTCTGGGCCTATCAGGTGAACCCGCAGCAGGTTTCCGTTGGCGATCCCATTGATCTATCCATGCGCCTCGATGGCAATGAGACGGTGCGGTTCAGTTAGCGCGCCTCGTTTAATCCGGGCGACATTTGCAGACATTTTTGCTGCCATTCGCAAACCGCAGGCGTAAAATCTGACCGTCTGGAGAAATGTACACTTTCTGGTATGCTGGCAAAACGCGTAATTCCCTGTCTGGACGTGCATGACGGCAAAGTCACGCGCGGCGTGCAATTCGGCAAGGCGGAAGCCGGCGAACTCCGCAACGTGGGCGATCCGGTCGAACTGGCCATCCGCTACAATGAGCAGGGCGCGGACGAAATGGTTTTCTTTGACATCACCGCCAGCGCCCAAGGCCGGGACAGCATGGTGGCGGTCATCGAGCGCGCCGCCGACCAGTGTTTCATGCCGTTGACCGTCGGCGGCGGCATTCGCTCGGTGGCGGACATGCATACCATGCTCAAAGCCGGCGCGGACAAGACCAGCATCAACTCGTCCGCTCTGGCCAATCCCGATCTCATCCGCCTCGGCGCTGAAAAATTCGGCAGCCAGTGCGTCGTTGTCTCCATTGACGCCAAAAATGTCGCGCCGGACCGCTGGGAGGTTTTCTCGCATGGCGGAAGGAAAGCCACCGGACTTGAGGCCGTCGAATGGGCCGGGAAAGCGGTGGCGCTTGGGGCCGGCGAAATCGTTTTAAACAGCATCGATGCCGATGGCACAAAAGCCGGTTTCGATCTGGTCATCACGCGCCGCATCAGCGAAGCGGTCGGCGTGCCGGTGGTGGCCAGCGGCGGGGCGGGCAGTCTCGAACACATGGCGGCGGTGCTCCTGGAAGGCAGGGCGGACGCCGTCCTGGCCGCGAGCATTTTCCATTTCGGCGAGTACACCGTGGGCGATGTGAAACAATTCCTGGCAAACAAAGGAATTCCCGTCAGGTTGTAAAATCCGTCTTGTTTCCGGGAAGGACCTGAGAGGTCAGAGGAGGCATTGTCAGGGGAATATGATAGTATAGTCTGGAAAATCGGCAACATCGGCTACAACGTTGACAGTCAACGACTTAGCTGGCAACACCAAAAGCAACAAAGCGGCAAGATGTTGCTCTTTTTCTGGATCCAATAACAGGATTTGACTCATTCTTGTTATTCGTGGTATGATACCGGTGAAGTGAATTTTATGGAGTTTCCATCATGAATATATCGCTGACGCCGGAATTGGCAAAGTTTGTGGAAAAAGAAGTCGAGAGCGGCCTTTATCAGACCGCCAGCGAAGTCGTCCGCGCCGGTCTCCGCCGTCTCAAGGAAGACCAAGCCGTGCGTCTGCCCCAAGCGCCGAAGACGCTTGAAGAACTGGAAACACAGTTGCTGCAAAGCATCGACCGCCTTGACCGTGGCGAAGGCGTTGATGGTGAGGAAGTGTTTCGCCGACTCCGCAAACGGATAAAAGAATCCCGCTCGGATGCCTAAATATATCCTTGATCCTTGCATCGAGAGTGAATTGTGGGGCATTTGGCATTTCATCGCCCAGGATACGAATGTTTGCGGACTGGGTACGAAGGGCACTGTATGGACTAGAACGGAATCGGAAAAAACAACCTGCTTACAAATTTGAGCGCACAGAAATCCCTCTGTGTCTTGGCGGCGTTTTGCTGCTTGGCTGATTGCGTCCTCAATTTGCTTTACGATGCAGATCGCCTCCTTTAGATCGTTGTTTTGGATAATGCTTTTGTAACCCAATATATCCAAAAAGGCGATTAGGCCATGCTGGATTTTGTTTTCGTCTGTAAATTTTGCGAACGGCTCCATATGTGATAGATATTTGGATTCGCGTTGTAATTGTTCGCTTTTAATAAATAACGACTAAGGTAGCGGCTTGTTCAACCGATTTCACCGCGTCCTCGAATGTTTCTTCCTTGGTGGCAGGCTCTTTTATTTTCGGGAGCTGTACCACAATCTGTGGGTGATTTTGGGCTAATTCCGGGTTTTTGAAAGCTTTTTTTGACGGATTTTTGACGTCACCGGTCCGCCTATGGGCGGGGGAGGGGCGAGCACGCTGGTTCTGTGCAAAGAAATTTTAGAATTGCTTTCTTTAGAAGCTCGCCTTATTCTCTGAGGCGATGAAATCGCATCCGTTCAGGTGTTGGTGTGCTGTTCTGCTGGTGTTCGTTGGGGCGGTCAGCGTCCGGGGTGCTGTGGCGTTTCAGGTTCTTTATTCGTTTCCCGCCGTCTTCTACACAAATAGCACCTTTAGTCCTTATCCTTTTGTCTTTCCCGGCACAAATGGTGGAAATCCGTTCGCAGCCTTGATTCAGGGTATGGACGGCAGTTTCTATGGAACTACGACGGAAGCATACTCAGGCATCTTTAATGGTTTAAATGGCACAATATTCCAACTGACGACCAACGCCACGTTGAACACACTGACTTCACCTGGTTCTTACGGCGCGGTAGTCCAGCGCACATATAATGGTGATTTCTATGGCACAACACCGAAAAACAACGGCATTATTTTCGCTATGACAACTAACGGCGCTTCTGTCCTCTCGTCCGCCTTTAACGGCACAAATGGACTTTCTCCTTTTGGACTGATGGAAGGCAGCGACGGCAATTTTTATGGCACATCGTACGAAGGCGGGCCTGCCTACAATAGCGGTGATATTTATAATGTCCCCGATGGATTTGGCACGGTCTTCAAAATCACCTTTAATGGCGAGATCACCAGCCTTTACTCATTCACAAACGGAAACGACGGGGCGTATCCTCTTGGTTCGTTAGTCCAAGGCACGGATGGCACTTTTTATGGTACCGCAAGTGAAGGGGGCTGGAATAATGCAGGGACTGTGTTCAAGATAACAACTAACGGCGTGCTTACCACCTTGTACTCATTTACTGGCGGCGACGATGGCTATCTTCCCATTGCCGGACTTCTGCAAGGCACCGATGGCAGTTTTTATGGAACGACATGTTTCGGCGGCATGTACGGCACTGGCGTTGCCGGAGACGGTCTTGGCTTTGGCACGTTGTTCAGGATAACCACCAATGGAACGCTAACCACATTGGCCTCCTTTAATGGGACGAATGGGGCAGCCCCATTGGGTGGCTTGATTCAGGGCACGGACGGTAATTTCTATGGCACCACCTTTGCCGGTGGCCAAAGTTTAAGCGTCCCGTGGCCATCCTATTCGCCGTACGACGTTGCATTTCCTTTTGGTTTCTATCCTGTTCCCAACGGCGCGGGCACGGTGTTTATGATGACAACCAACGGTGCGATAATCACGCTTGTTGATTTTCAAGGCACTAACGGCTCTGGCCCGACGGCTGCGCTGTTGCAAGCCAACAATGGCAGCTTTTACGGAACGACATTCTATGGTGGCACAAACACGCCGCCGGGCACGAACGTTAATTCCGTTAACGGTCTTTCCGCTACGAACGGTTTTGGAACGATTTTTCGACTGACAATCAATCCGCCGGGTCCTCCCGCGTTACAGACAGAAACGGTAACTAACGGCACGTTTAATTTTACCTGGAGTTCCGTTGCCGGGCAGATGTACCAGGTGCAATGCGCGTGTGCTTTGGGCCCAACCAACTGGAACGCTCTGGGCAGCCCTATCGTGGCGACAAATTCCACCACAACCACAAACGACACGATATCAAATCTTCAGCAATTCTACCGGGTTGTTTTATTGCGTTAATATATATGCTTGGTTAAGCAGACCGAGGCCAGAGGCGTGTGACAAACGCAAAAGGCAAAAATGAAATATAGAGAATTAACGGTCGATGTGAGGTCTGCATATCTGTTCGATGCCCTCAATGGCCTTTTCGAGACGGAGTGAAAGCGGGTCATCCTTTTCCATGCCCCAGAGAATCCTATCATTTTTCTCGATGCTTTCCAGATGCCCTTGTCGCGATTCCGGAGTTGAAGATATGCGTGCGTCCGCTTGTGAAAGCCTCGCCCATTGGCGAGCCGCCACACGAAGCTCATCAAGGATTGATTTCAGTTGGTCAAACGGTGCGACGGTATCTTTGCCGAACTGCGCCATGAAGCGATACCGTAGCACCTGAATCCGGCTGAAGACTTCGCTGTTTTTGCCGATGCGTTCAAAAGTGAGGAAAGCGTCATCGCGGATTCTCTTTTCGTCAGGCGTTTCACCAGGTTCCACTGTTCGTGTCGAAACTTCACTCGTCCAGCCAGTGGGAGAGCGGATAAAGGCAATGATGCCCTTTGTTTGGTAAAATAATGCCAGGACTTCTTCGGCAAGTTCCATCCTCCGCTTTCCAATCGATTCCCTCCGCCAAGAATTGATTCCATAAAATGCGACCAAGCTCGCCCAAATGACTGCGATGCTCTGAGAAACAGCTATCCAGTCCTTGAAAGTTATCGGCCAGAATTCTTGGCTGTTTGGATATGCCGCAGGAACCGCGCGCGGATCATGAGGCTGGCTTGCTGGTGTCACCACATTGGTTGCGGTTGGAAACGAGGGCTGCTGAGCCTTCGCCGAGGCGCCAAGAAAGACAGAAAGTATCAATGCCCATAAGCTCGCTTTCACGCCGGGAGACTAGCCGATTTCCAACCGCTGGCAAGTATTCGTGCGGCAGTTCATGTGCTGCTTTATAAACTTTCTCGATCATGCTCGGTTCCTTGGGGTTTTCAAAACTTTCACACGTTTCCAAATGATTTCAGGCCCGAATCGGCAGCGTTGATGAGCCAGCTGTGGCGTCCGGCGTGCGCATCTCAGCAAATCAGTCGCCTTTGGCGACGGGAGGAGAAAGTAACTGGCGTGAGCAGGGAGAACGATGCATGATTGATTCTTCCAATTCGGCGGAAGCTAAGACCGGTAAAACAC
>Ga0181532_10000700_pt1 | contig 33701 bp, 18 predicted proteins | sample PEATcosm2014_Bin_33_FD_119768 | JGI IMG/M metagenome (GOLD analysis project Ga0181532, IMG submission 119768) | Peatland microbial communities from MTU Mesocosm Facility, Houghton, MI, USA - PEATcosm2014_Bin11_30_metaG | ecosystem: Environmental > Terrestrial > Soil > Wetlands > Peat | place...
AACGTTAACAAGGTAGGGGTAGTCCTCTTTCAATTGGGCGGGCCGGACTCGCTGGAGGCGGTTGAGCCTTTCCTCTATAACCTCTTTTGCGATCCCGACATCATTGACTTTCCGTTTGCCCGGCTGGCGCGCGAGCCGCTGGCGCGGCTGGTTTCCTCGCGGCGGGCCCGGCGAGTCCAGGATCACTACGCCCAGATTGGCGGCAAATCCCCCATCCGGGAACTGACGGAGCTCCAGGCAAGCCGGCTGGAGAGCGAATTGCGCAAGACTCTTGATGCGCGCGTCTTCGTCGCCATGCGTTACTGGAACCCGCTTACTGAAGAGGCGGTTCGCCAAGTCTTGGGTGACCACATCCATACGCTGGTGCTCCTGCCTTTGTACCCGCAATACTCCGTGGTTACCACAGGCAGCAGCCTGAACGAGTGGCAGCGCAAATTCCCGCGCGGCCATGCCTTCGATGTGAGAATCGTGCGCGATTATCACAGTCATCCGATTTACCTTGAAGCGCTCGCCGAGAGGATCAACGAAGGTCTCGCGGAGTTTCGTAAGACGAACGGCTCCGCCTTGCGCCTGCCTTCCGATGTGCATTTGCTGTTCAGCGCGCACGGCGTGCCGGAGAGCGTCATCAAGGCCGGCGATCCGTACCAAACCCAGATTGAAGCCACCGTACGATTGGTCAGGGAGCGGGGAGCGTGGCCGAACCCGCACAGCATCTGCTACCAGAGCCGCTCCGGTCCAGGGCGGTGGCTGGGGCCCTCACTTCAAGAAGCCCTTCAGACACTAGCGTCAAGTCACAGCGAGCGAATTCTCGTGGTGCCGATTTCCTTTGTTTCCGACCACGTTGAAACGCTGTTCGAAATCAATATCGAAGCACGCGAATTCGCCGAACGTCTCTCGATCCAGCAATTTCATGTCACGCAAGGTTTGAATGAATCGCCCACGTTCATCCGGGCTCTTGCCGACCTGGTGCTTCACGCCGTAGGCCGCGAAATTTCCCGATAGGGAAGCTTTGGAGTGCGGCAGCTTGCTGCCGCTTTTTCACGGCCAGCTTGCTGGACGTGGGTCCGCGGGTCGTAGAGTCCGCCGAGCAAGCTCGGCGGAAGAAAGCGGCAGCAAGCTGCCGCACTCCATAGCCTTCGGCATTCCACGCGCACCAAACCCATGTACAATAAGCGAGCCGCGAAGGGGGTATTCGGGGCGGAGGAGAATACGATGAAGCGTAGCTGGTTGCTGGCCGCGTGCTGGATTGCCACAAGTCTCGGGCTGGGCGTTGGCGCCTCCCCAACCGACTTCGATATCGCTCCTTTCGCTCGCCGCTGCTGCATGACTGATCGGCACACTTCGCCGGTCGAGTTCGACTACCGGGAGGCGGAACAGGCAGGAGGTGAAGCAGAGAAGCCGGCAAATGGCCGCTACGTCTACGGCCTGCAATGGGCCGAGGAGCGCGATATCAAGGTACTGCGCGTTCAATTTCGCCCCGGCCAGGACGTCCAGCCCGCCACGGTGGAGTACTGGTTCCGCAACTGGCCTTATCCCCCTCCGGAGATGCCCACCATCGAAGACCCTGTCGACGATCCCTGGCAAGGGCAGTGGCTGAAGGCAGCAACGAAAATGGACTGCCAGGGAGCGATTTGCAGTTACACCTTTCTGCCGCTTTCTGTAGCCGAAAATCCGAGGGCCGGCAACCTGCCCGGCTTGACCTACAGGCGAACGCTCAAAATCCGGCTGGTGTTTGCCTCGAATCCTCAGTTGGAGAAGGTGGAGGTCCTCACGGGATCCCAGGAGAAGCCCGTGAAGTTGAGGCTCCAGCTAGGAATCGGCGAGACAGGGGAATACACCTGGGACGCGAAAGTGCGGATCTACAACGGCCGGCTCGAAGCGGTGCGAGTGTGGAATGCCGCAGCCGGGGACACGGCGGCGGGAGATCATTTCCACGTTACAACACGCGGACCTGCGAAAAGCCTGTTGGTGAACCTGGTGGCCGCGGAGCCGGATCTTCCCGGGTCTGATGATACGACGATCGTGACTGTGGACGCGGCCGAGCGCACGTTTTCGTTCGCCATACGGGACCTCGAGAAGGGGCCGGTGTACGTTCCGGACTTCCACGCCTATGTGACCCTGGCCTCCGACCCGCGCGAGTTTTCCCCCTCGATGGTGAGGCAGGGCGAGAAGATTCGCGATAAGCTGGCGATTGAGCCCGAGCAGACTTACGAAAGAGCGTCAAAAGAAATCCCCGCCCTCGATCCGGTCGAGCGACAGGGTGGGCGACTGTACCTGCCCCTGGCCGCTGACGCGAGTTGGCAGAAGTTCGCGTTCGAGTGGGGAGGCAATATCGCCATCAGCAAGTCAGAGACGAAAGCCATGGGGAGGGAATTGACGCGCCTGGAATGGAACGGCGACCGCATCTCCTGGCGCATCGGCACGGGAGCGACTCCTGACTTTCGCCCCGCCGCGAAGGATTCGGCGCTTTCCGTGCTGGAGAATTACCTCCCCCTCGCCACCGCTCGCTGGACAAAAGACAAGTTGAATTATACCGAAGAGGGTTTTACCACACTGCTTTCCGGGCCGCTGGGGCCGGACGATCCGCAACGCAGCGAACAGACACCCGCGGTCCTGATGTTGAAGATCACAGCGGAGAATCCCGGCAGTGCAGCAATCGCAGCTCACTTGTGGCTGGCGCTGGACCCTGCCGAGGAGCTTGCATTTAGCAACGGAGAACTGGTGGCGGCGGGCGGGGACCTGGTTCGTGCGCGAGTTCGCTTGCCGGATTCGGCGAAGCCTGTTGTCTCCAGACTTACCGAGGGTGCGAAGACTCTTCAGGGGATTCATGTGGAATTCCCTCTGCGGGCAGGGGAGTCCCAAACCATCTTCATCTCCCTCCCCTTCATTCCCCGGCTCTCACCGCAGGAGCGTGCGCGCCTGGCCAGCTTAGAGTTCGACCAGGAACGAACCAAGGTGTTGAACTATTGGCGCGCCGCCACGGCCAACTCGGTTCCCTTCAACGTGCCGGAAAAGCACTTCATGGATTTTGCCCGAGCTGTCATTCCGCATATTCGCATCAGCGCCACGAAAGATCCGAAGAGCGGGCTTTACATGGTGCCGGCCGCGAGTTATGGCTACCGGGTTTTTGACAATGAGGCGGCGTTTCAGTGCGTCATGCTCGATGCCTTGGGAAATCACGACCTCGCTTCAGAGTATCTCGAGACGTTTGTGCGCTTGCAGGGATCGAAGCCGTTTGCGGGCACGTATCCGGGCGATCAGCGCAACGTTTACCACGGTGCGCGTGTCGATAAGGACTACGACTACACGGCTGCCGAGTACAACCTCGACCACGGCGTGGTGCTTTGGGCGTTGGGTGAACATTACTTCTTCACGCGCGACAAAGAGTGGCTGCGCCGCGTCGCCCCCAGCATGAAACGGGCGGCCGATTGGGTGTTCGCAGAGCGGAGGTACACCGAGCTCACGGATCGAGGAGAGCCCGTCCCGGAGTACGGGTTGCTGCCTGCCGGACACCTGGAAGACAACGATGACTGGGGGCACTGGTTTTCCGTGAACGCCTTCGCTTCGGCAGGCGCGACACGCTTGGGAGAGGCGCTGGCTGAAATCGGCGACCCCGCAGCGCCCCATTATGTGCAAGACGCCGCCTCCTATGCGCAGGACTTGCGCGCGGCGGTAACACGCGCCTCTCAGATTTCACCCGTGGTGCGGTTGCGGGATAACACCTACGTCCCCTATGCGCCCACGCGCCCCTATCAACGCATCCGTCTATTCGGGCCTCTACGCGTGGCGTACTATTCGCGTTATCCACAGAAGGTTTTGCCCACTTACCGGCTTTCGGCAACGCGCGAAGTGCTGTATGGAGCGATGATTTTGATCTCCATGGGCATCGTGCCGCCGGACGGGCCTTTTGCGAACGCAGTTCTGGATGACTGGGAGGACAACGCGACGATGTCCACTTCGCTGGGGCTTTTCGTGCACGGTTGGGTGGACGACCGGTATTGGTTCAGCCGGGGTGGCATGGTGTTTCAGGCCAACTTGCAGAACCCCATCCTGGTCTATTTGCGGCGGAATGAAATCCCCGCCGCCATCCGTAACCTTTATAACGATTTCGTTGCCTGTTATTACCCGAGCGTGAATGTATTCACCGAAGAGTTTCGCCAGTGGCAATCACCGAGCGGCCCGTTTTACAAGGTCCCTGATGAGGCGAAGTTCGTCAATCGACTCCGGGACTTGTTGGTGCGTGAGGATTCCGACGCGTTGTGGCTGGCGGCAGGCACGCCGAGGCGGTGGCTGGCCCCGGGTCAGAAGATCGAGGTGCGAAACCTTGCCAGCTATTTTGGTCCGGTGAGCTACCGCATGGAGGGGAAGAAGAACGGCGTCAGCATCAATGTCCACTTGCCGACCAGGAGCCCGTACAAGGCGGCTTGGCTGGTGGTACGAACGCCGGAGGGAGAAGCGCTGAAGTCCGTGGAGATCGATGGACGGGCGTGGCAGGAGTTCGATGCACGCGAGGGGCGCATCCGGCTGCCGGTACGGAATGAATCCACGAAAGTGGAGGTGAGTTTCTGAGGCCGTCTCAACCGATTTCAAATGGCAAAGGGCAAATGGCAGAATTCAAATGGTTTCGGATTTGTCATTTGCCAATTGAAGTCGCTTGTTGCAGCGTATAATACTCGCCGCTGGGCTCGGATGCTGACCTGAAGGTCAGCGCTACGTACACGTTGAGGGGTGGAGCGATGCGCAAATGGACAAGGCGTGAGGTATTGAAGAGTGGGGTGGTGGTTTCGGCGGGACTGACAACCGCGGCCGCGGCGATCCCGGGCACAGTCGCGGCGGTCACCAGTTCCAGTCCGGCGCTCCCGCCGCCGGAAAACGCCAGCCCGCGCGAACGGCATTTGATGGATTTCGGATGGCGGTTCCATCTTGGGCATGCCTCCGATCCGGCGCAAGACTTCGGCTTCGACGGCGAAGGCATGTTTTCCAAGACCGGGGACCTTGTCGAGCCGCTGCAAGAAAAGTTTGACGAAAGCAAATGGCGCCCTGTTGACCTGCCTCACGATTGGGCGGTCGAGCTGGATTTCCAGAATGATCCCGGCCTGGTCGATCACGGCTTCAAACCGCTGGATCGGAATTACCCGGCAACGAGCATCGGCTGGTACCGGCGGGTGTTTGAGATCCCTGCCAACGATCGCGGCAAACGGCTGCGCATCGAGTTTGACGGCGTCTTCCGGGACTGCACAGTGATTCTGAACGGCCAGTTCATAGGACGAAACATGAGCGGGTACGCTCCGTTCAGTTATGATGTGACGGACTTCCTCGATTACGGGGCGAAGAACATCTTGATCGTCCGCGTCGACGCGACGCAGGGCGAGGGATGGTTCTATGAAGGAGCAGGCATTTACCGGCACGTGTGGCTGACCAAGACCGATCCGCTCCATGTGACCCTCGGAGGAACCTACGTGCGGCCGGAAGTCCAAGGCGCAACGGCGATGGTTACGATCAGCATCGAGGTCGAAAACCAGAGCGCGGAAACGAAGACTCTCAATGTGGTCACGCAGTTCCTGGATAAGAACGAGGCGGTCGTGGCAACTGCCCAAACCCAGTCGATGCGCGCCGATCCGTGGACAAACTTGACTGTTGTAGCCCAGGCTGAGGTCCAGCATCCACTCTTGTGGTCCCTGGAGGAGCCGAATCTCTACCGTGCGCTGACAACTGTGCAGGATGCGAACAGCGGCAGAACGGCCGACCACTACGTTACGACGTTCGGCATCCGCACTATTAAATTCGATCCCGACGCAGGATTTTTCCTGAATGGCAAGCCGGTGAAGATTAAAGGAACGTGCAACCATCAGGACCACGCGGGCGTGGGTTCCGCGCTGCCCGACCGCATTCAGTACTACCGCATCGAGAAGCTGAAAGAGATGGGTGTGAATGGCTACAGGACCTCGCACAATCCACCCACGCCGGAGTTGCTGGACGCCTGCGATCGGCTTGGGATGCTGGTGATGGACGAGACGCGGAGAATGTCGTCGGACGCGGAGGCGCTGGGCGATTTGGAGAGACTGATCCGCCGCGACCGCAACCACCCGAGCGTGATTATCTGGTCGCTCGCGAACGAGGAACCGTTGCAGGGCACTGACCGGGGTGCGCGCATTGTCAGCTCGATGAAGCGCCTCGCCCGCCGGCTCGACCCGAGCCGTCCCGTCACTACCGCCATGGACGGCGGGTGGGGCGAGGGCGTGTCCGGGGTCGTGGACGTCCAGGGCTTCAATTACAAGCACGGCCCGGAGATCGACGCGTTTCATCAGCGATTCCCCAAGCAGCCGACGATCGGCACGGAAACCGGCAGCACCGTCTCGACGCGCGGAATCTACGTGAACGACAAGGAGGAAGGCTATGTCAGCGCATACGACCTGAACTTCCCCCCCTGGGCCGCGACGGGAGAAACATGGTGGAAGATTTACGCGGAGCGGCGTTTCTTATGCGGCGGGTTCGTCTGGACCGGCTTTGACTATCGGGGCGAACCCACGCCGTACGAGTGGCCCTGCGTCAACTCCCATTTTGGGATCATGGATACGTGCGGTTTCCCGAAGGACAACTTTTACTACTACCAGGCGTGGTGGAGCGACAAGCCGGTTCTGCACCTGTTCCCACACTGGAATTGGCCCGGCAAAGAGGGCCAGGAAATCGACGTCTGGTGCCACAGTAACCTCGAGAAAGTCGAGCTGTTCTTGAACGGAATGAGCCTTGGAACGAAGGAAGTGGCCCGCAATTCGCACGTCGAGTGGAAGGTGGCGTACAAGCCCGGCACGATTGAAGCCCGGGGCTACAAAGGCGGCCAGCAAGTATTGGTGGATAGGCGCCAGACGACGGGCGGGCCGGCGAAGATACTCCTGCGGCCGGACCGGTCGCAGATCAGGGCGGAAGGCGAAGACGTTTCGCTCGTCGAAGTGCAGGTGCTGGATAGCCAGGGCCGCGTGGTTCCCGTTGCCGACAACGAGATCCTGTTTCATATTTCGGGCAGTGGAAAAATCATCGGTGTGGGCAACGGCGACCCGAGCAGCCATGAGCCGGATAAGGCCCAGAGACGGCGGGCCTTTAACGGGCTGTGCATGGTCATCGTGCAGTCTCAAAAGGAGCCCGGCGAAATCCGTTTGGAAGCTACTTCGGCGGGGTTGGAGCCTGCGACGGCGGCCATCGCGAGCGTGAAGGCAGCGCCCCGGCCTGCCGTTGCGTAACCTGTGGCGCCCGCGACGAGAGAATCGGTTTCACGCAAAGACGCAAAGCTCGCAAAGGTCTCAAAGAAAACCGGCGAGCTTGGCTCTACGACCCTATACTGGGCAATGGAGGAGTGATGTCGGCAAGTCTGAGGCCGCGGCAGAAGAGCGTGAAGGGCGCCGCTTCAGGTCAAACCGGATTGATCGGGTCCGTGCTTTGCCTTTTTGTGTTGCTTGCCCTTGCGCGCAGCCCCGGGCGCGCTCAGGTATCCTCGGGTGGTGACGAGGATAATGCTCGAATCGCCGCCGAAGCCGAGGAGGCGTTGCGCAAGCACGACTACCCGAGAGCCATCGAGAGTCTCCAAAGGCTCGAGAGGGCTGCTCCGAAGGTCGGCGAGATTCATGCCAACCTGGCGAGCGCTTACTATTCGGTAGGGCGCTTCGAGGATGCTGCGGAGCAGGCCCGCGAGGCGTTGAAGCTGAAACCGTCATTGCTCAATGCTCACTTCTTTCTCGGCCTGAGCCTGGCACAGAGCGACCGCTGCAAAGAGGCCATGCCCTTCCTTGGAAAGGACTACGCCCGCGCCCCAGACACCCAATTAAAGCGCCTGATGGGCACTCAGGCTTTGCGCTGCGCCATGTTTACAAACGATGCGGGACGGGCCGTCGACTTGGTACGTCAGTTGAACCGGGACTTTCCCGATGACCCTGACCTGCTCTACCTGAGCAGCCACGTCTACTCCGATCTTTCAACGCAAGCTTCAGAGCGGCTTCTTGCTGTCGCACCCGAGTCCTTCCAGGCACACCAACTCAACGCGGAGGTTCTGGTCATCCAGGGAAAGCTCAATGAGGCTGCCGAAGAGTTCCGCAAGGTATTGGCGCTCAACCCGACCTTGAGTGGTATTCATTACCAGCTTGGAGAGTTGTCATTGGCGGGTGACCGCACATCCAACAGTCTGGACGCAGCGCGGCAGGAGTTTGCAGAAGAGCTGAAACTCCATCCGCACAGCGCCGGAGCCGAGTACGAACTAGGCGAGATGGCGCGCCAGGCCCGGCAGTGGGATGAAGCCATCGACCATTTCAACCGCGCCTTAAGCGACGACCCGCAGTTTACGGATGCGCTCATAGGCCTGGGCAAGGCGCTGGTTTCCGCGGGGCGGCCTGAAGAAGCCGTGGCGCCGCTGGAGCGGGCGGTGAAATTCGAGCCCGCCAACGCCAATGCTCACTACCAACTGTCTTTCGCCTATCGCCGCCTGGGGCGCGGCCAGGAAGCGGCGAACGAGCTTGCTGCGTATCGAGAAATTCACGACGATGTGCGCCGCCGCAGCCAGCGCATTCGTACCGGCATTCTCGGGAATATCGCCCAGCCCCAGACCGACGCGCCGCCAGAGTGACAGCCTCTATTGGGAACTCGATGGACAGGACCCGCAGGGCATTTCTTCGATTTGCAGCCGCCGCTGGGTTGATAGGTGCCGCGGGCGCACGCCTGAGTGGCCAGGGAATGTCGTCACGCGGCGTCCGGCCTGCCCCACGCCCCAAGTTCTCGGGCAGGCCCTGGCCGGTCACGTTTACGGATATTGCTCCGCACGCCGGCTTAACTCTTCCGACTGTTTACGGCGAAGAATACGCCAAACGGTATATCGTGGAAGCGAACGGCCCGGGTATTGCCTTTTACGATTATGATCACGACGGCTGGCTGGATGTCTTCGTGCCTAGCGGTACCCGTCTGGAAGGATTCCCCTCCGGCCACCAGCCCACCAACCACCTCTATCACAATAACCGCGACGGCACCTTCACCGACGTGACCGAGAAAGCGGGGCTCACTCGAACGGGATGGTGCTATGGAGTTTGTGTCGGCGACTACGACAATGACGGCCACGATGACCTATTCCTCACTTACTACGGCCGGAACGTCCTCTACCACAACAACGGCGATGGCACCTTTACCGACGTTACCGAGAAGGCCGGACTGCTCGAGACGGCGACTCGCTTTGGAAGCGGCTGCACTTTCGTGGATTACGACCGCGACGGCTTCCTGGACCTTTTCGTGAGCCGTTACATCGATATGGACCTGGCGAAAACGCCGGTGGGTGGTTCCAGCCGGTACTGCAAGTATCTGGACGTACCCGTCAATTGCGGCCCCTTAGGACTCCGGCAAGAGACCTGCACGCTTTATCACAACAACGGCAATGGGACATTCACGGATGTGAGCGCCAAGGCGGGCATCCTGAAGGCGGGCACGCGCTACGGCCTTACGGCGGTGGCGTTCGACTACAACAATGATGGCTGGCCCGACCTGTTCGTTGCTTGCGACTCAACCCCTAATCTCCTCTACCGGAACAACTGCGACGGCACGTTTACCGAAGTGGGTATGGAGGCCGGATGCGCCGTCAGCGGCGACGGACAGGAAGAGGCCAACATGGGAGTGGGAGTCGGCGACTACGACGACGACGGCTTTCTGGATTTGTTCCTCCCCCACTTCAGCAGCGACACGCCTGTCCTTTACCGCAATTCCCGGGGCGATTTCTTTGACGACGTTACCTCTGCTGCCGGCCTGGCGGTGAACACGAAGTACGTCTGCTGGGGTGTGGACTTTGCGGACTTCGACAACGACGGCTGGCTGGATATCTTTCACGTCACCGGCACCGTGTATCCCGAAGTCGAGAAAGTCAATCCGGAGTACAAGTTCAAAACGCCCCGGGTAGTGTACCGAAACCTGGGCAACGGGTCTTTTGAAGAGGTGTCGGATCTGAGCGGGGCGCCCGTGCTCGAGCCGCACTCGAGCCGGGGTTGCGCGTTCGGCGACTTCAACAACGACGGCAATGTTGACGTCCTGATTCTCAATATGAGCGAACCACCCTCGCTGCTGCTCAACCAAAACCAAAGCGGCCATCATTGGTTGAGCATCAAACTGCTGGGCACGCGCTCGAACCGGTCCGCCATCGGCGCCCGCGTCGCAGTCACCGCCGGCGAGCGCCGGCAAGTCCGCGAAGTGCTGAGCGCCTCGAGTTATATTTCGCAGAGCGACCTGCGGCAACACTTTGGCCTCGGGCAGGCGAAAAGAGTCGACCAGATTGAAGTGCGCTGGCCGAGCGGGCACATCGACCGCTTACCGGGCGTCGATGCCGACCAGTTCGTTGTCGTCGAAGAGGGGAGGGGAATTCGGTGAAGTCGCACTGGGACCCCTGCCTGTGCTGCGAGTGAGGTGGGGATGAATTGACATCCCCCGCGGGGCGGCGATACTCTTTTTGTAATGGGGTTGCAATCGATGGAAAGAGCCGCTGGCCGAAGCGGAGGGCACATGTCGCGTGATCTGCTGAGGGCGATAGTGTGTCAAGCGGCGCTCAAGCCTGCTGCTTGCGGCCTGATCATGCTTCTGGCATTGTCGCGGGCCTCGGGCCAGCAGGACGTAAGCCTGTACGGCAACGTTCGGACCAACCAAGGCGTGGCCTTGACTTCGGGAGTGGAGGTACGGCTCGAAACCGGTGATCACGAATTGGTGGCCGAGCAGCCCGTGAATACGGCGGGCGAGTTTTACTTCCTTCATATTCCCAAACGGGACTACGTGTTGACGGTGCGTGCGGAGGGCTTCGAGACCTACCAGCAGGAAGTCAATCTGGGCGAAGGCGCCAGCAACTACAACGTGGTTATCGTTTTGAATCCGGCACGCAAAGCGCCTCAGGCAAATTCCTCGCCTCCCGCGCTTTCCGACGCCAAGGCTCCGAAGGAGGCCCGCCGCGAGTACGAGAAGGCCGAGAAGGCGCTGGCAGCGAACAAGCTCGTCGAGGCCCGCGCGCATCTGACAAACGCCGTCGAGCAGTACCCGTGTTACGCCCGAGCCCAGACGGACCTTGGCATGGTTCTCAGTCAGCAGCAAGATTACACGAAGGCCGAGACGGCACTAAGGAAATCCCTGCAGTGTGACCCTGGCTATTTGGACGCCTATGTTGAGCTCGGACAATTGTTGAATGCCGAAAAGCGCTTTGGCGAAGCCCTGCCTCTCCTCGCGCAGGGCGTGCGGCTCTCACCGGATTCGTGGCAGTTTTATTACCAGTCAGGTGTGGCCCAGTACGGGTTGAAGCAGTACAGCGCGGCAGAAACGCAGTATCTCAAGGCCCGGTCCCTAAACTCCAGCCCTCCGCCTGAGTTGAACGTCAAACTGGCAGATGTCTATCTAAGAGAGAATGCCTTCGATAAGGCTTACGCCAAAATGCAGGACTACCTTAAAGCCGACCCGCAAGGCCGATTTGCGCCGCGCATCCGCGAGATCATGAAGCAGATGGAATCAAAGGGAGTGGTGCCCGCGGGAGAGGCTGCGAAATAGGGCAACTACACCGCCCGGGACCCTGCATACCTGCTCACTTCGTCTGGGGCAGGCTGGCGTTGTACATTGCGTCGAGCAGGTCCTGCGTTTCGCCATCGTAGTCCGCATCCAGCGACCACATGAAACTCCCACCCAGCCCCCTTCGCCACACCGAGTAGGCCACCCGGTAAAAAGTCGAAAATGCATCGTCGTAGGTAACGTACCCCGGCTTGCCATTGGTCCTGAGCATGTAAGGAACCAGCGAATGGGTGTCGTAATAGGTCCGCCAGCCGTTCTGGTTGATGCGCTGCTTCATGAACGTTCCGTAGTTTTCCGAAATGACGGTGTTCGAGCAGTTGGTGCAACTTCCCCACAGGGCGCTGACGTTCTCGTACAGGTAACCATAGAACGGCGTGCCCATGTTGAGTTGGGCTGGGGGAACATCCATGTCGTTGACAAAGATATCGATGGCTTCCTTCACCGAGCCACCCGGCTCGCACTCGTAGGGTTCGGGATTGAAGGGATCGGGGAAGATCGCCGAATTGAGCTGTCCGTCGTCGGTCCAGGGTCCGGCGCAGTCGTACATCATGATGTTGTAATAATCTATGAGGGGGGTCACGTTCGCGACGTTATACCCACTGCCCCCCCACGGCGCGACGTCGGCGGACAGCACAAAAGTGGGACTGGGAAACGCTCCACGAAGCGCGGCGAACAGGCTGAGGAACGTGGTCGCATCCTGGGCGCTGCTTGGGTATTCCCAGTCGATGTCGACGCCGTCGTAGCCGTGCGCATCCTCGAAAACCTGCAAGTTGTTCACCAGGGTTTGGATCAGAGCGGGGGTGGTTTCGAGCGCTGCGAAATCGCCGCCTAGAAGCAGCAGGACCTTGACCCCTGCCGCATGCGCTTTCTCGATCAGTGCGGGCTCCAGGAATCCTTTAGGCACCACCAGATTGGCATTGGCATCGAAGCTCACCCCAGAGTGATTAATGTGAGTCAGCTTCGACATCGGTATTTGCGCTGAGCTATAAGGAGGAGTCTGAGTCCGGCTCCAATAGCCATAATCGCCCACCAACCGTTTGGTGAGTTGCTGGCCTTGCGCAGGGACTATCCAGGGGCCGCACATCAGTGCCAAGACCAACAAGCCCCATCTGCTCATTGAGGAACGTCGAGAGTGTTTCATATCCTTTTCCCCGTTCGAAGTGTTCCAACTTGGCTGCGGTGGCAAAGCAAAGTATACACTGCGGTGAGCCACCGCGCCACGCCGTAACTTTCTCGTTAGCCCCTACGCTAAATCAGGCTCCCAAAGCAAAATACAGGACAAAGAAGCGCCCGGACGAAGAGCCGTCGGAAAACACGGTACTTCAGTGCGCTTGACAAATAGGCTCACAGGTGGTATTCAGCCCACCTAGAGGCTAGGAATGAAGACTATTTGTCTGCCGAGCCTGCTGCCTTGAGGGAGGACCCCATGAAACGCACCTTGACTCTCCTGGCGTTGACGCTTCTGGCCGTCGCCGTCAGCGCTTTGGCTCAGGACACTGCAAACCTTGTTGGTACTGTGAAGGACTCGACGGGCGCCGTGATACCCGGAGCCAAAATAACAGTTTCTAACCCTGAAAAAGGACTTACGCGAGCCCTGGTGAGTAACGCCGCTGGCGAGTATTCGGCGCCCAGGGTTCCCATCGGGGACTACGTGATTACGGTGGAGGTGCCGGGGTTCCAGAAACTGGTGCGTTCCGGCGTCTCGGTCGGCGTGGGAGAGACGCTGCGCGTGGACCTGACCATGGTCGTGGGTCAAGTCAACCAGGAGGTAACGGTCGTGGCCGCCGGGGCCAAGGTTGAAACGGAAACCGCCGCCATTTCGGGGGTCGTCACGGGAACCCAGATTGCCAACCTCAACCTCAATGGTCGCAACTTTGTAAGCTTGGCGCTGCTGGTCCCGGGGGCCGTGGCGGACGATGGCCTGGACACCTCGCACGTGGGCGTCCTCGGCAACAACAACATCTCCTTCAACGGCGGCCGCATGCAGTACAACAACTGGGAAATCGACGGCGGCAACAACACCGATGAGGGCTCTGCCGGCACCTTCAACACTTATCCAAACCTCGATACTATCGCCGAGTTCCGGATTTCGACTTCCAACTACGGCGCCGACATGGGCAAACACTCCGGCGCCACCATCGAGGTTGCCACCAAACCCGGGACAAAGGAGTTTCATGGCGATGCATTCGAGTACGTGCGCAACGACGTGTTCGACGCCAACCCCTGGGACATCAACCGCGCTTCCATCGGCAGCGTGGCGCCCAAGAGTCCGCTGAAGTGGAACGACTGGGGCTACACTTTGGGAGGACCTGTCTACATTCCCGGCCACTACAATACCTCGAAGTCCAAGACCTTCTTCTTCTGGTCGGAAGACTGGAGGCGTTACCGCGAGGGCCAGACGGTGGGTGCGGGCGTGCCCACGATGCTGCAAAGGGCAGGGGATTTCAGTGAATGCGATCCCAGTTCGGGCAACTACAATGATGTCGTGGCTTCCGGCTGCGTGCTGCCGGTCGAGCGGACGACGGGGAACGTCTATGCGAATGACCAAGTACCCGTTGATCCTAATGCCGCCATTCTGTTGAATAGTTTGGTTCCCTTGCCGAATACCGGTCCGCAGGGCCACGAAAACGGGTATATCGTCGCCTCGAACACGGACACTAACTGGAGGCAAGAGCAGCTTCGTATTGACGAGAACCTCACTTCCAAGACCCAGGCTTTCGTGCGCTGGACGCAGGATGCCTGGAATACCCTTGCAGTTCCGGCCCTCTGGACAGGTTCCTCTTCCGACACCATCAAGACGCCCTTCTTGGGCCCCGGCAAGAGCGCCGTCTTTCACCTCACCCACACTTTCAAACCGAACCTCATGAATGAGTTCGTGGTGAGTTACTCGGTGGATCACATCTCGCTGTTCAACCAGGCCGGGGATTCCTCGCCTGCTCATTCGATTGATAAGCCGGCGGGCTGGACGGTGCAGAACCTGTTTTCCGCCAACGCCTCGAACCTACTTTTACCCTCCATCTCCTTCAACGGCTTCACCGCCGACGCTGGGAACCATCCCTGGTTCAACTCGAATCCCATCGTGGACTTCAAGGACAACGTCGGTTGGCTGCACGGCAATCACTCGGTGAAACTCGGCATCTACGCCCAGGACTACCACAAGAACGAGCAGTTTGGCGCCAACACGCAAGGCTTCCTTAACTTCGGCTGGGGTCCGCTTTCCACCGGCAACGGCCTGGCCGATATGGACCTGGGCGCCATCGCGTCCTATCAGGAAGGCACCATCAACCTGAATGGCGCCGCCATCGGCGGCTATCCGAAAGGGCACTGGAACGGGCATGAAATCGAGCCCTATGTTGAAGATGACTGGAAGGTTACGAAGAAACTAACTTTGAATATAGGACTTCGCTATTACTACTTCCAGCCATTTCACGATGTTTCCGCCACCAATATCGACTCAGCCTTCCTTCCCAGCGAGTACAATGCTGCCGCCCAGGCGCAGTTGGTGAACGACCCGGTTCTGGGCCCGGTGCTGGTGCCGGGAACCGGCTCCAACTACACCGTCTATGGCAACGGCCTTTACGCCTGCGGCACCCACGGGGTTCCCAAGGGTTGTTTCTATGGTGCCAAGAAAAACTTCGCTCCGCGTTTAGGCTTTGCTTATGACCCGTTCGGGACCGGCAAAACGGTGATCCGAGGCGGATACGGCATTTATTACGAAATGGGCAACGGCAACGAGTCCAACGCCGAGGGCGGCGAAGGTAATGCGCCCGTCTCCCTGGGACCGACCGCCTACAACCTTAACGGTTACAGCGCCATTCAGCCCATCAACTCGCCTTCCGCGGAGCCCATCAGTCCGGGCGGCTACACCGCCATTCCCCTGCACCAGAAGTGGCCGAGCGTGCAGCAATTCAGCTTCGGCATGCAGCACGAGTTCCCCGGCAATAACATCCTGAGCGTTAGCTACGTCGGCAGCTTGGGCCGCCACCTGGCGACCGCCATCAACATCAATCAGGTGCCCCTGGGGGGCGGGACCGCGAACATACCATCGCTCGCCGGCACCGTGGGCTGCGACAACAACGGCAACTGCGACATCGAGAGCACGCTGATCGGACCGGGAGGGAACTCGACGGTCTTTTTCGTTCCCTATCGCGGCTACGGCTGGATGACCGGCAAGCAAAACACTGCCGTTTCTAATTACAACGCTCTGCAGGCCTCAATGCGCCACGACGTGGGTCATGGCCTCACCTTCCAAGCCGCCTATACGTGGGCGCACGCTATAGACAACTCCACCTCCACCTATTTCGCCACCGGCATCGACGACAACACGGATTTGTCGCGGTGGAAGGCGACTTCCGACCTGAACCGCTCGCAGGTGGTGGAAATGAGCGTCATCTACGAAATGCCGTTCTTTAAGCATGCCAATCGCGCCGTGACCCGGCAGGCTTTCGGCGGATGGACCGTCAGCGGCATCCCCAGCTTCTACACCGGCGAACCCGTGAACTTCATTACCTGCGGCATCACCGATCCCGCGAGCGGGCTGGGCTATGCTACGGGGGTGGGCGGCGGTTCGATGTGCAACACGCTGGGTCCGGTGAAGATTAAGAAAGGGATCTACGACGATCCCACCTACGGCCCTACACGGAGTTGGGTCGATCCGTCGATGATTAGCCAGATCACGTTTCCCCAACTGCGTGCTGACCATGAGCCCGGCATGTTCGGCTACATGGGACGCAACGCGCTCACTAGCCCTGGCGTGAACAACTGGGACCTGGCGCTGCTTAAAAATTTTTCGACTCCCTGGTTTGGGGGCGAGCACTCTTCGCTCCAGTTCCGCTGGGAGACGTTCAATACCTTCAATCACACCCAGTTCGGCGGTGTCAGCGTCTGGTGCAGCGGGCTCACCCCTCCGGGCGAGCCCTGCACCGGCCCCAACAACATCGGCAACGGCGAGATCGGCTACGCGCGCTCGCCGCGCATCATGCAGTTGGGGCTGAAACTGATGTTCTAAGAGCATTGGCCAGTGGTGAGTGGCTGGAAGGGGCGGCCCTGGCGGCCGCCCCCTGACATTGATCTCCAGCCGTTGATCCTGCGAAGAAATCTCAGTGACTCTTGCTGCGCCCGAGAGTTCTTGGTTTCTATTCATACCCTGTGAGGGCCGGCGCCTAATCCGGCCGCCAACAAAACACCCGAAGATACAGCAAAAAAACCGCGAATATAATGTATTGAAAAAACCGCTTGACAAATAATCAGGCGCGGTGATATAAGCGCGCTCTTGGTAGTCATAGATGCGGGCATCTTCTGCCCAGGGCCACTAAACCGGTCCAGCACCACTTGCCAATACTTAACGTCGGGTCAACTCTCGAAGGAGTAGCAGCAACCTGCGAAAGGCGATTAAGGTTGTTTGGGGGAGTACCTCGGCTCCAAGGTGAGTAGCGTGCCGGCCTTCGCCGGCCCGTGGCTCTTCCGCGAGCCTTAGCCAAAACATGGTTTCAAAGAGGAGGACGCAATGAAACGCAGTTTCATCCTGCTGGCGGCGGCCCTCTTGGCCGTCTGCTTGAGTGCTTTGGCGCAAGACACGGCGCGAATTAACGGCTCGGTAACCGACCAAACCGGCGCGGTGATTCCGAATGCCAAGGTCACGATCGAAAATCCCGCAAGAGGTTTTAAGCGAGTGCTGATGAGTGATTCAGCCGGGTTCTTCGCAGTCCAGGCTGTCCCCATCGGCGATTACGTCATCACGGCGGAAGCGTCAGGCTTCGAGAAGTTGGTGCGCACCGGGATCACTCTTGAAGTAGGACAAATCCAGCGTGTTGACCTACAGATGACCGTGGGCCAGATGACGCAGGAAGTCACGGTGAGCGGCAACGTTCCGAAAGTGCAGACCGAAACCGCCGCCGTTTCCAGCGTCGTCACCAGCACGCAAATCCAAAACCTGGATTTGAACGGACGCAACTGGGTGTCTCTCGCGTTGCTGGTTCCCGGCGCGGTACCCGACAACGGTTTGAACACGACAAGCGTCGGCGTCAATGGCAATAACAGCATCTCTTTCAACGGCAATCGCCTCCAGTACGCTAACTGGGAGATTGACGGCGGCAACAACACTGACGAGGGTTCGGCCTCCACGTTTAATACTTACCCGAACCTCGATACCATTGCCGAATTCCGCATTTCGACATCCAACTACGGCGCGGAAATGGGCAAGCACGCGGGCGCCAACATCGAACTCGCCACCAAGGGCGGCACCAAGGATTTCCACGGCGACGCCTTCGAGTTCGTGCGCAATAACGATTTTGACGCCAACGACTTCTTTATTAATCGGGGCACCATCGGATCTACTGCGCCCAAGACCCCCCTCAAGTGGAATGACTTCGGTTATACGCTGGGAGGTCCCATCTACATCCCGGGCCACTGGAACACCAGCAAGAGCAAGGCGTTCTTCTACTGGTCCGAGGACTGGCGGCGCTACCGGCAAGGGACACCCATCAGCGCCGGCGTGCCTTCGGTGCTCGAGCGGACTGGTGACTTCTCCGAGTGCGATAAGACCAGTGGCAATTACAACCCGGTGGTCGCCAGCAGTTGTGTGCTACCTACGCTGAACGGCGTGACTTATGACACTGTGCAATCCATGCCGGGCTATAATGCGCAGGCTTTCGCCAACGGCAAAGACCTTATCGATGGCTACGTTCCGTTGCCTAACAGCGGCCCAGCCGGCTGGATCACTGCCACTAGCTCGCCCACCAATTGGCGCCAGGAGCAGATCCGGATTGACGAGAACGTCACCGACAAGACCCAGGTGTTTTTCCGCTACACGCAAGACACCTGGAACACTTTGTCGGCCCCCGCGCTTTGGAATTGGGCGAGCTACGATACGGTCAAGACGCCGTTTAAGGGCCCCGGCGAGAGCGCGGTCTTCCACGTGACCCATGTGTTCAAGCCCACCTTGACCAACGAATTCGTCGCGGCTTATACCACCGACCACATTTTCCTCTATAACCAAGCTGCCGACGACGTGGCAGGTTCCATCAACCGCCCCAGCAATTTCCAGATGGCCCACCTCTTCGCGGCCAACGACACCAACCCGCTTTTGCCCTCTCTCGAGCTGTGCGGCGGCCTTTCCTTCTGCACCAACGAAGACGCTGGGAACCGTCCCTGGTTCAACTCGAACCCCATCATTACCTGGAAGGATAACATGGCGTGGGTGCACGGCAGCCACACCACCAAATGGGGCTTCTACCTCGAGAACTACCGCAAGAACGAGCAGTTCGGCACCGACACTCAAGGGGAACTCTACCAAGGCGCCGGGGGGTCGGTCACCACTGGGAACGCACTCGCCGATACATTCCTGGGCCGCATCCAGCAGTACCAGGAGGGCACGGCGTTTTTCAACGGCACCCCAGTGGGCGGTTACGGCAAGGGCCATTGGCAGATGACCGATACCGAACCCTACATTCAGGATGACTGGAAAGTCAGCAAGCGGCTCACCGTGAACCTGGGTCTACGGTATTACCTCTACACTCGCATCCACGACGTATCGCGTCCGAGCATCGATTCCGGGTTCTTCCCTCAATTGTTCAACCAAGGGCTCGAAGATCCGCTCGACGTCAATGCGAACTTCATCTACCCAGCCGTTGGCTTCGCAGGGGGTAACGGCTACGGGAACGGCTTGGTGCCGTGCGGAGTGGGTATAGCGCCCAAAGGCTGCCAGCTTGACAACACCACCAAGAACTTCGCGCCTCGACTAGGTTTTGCCTACGATCCCTTCGGCAAGGGCACAACCTCGATCCGCGGCGGTTATGGCATCTACTACGAGTCCGGCAACGGCAACGAAGCTCAAACTGAAGGGGGCGAAGGCAACCCGCCGGTGACCCCGGCGCCGTCCGCCTACAACCTCTACAGCGCAACGGCGGCCGCCAGCGGCTACAGCGCGATTGCACCTTCCGGCCTGCTCGTCCCAAGCCCCTCGGGCTTCACGAATACTCCCTACAGCGAAAAATGGCCGAGCGTGCAGCAGTACAACCTGACCGTCGAGCACGAATTCCCGGGCAACAACTTGTGGAGCGTGGCCTACGTTGGCGCTCTGGGACGGCATTTGGCGCGAGCCCAAAACATCAACCAGATCAACCCCGCGAACGTGGCGAACGGCGCCACTATGAACGTGCCAGTTCTGGCGGGACTTACGGGCGGCAAGGCTGCGGGCGCAGGCGCTCCGGGCGACAAGGGGCAAGTGCTCTGCGACAGCTCCGGAAACTGCGATGTGCAGTCCATCCTGATTAACCAGGATAAACCCACCCTGTTCTTCCAGCCCTACGTCGGATGGGCCGGAATCACGGAAAAGCAGAACACCGCGGTCTCGACCTACAACGCGTTGCAGTCGAGCTTCCGCCACAGCTTTACTCACGGCTTGACCCTGCAAGCGGCTTACACCTGGGGCCACGCCATCGACGACTCCACGAGCACTTACGAGTACAATTTCGGCGGCATTAACGACTACGACCTCTCACGCTGGAAGGGTACCTCGGACATCAACCGCACCCAAGTGCTTCAGCTCAATTACATCTACTCCATGCCGTTCTTCAAGCACTCGTCCAATGCGGCTGCGCGGCAAGCGCTGGGCGGTTGGCAGATCAGCGGCATCACCAGCTTGTTCACGGGTGAGCCCGTTGACTTCAACTGCATGCCTTCGGGGTTCAGCACCGCGATAGGCGGCACCGGTCGGTGCAACACCTTCGGCAAGGTGGCTATCAAGAAGGGTACGTGGAACGATCCCACCTATGGCCCCACGCCTACTTGGTGGGACCCGACCACCGTCACCCAGCCGTATTACAGCCAGCTCTTTGCTAACAACGAGCCGGGAATGTTCGGAAACATGGGGCGCAACGTCCTGACCGGCCCAGGCCGGAACAACTTTGACCTGGCGCTGGAAAAGAACTTCAGCACGCCCTGGTTCCGGGGTGAGCACGGCACCGTCCAGTTCCGGCTGGAAACCTTCAACTCCTTTAACCACGTGCAGTTTAATGGCTTCAACTCCGGATGCAGCGGGAGCAATTCGTTTGGCGAGACGTGCAACAACAACACCACTGCTCCCGGAGAACTCAATGGCGATTGGGGCCCGCGCAACATGCAGTTGGGCCTGAAGTTCATCTTCTAGCGTTTTCATTGTTGTCGGGTCTTGGGTAATTTCGGGCGCAACGAGAGAATTTCCGGTTCTTTCGTTGCGCCCTGTTTTTTGTAGGGACAACCGCTGTGGTTACCCAGGGCGGCCACAAGGGCGGCCCTTACCACACAATTACAAACGGTGTCATTCTGAGCGCAGCGAAGAATCTCTGAAGTTGGTGTTCGAGTTCGTGAGCGTGCAGCGAACTGCGGCGATTCTTCGCTGCGCTCAGAATGACACGGCGATTAAAGGTGCGGAAGATTGTGGTATTCTACTGCCTCCGTGATGGCGGTGAGATCCCATGTACATGTGGCGGTCTGATATTCGGCGGTCAACGCAGGCAGTGGTGGCCACGATCCTACTGTCGTCGTTGCCCGTGGTTCTTGCGTCGGCGCCGCAAAACGCAGGCTCAGGCAATCCGCCCCGCCGCTTCACGGAACAGGACCTCCGCGCCGCCTTCGAGCGGGCCCAACAGGCGCTCGCCGCCGAGGATTACCCCGCCGCCGAGCTGGGATTCAAAGACTTCCTGAAGCTTGACCCGAACTCGGCCGCCGCTTACACGAACCTGGGCGTGGTTTACATGCGGACGGGAAAGCCCGAAGAGGCCATGCGCGCGCTCGAGACGGCCAGGAAGCTCGATCCAAGCATGGTGGGCATCGATCTTAATCTCGGCCTCCTTTACTATCGAAAGGAGGATTTCAAACAAGCCGCTCCTTATTTCGAACGCTTGGTCAAAGCCCAGCCGGACAGCGTGCAAGCGCGCTATTTGCTGGGCATGTGCCACTTCATGCTCAGGGATTACCGCTCTGCGGTGGCCGATCTCGAGCCCATCCGCGATCAGGAGCAGGACGATCTGGATTTCCTTTACATGCTCGGGATAACATATCAGCAAGTGAAGCGGAATGACGACTCCAAGAAGACCTTCGCGAGGCTCGTGAGCGTCGGAGGCGATACGCCTCACTTGCACCTGCTGCTGGGCAAAGCCTATCTCGACCTCTACGAGAATCCCAAAGCGGAGCGAGAACTGAAGAAAGCCATTGCCGACGACCCCAACCTGCCTTTTGCACACTACGACCTGGGAGTTCTTTACCGGCGTCTCGGTCAGCGGGACAAGGCAGAAGAGGAATTTGAGAAAGAAATGGTGATCAGCCCCACCGAGCCTTTTGCGTTCGAAGACACCGGCACCATCCGGCTCGACCGGAACGAAGTGGATCGGGCCATTCCGCTGTTTCAAAAAGCCCTGGCCCTGAACGCCAAGCTCACGCCTTCGCTGGCAGGCCTCGGAAGAGCGTATCTGCGCCAAGGCAAAACCGACTTGGCCATTTCCTACCTGGAACGCGCCGTGGCGCTTCAGTCCGATAGCGCCAACTACCACTACCAACTCGGGCAGGCTTACCTCAAGAAAGGCCTGCGCGCGGAGGCTGAAAAGCAGTTTGCCGAGCAGCACAAACTTCAGGCCGCCGAAGTGGAAAAACAAGGCGACAAAATCTTTGGCAGGCTGCCGGCGCCCGCCGAACCCAAGCCGTGATTTCAAATCTCAAATTTCAAATCTCAAATCTGCAATCGTGCGCCGTTTGAATTGTTCTTCTGGTAGGCGTGGTCGTCGTTGCCGGCCGCGGGCAGACCACAAGCGTCGCCCCTACTGGCCATCGCGGAAAGGTTGGTTGGACTCATACAGCGCGATTCGGCCCTTCAGTTCGTCTGCAAACGGCCCAGTAGCGAGGGCAAGGGCTTGGCGCGCGGTTTGTACCGCTTCGGGAAAGCGACCGGCCTCAGCGTAGGCAGCCGCCAGCGTATCGAGCGTGGCGGGGTCTTTGGCGCCGGACAGCTTCACCGCCCGCGCTGCAAGCTCGACGGCTTCACTGCCATTACGGATGGACGCCTGTGGGTTCGTGGCCAGCACCCATGCCGATTGGCTGAGCAGTGGAAGATCTTCCGGGTCGGCGTGCAGCCCCGCCCGCCACTCCGCTAGGGCCTTTGTTACTTCCCCTTGCATGTAAAAAGCTGCACCCAGGTTGTAGTAGGTCTGCGTGTTTCTGGGGTTGATTTCCTCCGCCTTCTCGAGGTGCTCGATCGCTTCGCCGGCTCTCCCTTTTTGCAGTAGGGCAATTCCCAGATTGTTCTGGGCATCGGCATAATCCGGTTTGAGGTTGGCAGCTTTCTCAAAATAGGGGATAGCCTCATCTAGTTGTCCCCGCTTGAGCAGGTGCGTGCCCAGGTTATTGTTGGCCATGGGGTCGTCGGGATTGATCTCGAGAGCCTTTTTCCACTCCGCGATGGCTGCTTCGTCCTGTCCTTTGGCCGCTAATTCCGCGGCGTGATCGAAGATGCGGAAGAATTCGGCGGCGGGCAAGTCGATTTTCTCCAAGCCGTCCGCAGGGATGTTCACAAATTCGGGGATGTTCACGGCGCGGTTAGCAGCGGTGGAATTGTCAATGTAGATCGCGGGGCTGTCGTTGCCCTGTTCGTCCAGGTGGGTGAGGAACATGCCGGTGTAGGGCGAGCGGCTCTTCGACGAAAAGACCAGCCAGCGGCCGTTGGGCGAGAAGCTATGCCAGGAATTCATCCGCGGCGTGTTGCAGCGCATACGGCGCGCCTCGCCGCCCGCCGCCGGCACGATGAAAAGCTGGCTGTCCGGGCGCATCAACAGGCCGTTGTGGCACTTCACGAATACAACCCAACGCCCGTCGGGAGAGATTTTCGGAAAGGCGTTGCTCATGCCGTTTTGCGAAGCTCCGGCGATCGGCTCGGGCTTGCCGCCTTTGCCTCCGTTAAAGGGGATACTGTAAAGGTCGTATTGAATGGGCGTCTCGTCCGGATCGTTGGCGTATTCAGCGAGTTTGCGGCCTTCCGGATACGGGTCTCTCGCTTCCGCCTGGGCGTACACCAGGTATTTGCCGTCCGGGCTCCAGGTTTCATTCGTGTGCACGTAATGCGGATCGTCCGCTCCCGGCAGGGCGTGCATCTCGCCTGTGGCGCGGCTGTACCAGGCCAGGATGCCCCGCGTGGGGTAGAACACCTGCAAGAAACGGTAGTCTTTGAAATTGGCCACGTAGAAACCGCCCTGTGTGCCTCCCGGCGCTTTGATCATGGTCACCACGTACTGCCCGTCCGGCGAGACTTGCGACATGAATCCAATCCGGGGCTGCGCGACGGTCTGGTCCTTGAAAGTCGCCCACGAGATCTCGTCTTGGTTGCGGATGGACATTTGCTTTTGGATCGAGGCGAGAACATAGAGCCCCTTGTCGTTGGCCGGGCCGTCCAGATCCATTCCTAATGTCTTGCCGTCGCGCGAGAAGGAGTGGCAGTTGGCACAGGAGTGAATTCCTGTAAAGAGCACGTGGCTCTCCTTTTCGCCGAGGTTGCGCAGGCGCCAGGCAATCAGCGGTATGGCGTTGGGAGCCAGCGGCTTAATCACGCCTTTCTGCAGTTCAGAGGGCATCAGGGGCACGTCGCGGTAAAAGATCGGCGCGCCGACCGGATCCTTTGAGGTTTGGATGACGACCTGGCCCAGGGAAATGGCTGCGGCGGCATGGTCAACTTCGCGGCCCGTGAGCGTCAAGGTCGTAGGGCGCTCGCGCGAGTGCAGTTTGATCGCCGCCCAGGTGGTATCATCAGGAGTCCAAGTGTGGGAAGCGGCCTGCTGGGCTGTCAACTCAGGCAGTTTGTTTGTGTTGCTGACGCAACGCGGGTCGATCTCGCCGATCCGCAGGCGCTCCCCGGCCGCTTTCGCGCGTATCCCGGGCGAGCCATCGGAAAATGCCACGTCGATATCCCAGACTTTGGATCGTGGCGAGTCATCGCGCCAGATGAACGTGGGAGGTGTGATTTCGGGCGGGAAAATCGAGCCGTCTTCCGGAAAGTCGATTGTGATCCGGGCCAACTGCGCGTGGACAGCCATTGTATCGCGCTGCCCCGCCAGTGCCAGGCAAGCCTCCAGCAGCGCTGCGGCCAAGACGCAGGCGGTCCCGAAAGAGTATCCCCAGGCTCTCAACCCAACCCCATCCTCACTCGCAAAACCATCAGGCCGCGTATGGTAGCACAGTCTGCCACGCCTTTCGAGCGAGTGGCGTGGGCTCTTGTTCGGTACGGGCGCGGCGCCGTTGCGGGCGCTAGTTGCGCGGGGCCCGAATTGAGTTAAAATCCTGCCCCTGAAAGCGAGGATGCGAGCATGCGCATAAAACTAGCGATTGCGATTCTTATTGGTCTCGGCATGGCCATTGGGGCCGAGACAACTTACCGCGTCTGGCCCTCCCAGCCGCCCGCGGACTGTCCCTTCCAGCCCTCGTCGTCTCTGGTGGGCATTGCCTTCACGGGAAGGCACATTCGTTACGCTAATGCCGATACCTGGTACCCGTCGTGGGCCTCCGACGACAACCTGTATTCACCCTGGACCGACGGCAGCGTCGGCGACGTCAAGTCAGGCTCCGGGGGTGAAAAAGCGACCACCGGCCACGCCACCATCGTCGGCGACGATCCGTTGAATCTTAAGATTATCAATGTGGGCGTGTTTCCGGGGAACCCGGCGCCCTACGGCGGGCGCTATCCCTGCGGCAGCCTTGTTTACAACGGTGTGTGGTACTACGGCACGTATTGCCTGCTCGAAACCCCGGGCAAAGGGCTCAACTGGGATGTGCTCGGGCCTCTCGTGGGCTTCCGATACTCGACTGATTTCGGTAAGACTTGGCGCGACACACCGCATACGCCTTCCCAGCCCTTGTTTGGCGAGCCGGAGAGGCCCGGCGGCAAAGTGAAAATGGGCGCGCCCCATTTTGTGGACTTCGGAAGGAACATGCAGTACTCACCGGACGGCAAGGCCTACCTGGTTGGCCACGGCGCCATCGACCCCGACCCCAAGCCAAGAGACGGCAACCTCAGTTGGATTACCGGTGACCAGATTTACATGGCGCGCGTTTCGCCCAGCATCCAAAACATGAACGAGGCCTCGAAGTATGAATTCTTCGGCGGCCACGATGCTTCCGGCCACCCTGTTTGGACGCGGGATTTTTCCAGAATCAAACCCCTGGTGGATTGGAACAACAACACGGGCTGCGTCACCATGACCTACGACGCGCCGCTGAAGAAATATCTTCTGGTGATCACCGACGGCGGCAACACGATCTCAAAGTACAACACCTACATTCTGGAGTCCGACTACATCACCGGCCCCTGGAAACTCGTGGTCTATATGCGCCATTTCGGCGAGCAAGCCTACTTCGTCAACTTCCCCTCGAAGTTCATCGGCAAGGACGGCCGTTCGGCATGGCTGTGCTACGCCGCGAACTTCACCAACGGTTATTTGCACACGAATTATCGTGATGATCCATCCGGGGGAGGATACGGGATGACCTTGCAGGAGGTCCGCCTATTGGGACGGGCAGACAAAACAAAGCCGGACCTGCCGTAAGGGGTAGCGTGGACCTAAGGAGCGGGTCTGCCCTCTCGCCGGCGCCGAAGCCAGAGCGAGATTTCTCGCTGCGCTCGGAATGACAACCGGGCTTGCGCGTCCGGACTATCTTCGGCAGTGGCGGAAGAGTTGTGTGAGCAGCTCCAGCGCCAGATCTGTCTCCTCGCGCGTGATGGTGAATGACGGGGCGAGCGTGAACACATTCTTGTAGTAGCCGCCTACATCCAGCACCAAGCCGTACTTGCGCCCGGCAACCTCGAGGTCAGCTTTTAAACCTTCGGCGAAGATGCGGTCCACGAGATCTCGGTCCGGGGTCAGACCGTCCTCTTTGCAAACTTCGATGCGCAGGGCCAGCCCTAATCCGTCCACATTCCCGATAATGCCGGGGAATCGGCTTTGCAGGTCTTTGAGGCCGGCGAGGAAATAGGCGCCTTTTTCGTTCACCAGTTTCTCGTAGTCCTCTTCTTCGAGCATCTTGAGCGTCTCGAGAGCGACTGCCGTGCCCAGTGTATTGGAGGAGAAAGTTGAGTGGGTGGAGCCGGGCGGGAAGAGTTCCGGCGCGATGAGTTCTTCGCGCGCCCAGATGCCGGAGATAGGATTCAGGCCGTTGGTGAGCGCCTTACCAAAGACAATAATATCCGGGGTAATACCGAAATTCTCAATGGCCCAGAACTTCCCGGTGCGATAAAAGCCCATCTGGATTTCGTCATCGACGATCAGGATCTTGCGCCGGTCGCACGTTTCCTTCAGGCGCTGAAAGTATTCGCGAGGCGGAATCACGTAGCCGCCCGTCCCCTGCACGGCTTCGATATAAAAGGCGCCGTACTCCGCGGTCTGGGCTTTTGCGTCCCACACCCCGTGATACTCGTTGTCGAATAGGTGAGCGAATTGGTCCTCGCAATACAGGTTGCAGGTTTCGGGCTTCAGCCCATAGATGCAGCGAAAGCAGTAGGGATAAAAAATGAACTGGGCGCGCTCGCCGAAGTGTCCATAGCGGCGGCGGTAACGGTAACTCGAGGTGATGGCGGAAGCGCCGAGCGTCCGTCCGTGATAGCCGCCCATGAAGGCGAACATCAGGCTCTTGCCGGTATAATTCCGCACCAGCTTCAGCGAGTCCTCAATGGCTTGCGAGCCGCCCACGTTGAACTGCACCCGCCCCTTCACTCCGAATCGCTTCTCGCAGTATTGGGCGATGCGGGCCGCCACTTCCACTTTTTCCGCATGCAGGTACTGGCAGGCAAGCTGGGGAAGGCGATCCACTTGCCGCTTCAGGGCCTCGCCCAGCCGGCGATTCTTGTAACCGAAGCTCGCTGCTGAATACCACATCTGGAGATCGAGATAAGGAGTGCCTTGCTCGTCGTAAAGGTAGCTGCCTTCGCAATCGACAAAAATCTTCGGCGGGTCGAGGTAATGGACCGTGTCACCGAAGGAACAATACTTTCGTTCGAGTTGTAATAGTTCTTCAGTTCTCGTACTTGCACCAGAATCAGCCAAGGGATTATTGCCTCCGTGAAGAATACGCTTTGAAGGTTCGGGCGAATTGACGAACCTGTCATCCTGAGCGAAGCGAAGGATCTCAGCAGTTACTTTCAAACCGTGGATCCCGAAGACAACTGCAGAGATCCTTCGCTCCGCTCAGGATGAGAGCCCTTCGATCTCTTCGCACCCTGATTGCCCCAGGGTGGCCACAGGGCCGCCCTATAGCATGGCGGCCACGGCCTGCTCGACATCCGCAAAAGTATCGAACGGACGGCACGCTTTGTCGTGCTCCTGGCAATAGGCGAGCAACTGCCGTTTGGCAAACACCACATCCGCCTGATCTACGGCGAACCGATCGGAGAGCCCATCGCCCACGAAGATGATGGGCTGCCTTCCTTCGCCGAGGCGCCGAAGCAGCGCCGCTTTGCACGTGCCGCACCCATGCTCGCAGGGCGGGGAAGAATGAGGGAAGGAGGGTATCAGGCGCCGGCCCTCGAGCCGCAGGGCGCTTGAAAACACCTGCATGCCGTTTCGAAGCGGCCCCTCCATGCCGGCGCGCTTCAGGACGCGTGCGATCACGTAGTCGAATCCTTCGCTCAAAACATAGAGCGGGATGCCTCGCTGTTGTGTAAAGCGGTGAAACGTGGTGAAAGCGGGGTCAATGGAAACCCCATCAATTACGGCGTTGAGATCCTCCAAGGTGGTGTCCACGAGCGCGATCTGCCGCTCCAGGCATTCGCGTGAGCCGATCAATCCGCGCGTCCACTCCTGCTCGACATCCCGCCAGGAAGGGTGCGCCAATTGTGACAGGATTTCGTCCGTCACGTCGCGCTGGGTGATTGTCCCATCGAAGTCTGTGAAGATGATCATTTCATGCGGTATGTGGTAGGTAGTATGTGGCAGGTGGGCCTATTCTCCCCACCTACCACCTCCGACCCACCATCTACCCCTTCCTCTCATCGACCAACCGCCGGGGCTTCCTCCCCTGCGTCAACTCTCCGTGCGGAAAAATGCGAAACTCAAGCCGATACATACCGCAGAGTTGGTTGGCCCAGACGTCCGGGTAGCGCGCTTCGAGGTTTTTGCGGACGGCGTTTTCGACGGTCGAGGGGTTCGTACCGTTCGCCAACTCGAGCCGAAACTCGAGGATGTCATGGACGCCTTCCTGCCGGACCGCCACCTGCCAATTCTCGGAGATCCCTTCCACGTCGTGGAGCACGCGCTCGAAGATTTCCGGGTGCATGTTTCCGGCCCCCATCACCACCATTTCGTCAACCCGGCCCCGGATTTTGGCCATGCGCCGGATCGTGGCGCCGCAGGGGCAAGGTTCATTGATGAACCGAGTCACATCGCGCACCCGATAACGAACCAGCGGCATGATGCGCCGCGAAAGCGTGGTCACCACCAGTTCGCCGTAGCCTTCCGAGTCAGGGTCAAGGATTTCGATGAAATAGTTGAACTCGTCCAGGTGATAGCCTTCCCGCCTGAGGCACTCCATCGCCGTGCCGCCGCCCTGCTCGGTGGATCCGTAGCCGAGAACTACAGGGCAGTTCCAGACGCGCTCGACATAGCTCCGATAGACTTCCGTCATGCGGTCGCCGGCAGCGACGATCAGCTTCAGCGGGTAGACGCCTTCTTTCTCTGCAATCTCGCTCAGGCTCACCAGCCAGGTTGGGTCGGCGGCTATGACGTTATACTTGTAGATCGGCATGCGGGAATAGAGTTCGCGCGGGTGAGGCTTGCCGATTGCCGAACAGAAAACTGCCATGCGTTTGCAGGCTAGAAAGGTGACCCAACCGCTGATCCAATACCCCGCGTCGAACGTGCAGACGACCCGGTCGCCCGGGCGCACGCCGTTTTCCCACATGGCCGCCGCCTCGTAGCGGGCCGTGAACTCCAACTCCTCGTAATTGAAATAGACGCGCTTGGGGCCTCCGGAGGTGCCCGTGGTTTCAAACACCAATTGGGGTTCACCGCAAAGGAAATCTTCCGCCGGCAGGTTACGCAAGTCCTCGGGTGTGGTGAAGATGTCCCCCAGATCTTCCGGGCGCCGGACTCGGTTCGCCACGATGCCGCTCTCTCGCAACTTGCGCCCGAAGAAGGCTTGCCGCTCTGCTGCGTAGCGCACCAACTCGCAAAACGAGTCGCGTTGAATGCCTTCGATCAGCGCGCGAGGTACATATTTCCCCCAGCGAACAAGGCTCGGGACCGATTCGCCGATCACGGCGCGCTCGACGAGTTTGCGGAGTCTGGAGAGCATTTCAAAACTGAGTCATCAGTTCTCAGTCATCAGTTCTCAGTTAACTGACAACTGAGAACTGATGACTGAGATCTTCTCCTACATCAGATACGTCGACTCTCCTGGACGCGAGGGCCGAGTCGCCAGCAAGTCGATGTAGGTACTTTTCTCGAGCAGCGCCTGGCCCACCTGCGCGATGGCATGGGCGGAATCCGGATGTGACAGTTCCTTCTGGCGGCGGCTCATCTCCGCCAGGATCTCCGGTTTGCTCAGCATCTGCGTTACGACTTGAGGAATCTCCTCGAAAGTCCGGGCCTGCACGGCTACACCCTGCTGCACCAGGTAACGAACGTGCCGCTCTTCCGGTCCCGGAATAGGATGGGTCACAATCATCGGCAGGCCCGCCGCGAGCGCTTCTGCGGTGGTCAAGCCGCCCGGCTTGGTGATCAGAAGATCGGCCGCCGCCATCAATTCCGGTATGGTGTCTGTCCAGCCAAAGACGTGCAGATCCAGAGTGACCCTGCCCCTCAAGTGCTCCAGGCTCTGCTTGATGACATCATCGTGGCCGGCCACCACCAAGACCTGGAGTGGAAATCGGCAGAGTTCCAGCCGTTCGACGATCACATCGAGTGGAGCCGGACCCATGCCCCCTCCCATCACCAGCACGACGGGCCTACGTGCGTCCAAACCCAGGGCTCGGCGGAGTTCACTCCGGTCCTGAGGAAGCGCAAATGCCGGGTCAACGGGAATGCCGCACACCAGAATCCGGTTGGGCGAGGTTCCCCAATTCACAAGCTGCGTGCGCGCCTCTTCGCTGCCTACACAGTAGACATCGACTTCCCTTTGCGCCCAGGGCGGCTCTGCCTGAAAATCCGTCTGCACGGCCAAAATGGGAGCGTGAAACCACCCCTCGCGCTTGCCCAGGGCGGCGATTTCAACCGCGCCGATTTCATTGGCGACGACCAGGTGAGGAGCATACGCCTTGAGCTCCTCGAGCACTTTCTTGCAGCCGCGGCGAAACATCCAGTGCGGTGCCGTGGAGTGGTGGAGCTTCTTCTGTCGGCGCTCGAAGAGCCATCGCCAAACACGTGGAGCGCGCCGAAGCATCCACCAGTAAGGGCGCACGTACGCCATCAGGAACCAGGAGCGCGCCACCTTCAGGACGTCCAGGAGGTGGACTTCGACAGGATCAATACAATCGTAGAGCGCCCGCTGGAGCACTTCCGCGGCACGAACATGCCCCGTGCCGACACTTAACGTCAATATGAAGATGCGTTTTGAAGTCACGGAAAACCAGGATTCGGGATTCAGGATTCAAGATTCAGGAAAAACCGCGTCGCCGCCCTGAATCCTGAATCCTGATTCCTGCCTCACTCGAATTTTCTGATCAGCAGCACCGCATTAAGGCCGCCGAAGGCGAAGGAATTGGAGACGGCCACCCGGACAGGAATCTCTCGAGCTTGATTGGGGACATAGTCCAAGTCGCACTCGGGATCCGGCGTGGTGTAATTCGCGGTGGGCGGGATGCAGTTGCATTCGATGGCCAGCGTCGTGGCCGCCAGTTCGATGGCCCCCGTGGCTCCCATGGTATGGCCGTGCATGGATTTTGTGGAGCTGATCGCCAGCTTGCGAGCGTGCTCGCCGAATACCTTCTTGATGACCTGCGTTTCAGTGGCGTCGTTCAGGCGCGTGCCGGTGCCGTGGGCATTAATGTAATCTACTTCGTTCGCGGCAACTTCGGCTTCCTCGAGGGCCATGCGCACTGCACGAGCCGGCCCCTCGAGGGAGGGCTGGGTAATATGTCCGGCATCTGAACTCAGGCCGTAGCCGGAGATCTCCGCCAGGATATTGGCCCCGCGCTTTTTCGCATGCTCAAGTTCCTCAAGCAGCAGCATGGCGGCCCCTTCGCCCATGACGAAACCCTCGCGGTCCGCCGAAAAGGGCCGGCAGGCCCGGCTGGGATCGCCGTTCCCCATGGCCAGGACCCGGACCGATTCCCAGGAACGGATCATTCCCACAGTGATCGGCGCCTCGCACCCCCCGGTTAACATCAGGTCGGCCATCCCATATTTGATCATGTGAAAGGCTTCACCAATCGCATGGCCTGAAGATGAGCAAGCCGTGGCAGTTGTAAAGGAGGGCCCTTGCGCGCCAAATTCCATGCAGATTTGAGAGGTGGCGGCGTTGTGCATCATGCGGGGAATGGTGAACGGATGCAGCCGTGTCGCCTGTTGAGCGTAGAGGTTGTAGTAGCCGTTATCCAGGGTATTGGCGCCCGCCATTCCGCTGCCGCTCACCACCCCGAAGCGGGGGCCTTCCTCTTCCGTTACCTCGATTCCACTCGAGGTCATCGCTTCCTTCGCGGCCAGCAAGCCGAACTGGCTGAAGCGATCCAGCAAATCGAGCCGCTTGGCGGGAAAGTAATCGGTCGGCGAGTAGTCCGGAACTTCGGCAGCAATCTGAACCGTCAGCGCAGAGGGATCAAATTGGCAAATACGGCGAACCGCTGACCGGGCTTCCAACAGGTTCTTGAAAAAGCTTTGCGCATCCTTGCCTGCGGAAGCAAAGACGCCCACACCGGTAATGACAACTCTTCGCACGTTTCTCCCTTGTGAACTTAATTGGCTGTGGCGGCCGGGGCTTCTCCCTTCGCCATCGCCACCAGATCGGAAATGTCCTTGCCTTCCAAAACTCGTGTCAGGCTGTCCACCACCTGGCGGACCGACCGCATGTTCTGCGCCACGGCGTCCGGAATATCGATCTTGAATTCCTCTTCCAACGCGAAAAGGATATTGACTCCGTCCAGCGAGTCTATGCCCAATTCCGCGAACTTCGAATCGATGGTGATTTTGCTCGCGTCCAAATGCTGCTCTCGGGCAATAATCTCAATTACCTTCTGGGTTATGTCCATTTATGCTCCTTGTGGCCGGCTTGACCGGCGCACCTAAGTGGAAATGCCGATGGAATCCCTTTCCGCAAGTTGGGAGACAAGCTCCAGCAATTGCGAAATCCGAAAAGGCTTGTCGAGAAGGGCGTAAGCGCCCAGGTCTTGGGCCAGCTTCCTTTCCGTATGACTGAAGAAGGAAGACATGAGAACAATCTCGTGCTTGGCATTTTGCTTTCTGAGATGTCGAAGCAGATCTAAGCCCGACTCATTGGGCATGTGCAAATCGGCGATGATAATGCGGCAATCGTCGTCCCGCACCAAAGCTTCTCGCGCCGCCAACCCGTCGGCTACCGCTTCCACCTGCGGATACCCGTTGGCCTCCAGGACCTCAGACAGCAGGTCGCGGCTTTCCAGGTCGTCGTCAACAACAAGAATCCTGCTCACTTTGTGCACACTCCTGGTGCTTGGCCAGGAGTATCTTGCGCAAGGAGATGGCCAATGACTGCACTAGTTTCTAAGTAATTGTAAATAAAAGAGTTGAGCTGGAGCTGAAGCAAGTCTTAGCGGCCTTGGACTCCGCAACGCGGGATGCAGTGTGTCAAAATGCCACAGATTAGTGACTTTTAGCCTTATGGCGATCACCGTGCCCGCATCTGCCCTTTTCGCCGCTTCTTTTCCCCTATCTTGTTGATTTAAATACTGGGAATCATTCCTGCCGAGCCGACGGACGAATTCTGATGTGGCAAAAAGCGACACCTTGGAGTGCGGCGGCTTGACGCCGCCATGTCACTATGCAAGCCCGCGTGCTGCCTAAGGCGAGCACCGGTACGCGAAGACCGGCGCGTACATTGCTCGCATACCCTGGCGGTTCCAAGGCGGCGTCAAGCCGCCGCACTCCAAGGTGCCTTCGGCACAAAGACCTGCTATACTCAAAATCTGGGCTTTCCCGACAAGCAAAATGCGCACTTCCGCAAGG
>Ga0181532_10000701_pt1 | contig 33700 bp, 24 predicted proteins | sample PEATcosm2014_Bin_33_FD_119768 | JGI IMG/M metagenome (GOLD analysis project Ga0181532, IMG submission 119768) | Peatland microbial communities from MTU Mesocosm Facility, Houghton, MI, USA - PEATcosm2014_Bin11_30_metaG | ecosystem: Environmental > Terrestrial > Soil > Wetlands > Peat | place...
AGCGCTTACCAATCGGTTCCTTCGGTCCCACGCTTCGGTTGAGTCGATCCGGAAACAGATCGAGGGCCACACCACCATTCGGGAGAAGGTCTCCACTTCCGTGGACCTGCCCCTCAGCAACGAGTGCAAACGTGTGCTGGCGTACGCCGCGGAGGAAGCCGAACGGTTGTCGCACAAGCACATCGGTACCGAACACCTGCTGCTGGGACTTTTGCGCGAAGAGAAGTGCTTCGCGGCTGAAATTCTGCACGAGCGCGGATTGCGTCTTTCCTCCATTCGCGAGGAGCTGGCGAGAACCTCGCAGGAAAAGGCACAGCCGTCGCAGCGTTCCCGCGAGTCGTCGCTGCTGTCTGAGTTCTCCCGCGATCTAACCCAGGCCGCGATGGACGGCCAGCTCGATCCGCTGGTCGGCCGCGATGGCGAGCTTGAGCGCGTCGTCCAGATTCTGTGCCGCCGCACCAAGAACAATCCGGTGCTGATCGGCGAGCCGGGCGTGGGTAAGACCGCCATCGTCGAAGGTCTGGCGCAGCGCATTGCCGACGGTGAAGTCCCGTCGTTCCTGGCCGACAAGCGCATCCTTGCGCTCGATCTTTCGCTCATCGTTGCCGGCACCAAGTATCGCGGCCAGTTCGAAGAACGGCTGAAGACCATCATGAAAGAACTGATGGAGTCGCAAAACTCCATCATCTTTATCGACGAACTTCACACCCTGGTCGGCGCGGGCTCGGCCGAGGGCTCGCTCGATGCCGCCAACATCCTGAAGCCTGCGCTTTCGCGCGGTGAAATTCAGTGCATCGGCGCTACCACGCCAGGCGAGTATCGTAAGTCGATCGAGAAAGACCGTTCCCTTGAGCGCCGCTTCCAGGCGGTGAAGGTTCCTCCGCCGAACGAAGCCGATGCGGTCAAGATCCTATTCGGCATCAAGGAGCGCTATGAGAAATTTCACGCCGTCAGTTACACCGACGACGCGATCACCTTCTCGGTCTCGCACTCGAACCGCTACTTGCCCGATCGCTTCCTGCCCGACAAGGCCATCGATCTGGTCGACGAAGCCGGTGCCCGCGTTAAGCTTCGCCAGACTTCCCTGCCCGAGGACATCACCGAGGTGCAGAAGCGGATCAAGTTCATCGTGCATCGCATGGAAAACGCCATCGCGAACCACGAGTTCGAAAAGGCCCGCTTCTACTCCGACGAGGAGCGCAAAGAGCGCGAGAACCTGCGCGCTCTGCGTGAAAAGTATCATCTCGATGAGTCCTCGACTGGCGTCGTCGGCCGCGAGGACATCGAAGACGTGGTCTCTCGCTGGACTGGCGTTCCCATCGCTTCCATCAAGGAAGAAGAGAGCCAGAAACTACTGCGCATTGAAGAAGAGCTGCACCGCCGGGTGATTTCGCAGGACCGCGCCATCTCGGCGCTGGCTCGCGCCATTCGCCGCTCGCGCGCCGGATTGAAGAGTCCCAACCGGCCTATCGGTTCGTTCCTTTTCCTCGGACCCACCGGCGTCGGCAAGACCGAAGTGGCGCGCACCCTGGCGCAGTTTATGTTCGGCAGCGAGAAATCGCTGGTGCGCTTCGATATGTCGGAGTTCATGGAGAAACATTCCGTCTCCAAACTGATCGGCTCGCCTCCGGGATACGTTGGCTACGAAGAGGGTGGCCAGCTCACCGAGCGCGTGAAGCGCGCTCCCTACTCCGTTGTGTTGCTCGACGAAGTGGAGAAAGCCCATCCTGACCTGTTCAACATCTTGTTGCAGGTATTTGAGGATGGTCAGCTCACCGACGGTCTGGGCAACACGGTGGACTTCAAGAACGCGATCATCATCATGACCTCAAACATCGGCGCGCGCCATCTGCAGAAGCGCACCGGCCTGGGCTTCCAGTCCGAGTTGGACGAGAACACGTCGACCAAGGTCGAGGACATGGTGCGGAATGAGGTGAAGCGCACCTTCAATCCCGAGTTCCTCAACCGCCTCGACGAGGTCATCATCTTCAACGCGCTCACCGAGGCCGACCTGATCCAGATCGTGGAATTGATGGTGCAACATCTCAACACCAATCTGGCTCAGCGCTCCATCACGGTCACGGTGACGGAAGAGGCGCGCAAGTGGATCCTCGACAAGACGGTCGTCGATCGCACCTATGGCGCTCGTCCGCTGCGCCGCGCGTTGCAGAAGTACATCGAGGACCCGTTGTCGGAGGCGCTCATCCAAGGCACCTTCCAGCAGCGTCCGGCCTTCATCGAGGTCTACCTCGACAAGGACCAACTCTTCTATCGCCCCGTCGGCGAAGAGAAGACCGAAGGCGTGCTGCTCTACAGCAGCTAGGCGAGGGTTGTATCAGGGCACGAGTTTACAGGCCGCTGAAAAAGTCGCTTTGGAGTGCTTTGTAACAGGGCACGACTTCAGTCGTGCCGCAAAGAACCGTATAAAAACCAAGGGGCTTCAGCCCCGGAAATAAAGCAGGGGAGCGGAAACGCTCCCCGTTTCCCCTCGGTCGCTCCGAATTTGGCCTCATTCCTCCTTGACAATTAATTAATACATTGTAATATTGAATAAATCATTACGACTAAGGAGGAATTGTATGAGCGCAGTGACATCTCCGGTGGATTTGAAGGTGGCTGACGAAGTCTGGATTATTGCTGCACTTCTGCAAAAGGACCATCCCGAAAAAGCCGATTTCAGCGTAGAGGAGATCATGGACCGTGCGCAACGGGAGAAACTGACCAACCCTTTGCGACCCGGCGTTTACGTTCACGTGATCCAACACTGTGTTGCTAACCGAGCGCCAAATCCTGGCCGATATCGAATGCTCTTCGAAACGTCCTCAGGGCGGCGGCGCTTGTTCCGCCACGGCGACATCTATCATCCCGCACGGGAAGGGGGAAAAATCACACCGTCTCCGGAGAATATGCCGCTGCGGTTTTGCAAACTGTTGGATTGGTATCGAGAGTGGTCCACGAAGGCAGTCCGGGCACCCGCCGACCAAGACCCGCTGCTGCAATTGCGCGGCTCAGGCCGACGGCTCTGGGCCAGCGAACATGCTGATGAATACGTGCGGCGTCTGCGCGAGGGATGGGAATGAGCCGCATCTTCTGGGACACGAACATCTACATTTATCTCTTTGAAGATTACGGCGAGTTCTCCAGGAGAGCAGCAGCCCTGCGCTCCAAAATGCTTGCACGAGGCGATCAATTGCTGACATCGACATTCACCGTCGGCGAGGTGCTAGTCAAACCAACCGAGCATGAAAATGTGCAACTCTGCACCCGATACGAGCAAGCAATTGCAGCCACTTCGCTTGTATTGCCCTTTGATCTCAAGGCAGCAAGGATCTATGCATCTCTGCGGCAGGACAGAACATTACGGCCGCCGGACGCGATTCAACTGGCCTGTGCTGCGGCGGGCGGCTCCGACCTTTTCGTTACGAACGACCATCGCCTGCAGGGAAAAACGGTGCATGGAATTCAGTTCATCGTGGCCCTGGAACAAGCGCCGCTGTGACCGCTTCCGCCGGCGAAGACCTCCTGGCGGGAGTCTTCCTCCATCTGAATATTTGTGAGGTCACTATGATTCGCAAACTACCGTCTGGACAATACCGTCTCTACTCCCGCAAGAAAGATCCCAAGACCGGCAAGCGGCGCAACCTGGGAACCTTCGCCACGCGCGACAGGGCCGAAGCCCACGAGCGCGCCGTGCAGTATTTCAAACGGCATTGATTGGTGGTCCCGCCTGAGCCTACGCCACGAAATACTTTGCCGCGGGATGGTGCACGATGATGGCCGAGGTGCTCTGCTCAGGATCCAGCAGGAAGCCTGTAGTCAGCTTCACTCCGATGGTCTCGTCAGGATGCAGCAGCGCGAAGAGCTTGGTCTGGTCTTCCAGGTTCGGACACGCCGGATAGCCAAACGAATACCGTGAGCCGCGATACTTCTGATGGAATAAATCGCGGATGTGCGGCGAGTCCTCGGCGGCCATTCCCAGCTCTTCTCGAATGCGTTTGTGCGAAAGCTCGGCCAGCGCCTCGGCCGATTCCACACTGAGCCCGTGGAGATACAGATACTTGGTGTATTCTCCGCCTTCGAACAGCTTCTGGGTCTCGTGCGAGGCAACGGCGCCGATGGTCACGCACGACATGGCGAGGACGTCCATCTTCCCGCCGCTCTTCGGCAACAAATAGTCCGCAATCGACAGGCCACGACCTTCTCGCTGTCGCGGAAAAGTGAATCGCAATGCCTCTGCCGCAATCGGATCGCCCTGCTTCCAACCCTCGGGCAGTTCGTAGACGATAACGTCATTGCCGTCGCCTTGCGCCCCAAAATACCCGTATACGACCTTGGGCTCGAACCACCCCGCGGCGATCACTTCTTCTTCCAGTTCTTTCAAAATCGGACGGTACTTCGTCTCAACCAGCCGTCCGTAGTCTTCCTGCGAAGCCGTCTTCAACTGCCACTGGTTCTTGAACAGCGCCGTCTCGTTGATGTACTGGAAGATCTCGCGCAAATCAAAATCTTTCGCATTCAGCACGCGCACGCCCCAGAATGGCGGCTGTGGGATGTTCGGAGCCGGCGCGATCTCAATGTTAGGCGTAGTTCCGCCGCCATCTCCGGCGCCAGCGACTGCAGCGCGGGCGAACTCCTTCACCACCTTGCCTTCTGCGATGCGTTTCTCGCGCGCGCCATTGGGCGACGAAAGATCTTCCATCAGGTGCAGTCCGGCGAAAGCATCGTCAGCGTAGAAGATGCCGCCCTGGTACTCGCGGCGCAGATCGTCTTCCACGTACTTGCGCGTCAGCGCAGCGCCGCCGCAGATCACCGGGAATTCCAGCTTCTGGTGGTGCAGGTCCTGCACCACGTACTTCATCTCCAGCGTGGACTTCACCAGCAATCCGCTAAGCCCGATGGCATCGGCCTTCTCCGCGAGCGCCGCGTTGATGATCACATCCGACGGCTGCTTGATGCCGAGGTTCACCACGCGATAGCCGTTGTTGGTGAGGATGATGTCCACCAGGTTCTTGCCGATGTCGTGGACGTCGCCCTTCACCGTAGCCAGCACGATGGTTCCCTTCTGGCTGCCCTCTTTTTTCTCCATCTTGGGCTCGAGATACGCGACCGCAGCCTTCATCACCCCAGCCGAGTCGAGCACCGACGGAAGCTGCATCTTGCGCGCGCCAAACAGATCGCCGACCGTCCTCATGCCGTCGAGCAGGATGTTGTTGATCAGGTCAAGCGGCGTGTAGCTGACCAACGCTTCTTCCAGAATCTCGTGCAGCGACTTCTTGTTCGCGCCATCGCCAACACTCTTTTCGCCGTTGATGATCGCCCACTTCAGCTTGTCTTCTACCGACAGCGTGTCGACGTGCGCCGTCGTCTGCTCTTCTTTGCCCTTGGTTCCGGCGAAGTGCGCCATGTAGACCTGCAGCGGATCGCCATTGGACTGATCGTAGAAAATCAGCTTGCGCGCCAGATCAACTTCCGCTTCCGGAATTTTGTACAGCGGATAAATCTTGCTGTAGTTGACGATGGCCATGTCGAGGCCGTGGTCGACTGCCTCGTGCATGAAGACGCTGTTCAGGATGCGCCGCGAATAAACATTCAGCCCAAATGAAATGTTGCTGACGCCGAGAATGGTCTTCACCTCGGGCAGCTCGGTCTTGATCGCCTTCACCGCTTTCAGCGTCTCAATGCCGGCCGTGCGGTAATCCTCTTGGCCGGTCGAGATCGGCAGTGTCAGAGCGTCAAAGATCAGGTCGCACGGACGGATGCCGTACTTGTTCACCGCCAGGTCGAAGATCCGTTTGGCGATGGCCAGCTTCTTCTGCCAGGTCAGGGCCATGCCGTCTTCGTCGATGGTCAGCGCAATCACCGCCGCGCCATAGCGCTTCGCCATCGGCAGGACTTTGGACGTGCGCTTCTCGCCATCCTCAAGATTGATGGAGTTGATGATGGCCTTGCCGGGAATGCGCTTCAGCGCTTCCTCGATAACATCCGCTTCAGTCGAGTCGATGGTGATGGGCGCGGGCACACGCGTGGCAATCTTTTCCAGAATGTTGCTGATGTAGGCTTTCTCGTCCTCGCCTACGATGGCGCAGCACAAGTCAAGCATGTGCGAGCCCTCATTCACCAGCTTCTTGGCCAGCGTCAGGATGCCGTCATAGTCCTGCGCGCGGACCATGTTCTTGAAGTGCTCGACCCGCGTGGTGGTGTTCATCTCCTCGGCCACGACCAACGGCTTGGGATCGAGGTCGAGCGGCATCATGGAGTACGCGCTCGCTGCCGCAGCGACAGGCTTCACGTCGCGCTTGGCCGGTTCGAGATTGGCACATGTTTCGGCGACGGCCTGGACGTGTTCGTACGTAGTGCCGCAGCATCCTCCGACGATGTGCACACCGTACTCGGTGATGAACTGCTTGTGATAGTCGGCCAACTCCTGCGGCTGCAGGGCATACACCGCATGGCCGCCCACATTTTGTGGCAGTCCGGCATTCGGCAGAACCGAGACCGGCCGCGGCGAATTCGCGCCCAGATAGCGAACGCCGTCGTTCATCTCCTTCGGGCCCGTGGCGCAGTTCATGCCGATGACGGCGACATCGAACATTTCCAGCGTGGTCAGCGCCGCGCCGATCTCGGTTCCCAGCAGCATCGTGCCGGTCGCTTCCAGCGTGACCTGCACCTGCACCGGAACGCTCTTGCCGGTTTTCTTCAGCGCATCGAAGATGCCGACCAGCCCGGCCTTGGCTTGCAGGATGTCCTGGCAGGTTTCGAGCAGCAGCACATCGACGCCGCCTTCAATCAGCCCGACCGCCTGCTCGGTGTAGGCAGCAGCCATAGCGTCGAAGCCAATGTGGCCGAGCGATGGCAGCTTGGTCGTTGGGCCCATCGATCCTGCAACAAAGCGCTTGCGTCCGTTCGAGGAGAAGCTCGCAGCTACTTCGCGTGCCAGCTTCGCAGCCGCCAGGTTGACCTCGTGCACCTGGTCCTGCATGTCGTACTCGGCCATCACGATCCGCGTGGAGCTGAAAGTGTTGGTCTCGACAACATCAGCCCCTGCCTCGAAATACTTGGCGTGAATCTCCTTCACGATGTCGGGGCGGCTGAGCACAAGGATATCGTTGTAGCCATCCTTGCCCCAGAATTCGTCCAGCGGAAGGTTGTAACCCTGGACACAGGTGCCCATCGCGCCGTCATAGATGACGACGCGTTCCTGCACGGCTTTTAAGTAGTCGCTCATTCGATATCAGCGCGAGCTTCCAACGCATGCAGCTTTAGCCGCTCCCACCCTGTCTCCCTTCCGATGTGTCATCCTGAGCGCCAGGCGCGCCGCTCTTGCGCCGGAGTCGGAGGACCCCTATTCCGCCAAATACTGCTCCCCTGCGAAAAGCTCCTCCGGTAGCCCCAGTCGGGCTCCCTATTGGCCGATTCGCTTACAAAGGAGGGGGAGAAGAACTCGCAGCTTACTAATCAGTATCGCAGTTTGGACCAGTTTCGGAAAGCTACGGCCAGCTAACTGCAATCTTCTGAGGTCGTTGGAGAATTACAGCATCGGACAGGAATCTCCCGCCGCCCGTCATTTTACGGAACCGAGTCCGCTCGGAAACTACCCGTTTCATGTCATTGACCCCGCGTCCCCGAAAATGTTATAAAAACTCGCCTTTGTGTTCGCCTTGGAGTGTGCTCCAAGTTGCACACAAAACGGTGCAAGTGCTCCCGACGCGGCCAAGCCTCAACACTTCTGTCTTGAAGTGGAAGCGCGTTTCCGGGATTCCAGCAGGTCCATCAGCCCCAACAAGTCCAAAGTCGGGACTTGTCGGGGGCTCCGATTGCTCAAGAAGTCCGAAGTGGGACTTGTGGACGATCGGTCTTTGCGCGCCCCACCGGCTGGGTGGTCAACGATCTTAGGAAACGCTGTTCGCGAACTGTCGCGGCAGATTGAACCGTAACTTCATTTCATGGGCGCTGTCCGCCTGCAGGCGGCTGGCTCCTTGGAGGAATTATATGCATACCTGGCTCGCTGCATTGCGGCGGCTGTCGTCGGTAGCCCGCAACAATCCGGCCAAATTCGTTATTCCCGCATTCACCTTTCTGATGTTGCACGCTTCCACTGCTTTCGCCCAGCCCAACGAGCCTGCCGGCGAAGCTAACCTCCAACTTCCCGATCTTTCCTCGGTTAATTTCCTGGGCATGACGGGCCACAACCTGCTGCTGATCGGGTTGCTCTTCTGCGCCTTCGGACTCCTGTTCGGGCTGGCGATTTACATGCAACTGAAGAACTTGCCCGTCCACCGCTCCATGCGCGAAATCTCGGAGCTGATCTACGAGACCTGCAAGACCTACGTGGTCACACAGGGTAAGTTTTTGATGGTGTTGTGGGCATTTATTGCCGTCGTAATCGTGGCGTACTTTGGATGGCTGGCTCCAGTTCCCGGCAAGCCTGTGTCCGTAACTCTACCCGTCATTCTTTTGTTTAGCATCGTCGGAATTTGCGGCAGCTACGGGGTCGCATGGTTCGGTATCCGGGTAAACACTTTTGCCAACTCGCGCACCGCCTTCGCCGGACTGCGTGGCAAGCCGTATCCCATTTATGCCATTCCGCTGAAGGCCGGCATGAGCATCGGCATGATGCTGATCTCCGTCGAGCTGCTCATCATGCTTTGCATTCTGCTATTCGTCCCGGCTGACTACGCCGGGCAGTGCTTCATCGGCTTCGCCATCGGCGAGTCGCTGGGCGCAGCTGCTCTGCGTATTGCCGGCGGCATCTTCACCAAGATTGCCGACATCGGCTCTGACCTGATGAAGATCGTCTTCAAGATCAAGGAAGACGATGCCCGCAACCCTGGCGTAATTGCCGACTGCACCGGCGACAACGCCGGCGACTCGGTTGGACCCAGCGCCGACGGGTTCGAAACCTACGGTGTCACCGGCGTAGCGTTGATCACGTTCATCCTGCTGGGCGTTCACAACCACACAGTACAGGTGCAACTGCTGGTGTGGATCTTCGTCATGCGCATCATGATGCTAGTCTCCAGCACGGTTGCGTACTTCCTGAACGAAGCGGTAGCCAAGGCGCGCTTCGGCGATGCCACCGAGATGAACTACGAAAGCCCGCTCACTTCGCTGGTGTGGCTCACGTCAATCATCTCCATCGTGCTGACTTATGTTGTCTCGGCCCTCATCATTCCCGTGCTCGGCGGCGACAGCACGCAGTGGTGGAAGTTGGCCACGATCATCTCCTGTGGAACCCTGGCGGGAGCAATCATTCCTGAGTTGGTGAAGGTCTTCACCTCCACTAATTCTGCCCACGTAAAAGAAGTGGTGACTTCGGCGGAAGAGGGCGGCGCATCGCTGGACATCCTGTCAGGACTCGTTGCCGGTAATTTCTCCTGCTACTACCTGGGATTCACCATGGTGCTGCTGATGAGTATTGGCTATTACGTCAGCACCTATGGACTAGGCGAGATGATGCTGGCGCCCGCCGTCTTCGCCTTTGGCCTGGTGGCATTCGGATTTCTGGGCATGGGCCCGGTTACCATCGCCGTCGACTCCTATGGCCCGGTCACGGACAATGCGCAATCGGTGTATGAGCTGTCGCTGATTGAACAGATACCGAACATCGAAAGCGAGTTGAAGCGCGATTACAACATCGACGTCAACTTCGAACGCGCCAAGCACATGCTGGAAGAAAACGACGGCGCGGGCAACACCTTCAAGGCCACTGCCAAACCGGTGCTGATCGGCACGGCCGTCGTGGGCGCGACCACCATGATCTTCTCCATCATCATGGCACTCACCCACGGGCTGACGGAAAATGTCGGCAAACTGTCGCTGCTGCACGCTCCCTTCGTGCTCGGCTTGATCAGCGGCGGCGCCATCATCTACTGGTTTACCGGCGCTTCCATGCAGGCGGTCACCACCGGCGCTTACCGCGCGGTGGAGTTCATCAAAGCCAACATCAAGCTGGAAGGCGTGGAGAAAGCCTCTGTCGAGGACAGCAAGAAAGTCGTGGAAATCTGTACGAAGTATGCCCAGAAGGGCATGTTCAACATCTTCCTCGCGGTTTTCTTCGTGACCCTGTCATTCGCTTTCGTGGAGCCGTTCTTCTTCATCGGCTACCTGATCGCGATCGCCATCTCCGGCCTGTATCAGGCGATGTTCATGGCTAATGCCGGCGGAGCCTGGGACAACGCCAAGAAGATCGTCGAGGTCGAGCTGAAGCAGAAAGGAACGGCGCTGCATGATGCGACGGTTGTGGGCGACACGGTAGGCGATCCATTCAAGGACACGTCCTCAGTCGCCATGAACCCGATCATCAAGTTCACCACGTTGTTTGGATTGCTGGCCGTGGAACTGGCTGTCAGTTTGACCGCGAGCAAGGGTGAGGCTTTTAGCCACATACTGGCGCTGGTGTTCTTCGCAGTGTCGTTCGTGTTCGTGTATCGGTCGTTCTACGGCATGCGGATTGTGAAGGCGAAAGCTTAGGCGGGTTTGCAGTTGGCGTGTCCCAGGGTGGAGCGCGCCTTCAGGCGGGCATGACAGGCGATTGAATGAGAGCTGGCTTTAGCCACTAAGGTAAGCCTTTGCGGAGTCACCTCAGCGGCTGAAGCCGGTTTCCTGGGCTTATGCACGCCTGGAAGGCGTGCTCCACCCATCGTTCTGTGCAGAATCTGAGAGTTACCGATAACCGAAACGCCATCCCATCGGGATGGCGTTTTGTTTTGCAGGAATTTCGTTTAGCCGACGCGCCGCACCTTCTGTTTCCCAGCCCTGTCGTCAAGGGGGTTGTTAGTTACTTGACATTAGGTGCCGCTGCATTAGGCGTCGTTGCGTCGGGCGTTGCGGCACTCGGCGCTGCGACAGCATTGGGCGCTGCTCCGGCACTGGGCGCCGCTCCGGCACTCGGCGCTGCGACAGCATTGGGCACTGCTCCGGCACTGGGCGCAGCGGCAGCATCAGGCGCTGCTGGAGTTATAGCTGACGCGCCCGCGCCCGAGGAAGCGCTTTCGGTGTTGGAAGTGGATCCCTGAAGAGAGAATGCCGGAACTGGGGATGACGGCATCGAGAACGCCGGTATCGGCGATGACGGTATGGGCGACGACGGCATCGAGAACGCTGGTATTGGCGACGCCGGAATTGGGGATGACGGCATCGAGAACGCCGGTATTGGCGACGACGGAACTGAGAATGCCGGTATTGGAGATGACGGCATTGCAGATGTATTCATATCGGCGGACGTTGCCATAGCGGGTACCGTCATCGAGGGTACCGTCATAGAAGGTGCCGTCATGCTGGCCGATCCTGCGAGGCTCTGGGCGTGTGCGGCTAGCCCGAGTGTAAGAGTGGCTGCGACTACGGTAACTAGAATTGCCCTCATCGTCTCGGTCCTCCGTTCATTGAATCCGCTTGATAGAACAAGTTCGGGTCAATTGTAATCCGGGCCGCCCTACTTTAATACTCATTTTGAATAAGCGGGCACCGCGCGTGCTCGACAGTGCCCGCTATACCTCATCTGTGGCCGCGTTTTGGCTTCGGCTTTGGCTTCGGATTATGTTTGTGCTTTGAAGGCGGAGCAGGAGCCGGCGGCGTTGGAGTTGGCGTCGGTGTCGGCGTGGGAGTTGGGCTTGGAGCTGGCGTGCCTGCCGACAAGGACTTCAACAACACTGCTCCATCCGGACTGCCCCAACCACTACAGGGATCCCATCCCGGACCGGCGCTGTAATCGCCATTGTTGCCCGAGGTGATGTCGTGGAAAGCCTCGTTTTCTCCTACGTTCTGGTACAGAGTTGGGTTTAGATATCCCACCGATTTTCCCAGCGACTGATTGAAGAGCGCGATCAGGCCAGCCCACAATGGCGCTACCGCGCTGGTACCGCCCACGACGAAATTGGAGCCGTCTACCTGGACATCGTATCCGGTATTAGGATCGGCGTCGCCGGCGACATCGGGCACTCCGCGGCCCACGAAGTTGCCGGGATTGTCGGAGGGTGGCACGTTCGCATTTGCCTGATAGGAGGGAAGTGGAAAGGTTGCGCTGATCCCGCCGCCGGTTGCGCCCTCACCGCTGGAAAGATCGTTCCACACCACTTCGCTCGAAATCGAGCTGCCACTGAGCTCCAGGGTTGTTCCGCCGCAGGCCAAGGCGTACGGACTGGACGCAGGGAAATCCACATGATCGAGCCCGTCGGTGACGCCGTCGGTCGAGCCGTTATCTCCCGCGGCGACGCATACCGTTACGCCCACAGCTGCGGCTGCCTGCAAAGCGCTGTTGTAGGACTGCAACGACTGCGCCGTCCATGTTGACTCGGCCCCACCCCAGCTGATCGACAGGACAGACGGCTTATTCACGGTGTCCGTAACCGCCTGATTGATGGCGTCGAGAAATCCTGCATCGGTATTGGGCGCGAAGTAAACCGCAATGTTGGCACCCGGCGCAATCGCGCCAGCAACTTCAATATCCAGGTCCACTTCAGTATCGGGGCCGCTGGTATCGCCGGTCGGCTGGTTTTGCGCGCCATCGACAGAGACTGCCACCACAGTTGGCGCAGGCGAGATGTTGAGACTGCTGAAGTATGTTTCCAGATCGGATTGGTTAAAGCCGCCTCCCAACTCGATGATTCCGATCGTCTCGCCCGTTCCGTTGAGGTTTGCCGGGTAACTGTATGCCTGGGCCACTTGCAGGGCAGTGTAGGAACCCGCGGCAGCGGCCGGCTTAGCCTTGCCCGATGGCTTGCTCGCAATGCGAAAATGGGTCTCCGCCTGCGGCCGGTTGTCGAGCCCGTGGACGCTGCGAATGATGGAACTCAGCTCTTGCGGCACCATCACGGGGCCTGTGCGTCCGCGATACGAGCCACCCTTAAGCTTGTAGCTCGACAGCTGCACCTGAAAAGCCTGCGAGAATGCGGCGCAAGTTCCACTTAGCACCACGGTCCTGGCGGGCATGTTGACATTGGCGAGCGCCAGTCCGAATTGCGTGGCAAACACCAGCACCTTGCGGACATCAGCCGGGTCGGCGCCGTAACGAGCCTCGTACTCCTCGCGCGACACCCGCTGGCCACGGGCAACGAGGTCGGCCAAGGGCGTTTGTTTCCCCCCTGTGGTTCGCTGCCGCAGCACCAGTGTCACCTGCATCACCTCGTTGGGATCCGAATGTCCCGTCCGTATCGCACCTTGCATCGGCTTGCGCTGACTGCCTGCAACTTCGACGTATTTCTTGAAAGCCATATCTACTCCTTGGGTCCCGCTGGACGGTCGTACTTCTTGCTATGAGTTAACCTACGGCATTCAGGATTCACTCTTTGCTGGATGCTCAATGCGGCAGGAACGTTCTTTGCTTGATAGTCAAACCGCGACCGCTAGATCACCTCGTGGAAACTTACACCGAAGCTCGACGACTGGCAACTGGATACCGGCCACGGTTTCACGGCCCTTTCATTTTCTCTTTCACGCTCTTGGCCAGCTTCTCGATCTGGTCGGCCTTCTTGATCACTTCCAGCGACAGCGTGTTCGCGTCGGTCTTATCCACCGACTGCTTCAGCTCGGTAGCCAGCTCCAGCAGTTTTTCGGTGTCTTTCTTCAGTTCATCCTGTCGCTGAAGATTGATTTTTTTGGCCATCTCCTTTCTCTGTGCGGCTTGCAACCCGGTCTCATCAGAGTCTGTCGGAGGGTGAAGAATGCTACGCGGCGCGGTGTCCTGGGCCACACAACATATTCCAAAGCAGAGAAAAAACGTCGCCAAGGCGTTGAGACGGATGCATCGTGGGAGAACGTGTGCTGTGTAGGTCATAATCACCGTGATTGTATTCCGCATTGGCGCGGCCCCAGAGCCACGCGTTCGCCGGATTGGTCCGGAGCTTATCTTATAAATTATCCTCGCCGGTGTCAGGGCACGACCGTTACAGATTGCGGGAAAAGTCCGCTGTACGCTGGTCTGGAGGGATGTAAGAGAGTTCCGGCAAACTGGTCAGGAGAGGTTCGCCCATATCCCGCTTCGCATTTGCGGCGCACAATGTCGTAACATGATTGATTCCCCCGGAATCCCCACGATGCGGAGATCCTTACCGTACTACCTGTTGTTGCTTTTGGTGATTGTCTTTTTCAGTCTGATTCGCTGGCATTTCCGTTACATTCCTCTTGAGCGCGATGAAGGGGAATTTGCGTATGCCGGACAACTCATGCTGCACGGCATACCTCCTTACGCGCTCATGTATAGCATGAAGCTTCCCGGCACCTTCGCAGCGTATGCTGCCATCCTCCTGGTGTTCGGGCAAACTGCTCGAGGCATCCATCTAGGTCTGTTAGTAGTGAACGCCCTGACCACCTTCCTCATCTTCCTGCTGGGCAAGCGGCTCCTGGGCCCTCTGGCGGGATTGGTGGCCGCCTCCAGCTACGCCCTGCTTTCAACCAGTTGGTCGGTCATTGGCTTGGCCGGGCACGCAACCCATTTTGTAGTACTAGCTGCCGCAGGCGGCCTCCTATTGCTGCTAAGTGCGGCTGAGAGCCAGCGACGCTGGCTGTATTTTTGGAGCGGCCTGTTTTTTGGCTTGGCGTTTCTAATGAAACAGCCGGGAATAATGTTTGCCGTTTTCGGTGGCCTATATTTGCTCAAAGCCGAGCGGCAAACGTGGATACACCAGCGGCGGGAATTCTGGAGGAAAGCCGGCTTATACGCCGGCGGGGTCGTGTTGCCGTTCGCCCTCACCTGCCTGCTGCTGGCCCTCGCGGGCACGTTCGGCAATTTCTGGTTTTGGACCTTCCTCTATGCCCGGCAGTACGCCACTACCATCGGAATTCGCGAAGGTCTGGATACCTTGCGGCTGATTCTTCCCAAGGTGGTTTTGCCCGCACTCATGATCTGGCTGTTAGGAGGCGTTGGCTTCACCGCGATGATATGGAACCGTGCCGCGCGGAGTCAGAGCTTTTTTCTGGTGACATTCTTCCTGTGCTCCGCCGCAGCTGTCTGTCCCGGTCTGTACTTCCGGCAGCACTACTTCATTCTGCTATTGCCTGCCGTCGCGCTGTTGGCTGGTGTAGCCGTGGGCTGCGCAACCGCCAGTTTGAAGCAACATCTGCGTGCCAGGTTCTGGGCATTTCTACCGGTGGTTGTTTTCATCGCCGCCTTCGCCGGTTCGCTCTACGTGCAACGTACGTTTCTGTTCAGGATGCATCCCTTCGCCACCTCGAGGATAATCTACGGCGCAAATCCCTTTTTCGAGGCAGACGAGGTCGCCTACTACATCCAAAAGCACAGCGTCAAAGACGATCGTATAGCTGTCTTGGGTTCGGAGCCCGAGATCTATTTCTATGCCGATCGGCGTTCGGCAACCGGATACATCTACACCTACGGACTCATGGAAGAGCAGCCGTATGCGGGCGAGATGCAGAAGCAAATGATCCGCGAGATCGAGACCGTCCAGCCGGAGTATTTGGTGCTGGTGAACGTGTCCTCGTCCTTCGGCAGACTACAGGGCTCCAACAAACACATCTTTGACTGGATCGACAGCTACCTACCAACGCATTATGACCTTGTGGGAATCGTCGATCTCCTCGGCAACAGCAACTACGTCTGGGGCGATGCGGCCAAAACCTACCATCCCCAGTCCAACCAGATGGTCAAGGTTTTCAGGAAAAAACAGCCATTTGAATGACCCCTGCATGGCGGCTATAGGGTTAGCCTATCTGATCGGCACCCACACTATCTGAGAGGACAGCCGGTAGGGCGAATCACGCGAAAGTCCTTGACACGCGATGGATTATCCCTCGCGAACTAACGGCTTTTGGCAGGCCAGCGTCGCATAGCCTTTGGAAGACGATGTGCTTTAGCGTATGATGCGCCTAACAATCATCGACCAATAGCGGTCGCCCGTGTCCGAGCGCCACCGATTCAACTTCAAAACGAAAAAGAGGATGCTATGACTCAGAGGTGGTTAATTGCATATTCAGCGCTTTTGTCATTTGCCTTGGGAATGTCCATACTGGCGGTCTCTCAGGATGAGAAGACTCCAAGTGACTTAGCGGTCCCAACGCTCCAGCAAGCTGAGCCAGATCAGTCCGCCGCATCGCAGGTTTTCCGGCGCCCCGGTACGGTAATCACACCGGCCAGCAGCGTCATGCGCCCTGAGGATGCCGGCATACGCGCCCACACCAACACTCTGATCTTCGTTCCCGCAGGCCGCCCGGTGTCATCGCCTGATGTAGCCGGCGCCGGTGGCGAGACGCCAGCCTCGCTAGGCTGCGTCTACAAGGTCGGTCCAATTTACACGGGATGCAATCCGGCCACGGGAGGCACCAATCATCCTTCGGGCGGCTGGGGCGCAATCGCACTGGTGGATGCCTATGATAATCCGAACGCAGCATCCGACCTGGCGGCGTTCTCCAGCAATTACGGCTTGCCGGCTGCAACCTTTACCAAGATCTATGCCAACACCAGTCAAGGCACGCAACACGGCATGACTGCCAGTTGCAGCGGCACTCCCCCGGGCGACTACGACTGGGGGTTAGAGGAGGACCTGGATATCGAATGGGCCCACGCCATGGCTCCCAAAGCGCAGATCGTTCTGATAGAAGCCTGTAGTAATAGCGACTCGGACTTGTTCTATGCCGAGCAAATAGCCGGTATCGCAGTCAGTCACAGGGGCGGCGGCGACATTTCCAACAGTTGGGGCGGCGCCGAGTTCCCCAGCGAAGTCGGCACCACGGATGATGTCTTCTATCGCTACTACTGGGCAGTAACTTCCTATTTTGCCTCGGCTGGCGACCAAGGATGGGGCGCTCAATATCCCAGTTCCTCGCCTTGGGTGGTCTCCGCCGGCGGCACCACCGTCAATCGCGACTCCAGTGGGAATTTCCTCAACGAGAGCTGCTGGGCCCTTAATTCTGACGGTAACGGTTCTGGGGGCGGTGTTAGCCAATACGAGCTCTGGCAAAACCCGCCAAGCATCGCAAACGGAATGGGACCTTGGACCGCCTATCAGTATCCGCTCTTCGGACTGACCGCGCGACAAACTCCCGACATTGCCTTTGACGCCGATCCGAACACCGGCGTCAATGTTTACGATACCTACGGATACAGTGGATGGCTTGTCGTCGGTGGTACTAGCGTAGCTTCACCTTCCCTGGCCGGCATCGTCAACCTTTCCTACAATCGGCAAGGCCAGGCTCCGGAAATAGGTGGGCAATATACCAACGAAGAGAACAACCTGATCTATGCGCAGGAGTTCAACCATGTCAACTACAGCCAGAACTTCTATGATGTAACCACGGGATGCAATGGCAGCGGCCATTGCGCCGGGCCCTATTATGATCAGTGCACCGGCGTCGGAACCCCTCGCGGCACGCTCGGCAAGTAACTCTAAGCACTGCTCTGGGTGGAGCGCGGGCCTTTGGGCCCGCGCAATCCGTCTCATCCCTTCCTACTTGATTCCGATGTTGTACTTGGGCGAGGCAATTCCGTTCACTACGACTTCCAGGTAGCTCTGTCCCGTTTCCATGTTGGACGGAATATCAAGATGGGTGTACGTCGGCCCTGAGTATCCAACCGCCATAGTGCTGTGGTCATGGGTGCGACAGTAGAACACGTGTCCTGTGGCCACGTTGGTAACGCGCACGATGGGATAGTTGGTGGCTTCCTGGGCGTCGTCTCCATAAGAGTTGGCCTGCGAAGCGCCATTAAACTTAAAGCCAAAAAGGACAAAAGAGCTGCCGCGGCTGAGCACCGCCGTGTTCAGCAGTGCCGACGGAGCCAGACCAGGATACGGATTCCCCGTAGGGGTGTAGATCTCGACGTCATTGCTGCCATCGGTGTACATCACCTGTCCGGTGGGCAGCACCAGCATGCGTCCGTACCATGACGAGTTGTTGGGAGAATTCGGCGTGCGCGGCACGGAGATAAACGCAGTGCCATTCCACTCAAAGAAATAAGTGTTGAGCTCAAAGATACCAGGGCTGGCGCTGACCAGCACGTTGCCGTCGGGCAACAGGGCAGCGGGACCGTCGGCGATGTCGAGGCCGTCAGGGAAATCGGGGCCGGCCGTCCAGGTCTGCGTGCTCAGACTGTAGATCGACGTATGGCCGGCGGCGCTGGCATTGGCTCCAGTGGCAAAGACAGTGCCGTCGGGCCGCAGCATCGCAGGTCCCACTTCGTGGGAGCCCTGGTCCCAGAGTTGGACAACCGTGCTGCCGGCGCTCGCCCACGAACCGCTGGAAGGAGTGTAGAGCTCAGAGTTGGTCCCGGTGGGGTCGTTCACGTCGGTGTAGGCATCGACCGTCAGCACGTTGCCGCTGGGCAGCAGCGTCCAGCCCTCCTCGTTGTTGGAGTCGAACTTGCCGGAGCCCGTCGCAGTCCACGTGAGGGTAGCTTCATCCAACAGGGCCTGCTGCCGGCTGCAGCAGTTGGCCAGCATGAATGTTTTGTTAAACAGGACAACCCCCGAGGCATCGCCGATAGTGCCCCAGCCGCTCGGCGGATTGACGTTGGTCCAGGTGTTGGCCACAGGATCGTAAAACGCGCCCAGGGTGGTCCACACGTACTGGCTGAAATTCTGTTCGCCGCCTTCGACGATGACCTTGCCGTCGGCCAGCACTGCCGAAGCGAAGAACAACGGACCGTAGTCCGACGCCAGTGAGGCCAGCTGCGACCAGGTCCCGTTGACATAACTGCCGTTAATGTCGGGTGTCAGTCTGTACCAATCGGAGTAACCGTCGTTCGGATCTTCGTGATGCACCATGACTGTGCCGTCGGTGAGCAGTAGTGCGGTTCCGGCTGTGAACGCCGGCTGATTCGTTAACGGCTGCCACGATTGCGCACTGGCCATACCTGCGGCGGCCAGCATTGCGACGGTAGCGAAGGCGAAAATTCGCAATAACTTCATCTCTCTCCTCGGTGATTTCCTGCAGACTTTGTCTTGAGATCGTTTGCTTCGCAGAAAGGCGGTGTCTGCACCGAAACAAAGTCCCCACATTATAATCCTTCGCATCGAACTATCATGGACAGAGAGGGGAGAGGAATAATCGATGAATATTGATCTCAAAGCGCAGGCCGGATTGTCACCTCTCGCGGGCAAGCCGGCGCCGAAAGAAATGCTCGTGGACCTAGTTGGTCTCGAGCGCGACTATTACCAGAATCGTCCCGACGTCAGCGATCCCAATCAATTGGTCATCTTTGGGACCAGCGGACACCGCGGCTCGTCGCTGGATGGCACCTTCACGGAAGCGCATATCCTCGCGATCACCCAGGCCATCTGCGAGTATCGTCGCAGCCAGCGCACCGAGGGGCCGCTCCACATGGGCAAGGACACGCACGGACTCTCCGCCCCGGCGCAGCGCACGGCTCTGGAAGTCCTGGCTGCCAACAATGTCGAGACCATCATCCAGCAGAACGACGGCTTCACCCCTACGCCGGTTATTTCGCGCGCGATCCTGGCTTACAACCGCGGCCGCAAAGACCGTCTAGCCGACGGCATTGTGATCACACCGTCGCACAATCCGCCGGAGGACGGCGGCTTCAAGTACAACCCGACGAACGGCGGTCCCGCCGACACCGACGTTACCGGCTGGATTGAAGATCGCGCCAATGCATTGCTCAGAGCCAACAACGCCGGCGTAAAGCGCGTGCCCTATGACGCCGCAATCAAAGCGGCCAGCACGCATCAGCAAGATTTCGTACTGCTGTACGTCAATGATCTTAAGAACGTAGTTGACGTGGACGTCATACGTTCGGCCGGTCTCAGGTTGGCGGTCGATCCGCTGGGTGGCGCCTCGCAGCCCTACTGGGAGCCGATCAATTCCGTCTATGGGCTCGACATCGCGAACGTCAATCCGGTCATCGATCCGACATTTTCCTTCATGACGGTCGACCATGACGGCAAGATTCGCATGGATTGCTCCAGCCCTTACGCCATGGCCCGGCTGGTCGGCCTGAAAGATCAGTACCAGGTCGCATTCGGCAACGATACGGATGCCGACCGTCACGGCATCGTGACGCCGTCCTCGGGCTTGATGAATCCCAACCATTACCTCGCAGTCGCCATCCAGTATCTGCTCTCGCATCGTGAGCAGTGGCCAGTGGGCGCGGTCGTAGGCAAAACGCTGGTCAGCAGCAGCATGATTGATCGCGTGGTAAACAAGCTTGGCCGCAAGCTCTGGGAAGTTCCAGTCGGCTTCAAGTGGTTTGCGCCCGGTCTGTTCGATGGCTCCTGCTGTTTCGGCGGAGAAGAGAGCGCGGGAGCGAGTTTCCTGCGGCGCGATGGCGCGGTATGGACTACCGACAAGGACGGCCTAATCATGGACCTGCTTGCCGCCGAGATCCTGGCCCGCACTGGCAAAGATCCAGGCAACCATTTCCAAGCGCTGGCCGAGGAGTTCGGCATGCCGTACTACACGCGCATCGACGCGCCCGCAACTCCCGAGCAGAAAGCGAAGCTCGGCCAGCTTTCGCCGGAATCCGTGAAGGAGTCAACGCTGGCCGGCGAGCCGATCACTGCGAAGCTTACGCACGCGCCCGGCAACGGCGCCGCGATCGGCGGATTGAAGGTGGTCAGCGCCAGCGGGTGGTTTGCCGCCCGCCCCTCGGGCACCGAAAACATCTACAAGATCTACGCCGAGAGCTTCAAGAACGAATCTCATCTGGCTGCGATTGTGGATGAGGCACAGCAAATCGTGAACAATGCACTTCGGTGATCGCAGGACAGCCCGCCTCTCACAGGATTTTCTTGCCGAAGGCCGAGAGGGCCAGCTCGACCGCCAGTTCCGCCGTTTGATTGCGCTCGTCGAGCACCGGGTTTACCTCCACCAGTTCGAAGCTCAACATGCGGCCGTGATCGGCGATGATCTCCATTGCCAGGTGGCCCTCACGATACGTGGCGCCGCCCCAGACGGGCGTGCCGACGCCGGGCGCGTCTTCGGGGTCGATCCAGTCGAGATCGAGCGAGACGTGATAACCAATCGTGCCGCGACCGGCGAGGCGAAGCGCTTCCTCCATCACCGAGCGCATACCGCGCTCATCGATATCGCGCATGGTGAATACATGGACGCCAGAGCGGCGAATGTTCTCGCGCTCGTGCTCGTCCACATCGCGGATGCCGACCAAGGCGCAGTTTTCCGGCCGCACCTTCGGACTGAACTCGTACATGTCGCTCAGCGGGGAATGAAACAAGCCCATGATGGCGCCGAGAGGCATGCCGTGAACGTTGCCGCTGGGCGAGGTTTCGGGTGTGTTGATGTCGCTGTGAGCGTCAATCCAGAGCAGCCCGATGCGCTGCTTCTTGCGACGGTAAAACTCGGACACACCGGAAACTGTACCGGCAGCGATGGAGTGATCGCCGCCAAGCGTGAGGGGAATCTTGCCCGCTTCCAGCGTCTTGATCACCAGTTCGGCCTGGGCGGAGCAGGTCTCGGTAATCTCGTTGAGGTATTTCGCATGCGGATCGCCTTCCGGCTCGGTCTCCAGCATGGCGACAGGGACATTGCCGCCGTCCTCGACGTCATAGCCGAGGGCCTCAAGCTTGGCTTCAAGGCCGGCGACGCGCATGGCGGAAGGACCCATGTCGACGCCACGGCGCGACTGGCCCAGATCGAGCGGCACACCGATGATGCGGATGTGTTTGGTTTCGATGTTCTGCAGCGGTTTGGTGATCGGGCTGGTGGCCATAAACGTCCCTGTGAACAATATCCCACAATGTGGTACATGTTACAATGTGGTACAAAACGGCAGCTACGGGTACAACCGGTGCAACATGCGCGGAAACGGAATGGTCTCGCGCACGTGCTCCAAGCCGCAGATCCACGCGACGGCACGTTCGACGCCCATGCCGAAACCCGCGTGCGGCACGCCACCGAATTTCCGCAGATCGAGATACCACTTGAACGCCTCTTCCGGCAAGCCATGCTCGTGAATGCGCTGCAACAGCAACTCGTATGAGGCCATACGCTGCGAGCCGCCGATGATCTCGCCGTAACCCTCAGGCGCGAGTACATCTACGCACAGCGCCAGGTCCGGCCGCTGCGGATCGGGCTCCATGTAGAACGCCTTCACCGACGCTGGATAGCGATGGATCATCACCGGGCGATCAAATTGCGACGAGAGATACGTCTCGTCGGGCGAGCCCAGATCGCCGCCCCACTCAAACTTATTCTCCACCAATCCCTTGGCGTGCGCTTCCTGCAACATTTTCACGGCTTCGTCATAGGTAATTCGCGGAAAGGGGGTGGCGACTGTTTCCAGCTTGGCAAGATCGCGACCGATGATTTCAAGCTCGGGACGGCGGCGCTCCAGGGACCGTTTGACGATAAACGTGATGAATTCCTCTGCCAGCTTCATCAGGTCGTCGAGATCACCGTAAGCCACCTCCGGCTCAACCATCCAGAACTCGGTGAGGTGACGGCGCGTCTTCGATTTTTCCGCGCGGAAGGTTGGGCCGAAGCTGTAGACCTTACCCAGTGCCATTGCCGTGGCTTCTATATAAAGCTGGCCGGACTGCGTGAGGAACGCCTGCTCCTCGAAGTAGTCAACCGGAAACAACGTGGTCGTGCCTTCGCATGCGGCCGGCGTCAGAATCGGCGGATCGGTCAGCGTGAAGCCGCGGTCGTCGAAGAAGTCGCGCGCGGCTTTGATGATTTCGGCACGCACGCGCAGGATGGCAGCCTGGCGCGGCGATCGCAGCCACAGATGGCGATGCTCCATCAGGAACTCTACGCCGTGCTCTTTGGGAGTGATGGGGTAAGGATCGTCAGGATTGACTCGCTGCACCACCTGCGCGTTGCTGACGTCCATCTCGTATCCGCCAGGAGCGCGCTTATCGGCCCGTATCTTGCCGGTGACGATCACGCTGGATTCCTGCGTCAGGCCCTTGATCGACTCGAACAACTCGGGCGAGACGGCTTGCTTGGCGACGACGCCTTGAATAATGCCACTGCCGTCTCGGAAGATGGGAAACAGCAGTTTGCCGCTCTCGCGCAGGTTGTAGAGCCAGCCGCGAATGGTGACAGTCTGGCCTTCATGCTGGCCGATTTCGCGGATGGTAGTGACGGGTGCTTCGGTTTCGAGTTTGGTGGATGAGTTCATGGAATTAAGTATTAAGTATGCACGTTGAGGGCGCAAAAGTCCCGCCAGCGACGTTGTTCCGTTGACGTTGACATGGAACGACGTAAGTCCTACCTTTTAGCGTATGGAAGTAGATTTTACCCCCGAGCTACAAGCTAAGCTGACTCGTCTTGCCGCTGAGCAAGGTCGCGCCGCGCAGGCAGTGGTGCAGGAAGCGGTACAACGCTTCGTGGAATACGACGAATGGTTCCTTCGCGAGGTGGAGAAGGGGCTAGCCGAAGCTGACCGGGGCGAGCTCATTGAACACGAAGAGGTCCGAAAGCTAGTCGATCGCCGGTATCCCGGTTGATGCAAGTCCGATGGACACCGACCGCCGTTGGTGACCTTACGCAGATCTGCGACTACATCGATCAACACGACAGCGCCGCATCGGCGCGCCGTGTCGCGCTTGCGATTTATCAGGAAGTGAATTCACTCGCCCGCTTCCCACTTCTTGGCCGTTCGGGGCGCAAACCAACGACGCGTGAACTTCCTTGTCCCGGCCTTCCTTACCTGGTCATTTACCGAATTCGTGGAGAAATCGTTGAGATCAGCCGCATCCTGCACGGCGCACAAAAATGGCCATGAGGCTTCCTTATGCCGCTTTCTCCAGCCTCCCGAACGCCTCTGCCATCTTCTCGCTAACCTTTTCTCCTTCGACGCCTTCAATCTCCAGCAACAACGGCGGCACGTGCGGCGCGCTGCGCAGCAGCGACATGGCTTCGGTCCAGTCGATGTTGCCGTTGCCCGGCCACAGATGCGAATCGTGATCCTTTTTGTTGTCGTGAACGTGCGTGGAGCGAATTCGGTCTTTCAGCACGTCGAAGGCCTGCTTCACAGTTGACATGATGTGAGCGTGGCCGACATCGAAGCACACTCCGATATCCGCGAAGCGTCCGGCGTGCAGCAACTCAATCAGGCTTTCCGGGGTAGAGAGTTCGTTGGGGATGTTCTCCACCAGTAACTGCACGCCCAACGGCTTTGCGAAGGCATGGAGGTGTTCCAGGGAACTCATGGCTGCTTCTAACTTGTGCTCGGTGCTGTCCTCATTACCTACGCCGACGTGCTGCACCAGAAACTGAAAGGGCGCCTGTTCGGCAACTTCGAGTGCGCGCTTGACCTCGTCCATGGCGGCGATGCGGTCGCGCTTCTCCACGGCGGCGATGTTCACGGGCATCGCACCGCCGCGTCCCCACTCCTCGTCGCTGTACATGGGGGAGTGCAGGGAATGGAAGGTAACGCCGGTGCTGCGAAACCAGTTGCCGATTTCGCGAATGTGCTGGCGGTCGGTGTAGTTGAAGTGTCCGCGAGCGGCGAAGATCTCTATGGCCTCGGCGCCGCCGGAGACAAACTGGTCCAGCAGGCCAGGATGCAAGCGCTCACGCCTGGCATACACCAGAGTGGACATTGCCCTGCGCATCAGAAGCCCACCGCCTTTCCTTCGTTGCGTCCGTCGCTGGCGCCTAGAAGCTCGCCCGTTTCCTCGTCGACAGCGATGCACTCGGAATCGCCCCAATATCCACGAGCCATTTTAATCTTGTGCCCCATGTGCTCCAGGATGCCGAGAGTGTCGGGCGAAATCCCGGTCGCCTCCACCAGGATTTCGTCAGGCATCCACTGATCGTGGAAGCGCGGCGCGTTTACCGCTTGCTGGATATTCAGGCCGTAATCGACGACGCCCATCAGCGTGTTGGCGACGGTAGTGATGATCGTCGGCCCGCCCGGCGATCCTAGCACCAGAAACAGCTTGCCGTTCTTAAGCACGATCGTTGGCGCCATCGCCGACAGCGGGCGCTTGCCGGGGCCGATGGTATTCGCCGGACCCTGCAGCAGTCCGAACATGTTGGGCACTCCGGGCTTGGAGCTGAAGTCGTCCATCTCGTCGTTGAGCAGGAAGCCGAGACCTTCGGCGGTAACGCGCGATCCGAAGGTGTCGTTCAAAGTTGTTGTCACCGAGACGGCGTTGCCCTCGGAATCGACGACCGAATAGTGCGTGGTGTGGTCGGGCTCGGCAATCGAGGGTGGCTGCGGATGCAAACTGGCATAGCTGTCGAGCTGTGAGAACACCGACGGCCGCCGGAGATCGGCGCTGGGAGTGGCGCGGCGCGGAGCAATGGTCTCGCGCCATGCAGTCGCATAACGCTTGTCAATGAGTTGCGCAACCGGGATCTTGGAGTAATCGGGATCGCCCAGAAACTCGGCGCGATCGAAAAATGCGCGCTGGAACGCCTCAGCCGTCAGGTGAATGCTCTGGGCTGAACGGTCGCCCTCCTTCGTCAGATCGTAGCCTTCCAGGATGTTGAGAATCTCGACCAGAGCAATTCCTCCTGACGACGGAGGCGGAGAGCTTATGATCTCGTAGCCGCGATAGGTGCCGCGAATCGGCTGCCGCTCCTTGAACTCATACTGCGCAAGATCGCCAGCCGTGATCAGGCCACCGCGCTTCTGCATTGCCGCTGCCAACTCCCGCGCCAGCGAGCCACGGTAGAAATCGTCGGGCTTGTCGGCAATTCGCTGTAATGTCTTTGCCAGATCAGGCTGCCTGAAGACGTCTCCGGCCTGGTAGTAGTTCCCGTCACGCTGAAAACCGCGATGCGACTCGGGGAACTGTGCAAGCCGGGGGTCGCGAAAAGACTGCGCCTCGTCATAGTCGAGCGTGAAGCCATCGCGCGCCAACCGAATGGCGGGATCCATCACCTGCTTTAGCGTGAGCTTGCCCCAATGCTGCTCGGCATATACCAGTCCGGCGACCGAGCCCGGCACGCCGATGGACTTATAGCCGATCGTACTAAGCTGGGGAACGACGTTGCCCTGCGCGTCGAGATACATGTTGGCCGTGGCCTTCGCGGGGGCCTTCTCGCGATAGTCGAGAAAGTGCACTTCGCCATCAGGCCGGCGGAAGAGCAGAAAGCCGCCTCCGCCTATGTTGCCGGCTTCGGGATAGACAACAGCCAACGCAAATCCGACGGCAACCGCCGCGTCCACTGCATTGCCGCCCTGTTGCATGATGGCGACGCCCAAGCGGGAAGCTTCGGGGTGAATCGTCGCGACCATGGCGTGAGACGCATGGCTGGGACTCACCATGTCGCCGGCGAACGCCTGCGCGCAGAATGCGATTCCCAACACCAAGGCCGGCAGTCGACGGCTTAATTTCATGGCAACGGCGGAGCGCCCGTTTCGCAGCGGATCGAACATAGTCGAAAAGCGAGTGAATTTGAGGCTAGTTGACCCACCGGAGAGAGTCAAATGCTACCTCGACTTCGCGACACCAGATCCAGATCACATGTTTTCTGAAGCCTTGAAATTAGCCGACTTGTCTCACGCGGTGGAACGTTATATATCTAAAGCACCGCGTGGGTAGTATGCTGATTTCCATTTCTCTTTGTAGATAGTTCGGACCAGATCAGGCCTATTTCACTATGCCTGCAACACCGCGACGAGCCGTTGTCATCGGAGCCGGCCCCAATGGCCTGGCCGCGGCCATCGTTCTGGCACAAGCGGGACTGCATGTGGATGTCTTCGAAGCGGAGCCCCAAGCCGGCGGCGGCGCCCGCACTCTTCCTCTCACATTGCCTGGATTCCTCCACGACTTCGGTTCGGCGGTACATCCCATGGCGCTGGCCTCGCCATTTTTTTCAACCCTTTCGCTGAGCGACTACGGGCTGCAGTGGATTCAGCCTCCCGCTCCGCTCGCTCACCCTTTGGATGACGGCACGGCAGTGGTGCTGGAGCGCGATCTCGGCGAGGCTGAAGCCGCGCTCGGCGAGGATGGCAAGCAGTGGCGCAGGCTGTTTGGGCCGTTTGCGGAGCATTGGACGCAACTGGCTCCGGAAGTTCTCAAGCCGGTGTCGCTGTTTCCGCGCCATCCACTTCTGCTGGCGCGTCTGGGATTGCTGGGATTTCCTTCAGCGAGTTCGATTGCGCACTTCTGGTTTCGCAATCCGAGGACCCGGGCGTTGTTTGCCGGATTGGCGGCGCATTCCATTCTGTCCCTGGAGGAACCTCTTAGCTCGGCGTTCGGCATCATGCTCGGTGCCACGGCCCACGCTGTGGGATGGCCCATCCCACGGAGCGGCGCGCAATCGATCACCAACGCACTTTGCAGCTATCTGGCCAGCAAGGGAGGATCGGTGCAGCCCTCGACGCGCGTCGAAAATCTTGCGTCGATAGGGAAATACGATGTCGCACTGTGCGACGTAACGCCGCGACAGTTGCTGCAGATCGCTGGCAGCAAATTGTCCGCAGGCTACGCGCGACGCCTGCAACGTTATCGCTACGGGCCAGGAGTGTTCAAGGTTGACTACGCGTTGTCCAGTCCCGTGCCGTGGAAGGCGACGGAGTGCCGGCGATCGGCGACGGTACACATCGCCGGCACGCTGGAGGAGATCGTCGTATCCGAAGATGCGATGCGCCACGGACGCCATGCCGAACGGCCATTTGTGCTGCTGGCGCAGCCCACACTCTTCGACCCCACGCGCGCGCCAGACGGCCGGCATATTGCCTGGGCGTATTGCCATGTGCCGAATGGCTCCGACTTCGATATGCTGCCGCGCATCGAGGCGCAGATCGAGCGCTTTGCCCCAGGATTCCGCGACTGCGTTCTGCAGCGGCGCGTGTTTTCGCCGGCAGGTTTGGAGGCCATGGATGCCAACCTGATCGGCGGCGACATCGGCGGCGGTTTGATGAGCTTATCCCAGTTCCTGTTTCGCCCCACAATGAGGTACTATGCCACCTCTGCTCGGGACATCTATATTTGCTCATCCTCCACGCCTCCCGGGGGTGGAGTACACGGCATGTGCGGTTACAACGCGGCCAAACTGGCGCTGAAACATCTGTGAAAGACGCACCTGATATCGACCGACGCGGGAAAGTCGCAATCGCGCTGGTGCTGACCACCGTCGGCGGCTTTGTCGACGCCGTCGGTTATATCGCTCTGTTCCAGATCTTTACCGCCAACATGAGCGGCAACAGCGTCCACATTGGCATGTATCTGGGGCAGCGGGAGTGGCTCAATCTGCTACGACCGCTTTGTGCCGTTGCCAGCTACGTTGTGGGAATGATGCTGACGCGAATTACGATAGGAATTGCGGGACGCAATAGCATTAAACGTATCGCCTCCTTTACCCTGGCGGTGGAAGCGCTGCTGCTGGTGTTCTTCGCGCGCGCAACCCCAGCGATGCATCTGGGGCAGATCGTTGACCAGCGCTCCCCAGCATATTTCGCCATGGTGGCGCTCCTGGCATTTGCCATGGGAGTGCAGACTGCGACCCTGACCCACATCGGCGCCCTGACTATCTACACGACTTTCGTCACCGGAACGCTGACCAAGCTGACTGAGTCATTCACTCGTCTGTTGTTCTGGGCATACGATACGCTCCCGCATAAGGGCTTATCTGACATCATGAGGCTGGCGCCGCAGCAGAAAGATTTTCGCGAGGGAACCATGTTGGTGTCGACCTGGATCTTCTATGTGCTGGGTGCAGCCGTTGGAACCGTCACCAAGCAGCGCTGGGAGCTGCGAGCTTTATACGTCCCCGTCGCAGTGCTGGCTGCGTTTATCGTGGTGGACCAGTTTCGGCCAATCGATGTCGAAGAAGAGCAACATCAGACGGGATGACTAATTGAGCGCGAAGCTGGTTCCTGTGCGGCGCGTCGCTACCAGGCCGGCGAAGATGGGCTTTGGCGACCTGCGCACGATATACTGCAACCTGCTTAACAAGGAGCATATAAGGGATGATCGAACGACTGAGAGAGAGTTCAGGTGGAGTGCTGGGATTCAAAGTTACCGGCAAGATGACCGACGAGGACATCAAGAGCTTCGAGCCTCAAATCGAATTCCTGCTCCGCGAGCGTAAGCACAAGCCCGTCGGTATCCTCGCCGATCTATCGCAGATGCACGGCGCCGACTGGAAAGCGCGATGGGATGAGATGCGCTTCCTGCAGAAGCACACTGACCACATCGCGCGCATGGCGGTGGTTGGCGCGGATAAGTGGGAAGAGATCGTGGCCCTCCTAACCGCGGGCGCGGCAGTGTTGCAGGCTGAGACGCGCTACTTCAATGAGTCCGAGATCCTACGTGCCTGGGAGTGGGTCCGCACCGCCAAACACGCTGAAGATATGCCCGTCCGCCAGATCTCCGCCGGCACCGGCATCTGGAAGGACTACCATCCCGAGTACATGAACTTATAACTTCGGACTATAGGAGCGCCATCGTGTCAATCCACCTCAGCATAACTTCGAATCCTGCCACCACGGTGGATAAGCTCACCGATCTGGAGAAGTCCGTCGATAAAGTTCCCACCGAACTTCGTCTCGGAGGTGAGTTCGCCGGCCACCTCGACAAGAGCCTCTCGACTCTACCCAATGGAATTTGTACTTCCATCGCGTACACCAGCGGCAACCAATGCTGGAAGCTTGGCGACTTCAGCTTCACACTCTCGGGAGGTGTAACCGGGAAACTGTCGGCGATCACGTCGGGCAAGCTGTTGTCCTATACCGACGACTTGCCAACCGAAGCTATCTTCGGTGCGGCGCCGCCGGACAAGAAGAAGGAAGCGAAGTCAATTCCGGTGCCGCCAGGCGCGGCGTTCATCGGTCTGGAAATGGATTTTCAGATTCAGGGCGGAATCTCCGCCAACATCACCGAGGGCGTTTACGGCGTCTGTGGAAGCGTAAATTCCAAGGACACGTTTACCGTCGCCTTTTACAAGCGGTGTAATCCGGCGGAAAAGCTGATCGATGCGATCGCTACCGCATTCGCCGACTTCGTTTTGCCGCTGCATGCCGAAACCTTCAGCAATCTCAAGGTGGGTGATTATCTCCACCACAACTTCAACGGCAATCTGCAAGTCGGCTTGGGTGCCAGCATCGGCTACGACAAGGTCTTCTATGCCGGTCAGTACAAGGCCGACATTCCCGATACTGCGGGCGCTCTGAAACTGACCCTGTCAACGAAGGACGAATTCCAGGCAGGCGCCAAGCTGGCATTCCAACTTGAGTACGCGGGCACCTTCGAAGCCTTGCTGTGGAAGGACGCCGCTAACTCCGGACGTTTGCATCTTTACCGATCGCAAACTCAGGACGTCAGCCTAGGATTGAATCTCGGCGTGACCCTCGCCGGGGATCCCAAGGCGTGCATGACGGCTGTATCGTCTCAACTGCACGACTGCTTCAAGAAGGTTCTCGGAGGGCTAGGGAACAGCTTCGACAACAAGCTCTGGCCGAAGGCCGAACCCGAAATCGGCAACTGCGTGAGCGAGGTGAACTCCAAAATCGCCGGCTGGCTCAAACGTGAGCAGCAAACCCAGGCCACGCTCGACCTCGCCATCGAAAAGACCAATGACACTTTCTTGCTGATGGATTACAGCTTCGATCTAACAGCTTCGGCGTACGCCACTGCTTGGGGCGCGGCGATCGCCGGCAAGTACATGGACGCATTGCAGACTCCGAACGGCGGCGTTGCTATTGCCGCTGGCAGCGGCCTGGAAAAGTTTTACGACGAAAAAACTTCCGTCACGCTCAACCTGTTTGGAAAGCTCAACGCCGCCTGGACGGACGCCATCATCAGCGACTCTACTTTGGTCTATGCCGGAAACAACGTCTTCCATATCGTGGCGGATGTTGGCCGCAGCTCTCTCTTTCAACTGAACAAGAGCAAGCGCGAGGTCGACATTTACTTTGCGGCCCAGGCCGATCTCGAGTCAGGTACCACGAAGCTCGGCACAATCGACCTGCACGTCCTGTTGTCGGCAACCGATAACCAGGAATTCGGCAAGTACATCGCCGGCTTTCTCCAGCTCTTGATCAGCGGTCCCGATGCCACCGCACTGGTGAAGGCGATCGACACGCTCGCCGCGCGGGCAAAGACCACCGAGGTGCTTCAGATTATTCTGCCTCTCGCAACGTATGGACGCCTGCAGTCTTCGACCATCAACAACGGGAAGCCGGACGATCAGACGAAAGATCAATCCAATTACGCGGCCTTTGCCCGCGCCTGTTCGGACCTGAGCTTTTCCCAGCCGTCGAATTTCGCGTCTCTTACTTATGGAGTCTGGAGCAACTGGAACATTGCCTGCAACAATTCCGCGCCTCCGCCCAACGCTGTCCCCAATCGCAGAGATCTTGGGGACACGGCCAACGGTGTTGCTCTACTGCAGATTCAATCTCCGGAGCCGGGCGTCTCGCCCGATTCCATCGGCCACGCTCTGCACGCAGCGAGCGACTTCATGAACTTCTGCGAGGACTTGAAGAACCTCGCGCAAGCGAAGGCCGTCGAAGGCGACCTCAACTCCTGGAATAAGCTGGTGGACGAGCTGAAGTCGATCGTCGAGAACGATGTCTCTCCGTATTTTATCGCTCCCACAGGCTTGGCTTTGGTACGGCTCTGCGCCGCCGGTGCCTCGCCCAGCGAGGTGAAAGGGCCTGCTCCCGGCCTTGCAGACAAGAACTCCATCGCGGTCACGCTGACTTATTCCTGACGCCCTATCGCTGGCTGTCGCGGCGTGATTCTCAGGATGTTGTGGGCGACCTCGACGCGCCGTTTGGGATAAGCGGATTCAATCGAGGCGATTAGTTCTTCAAGTGTCGGAGCCCCGGCTTGGCCATTGACGCCGTCGGCGTCGTCCATCAGGATAACGTGATCCGGAATTCGATCGGCGAGAATCGCATCGAGTTCGGAACCCAGGCGGTTGGGATTGCCGAAGCCTCCACTCCAGCCGTAGTAGCCCGCATCCAGCCACCACAGACAACGCTCATTCAGCCGTTGCAGCAGTATCGGCACCGCGGCCTGACTATCGCTGTTAATAATCTCCACATGCGAGTGCTTGCGGAAGCGCTCTTGCGCGAGATGCGCGAAGCGAGGGTCGAGTTCGATGGAGTAGATCCGGCGGAAGCGATGAGTGACTGCGGCGATCATTTCTCCGTAGTACGTCCCGGTTTCCACCAGGGTGGTCAAACCGAACGCTCGCGCGTATTCCACTACGGCCCGCTGTTTGATGACGTGGGGAATCCGGCGAGGCTCGCCGCGCAGCTTCCACCACCAATAGTCTGGATAGTGGCCCAACTGCTTGAAGCCGGCATAAATTGGCAGCTGCTTCAGTAGCGAGCGTATGGGATGTGCGTGACGCGGCGGCATGATTGTGGAAGTCCAAGAGTAGCAGGTACGGATTGCGGAAAATCGACGATCGAGATCGCCACTCGCGCGTCTCGCACCGTGTTGCGGGCCTTCAAGGAGTTCTCGCCAGTGCAGACGAAATGAGGTCTCCTTCACGGCCCAATCCAGACCGGCACGCTTGTGGCGAGCCATCCGTCGCCAGCGTCGCAAGGAGCGCGAAGTTTGCACTGTCGAGCAGTTGTTTGGTTTCGCTGGTCATAGGCTCAAGTTCTCGTTCTAACCGCTAGCTAACTCCCAGCCATTCGCCCAGCTTCTGTACCGGACAGCGCAAGCCGACGAAAAACTGGCCGAAAGCAGCATACACAGCGCTGACGTGGTCAAAGCGCATCTCGTAAATCAGCTTCTTGAAGACCAGCGGTTCAGGGGCAAACAAATCCACGCCCCACTCCCAGTCGTCGAAACCGATGGAACCGGTGATAATCTGTTGCACCTTCCCGGCGTATCGCCGGCCCACCATGCCGTGCTCTTCCATCTGCCGCTGGCGCTCTTCGATGGGCAGCGTGTACCAGTTCTTCTGCTCACCACGCTTGCGGTCCATGGGATAAAAGCACAGATAGTGGCTGTCGGGAATCTTCGGATACAGGCGCGGACGCATCGCCTGCCGCTGCCGCTCCATCGTGTCTTCAACTTCTCTGTTCCATTCTTCCGACTGCGGCGCCACGCCACGCTCGGCAAGCTGGCGAAACAGCTTCACGCTCGAGTCGTACAGCCCGAGCTCGATTACCGACAAGTACGAATGCATTGGCTCCAGATAATCCTGCAGCGCAGTGCGATTCAATTGCAGCTCGGCGGCGTTCAACTCGTCGAAGGAGTCGCGAAAGTGGACCAGCATGAGATCGCCCTTGTGCCCCAGCAGCGAATAGACGGCGCTCTGCCCGGCTTCTTCCGGTGCCGACAGCACTGCGGCGGCCTCGCGCGCGATTTCTTGCTGCCGCGATTGGCTTAGCCTTCGCCACTCCGGCCACCGAAAACGAAACATCTGATGCAACACGCTCAGGCCCTCGAGCGTGAGCGGAACTGCGTGCAGCTCCGCGGATAGTGCCTGTACAGCAGAATTGCTGGATGCCATGAAAGAAAGCTCCGGGAAAACGAGGGATGCAGGTGCTTGTGTCATTCTAGTCTGTCGGGGGCCGAATGGTCAGAACGCTTCGTGGTGCCCCATTCGTTCGCCTTCCTTCGGCGAAAGGCTGGGAGGACTTGTCCCGCTCCCTTTATAATCTCCTCTCCATCACTTCTGGGAGACCAACTATGCCACGCGGCATCATGCCTCGCAGACCATCGCGCAGCGGACGTCAGGACAAGGTTGCCAGCGCGCCCACGCGCGCCAAAACCCGCGTCGCAAAAGCTGCGCCTGTTCCAAAGAAAGCGCCGCTTAAGCCGCCCACCAACCCGTCTCGCAAGACCGCGACCAGCTCGAAACGCTACAACCCGCTCGCGCCGGAACGCGTCAACGAAATCCTCAAGCG
>Ga0181532_10000703_pt1 | contig 33666 bp, 38 predicted proteins | sample PEATcosm2014_Bin_33_FD_119768 | JGI IMG/M metagenome (GOLD analysis project Ga0181532, IMG submission 119768) | Peatland microbial communities from MTU Mesocosm Facility, Houghton, MI, USA - PEATcosm2014_Bin11_30_metaG | ecosystem: Environmental > Terrestrial > Soil > Wetlands > Peat | place...
CAAACTGCGTGCCCGTGCGCAGACGCTGGATGTGAAGCAGCGCCAACAGATCTTGCGCTTGCTGGTGAAAGAAATCCTGGTTGGCTTTGACACTCTTACCATCCGCCATTCGATTCCGATTCCTTCCGGCGACGGACCTCCACCCAACATTCCAGGTTCTACCCCCTCCCCACAGTCCGATTACCCTTTGCGTCCCAGGCGTATACACACCTGCGACAATGCGACATAAATGGTACCGTTCGGAGCCGGGAGTGTTCGGACCAGAATCCGCAAGCAGAGTGCATAGAAATTGCCTCTACGTATATAGATTTGCAGGTTCCGGCTGCAGACGTCAGGAATGCATATCTTGAACTCGAGCCGTACGGACGAAGCCGAGGAGTCGCCGTCCAACCGTCGCTTAGGGTAATCGGGAAGGTAATCTTCTCCCTCCGTGAATTGGCACTGGCCGGATGTGTGCTTTCTCTTCGCCGGAACCATTTATATTCGCGAGCACGGATCAGGCCGAGTATGCGATCGACTCCTACGGCGGCCAAAGTCTATAAGCGCAGACTGGCTAATTATGGCGCGACGTGGACCCAGCCGGCTTCGATCTTCGTCTCATAGGTGCGGATAGATTCCGTGCGGACGTGCTTCATTAGCATGTCGACGTGCTGCAGGAATGTGGCGAGTATGGGCGGAGGGCTCACGTCGCCCATGTCCATTGGAACCGGGCCGGACAGGGCTTGGCCGGTAGTCACGTCGAACTGGGCGCAGTGCATGGCGCAGGTGACGATCTTGCCGTCGAGCGCGCCGAGTTCTAGCGGCGCATTCATATGTCCACAGCGTCGCTCGATGGCATAGTAATTTCCGCCGCAATTGCAGATGACGATTTCATGTCCTTCGAGTTCGACGGTTTTCATCCCGCCGGGTGCGAGCTCATCGGTGCTTATAGCGGGGATGAACTTGTCACTCAAGGCCCACGTCCTTTGGCGGCAGTTGAGGCAGGCTGTCCGGGTCGGTGACATCCTTGTGGACGAAGAGGCCTCACCAACATCGTTTGATGGAATCGAAATACTCCCGGTGGAAGGGAATGCATGGGCAGACGATCTGCATGTCGCGAGCGCGGTCGTGGCGCAGTGGCTGGCAGGGGCAGAATGGGATGCCGTGCTTGCGCTCCAGCACGACCTCCTGCTCGAGCAGAAAATCCCTCAACTCCACGTCGGGCGTGAACTTAAAGCCCAACGGCCCGACGACCTTATCGAAGAAATACTCGAGGGCCTTTTTTCTTGATTCAGTTTCCATTCAGCACCTCCTCATGATTCCAGCGCGTTCGTATACCGTTCCGGCTGATAGCCCACGATGACTTGGTCTCCGATCCTGGCGTAGGGAAACCCGGTGGCGCCGGCGGCATCAAGCTCCTTCAAAATCTTTCCCTGCGTCGCCTCGTCGGCTAGATCGTAGTCGGTGTCAGTAAACGGGATGTTTCGGTCGGTGAAAAACTTCTTCGCCTTGCGGCACCAGGGACAAGTTGAGAGAGTATAGAGAGTGACCTTTTTCATGCCATTTCCTTTCAACCAAGCTTAACGAACAGTTTGCCAGCCTCGAGCCTTGTGGGGTACACAGTGAGGCCGAGTTCCGGCGCGTTTAGGAACCTGCCTGTTCGAACGTCGAAACGCCAGTCATGGCACGGGCAGACGATCGTGTAGCCCTCCAGCCTCCCCATGAACAGCGGACACGCCATGTGCGCGCACGTCCCTGAGACGGCGTAGACCGCGCCGTCGACGCGCGCCAGAACGACGTTCACTCCCTGCGGATAGGCTGGCGCCATGCGACCTTCTAGCAACGCGCTGTCGTCCAATGCGTACATCCAGTTGAGCGCACTGATTGAGGTGTCTCCCGTTTTTTCTGGCGACTGTGGTTCGTGGGTGGAGTTCATCTTCTGGCCTTTGTGATTAACAAGCTGGAAGGAGCCTTCTCGCGTCTAGACCATTCCCCACCGTTTGACCGCAAAGTGCGCGGAAGCAGTGTTGGTTGGGATTTCGTGGCTGCGATAAACAGCAAGCCACCTACCATGGCTGCGTCCTTGAGGAAATTGAGGAGCTGCGGCGTAAAGGAGGCTGTGCCGGCAACCTGCCAGAAGGCGTGCCCCACGAGCGTTGCAGGGAACAAGAAAGCCAACAATGCCACAGCTGCCAGTCGCGGATAGATGCCGAATGCCAAACCAAAGCCTGCAACAACTTCAAGGCTTCTAGCGCAAAGCATGAGAAAGGGCACCACGCCGGCGGGAGCGCCACGGTCGACGAGGTCTTTTGCAGCAGCGGCCTGGCTGATGATCCCGAGGCCATTCAAAAGAAATATGATCGCTACGAGAACACGAGAAAGGGCTAGAACAGATCGCTGGAGAGAATTCATCAACAACTCCTACGATGCGCGGCCGAAATTACAGATTGCACGTTCGGACGTTGCTGCCGAGCCTTGCGTTCACCGACAATGTGGGCTGAAGTCACGTTCTTAGCTTGGATCTTCTTTGTAAGAAGCCATCCTCCAGCTGTCAAGTTGGATCTCACAGTTCTTATCCCCTAATATTCCGTCCTGGCGTCGGCCACTCCTAAACATCTGCGGTTCCTTGTCCCAATGCTTTGCATGAAATAGGACTCCCGCTGTTCGTCGCCAGGTCTCAACCGGTATTCGCTAGCTTGGTCGGCATAACTTGCGGTCTTAGTATCTCGCTCACGAGAAACAGGTCGGTGAGCAGAGCGCGAAGATGGATCGATGCGTTCAGGTTGTCGACCAATTGGGAGCTGATGGCGGGCTGTGCCAGAACCAGCTCAATGGCGGCAAGAGAATCACGTGCGTCGCGATCGAGCACTGCAAAGAACGCCAGGTATTTGTCGGCTGGCTCAAGACCTTCCTCTTTGACTGCCAGCGCACAAGTCTCGGAAAGCCCCTCCAGGGCATTCACGGCGCGATGCAGAAACTCACGAACTTGTCGACCCGATTCGCTGCCTTGGTCACTGGGTAGCCCCTGGGCCGCATAAGCCAGCATAAACTCGTAACACTCTTCGACGGCATCACAACGACTCCAGATCTCAGCCAGCATCGGTCAACCCCTCGGTCTGTGCTTCCCGGGACCTCACAGGTGGCGCGGAAGCTTCGACCGGCCATCGTGCTGGATCGTGCTCTTTCAGATAAAAGTCTCGGTCCATCCAGCCGAAAATCATTGATTTCGTGATCTCGCGCTTCTCCGGCCGGAGCCCGAAGTAGACGTGCATCATGATTAACGCGATCAATCCGACGCCTGCCAGCCCGTGCAGCACGTACATCATCCCCCAAGTCATGTCGCTGAAGAGATACGGATTTCGGGGAAAGAAGATCGTACGAACGCGAAACATCATGAAAACGCCGGTCACGATTGCAGACAGACCCGCAGCGATGATGGCGGTATGGTAGAGCTTGTTTTCCAGCGCATACTTTGCAAACCTCTCCGGTGGTGGCGCGGGCTTCCCCATGAACCGCAACGTTCTTCTCCTGGCGTCCCGCAGGTCAATCCGGTCAGGCCATATCGACCAGAAGTCCATAAAGAACGAAGCATGGACGATATGAAACATAATGGAAAGAGTGAGCACAGCTCCAGCGATCCAATGGTATGTAACCCAGTCAAACTGAACAACTACCTTCGGCAAGAAAGCGGTAAATAGCAGCGTGAACATGGCAACCGCCATGATCCAGTGAAATGCGCGGGCAGTCAGCGAGTGCCGGGGGACGTGTTCGGGGATCTGGGCGGGGACCACGGGAACAGCATCAGGCGCGAACTGCTTAGGTTTCGCGAAATACCGCACATAGATCGCATGGACGACAATGAAGAGCAATCCCGCGATCACCGCCACCCAGATCAAGAACCACGCAATATGGATGGGGACAATTTTCCCCCACGGATCTATTGCCCATTGTACGGGGTCCATGTTGCCTCCTCCACGCCTCCGATGGCGCGCTTCACCAGGTTTCTCATCAGCGGGATCTTGTAGGCGTTGAACTGCAAGGGGACAGCACTCTGCACCGCCAGCTTCCCCGCCATTTCCCCGGTTGTTGCATTCGGCGGTTTGCCCCGGACCGCGTCTTCTACAACCTTCAAGCGTAGAGGACGAGCAGCGGCGCCGTTCACCGCTATGCGGATTCGCTCAATGCTGCCACTAGACACCACCATGGCTGAGGCGACGTTCAGCAGCGGAAAGTCCCACACATTCCGGTCTCGCACCTTCTCAAAATAGAATTGCGCACCCGCCCAGGTCGAAGGAACACGAATGGCCGTCAGTAGGTCCCCGGGGCGCAGGATGTGCAGTCGCGTGATGTCGATATCAGGGCCGATAAAGTAGTCCTCGGCGTCCACTACGCGCTCATTTTTGGAGGTGCGAATCACGAATTTGGCGTCGAGCGCGATAAGAGCGGGAGCAGAGTCAGAAGGATTCACCGCCACGCAGCGGTCCGCGTGCAGAATCGCGTGCTCGCGGTTGCGGCCCTCTGGTGTGTCGGCATAACAGAGGTTGCCGCCGGCGCGGTAGCACGGCCAACCCGCGCGGTAATACCAGCACCGCGCGTCCTGGGATACGTTGCCGCCGATCGTGCCCTGATTTCTGATTTGCGGAGACGCCACTAACTCCGCGCTCTCCGCCAGCAGCTTGTACTTTTCTCTGATGACGGGATGCTGGATTACTTCCGTCAGCGTGGTCATCGTTCCGATCTCGATGCCGTCGGGGGTGGCCCGAACTCCCTTGAGTTCCGCGATCCCGCTCAAGTCAACTACCACCTTCGGTTTCTTGATGCGGTCCTTGAGCCAGTCGAAGCTATCCATGCCTCCGGCCAGCACCCAGCCGTTCTCGCCTTGCTGCTCCAGAAGCTTTTGCGCGTCAGAGATCGAGTTCGGCTGAGCCAGCTCAAAAGCCGGCATCACGTCTCGGATTACAGCCATGGCCCCTCCTTTCGCATCGCCGCTAAATGTGTGCCATCAAGGGATGTTGCATGGGATGTCCCGCTTCGAGGGAAGTAAGTATGGTGTCAGCGTTGACGGGGGCCCGCTGAAAAATCTCATCACCAAGGGCATCCGAAAGCGCGTTCAAGATGGAGGCGCAGCCGCCTCCAACGGGCGGCTCGCCCACGCCGCGGGCGCCGACCGGCGTTTCCGGATCCGGAATATCGAGCGCCGCCCATTGCATATCGACGGGCACGTCCAGAATTGTTGGTGGCTTGCTCTGGTAAAAGCGAGTCGAGAGCATAGCGCCGTAGTGAGGGTCGTACACCCACTTTTGGCCGATCGCGTGTCCCATCCCGAGAACGGACCGTCCAAGGACTTGGCCGCCAAGCGCGCGGGGATGAATTACCGAGCCTACGTCGGCGAAGGCGAGGAAATCCACGATGTAATACTTGCCCGTTTCGACGTCGACCTCGATCTCGGCAAAGCTGGCAACGTAAGAGAATGTCGTGCCATCACGAGGGTAATTGTCCTTGGCGGCTGCCACTAAACCGAGTCCAGCAAGCGCCGCTACGGACGCCTTCGTGAGTTTGTGGAGGTCGGGGGACGTTTCATGGCCATCGTAGATGCCACCCAATTGAATGGCATACTTCGCGGCCTGGGCCAGACTCATGCTGGCGCCTCCACCCCTACGGAATACGCGCTCATTGGCAACCTCGTACTGCTCGGGGCTGCCCCCGAGCTTCTTCGCCGCGATTTCCTGGAGCTTCTTCCTGGCGTCCATCGCGGTCGCGTACGCCGCGCGTGTCATGGCGTGCGTCGTCTGGCTGCCGCCGGAAACGCAGGTGAACGGAAGGTTGTTCGACGAGTCGCCCCATGTAACGTCGCACTTCTCCCACGGAACTCCCAAAACCTCGGCGCCGGCACGGTGAACGTCGATCACCGATTCCGTCCCCAGGTTGCCGATTCCAGATTGGAAGGCTACTCGGCCATCGGGCTTTATGATCAGAATCCCATCGAAGCCAATTGTGCCACCGACAAAACAACTGAGCGAGACGCCGACGCCGCGCACCTTGGTACCGATCCGCTTCGGTGTGCGTGAGACCCTTTCGCTCCATTTAAACTGTTCCGCCCCCCGGTCGAGGGCTTCCTTGAGGAACGCACTTGTTGCGTATGGCCTCTGCTTCTGTACCGCCGGTCCGAATGGCGCCTTGCCCTCCGGACAATTGATTCGGCGGATGGCTACCTGGTCGATCCCGAGTTTACGCCCAGCTTTCGCGATGATCGGCTCCATGATTGTGATGCCCTGGATGCCACCTGGCGAGCTCTGCGCGCTCCGCGGGGGCGTGTTCGTCAGAATCGTGACTCCTCGCCAGCGCATGGCTTGAGGTTGGTACAGGAGCGACACGATACGACCCGATGTCGGGGCATCGCCCACCGCGTCGTAGGGACCGTTGTTGGCGACAACGAACATGTCGAGCGCGATGATGCGTCCGTCCTTCGAAAAACCGACTTTCATGCGCCCCAGGAGGCTGGGCCGCGCACGGCCAATGAAGGTTTCCTCTTCGCGGCTGATCCGCATCATCACCGGTGCGTTGGCCTTCTTCGACAACAGCGCCGGAATGATCAGAGACACGCCGGCGGTGATCTTGCTGCCGAAGCCGCCCCCTGTGTATTCGCTGATAAGGACCACTTTGCTCACATCGATGTTCAACCATCGCGCAATAGCAGGCACGGTTTGAGCTGTGCTCTGCGTCCCGGTGTGAACGTAAACCTTTCCATTCCGCCAATAGGCCAGGGCACTGCGGGTCTCGAGCGTCTGGTGGCTCGTGTCGGGTGTGACGAAGGTTTCATCGAGGACCAGCGCGGCGCTTTGGAAGCCCGTTTCGACGTCACCGTATGACCATTCGTCGGGCGTCTTGCCCATCGGCAGACGGCCTTTCTTTTCCTCCGCGAAGTCCGCCTCGGTCCACTTGAGCACTCCGATCGTGGGAGGCGGCGGGGCCGGCGGCGGAGCTCCCGCCACGGCCGTCGGCGTCGGAGACTTCACCCAGATGTTTCCTTCCGTTCTCGGATTGGGCCCTCCGGAGCGCAAGGTCACAAGCGGATCGATGGCGAAGGGCAGCGGCTCGAACTCGATTCGAATCTTTTCGATCGCTTCAGCGGCCGTGAGTTCGTCGACTGCGGCGACGGCGAGAATCGGTTCACCCTGGTAGAGCGGCTCCATGTTGAGTCCCCGCTCGCTCTTTGGGTTGGCATGAATCACGGTGCCATTGTCGGTGAGGGTATCGGCTGGGGGCGGAAGCTCGTCGGCCGTGAGAATCGCTTTCACGCCTGGCATTGCAAGCGCCTGGCTTACATCAAGGTGCTTTACCCGCGCGTGCGGCAAAGGGCTCAGCAGCAGCTTGCAGAACAGCATGCCTTCGGCGTGATAGTCCTCGGCGTACTTTGCCTGTCCCGTCACTTTCGCATACAGGTCGGGAGTTTGGTAGTTCTTGCCGATCAGTTTGTGCCCGCTCCGTAGACACGCTCGGTGGCGCCGAGAGATTTAGCCGGTTGGTCAGGCACGTCTCGCCCTCCTCATGTTCTCTGCACCGCGCATCATCGCGGTCAGGATCTTGTCGTAGTCCTGGCACCGGCACAGATTCCCCGACAGGCCCTGCGCCAGTTCAGTCCGCGTGGGATTGGGATTCGTCTTCAGGAACGCCACCGCCGTCATGATGAAGCCAGGCATGCAGAAGGCGCACTGGAAGCCTTGTTCATCGATAACGCCTTGCTGAACTGGGTGCAGCGTGCCGTCGGGGCTCGCAAGCCCTTCGATGGTAAGAACTTTATTGTCACGGACTGTGTATGTCAGCACCGAGCACGAATAGTGCGGCACGCCGCCGATCAGAACGGTGCAGGAGCCGCATTCGGCTCGGTCGCACCCCAGCTTCGTGCCGGTGAGTCCCAGTTTGTGGCGCAGTGTCCACGCCAACGTCTCTTGCTTCATGACATCGACGCGACGCTGCTGGCCGTTGATGTTGAGAGTAAGCAGCCGTTCGCCCCCACCTGCAGCCAACTGCTGACCATGCAGGAGAGATGAGGCTCGGAACAGGTAGCCTGCCGAGGAAACTGCGGCACCGCTGGCGATGACCCCTTTGATGAAGTCGCGCCTTGAGACAGCTTTTGGCGCGTCGTGGATGATCTTGAAATCTGCCATGTTGCCTTACCACTTATCGCGTCCAGCGGATGCTAGCGCCGTGTTGGATGCCTGCATGTGGGCTACAGTTGCAACCGCGGGTCCACCCCCCACGGTGCTGGCCCTGGCGCATCCTGTCTGGTTTCAGGAGACGGGCGGGTAATCCTCAGCTTCCGCATCTTGTGGATCAGCGTGGTGCGCTTCAATCCAAGTTTGGTGGCCGCGCCCTTTGGGCCGCCGATTACCCATCCGACCGCCTCGAGGGTGCGCAGAATCAGGGCGCGTTCGGAATCTCTGAGGGTGGTTGCCACCGGCGAGCTGGTCACACCCTGATTCCCGGCCGCCGACAAAGGATTGGGAAGCACGCCATCGTCTGAAAGGATCACGGCCCGTTCGATCAGGTTCTGCAGCTCCCGGATGTTCCCCGGCCATTCGTACGAACTGAGCGCAGACGTCGTTTCCGGCGGAATGTGTTTGATTTCCCGACCCATCCGGCGGCCGTAAATCTCGGCAAAATGCATCACCAGGGCCGGAATGTCTTCGCGGCGCGCCCGCAACGGCGGCAGCAAAATCGGAAACACATTCAAACGGTAGTAGAGGTCACTACGAAAGGCCCCACCCTCCACCATCTCTGTCAGATTCCGGTTGGTTGCAGCGACCAGCCGAACGTCCACCTGGTGAGTTCGAGTACTGCCCAAGCGCTCGAACTCCTGCTCTTGCAGTACGCGAAGCAGCTTGGGTTGCAGAGCCGCCGGAATATCGCCCACCTCGTCCAGGAAGAGCGTGCCTTTGTCGGCCAGCTCGAAACGGCCAATCTTTTGTGCTATGGCGCCGGTGAACGCGCCTTTTTCGTGGCCAAAAAGCTCGCTTTCCAGCAGATCCAGCGGAATGGCCGCGCAATTCAGCTTTACAAACGAGCGTCCGCAGCGCGAGCTGATGTTGTGAATCGCACGCGCGATCAGCTCCTTGCCAGTGCCGGTTTCTCCCTGGATCAACACAGTCGAATGGGTTGACGCTACTCGTTCCACTTGTTCGAGGAGCGATTCCAGAGCAGCACTGTTGCCTATGATCTGCTCGAATCGGCGTCCGCAACAAGCTTGCTCACCATTCCCGAATCTTTCGAAAGTCCCCACGGAGAACCTCCTCGCGCCACGTGCACGTTCCTGATCGAGATCAACTTTCCAGAGCCGCTCGAACACTCTCGAGCAGAGCTTCATCGTCGAACGGTTTGGCCAGGAACTCCACTGCGCCTGCGCGCAACGCTTGCATCCGCATTTTTGCATCGCCGTGTGCCGTGATGAAGATGGTCGGAATCCGGCAACGCTCAGCATTCAACTTGGCCTGCAATTCCAGACCAGACATTCCCGGCATGCGGATGTCCGCGATGAGACATGCAGTCTGGTACTGCTGACCCGACTGCAGAAATTCCTCTGCCGACGCAAACGTTCGCGCCGGCAATCCCACCGCTTTCAGCAGGCCCTGCAATGCGCTACGCATCAAATCATCATCATCGACAATCACAACCATGTTGACCTTTTCCTCAATCGCCATAATTACGAAGCTAGCTGCGTCGCCAACGTGGCGCAATCATACCTTGGTATAGGGGCTCTAATACCGGCTGATAAGAGATAAGCCGTGCCAATTTCTTTCCATAGTGGAGTTGCGAAAACGGGAGCTTGCAGGAGAAATAATGGAAGGGTGGCAAGTTTGTCTGATGCAACGGCGGTCATTAAACTTATAAGTGGCGTTTGATCAATGACGAGCCGTGGGGGTTACGTGGTCTTCAAAGAAGGAGCGCATACTCATTTCATACCGGACCGCCCGTAACGCTGCTGCTTGCTGCTGATTCGTATCGAGGTGGTGGTCCTCTTGCTTGACAGGAGCGGTCTATGAAAGCCGTCGTCCTTGAACAGACACGAAAGATTTCTGTGCGCGAAGTTCCTGACGCCGAGATGCAGGACACCAACGACGTCCTGCTGCGCGTCACTTCCACCGCCATCTGCGGCACTGACCTCCACTTTTACGAAGGCCGCATGCGCGGCATCGAAGGCGGGGTCATCGGCCATGAACCCCTCGGCGTGGTCAAAGAAGTCGGATCGGCCGTCAAGGACGTCAAGAAGGGTGACCGTGTCGCCATCGCCACGCACATCTGCTGCGGTTTCTGCGCATGTGTGTGGAGGGACACTCCTCCGCCTGCCTCACCACCAACCCTGGGGCTGCCGGGGCAGCTTACGGCTATCCGAACAAGGGTGGGTACCAGGGCGCACAGGCGGAGCTGCTTCGCGTGCCGCTCGCCGATGCCAATTGCCTAAAGCTTCCCGGAGAGCCCGGCGACCATTGGGAAGACGATTTCGTCCTGCTCGCCGACGCCTTCACTACCGGCTACCACGGCGTTGCCATCATCGAAATCGTCCCCAGCGATACGGTTGCCATCTTCGGCGCAGGCGCAGTCGGGCTGCTTGCGGCGTACTCCGCTCGCCTTCGCGGAGCGGCACGCGTCTACGTCGTCGACGCTATCGCTGAACGCCTTGAGAAGGCAGGCGAACTCGGCGCCGTCCCCATCAATTTTCTCCACGGCGACCCCGTCGAGCAGATTAGAGAGCAGCAATCCAAATGGCGCTCCGGCCCAGCCTTCCGGCAGGAAAAGCCGCTCGGTGGGGTCACCTGCGCCATAGACTGCATCGGCTTCCAGGCCCGCTCCAAAACCGATTACTCCCTGGAGGATCCGCTCTGGGTCGCAGAAGCCATCGCTGACCTAATTAATCCGGCTGGGCGAGTGACAATCATCGGGGTCTGGCCGCTCAAAGATCCAAACGGCGTCGAGCCATCGCTCAAGCAAGGAAACTTGGGGGGCCCTGGTCCAAGCTCTTCAACAACAATGTTCGCATCGCATTGGGTCGGGACGACGACAAGCGCTGGAACAGCAAACTCCGTGACATGATCATTAACCGCGCAGCCAAACCAAGCCAGGTCGTTAGCCACCGCCTTTCTCTCGACGAGGCCCCTGAGGCGTTCGAAAAATTCGACCGCCGTGAGGACGGCTACATAAAGATTATTCTTAAGCCTGCTTGACCCAGTCTCCAGCGGAAGGTTCGACATGAGTACCACGCCAACCGGAGCAGCACCGGCGTCTGCCTACTCGTTCCCACGGCAGGACTTGATCGTATTGTTGCTTTCCCTCGCCGGGGGCAGTGTGGACGCAGGTGATGATTCTCGGTTTCAACGTCCTGACTGCGGCCCAGACCGGCAACACGATCCTTCTCGCCGTTTCCATTGCCCAGGGAAGGTTCGCGACTGGGTTTTACGCGGCGGTCTCGGTTATCGGGTACATGGTCGGTGCAGCCGTGGGTGAGCTGGTTCTAGTCAGACGTCGCGACTCTGCATCCTGGCTGTCGCCGGTTGGCTGGGGCCTGGTAGTCGAGCTGGTTGCCCTTTGCGGGCTGCTCGTATCCTGGCGCCTGGCAGGACGCAATCCGCCTGTGGGAATGTCTGCGGGGCTGGTTGCTTTCGCTGCTGTTGCCATGGGGATCCAAAGTGCCGCTGTGTTGCGGCTACACCTCGGCCCGACGACCACCTACGTCACCGGCACATTGACTACCTTCATGACGGAGACAATACGGCGGCTGCCTCTCGTTGAGACTGCACCGGCCAGGGCGCCCGAGGCGCAAGATCCGGGTTCTTCGATTTTGTCGCCGAACGGTCCCGTGCTCTACGGCGTAGTCTGGCTTGTCTATGCTGGAGGAGCATGTGTCAGCGGGCTTCTCTTCCTCCGGGTTCGCGAAGCTGCACTTGCCCTCCCCATCATTGCAATTGTCGCTGCTATTGCAGCTGGAGTTCACGTCACTGAAATAAGAAACCAGAGCTGTGGTGGAAGCGGGCCCGTGGATAAACGAAGTGCCGCTTAAACCTACTTCTTGCCGGCCGGAAGCCCAAGCGTTGCCGCCATTCTTACCAATTCCGCCAGCGATGCGGCCTGCATCTTCTGCATCACGTGCCCGCGATGGATCTTGACAGTAATTTCACTATTCCCAAGCTCAAAAGCTATTTGCTTATTGAGCATGCCCGAAACCACCAGGCCCATGACCTCGCGCTCCCTTGCGGTCAGCGACTCGTACCGCTTTCGCAAGTGGGCAACCTCGCTCTGCTGTTGCCGCGTAACCCGGTCGCGCTCCAAAGCCAGGTGGATCGCATCCAGCAGGTCCTGGTCCCGAAAGGGTTTGGTCAGGAACTCCACGGCGCCGGATTTCATGGCCTTCACCGTCATGGGAATATCGCCATGGCCGGTGATGAAAATGATAGGAATCCGAACGCCCGCGTCGGCCAACTGGCGCTGAAAGTCCAGACCGTTCACTCCAGGAAGTCTCACGTCCAAAACAAGGCAACTTGGCGTGTCAGGTAGCTTGCTGCGCAAGAACTCTTGCGCCGTCCCGAAGGCTTCCGAATGCACGCCAACCGACTTCAGCATGCCCTGAATGGCGGCCCGCACCAAGGCATCGTCATCGATGACAAACACTTTGGGAGTGCCCGCGAGCGTCACGGATGGTCCTCGGTTTTGGTAGGCAGAGAGAAATGGAAACTTGCGCCGCGCGGCGAATTCACACCAGCCCACAAGCGGCCGCTATGCGATTCCACGATGGAGCGGCTGATACGAAGTCCCATGCCGGTGCCGTGGACCTTGGTGGTAAAGAAGGCATCAAAGATCTGGTCCGCCTGTTGCACCGGCAACCCCACGCCGGTATGTGACGGACACCACAAGTTGCTCGTTCTCCGCTCGCTGCGAGTTTATGACGAGCTCACGTAATCCCTCCACTTCTTTCATGGCATCGATGCCGTTGATGATGAGGTTCATAAGTACCTGCTGCAGTTGCACTCTATCTCCCATGACTTGGGGAAGGTCTGCCGCCAAGTTTGTCCGGACCGATATGGAACATCGCGCTGCCTCGGTGCGCAGCAAGACGATCATCTCTTCAATGACTTCGTTGATATCAATCAACTCCCGTTCCGGAACACCCTTCTTAAAGAGCAGGCGGATCCGAGTGATTATTTCCGCTGCACGGGTTGCGTCTTTCACAATTCTCGAGGCAGCCGCACGCGCCTCTTCCAGGTCCGGGCGATCACGCATCAACCACCGCAAGCAAGTATTGGCGTCGGTGACGGCGGCCGCTATCGGCTGATTCACCTCGTGCGCCAGAGAGGCGGTCAGCTCTCCCATGGTGGTCGCCCGGCTGACGCGTGCGAGTTCCGCCTGCGCCTGTTCGGCGCGTTTGCTTGCGCTGATGTCCATCGAGATACCCACGAATTGCACCAAATCCCCGGATGCGTTCAAAACAGGGTGGCCGATGCTGCGGGTGTACTTGACCGTGCCGTCCGGAAGAAGGATTCGGAATTCCATTTCGTAATCCGACTTCTCTCCTATTGCTCGGTCGATTGCTCCTTGCCACTTGGCTCGGTCCTCTGGGTGAACGCGCTGTAGGCGTTTTTCCCAGGCCGGCATGCCCTCTGCTGGATCGAAGCCATATATGCGATACCATTCGTCGGAGAGATGCAAGGCGTCTCCTCCCGCAACCTGCCAGACCCAGCTCCCGGCATGCGTGAGCCTCTGCGCTTCCGCCAGATAATTCTCGCTCCGCCGCAACGCTTCTTCGGCCAGTTTTCGCTCAGTGATATCCTGCACCGCTCCGACGAACTCGATGCTGCCCGATTCATCCCTGTGGGCATGGGCCATGACATGGACATGTTTGACGGAGCCATCCGGAATCACCAGGCGATGTTCAAAGTCGAAATCCTTCCCATCCTGCAACGCACTGTCTATGGTCCGTTTCACGAAGACAGCGTCTTCTGGATGAACCCGTTGTAGAACAAGTTCCGCGGTCGGGTTTGTGGCGGGGTCGTATTGGAAGATTCGAAAGGTTTCGTCTGACCACAGGACCTCGCCGGTGGAAACCTTCCAGCCGAAGCTCCCCGTATTGCTTAGTCGTTGTGCTTCGGCCAAATATGCCTGGCTGCGCTGAAGCTCATCCTCGGCACGCTTACGCTCACGGCTCTCTGCCTGCAAAACCTCGTTAGTTTTCTCGAGCTCTTGAACCGTTTCCTTGAAATCGTCACGCGCACGCCTGAGTGATTCTGTAGCGCTTCTTTGGGCAGCGCTCAGCGTCCCCACAAACAGCGCCGATAGCAAGAAAACGACGGCGCGCGGGATCTCTTCCGGCTTTACACCGAACGAATACGCCGGTTCCAAGAAGTAATAGTTGAAAGTGAGAATGGAGAGAATAGTCGCGAATAACCCTGGCCCAAATCCACCAAGCCACGCACTGACCATGACCGCACAGAGAAACAATGACACGGGAGCAGTTTGCAAGTGGAATGACGGCAACCGTGAAATGATCAGTGCAGCGGTTACCGCTAGAACAGCGATCCCGTACCTCCAAACCAAAGGCGGCTGGCGCCACAGAAGAGGGTCGGAATTGGACATATTTCGCTCCGAGCGATGTAGGGCAGCGGATCCGTGCGAGCAAAATCTTAACATCAGAAAGCGTTCTCATAGGAGCTGACCTGCTTCGCGGTGAGCAAGCTCTTCAATCCGGAGGTGAGGTTTGCAAGCGGCTCTCTGGTGCTCACGCAAGCATCCACGCATGGCGGCAAGCGGTCGATCGGGTCGCGGCACAGCACAACGATCGGAACATCTGGGCGAACCGCCCTTAGGCCCCGCGCCACGTCCAAGCTGGTCTGTTCTCCCTCCTGGCTATGGAGGACGGCAGCAGCCACCGGATGCAAGATAAACAACAGCGCAATCGCCTGCATTGTGCTCTTGGTGCTTACAACTTCATAGCCAGCGGTTTTCAGTGCCACTGACACCGAATCGCTGCAAGTCGTCTTGTCGGATATGTAGAGAATTGTCTCGCGCGCCATTCGTTCACGTCTCCGTCTTCGGCGAAGCACGTGAGCTTCCACAGTCCTAATCACGGGAGAGCGAGAGGGTTCCGCGCACCAAAGAAGCACATCCCGTCCGCGATTGCCTGGCCATGTCCTGCTGAGGACACAAGCTGTCAATGGTCGTCGGCTAGTTGACAGTGGCGATGCTGTGTTGCCATTGAGTCCGAACTGGGTATTCGTCCTAAATTAAGCGTTGCCAACAACGTGTGAAAACGTAACCACAGCCTGCAAGAATGGCGAGGCGATTGCCCTATATCAAGGTGATCACCGATGCTGGATCGTGAGCGATGGCGCTCTTCTTCCAAGGAGTGATCACAGAAATATCAAGGAGAAGAAAATGAAGTACAAGGCAATCCTCGCGCTAATGCTAGTGGTCCCGATGGCCCTCTTAGTAGCAGCGCACAAGAACTCGGCAAGTGTAACGTTTGCTGAAACTGTGACCGTCAACGGGACCCGGGTACCGCCGGGCAATTATCGGGTTGAGTGGCAAGCGACCGGTGCAACAGTGGAGGCCAGCATCCTTCAGGGAAAACAAGTTGTTGCAAGTGCGCCGGCCACACTGGTCAACGCGAAAACCAACTACGACGGCGCCGTTGAGACAACTGAAGGACCAAACAACTCGAAAATTCTCCAGGCTATCGACTGGAGCAACCAATCATTGCGCTTTGATCAGGCAAACACCAGTTCACCCGGCACCAGCGCGGCAGGCGCAACGGACTGAATTGAATGCAAAGAGGGCGCGGGATTCCGCGCCCTCAGGACGGAACGTCGCGGCTGATTCTTATTCGAGACAACCCGATCTCTTTAGAACCGCTAGTGACACCATAACATCACAATGAATAACAATTGCCACGTTTGTAACGTGGCGGAAACTGGAGGAAGCAGATATGAGTTTGCCTAAGCGTTCGCTAGGTTTGAGTGGAGTCTCAATCACGATGACCGGCTTTGGAGCCTGGGCGCTCGGGGGTGGTGGTTGGGCTTACGGGTGGGGACCGCAAGACGACAACCAGTCTATCCGAGCCATTCAACATGCCCTGGAGAAGGGCGTCAATTGGATCGATACCGCCGCTGTGTACGGACTGGGTCATTCCGAGGAGGTTGTTGGCCGCCTCCTGCGAGAACTGCCGGCATCCGAGCGGCCCATGGTCTTCACCAAGTGTGGACTGGTCTGGGATGAGAGGAATCCTAAGGCGGAGCCACAACGAATCCTTAAGCCGGAATCGATTCGCAAGGAGTGCGAGGCATCCCTGCGGCGGCTCGGCGTGGAGCGTATTGATCTTTACCAGTTTCATTGGCCGGATGAAAATGGCACGCCGGTTGAAGATTCCTGGGGAGAGATGATGCGGCTGATCGAGCAAGGCAAGATCCGCATGGCCGGAGTCTCCAACTTCGACGTCTCGTTGCTCGAGAGGTGCGAGGCGATCATGCATGTAGATTCCTTGCAGCCCCCGTTCTCGATGATCCACCGCGACGCTGCTGCACGCGAGATTCCCTGGTGCGCCGAACACGGCACAGGAGTCATTTGCTACAGCCCCATGCAATCCGGACTGCTGACTGACAGCTTCATCGCGGAGCGGGTCGCAAACTTGGCCGATGATGACTGGCGGCGCCGCTCTCCCGAGTTCCAGGAGCCAAATTTGAGCCGTAATTTGGCGCTGCGAGACTCACTGCGTCCTATCGCGCAACGACACGGGACTACGGTTTCTGCAGTAGCGGTGGCGTGGGTGACTGCGTGGCCAGGCGTCACTGCAGCCATCGTCGGTGCTCGCTCACCCCAGCAGGTGGGTGGCTGGATTGAAGCCGCGAGTCTCGAGTTGACCAGGGCGAACCTCGAGGAGATTGCAAACGCTATTGAGCACACCGATGCGGGGACCGGCCCGACGGTGCCGTCGCAACCGCAAATTCAACGCAAGTTACGAGTTGCCTAGTCCGCGAACGATGGTGGGTCCGATCAGAGATGCTGCACGGGCCCATCAGCCGCAAAATTGCAGTGTAGTATCCGAGCCCTTCCCGCTACTTGGCGATTGCCTTCTTTGTAAGCAGCAGATCAACTCTTCGCCGGGGGTGAATCAGCAGCAGCGATACCCGCAAGTTCTTCCATTCGTCGCAGGACAGCAGAGAAGTCTTTTTCATTGCTGTGTGCGAGCTCATCTGAGTTGACGCGAAACGCCGCTTCCGTCGCAGGCATCGGGACATGTTCTTGCGCCGCGGTATCCAGAATCAACTGAAAATCTTTGTGCATCAGTCGTAGTGGAAACTGCGGACTGTAGTCGTTGGCCGCCACCCTCGCCAGCTTTCCCACATGAGCCGGCGCGATCACCGCCGTCTTTGCTAAGACTTCGAGCAACCGGTCGCGATCGAGACCAGCTTTCTCCCCCAAGACCACAGCCTCAGCGATCGCTTGCATGCCGACACCCAGCAGCGTATTGACGACCAACTTCATGGTTGTTCCAGAGCCGGAACCGCCCAGAAGATGGGATTGTTTTGCGATCGCCTGGAATATTGGCTTAGCAGCGCGGAAGAGTTCCCGGTTGCCGCCTACCAGCAGCGTCAGGGTGCCTTCCTCAGCGGCAGGAGTGCTGCCGGAGATGGCGACATCCATCACTTCGAAGCCAACCCTGGCACCGAGCTTGTGCAGTTCGCGTGAGCTGTCTGGAGAGATCGTGCTCATCTCGAGCACGACGGTTCCTGGCCGCGCCCCGGCAAAAATTCCCTCAGGACCCGTATAAACGCTCTGAACTGCTTCATCGTTGGTCAGGCAGGAGAGAATCACATCGGCAGTCCGTGCCAGTTCAAGAATGTTCTTCGCAACGATGCCGCCTTGCGCAGCAATGGCTTGCGCCTTAGCGGTGTCCAGATCGTATACGGTGAGTTGGTATCCATGGTCGAGCAGCCGTTTTGCGATCCGGCTTCCCATGTTACCCAGGCCAATAAATCCGAGTTTCACCTGATCTGCTGTAAGACGTTTCATAGTTTCTCCGTTTCTCTCCGAAATGGTGGAGGCTGCGCCGATTCTCAACAGGGATAGCAGTTATCCCCCGGAGATCACTCGTAGCAAATCCAGTACCAATCGCAAAAGGGAGCGAAGTGAACATGCCGCAGCCCCGTTCGGCCCGGTTGAAACGGAGGCCTGTCGAGATGCGGACACTTATGTCACCCGCACGACGCCTTCTTTGAGCTTCATAAGGCCATTTCCAACCACCCCTTTGACTGATGCCACTGCAAATAGGCAGCTTAGTTACCTCGCGGTTGATTGGCAAACGGCGTGCTTTTTGTCCAACTGCATCGGCGGAGACCCATTGATGTGGTCATGAACAAACTGGAGGAAATCGATGCTCGAACTAAAGCGATTGGTTTGCGGATTGTCACTGATTGGAGTCGCCGCCATTACGGGGCACTCGCAGGATACGGCCGGCGAATATGTCGCGCCGGAGCAAGCCGTTCCCAGGGGCAAAGCTCCCAGGATGCAGGTCCAATTGCTGAGCCCTGGGGACCGGACGAAGCAATATGCGGTCATCTTCTACCAGGGAGACGAGGCTTTTTCCGGATTGCAGGAGTTTGCGGAAAAGTATCACGTTACGAGTGCGCATTTCACCGCTATTGGTGCGGTGAACGGAGCAACCTTGGGGTGGTTCGATCCCCAGCGCAAAATGTACAAGAAGATTCCCATCGACGGTCAGCACGAAGTGATCGGGATGAGCGGTGACATCGCGCTCTATAAAGGAAAGCCGGTGGTGCATACGCACGTGGTGATGGGAGGTCCGGACGGAACAACGCGCGCCGGCCATGTTCTCAGTGCGAATGTATCTCCGACGCTGGAAGTGATGGTCACAGTCGACCCGGTGGCGATGCACAAGCGGTTGGATCCGGAAACAGATCTGACGTTGATTGATCCAACTGTGAAGTAGCAACATGTTCTGACGGCTGCAAAGTAAAACATGAAGGGACGAGGTTGAACAATCATGGCTGAAGTACGGGTGATCGCAAGATCCGTGGCGCGCAAGTGAAAGGAAGATCAACTCAGGGCACTGCTGCAGGGCATGCTAACTCCCACGCGTGCCGAACCGGGATGTAAATTGTATGAACTCTACGAGTCGGATTCGCGCGGGAGGTTTTATTTCTACGAAACATGGGAAAGCCAAGCTGCGCTCGATCAACACGTAGCAACCTCTCACTTCAAGCACTTGGAACAAAGTATCGGCGAATTGGTGGCGGAACCCTTTGAGGTAAATATCTTGACAAGGATTCTGCCCGGTGCCACCCCGGTATGACTCGCAGTCAAGCGCCCGAATCCGAGGACGGTTAAGCGTGTCGAAATGCCGACGCCGTGTCCACCGCGGGACGCAGTTTCACAAGGGGTTCCACACCTTCCCAGTTGACTCATGCCCATGAAAATACACGGCTAAGATGCCTGGCGGTTGACTGGAAAGCGGCATGCGGTTTGCGGTATGGACTGGGACAAGGCAAGCGACTTCGAGGGCTGGTTCCAGGAAAACTAGCAATCTCGGATGCCACCCGGCCGGGGGTTAAACAACATTTCTGACGGCCAACTGATGGTCAACGGCATCTGAAAAACCGGAAGAAATTCTATGTGGATTGTTCGACTCGCGTTACGGCGGCCCTACACGTTTGTTGTGGTCTCCATTCTCATCGTGATTCTGGGCGGGCTCGCCATCGTTCGCACTCCAACGGATATCTTCCCGAACATCAACATCCCGGTCATCAGCATTATCTGGAACTATAACGGTCTCGTCCCTGAGGACATGAGCGACCGGATTGTTAGCGTTACGGAGCGGGCGCTCACCACCACCGTTGATAACATCGAACACATCGAGTCGCAGTCTCTGTATGGAATTGCCGTTGTTAAAGTCTTTCTGCAGCCGACCGCGAACATTCAACAGGGTATTGCTCAGATTACTGCTATTTCTCAGACCCAGCTGAGGCAGTTGCCGGCGGGAACAACGCCACCGCTAGTTATTTCCTACAGCGCATCAAGCGTGCCGGTTTTGCAGTTGGCCCTCTCGGGAAATGGCCTATCGGAGCAGCAACTTAACGACTACGGCTTGAATTTCATTCGAACGCAGCTCATCACCGTGCCAGGCGCATCTGTTCCCTACCCCTACGGCGGTAAGCAGCGCCAGGTGCAGGTGGATCTGAATACCACCGCGCTACAGTCGAAGGGCTTGTCCGCGCTGGATGTAGTCAATGCAATCAGCGTACAGAATCTAATTCTGCCCACCGGAACGTCCAAGATCGGCCCCAAAGAATACGATGTTTCCATTCTCAATGCGGCACCGCAGACGATTGCCGACCTGAATCGAATACCCATTAAGACGATTGGCGGTACTACGATCTACGTCAAAGATGTCGCCTGGGTACGCGATGGTTTTCCTCCGCAAACCAACATCGTGCGTGTCAACGGGCAGCGCTCTGTCTTACTGACGATCCAAAAGGCGGGGAATGCTTCAACGCTGAACGTGATCGCCGGCATCAAGGCCCTTCTGCCCCAAATTAAGACAACGGTTCCGCCCCAACTGCAGATAGCACCACTGGCTGATCAGTCGATCTTCGTTCGCGGCGCCATTAGCGGAGTCGTCAGGGAGACCGTGATTGCTGCGTGCCTGACCGCTTTTATGATTTTGACCTTTCTGGGCAGCTGGCGAAGCACGCTGATCATTGCGACTTCAATCCCTCTGGCGATCCTGACCTCGATCATCCTCTTCAGCGCGCTGGGAGAAACCATCAACATCATGACGCTGGGCGGCCTGGCGCTCGCTGTTGGAATTCTGGTGGACGATGCCACGGTGGAGGTGGAGAACATAAACCGCAACCGGGCCGCCGAACCAGACAAAGACATGGACGAGGTCGTCCTGGACAGCGCCTCGCAGATCGCGACCCCCGCCTTCGTCTCCACGCTGTCGATCTGCATCGTGTTTGCTCCTATGTTCCTGCTGACTGGCGTGGCGCGATATCTCTTTGTGCCGCTCGCCGAAGCAGTAGTGTTCGCGATGCTCGCATCGTACTTTCTCTCGCGAACGATCGTCCCGACGATGGCCAAGTACCTCTTGCGAAACGATCCGATAAGAGACGAAGAAACTCCGACTACGAGCCGTAATCCGCTGGTCCGACTGCAGCGGCGGTTTGAGGAGGCATTTGAAAGCTTTCGTCACAGATATCGCGGGCTGTTGGAAAGCTGTCTCCACCACCGGCGGGTTTTCCTGATGGCGTTTTTCGCAGCATCGCTTGGCTCTCTGGCAATTCTGATTCCCTGGTTGGGCCGGGATTTTTTCCCCAGTGTGGACAGCGGAACCTTCAAGCTTCATTTACGCGCTCCCACCGGAATGCGCATTGAGGAAACCGCCAACCTGTGTGATCTGGTGGAGCAGTCGATTCGACAGCAAATTCCGTCGGACGAAATCAAAAGCGTGATCGATAACATCGGCTTGCCCTACAGCGGCATCAATCTCTCTTATAGCAATTCCGCTCCAGTCGGCACATCAGACGCCGATATCCTCGTGACCCTGTCCGCCAATCACCATCCCACGGACAACTACATTCACCAGCTTCGACAGGTACTGCCCAAGCAGTTCCCGGGAGCGACCTTTTACTTTCTCCCTGCCGACATGGTCGGCCAGATTCTGAATTTTGGACTACCAGCCCCGATCGATGTTCAGGTCGTCGGACAGGACCTCGAAGCCAACCGTCGCTACGCGGATGCGCTGCTCGCGAAAATGAGATACGTTCCCGGAGCGGTTGATCTGCGGATTCAACAACCGTTCGATGAGCCGTATCTTCGTCTCCGAGTCGAACGCACGAAAGCTGAGCAACTGGGCTTCAGCGCCCATGACATTGCACAAAATCTGCTGGTATCACTGAGCGGTAGTTTTCAAACTTCACCCACCTTCTGGGTTGACCCGAAGAATCATGTCAGCTACCAGATCGCCACCCAGACGCCGGAATACCGCACGGACACATTGCAGGATCTGGAAAACATTCCCGTCACAGGAACAGATCCAAGCGCTGCACCATCGCTGATGGCCAGTCTGGTATCGACCCAACGGGGGACAGGAATGGCAGTGGTTTCCCATTACAACGTAGCGCCGGTGATCGACATCTTTGGCGCTGTCGCAGGACGTGACCTCGGCGGCGTGTCCAGCGACATCAACAAAATCATTAACGGTGCGCGCTCCCAATTACCGCGCGGTTCTCGAGTTGTTGTCCGTGGACAGGTCCAGACCATGCGATCGTCCTACGTTGGCCTTCTAAGTGGACTGGTGTTCTCGATCATCCTCGTTTACCTGCTGATCGTAGTTAACTTTCAGTCCTGGCTGGATCCTTTCATCATGATTTCAGCACTGCCTGCCGCGCTCGCCGGGATTGTCTGGTTCCTGTTCATAACTCATACCACTCTGAGCGTACCCGCGCTGATGGGAGCCATCATGTGTATGGGGGTCGCGACCGCAAATAGCATCCTGGTGGTGAGCTTTGCTACGGAGCAAATGATGGAAGGAAAAGATTCGGTCAGTGCCGCACTGGAGGCGGGCTTCACACGTTTTCGTCCGGTGCTGATGACCGCGCTGGCCATGATCATCGGCATGGTGCCCATGGCTCTTGGAATAGGCGACGGCGGAGAACAGAACGCTCCCCTCGGCCGGGCGGTGATAGGCGGACTGGTTTTCGCTACAGTTTCCACCCTGCTCTTTGTTCCGACATTTTTCAGCGTCCTGCAGGGATGCGAGCATCCGGCGCAAACCGGAACCGAGTCAAAAACCTAGGCTTTGGAGTAGCTATGTTGCCTCAAACCGAAGATCCAGGACCGACCAGCGGACCACCTCTTCCGTGGAAGGATGTAAGAGTGCGGAAAGGCCTGCGCAAACCGTGGCTTGTCTGGGCGATTGCGTTAGTCGTGGTTGCCGTCGTCCTGCTTTGGGGAATCCGGTCACGTGTCAGGGCCGGCAGGACCGCACGCGCAGAGGCCGCGCAATCAGCGGTAACACCGGTTTCGGTCATATTACCAACCCGAGCTGCTCCTGCGCAGGAGATCATCCTTCCCGGGAATGTACAACCCTTCAGCTCTTCGCCCATCTATTCCCGAACCAACGGGTATCTGCGGAAGTGGTATGTCGACATCGGAGCGCGAGTCAAACAGGGACAACTGCTAGCGGTGGTCGATGCTCCGGAAATCGACCAGCAGGTGGAGCAATCGATCAGCAATCTCAACACCGCAAAGGCGAACCTCGCGCTGGCCGAGATCACGAAGAACCGCTACCAGGCGTTACTCACGAAAAAAGCCGTTTCCCAGCAGGATGTCGACAATGCCGTAGGCACCTACAACGCCAATAAGTCGATCGTGGAAGCTGACCAGGCCAACGTTAAACAACTTCAGGCGTTGCAGTCTTTTGAGAAGATCTACGCTCCATTCGATGGCATCGTGACGGCGCGTAACACCGATATCGGCGATCTCGTTAACTCCGGGAGCGCCGGCGGGGTCAAGACCGATCTCTTCCACATCGCTCAACCCGGAACGCTGCGGGTTTACGTAAACGTCCCGGAGGAATACTCGCAGGGGATTAAAGAGGGCATGACTGCGGATATCACTCTGGCAGAGTTTCCCGGGCGCAAATTTCAGGGAAAGCTCGTCCGCACGGCTGACGCTATCAATATGACGACCCGCACGTTGCTGATCGAAATAGATGTGGCCAACCCCACCGGCACGCTGCTCACGGGCTCCTATGCGGAGGTTCACCTGGCCATCCCGACGCAGGCGTCCACGTTCGTAATTCCGGTCAATACCTTGATATTCCGCACCGAGGGCTTACGTGTCGGCATTGTTAGAGATGGGAAAGTCGTGCTCGCTACCGTGACTCCCGGCCATGATTTCGGCAATACGATAGAGATTGTCGCCGGCCTCAAGGCAGACGACCAAGTCATCGTCAACCCGCCAGACTCCATTGTTTCCGGGCAAGAGGTCCAAATCGTTCAAGCAACGTTGCCGGGAGATTCAAAGTGACGAGGCTTCGAAAAATGAATGTGCAGAAGAATGCCAGAAGAATGGTCTGGCTGGAGATCCTCCTGGCACTCGCGGTGCTTCAGTTCGCTGGATGCACGGTTGGACCTAAGTACCACCGTCCTCCGGTAGAGACTCCTTTTTCCTACAAGGAGATGGGAAACTGGAGGACGGCCCAACCCAACGACCAGAAGCTGCCGGGCAAATGGTGGGAAATTTTCCAGGACGCCCAACTCAACGCGCTGGAGGAGCAGATCGACATCTCCAACCAGAATCTCAAAGTAGCTTTTGCTCAATACCAGCAGGCGCGGGCCGTTCTGCGGTACTACCGGGCGGATTATTATCCGACCGTGACGGCCAATCCGTCGGCCGGCCGGACGAGATACTCCAACAATCGCCCACCCCACAGCGTAACCTTTAGCGGTGTCACATTTAACGACTTCGTGTTGCCGCTTGAGCTGACCTACGAAGCCGATATCTGGGGTCGTGTCCGTAAGACTGTCGAATCGTCTCGCGCCCGGGCGCAAGCCAGCGCCGCTGATCTCGCGGGTGTCAATCTCAGCATGCATGCCAACCTTGCCTTCGACTACTTCGCAGCCCGTAGCCTGGATGCAGAAGAAAAGCTCCTGCAAGAGACCGTGGTCCAATATGAAAATGCATTAAAGCTGAATGAGGACCGCTATCAGGGAGGATTGGCCTCCGATGTAGAGGTCGAGCAAGCCAAAACCCAATTGGAAACAACCCGTGCTCAAGCTATCGACGTCGGCGTATCGCGGGCACAGTTTGAGCATGCGGTTGCCGTGTTGATCGGCAAGCCTCCGGCAGAATTTACGCTTCCGCCGCTGCCGCTTACCGCCCCTCCACCGCCTATTCCACCCGGAGTGCCCTCTGAATTGCTGGAAAGGCGTCCCGATATTGCCGCTGCTGAACGCCAAATGGCATCCGCGAATGCTCAGATCGGGGTCGCCAAGGCAGCGTATTATCCCCTCGTGAATCTGACGGCCTCGGGAGGATTAGAAAGCGGCAGCGTTACGACACTCGTGCAAGGCCCGAGTGCGTTATGGTCGGTGGGAGCATCAGCATTAGTGACGGTGTTTGATGTAGGACGCCGTCGCGCCGTCACCGATCAAGCGATACAAGGGTACGACTACACGGTCGCGTCCTATCGTCAAACCGTGCTTGCAGCCTTTCAGCAGGTGGAAGACAACCTGGCTGCCTTGCGAATTCTGGAGCAGGAGGCAACCGTACAGAATGCCGCGGTGCAAGCGTCGCTGAGCTCATTGGAACTTTCGAACATTCGTTACGCGGGCGGCGTCACAAGCTATCTCGAAGTGACCGTTGCGCAAAGCATGGCGCTTGCGGATGAGGTGACAGCGGTAAATCTCTTGGGACGCCGCATGGCAAACACCGTGCTGCTGATTCAGGCCCTAGGCGGTGGGTGGGACCGTTCTGAGTTACCGCAAAGGCCGGAATGCTGCGGTAAATTAGCGAGCAACGTATCCCCTGACTAACCTGGTCCGGAACGTGTCGTGATGTCTGGTCGGTCTAGCCGGTAGAAACGGAGGTCACTAGGCCATGCGCAGTCGAGCTATCGCATTATCACTGGTGCCGCCTCTCATCTTTGGCGCCCTGCTACTATCCGCCGAGAAGGACTCTGTACAAGCGCATACCTCCTCCAGCACGACGCAGGGCCTCGGCGGCCAAATGCCCCCGGGTTTCGACCAAGACGTCGCCAGAGTTGTTGCTGACCTTGATCGGATTGAAGCCGACACGCTCCGGCAGATGGACAGAACCACGCTTGATCGTCAAGGGCAGATCCACACACTGGGCAAGCTGATGCTGTTCGACAAGCATCTCTCCGTTCATCAGAACGAGGCATGCAGCTTCTGCCACACGCCGGAGACAGGATTCACTGGTCCGATTCAATCGCTGAATCTAAGCGCGGTGTCGTATCCGGGATCGGTGAGGACCCGATTTAGTCAGCGAAAGCCGCAGAGCTACATGTATGCGACGTTCGCGCCCGTACTTCATTACAACCCGCTGCAAGGCGACTTCGTCGGCGGGAATTTCTGGGACATGCGCGCCAGCGGATATCGCCTGCAGAGTCCCAGCGCCGAACAAGCCCAAGGACCACCGACCAATCCTGTGGAAATGGGTCTACCTGACTCGGCATGTCTCGCCTACCGGCTTTCGAAGGCTTCATACCGAAAGCTATTCGAGACCGTCTGGGGATCCGATTCGTTTGTTATTAACTGGCCTCCAGACGTGGAGAAAGTCTGTGCAACTCCAGGACCTCCGCCAAGCGACGATCCGTACCCGGTCCATCTCAGCGCGGCAGACCGCCAGCGTGCCGACCACGTCTATGACGAGTTCGGACTGGCGGCAGCCTCCTATGAAGCTTCGCCGGAGGTCAGTCCATTCACATCGAAATACGACTATGTGCAGGCAGGCAACGAGCAGTTCACCCCACAAGAAGCGAGGGGATACGCACTGTTCCGCGGTAAGGCAGGCTGCAACCAGTGTCACCGCGATGGCGGTCCGGGGGAAGAGCCGCTATTCACCGACTTCACAGCCAGCAATCTCGGAGTACCTAAGAATCCGGGGCTGCAATATTACTACGAAGCTACGTCCGACCGGCCGGGCTATAGCGCTAATCCGTCGGGACAGGCTTTCGTCGACATCGGCGTCGGAGGTTTTCTACGAACGCTGCAAAGCGATAGCGGCCAATTGAATCCGGATTCGCAGTGGGTCGGGCTGGCTCCGAAATTCGACGCCAAGTTCCAGGTACCCACCTTGCGCAACGTCGACATGCGTCCGACACCTGACTTCGTGAAGGCCTACATGCACAACGGTTATTTCAAGAGCCTCAAAGAGGTGGTGCATTTCTACAACACCCGTGACGTTCTGCCCAGGTGCAAGGCAGGAGATCCCGGTGAAAGGGTGAAGTGCTGGCCGCCGCCCGAAGATCCCACCAATCTCAACACGAAAGAACTCGGCAACCTTAAGCTGACAGACCAGGAAGAGTACGATCTCGTTGCCTTCTTGAAGATTTTGACCGACGGCTACAAGGTTCCCGGCCCGGGAGCGACAAGGTAGGCAGCAAATAACGAAACGGTACTAAAAGCAATTCTTCGCTGACAGATGATCGAGAGGAGTCCCGTTGGAAACGGGACGCGCCTCTGTCGGCAAAACAGTATCCACGTAACAGGAGACAATGACAGTGAAAGACTTCGATAGCTTGTCGCAAAAGGAAATCCTTGCCCTTGCCATTTCGCTGGAGGAAGAGGACGAACGCATTTATTCCGATTTTGGCGAGAGCTTGAGGGAAAACTTTCCCGGCACCGCACAGGTGTTCGAAGAGATGCGCCAGGAGGAGATCGGGCATCGCCGCCGGTTGATCGAGCTATACAAGCAGAAATTCGGCGAGCACATCCCGCTCATCCGCCGCCAGGACGTGCGCGGATTTGTGCAGCGCAAGCCGATCTGGTTGAACACGCCGCTTCGCCTGGAGCAGATCCGCGGCCAGGTCAGCACCATGGAAGTGGAGACGCGGCGCTTCTATGAGCGGGCCGCGGCACGCGCACAGGACGCCAGCATACGCCAGTTGCTTGATGACCTAGCGGCGGAAGAGGCTACCCACGTCGAGCGCGCTGCCGAACTGGAGAAAACCGAACTCAAACCCGAGGTCCGCGAAGAAGAAGACAAGGCCAAACGCCGGCTCTTCGTTTTGCAGATCGTGCAACCCGGTCTAGCGGGCTTGATGGACGGCTCAGTTTCGACACTGGCGCCGGTCTTCGCGGCGGCATTTGCCACCAAGAACACATGGGATGCGTTTGCCGTCGGCCTGGCCGCATCGCTGGGAGCAGGCATCAGCATGGGCTTCGCCGAGGCGCTCTCCGATGATGGTAGTCTGACTGGTCGCGGCACACCGTGGCTGCGTGGCTCAGTCTGCGGCGCGATGACTGCGCTCGGTGGCATCGGCCACACGCTACCGTATCTCATCCACAACTTCAACGTCGCGACAACGGTGGCGATCTTGGTAGTGATGGTCGAACTGGCAACGATCACCTGGGTGCGTCATCGGTTTATGGACACGCCTCCATTTTCGGCTGCCATGCAGGTGGCCCTGGGCGGCGCGCTGGTGTTCGCCACTGGGATACTGATCGGGAATGCGTAGCTGCGATTGACTGGCCGGGATGTCAAAGAACGCGCAGCGCAACCAACGGGACGCGCCAGCAGTTGGTTTGCTTTCTGGAAAACCCTGACGACTTTAAACGCGAATTCGGTCTCGCCGCGGGAGGGGACATGAAAACGGGAATACTGTTTTTTGATCAGATTTGGCTTTGCATAGGCCTCATGGCCGCCTTGGGAGTTGTCTGTGGCATGCAGGCGCAGGGCGGTGCCCAGAAATTCATAGTCGATCCCAGTTGGCCAAGGCCGTTGCCTCAAAACTGGGCAAATGGACAGGTGAGCGGTGTATGTGTGGACGCACAGGATAACGTGTTCATCGTTAATCGGAATGACATCACGGACAAGGAAGCAGAAATTGCGCAGCAGGCGCCACCGTTCATCGAATTCGATCCTGACGGCAATGTAGTGAATAGCTTCGGGGACTGGAGAGTCGTTCCAAATATCACCCACGGCTGCTTCATCGACTATGAGAACAATTTTTGGACGGCCGGCAATGGCGATGGAATCATCCAAAAATACAGTCACGACGGAAAACTACTAATGCAAATTGGGAAAAGAGGCGTTGTCGACACTTCCGATGACACTCTCAAGGGCCGGGCCCTGAATTCGAGTCACACGCAGTTTTACATGCCTTCCGACATAGCGGTGGATCCCGTCAATGGAGACGTCTACGTCTCTGACGGCTATGGCAACAGCCGCATAGCCGTTTTCGATCGATCTGGGAAATTCCTTCGTCAGTGGGGGCACCAGGGGACAAAAGAAGAGGCCGATGCGGGTGTGGGTGGCGCGTTCATGCAGGTGGTGCATTGTGTAGCCCTCGGCAACGACGGTCTAGTCTATGTCTGTGACCGGCAGGGCGACCGGATCCAGGTCTTCGATAAGATGGGAAACTTCAAAAATAACATCTGGATCAGGAGAGGAAACAGCTTTCCCGATAATTGGGGCACCACGTGGTGGATCGGCTTTTCTCCCGACCGGGAGCAGAAATACATTTACGTGGCCGACGGGGGCGACGAGCAGGTCAAGATTCTCGACCATGCCAGCGGAGAAGTTCTTTCGAGCTTCGGGCGTCCTGGTCACCAGATCGGTGAATTTACCCATGGCCACACTCTGGCGGTCGATTCCAAAGGCAATGTTTATGTGGCCGAGACCGAATGGGGTCGCAGAGTCCAAAAGTTTAAGCCAGTGAAATGATAGTACCTCCCGCCGATAAGCATTTCCTAGCCTTCCTAGGGGAGTGAATGGAACCTTAAATGCTTTGTATAGACGCGTTATCGATTCAAGAAGCGAAAAGAACGAACAAAATTGCGGCGGCACTCGCAGCAACGAAACGGTGTCGCTCGATCAGAACCGGGGAAAACGAACGACTCCTAGTCGCTTACTGCACGGAGAGAGAGCTTCGCAAATCAACTCTAGGAATTGGGGCGAATTCACAATCGGTATAGTAATTTTTCGAATGCAGCGGAAGGGAGTATGGAAGATGAGGTATAGGAAACTGGGGAATACCGGGCTCATCGTTAGCGAGGTGGCCCTTGGGACGATGCAGTTCGGCGGCAAGATGAACATGGGCAACCTCGGCCAGGAGGACACAACGCGGATGGTGAAGACAGCCCTGGACAAGGGAATCAATTTCATCGACACCGCAGACGTGTACAGCCTAGGAGAAAGCGAGACACTGGTGGGTAATGCTTTGAAAGGCGTCAGGGACGAGATCGTTCTGGCCACTAAAGTCCGGCTTCCCATGAGCGAGAATTTCAACCGCAGCGGCGCAACCCGCGTGAACATCATGCGCGAAGTGGAGGGCAGTCTCCGGCGATTGCAGACTGATTACATCGATCTGTACCAGGTGCATGGATGGGACAGCAACACGCCGCTCGAGGAGACACTGCGGACCCTCCACGATCTTGTGCGCCAGGGGAAGGTCCGCTACATCGGGTTCTCCAACTTCATGTCATGGCAGGCGGCCACCGCGGTTATGCTGCAGGGGCGCCTGGGATTGGAGAAATACGTCACGGCGCAGATGCACTATAGCCTCGTCGGTCGGGGTCTCGAATACGAGTTCCAGTCGTTCGCTGAGTACTTCAACATCGGTATTTTGGCCTGGAGCCCGCTTGCTGGCGGGTTTCTCACGGGCAAGTATAGCCGCGCCAACCCTGCGCCTGCCGGCACACGATTCGCGGAGGCAGGTTCGTTCGTGCCCTTCGACAAGGAGATGGGCTACCGCGTGGTGGACGCGCTGAAGGAGGTGGCTAGTCGGCGTGGCGAAAGCCCGGCATGTGTGGCGCTCTCGTGGGTCCTGGGACGGCCGGCCGTCAGCAGCGTGATCGTCGGTGCCCGTAAAACCGAGCAATTGGAGGATAACATCCGTGCCGTTGACCTTCAGCTCTCGGACGACGAAATCCGGCTGCTGGACACTAAGTCGGACCCAGGCGTTCCGTATCCGAAGTGGATGGTCCTTCAGCTCGACACCGCGGAAGACCCTCGTTCGAAGACCCTGAATCCCGAGCGTTACGCGGATGGCGGTTCGTGGAAGGATCTCCGCCGGACGCGGTGGTCAGGATGACACGACAAAAGCTCGAAGCGAATTCGGCTCGTTCAGCAGCTCTCGCTTGTTCGCGAAACAGGTGAAAAGCCTGCCCGCGGCAACGCCCGCACGCCTGGCGATCTTCGCCGTAGGCGCGCCGAGCCCAACCTTGGCAATCTCGCGTATCGCCGCCTGGAGGATTGCGCTGCGTTTCTCAGAACTTCTGACTCGTGCCATTCCTATGGATGAGAGTACAGTGTTTCGGCCTTGGGAGTAATGTGCTCCCTGCCATCCATTAGATTCGGATCAACGCTATTCCTGATTTAGGATCGAGTTTCTTCTGAAGATGAATCGGACTCTCGGTCAAAATCAATTCGCACGTCGGACGCACGCGAGCCTCTAGGAGGTGGCCACCGTGGGCGGTCCCGTTAGAGCGTCCCACTACCGCGTGCGCATGCACCTGCGGCTCTCCGTCCCTGAGGGCGATGTCGCCAATCAGCGAAAGCAGTTCCACCTGTTCGTTGAGTACGCAGGCGGGATCGTACTTTTTCGTCTCCCAATTGAACCAGCCCAGCTTCGCGTAAGAAAGAGCGCCGATGGCTTTGAAGCTGCTTCCCGCCAAACCCTGTTCCCTCGCGAACTGTTGCAGCACGCTTGCGATCTCGTCGCCGGTCTCAAAGATGAGAGCAAAAACCTTCGGTTCCTCCTCGATTTGTTTCCACCGCATAACGCCACCTTTTCCTAAAACCATCGCAGCATGGCGGACGTCCCTGCAGCGAGTAGACCGTCGCTAACCTTGTTGCCATCCTTCCAAACGGCGCGAATGGTTTGCGTATTGTGAATGTCTTGAGATGGATCCTTGTCCAAAACGATGAAATTGGCCTTTTTGCCCGCTGCAAGCGTTCCGTACTGATCTGCGATGCGGAGCACCTTGGCTGCGTTTAAGGTAGCAACCGTGATCGCCTGAAGAGGTGTCAGACCCGCCTGGACCATCAGCACCAATTCCATATGTTCGGCAAATCCCTGAGTTCGGATTACAGTTGCTCCCGAATCCGTGCCCAACGAGACGAGAATGCCAGCATCGTAGATCTTCTTCAGATTGTGCATCGCTTCCGGCAATGCAGCTTGCTCCTGTGCGGTCACCTTGTTGGATTGCACGTTCGCTTTGTACTCTGGGCTGGTGATCATCTCCAGCACTCCGGGATCTAATGCTGCGCTGAAGAAAGGATCATCAACCCACTTCGGCGAATCTCCGTACGCAAAGGCGAAATCGTCCAGCGAAAGGGTTGGGATGTACGCGACATGGTGCTTTTTCATCTCTGCGATTAAAGCGTCATCAACGTCAGCATCTCGAATACTGTGCGCGAGGACATCGACTCCATCCGCCACCAGCAACCGAGCATCCTGCAGATGATATACATGCGCGGCAACTCGAAGTCCGTGTTTATGTGCTTCGTCGATGATTGCGCCATAGATTTCAGGTGGCAACTTCGGATACTGTCCCCAGAAATCATCCACCCACACCTTAATGAAATCCGGCTGCTGGGGAACTTGCTGCGCAACCTCACTGCGAGCTTCGGCCGGCGTCTCGGGACGAAATACTTCTGTAAAGCCCATTGAGGCCGGGGGCACCCCGTTCTTCGCGCCAAATCCAATGCCTGCCGTGTACACATCAGCTCCCGGAAGCGCGCCGCGGCGGGACTCCTCGCGGATCTCGGCGAAGCGCTTTCCGTCCGTGCCCATAGAGAGTACCGCGCCGACCCCGTATTCCTGGTACCTCAACAACTGATGACGGAAATTGTCGTCGGTCTGGTTCGCTGCTGATTGGGTGGTGCCCTTCGTGAGCCCGAGGTGTCCGTGGGTGTTGATGATCAACGGCATGATCGTTTGACCTTGCAGATCGATGACCTTCGCGGACGATGGCATGTGCTCATGACCTGGGGCAATCGACTGAATCCGGTCTCCTTTGATCACGACGGTTCGGTTGCGTTGAGCGGGGCTTCCAGTGCCATCTATGACCGTGACGTTCGTCAGCACAATTTGTTGCTGTGCAAACGCGCCGGTACACATCACTAACGCAAGCACTAAGACTTCGACTCCGAGTTTTGGAATGCGAGACAAGAACATACTCTCACCTTGACCGGAAGGTTGGACTGCGAACTGCCGTCGCTGAAGGCGTCTACCTCCGAATCGTCACAAGGCGGTCGCTAAGCACCGCGCCCTTCTCACAGAATCACGCGCCGCGCTATCTGGCGGTGAGCCTACTCCACGACAGAGCAAAGCGCAACAACATGGCGGATCGCTGAGTGTCATGTCCTGTGCTCCATTCAGATACCGGTACGTCTCTGTTCGCGAGGGGGGAGGCAAGTCTCGCTTTGAGCCGAATGCTGAGCAAGCACGAGCCGTCCGGCGAATCTTCTCCTGGGTCGGGCGCGATCGCTGTAGCCTGAACGAAGTCTGTCGGAGACTACAGAAGGCGAGTAAGTTGACGGCGTCCGGACGGCGTGTCTGGTCCAAACAGGCGGTTTGGCACATTCTTCAGAATCCTGCGTATGTTGGGCGAGGGCCTACGGCAAAACGCGCGTGATGCCTAGAACGCGGAAGACTCGTCCTCGGCCGCCCCGCGGGCGGCCAGCCGAACGAGGGCGAGGCAATACACCGGTTGCAGTTGATTCCACATTACGTGGAGACTCTGATCCGGCACGCCCAGATCCGAACGATCCTGTTTCGGTCGCATTGTCGCAGGTGTGTAAGCTCCTGGGACGCAAACGATAATCTCGAATTTGAACGCCGAATTGGGTACCGCATATGATACCTCCTGGCTACTCGACATACGTCATATACAGTTGTATTAATATGTCATATGCCCCGCGCCAGTCAAGGGC
>Ga0181532_10000704_pt1 | contig 33647 bp, 35 predicted proteins | sample PEATcosm2014_Bin_33_FD_119768 | JGI IMG/M metagenome (GOLD analysis project Ga0181532, IMG submission 119768) | Peatland microbial communities from MTU Mesocosm Facility, Houghton, MI, USA - PEATcosm2014_Bin11_30_metaG | ecosystem: Environmental > Terrestrial > Soil > Wetlands > Peat | place...
GCGATTGGCTCAGGAATGACTGCTGCGCTCATGCGATTCGCCCTCGGCCGCTCTTCGGCGGCTCAACGAAAGTAACAGGGCGAGTTAGCGGTCGTCACGCATGCTTGCCGAAAACACACGAACAATACAAGAGGCGACCTTGGCTGATTGTCTCTAATAACGCCGTCAACTCATTAGACATGGTGGTAGGTGTGCCGCTGAGTTTCCAGATTCATAAGAGAAATCGTCAATTCAGGATTGCCATACTGCCGGGAGACATCATTCATGAGGTTGGTTCTACCAACCCTCTCGACCCCGGTGAACGCATCGCACTAACAGAGCAGGTCCGCGCTCTCTCAACAGAGCGTCTAGAAATGCCACGATCTGCACGAATAAGTGACACGGCACTCTTCGCCGTCGAAGCCGGAATCGTTTTCGTCCTAGACATTCAGTGAGTCCCCAAGACAACGCTCAACGGCATAGAAGTGACAACCGCTGGTGTACCGCCTGCAAGTCCTCCGTCATCAGGTTCGCATAGCGCCGGGTCATCTCAAGGGTTGAATGTCCGAGCACTTTCTGCAAGTGGAAGACTGACCCGCCGCGTCTGAGGTAGTTCACCGCAAACGTGTGTCTGAATGCGTGCAACGTGCGCGCGGGAGGATCGAAGCCGAGAGTCATGCAAAGGAGCTTCACGTCCCTGAGAACGACTCGCCTGCCTAGCTTACGACCCCTGCGAGTGGAAAAGAGAAGCTCTTGTCGGTGCAGGTCGGCGCAGTAGCGCACAAACACCCGACGCAGTTCGAGAGAGAATGGCAAGCGTCTTTGTTTTCCTCCCTTCCCTGTGACGGTGAGCAGTAGATCATCTAGGTCGCAGTCTTCTACTCGCACTCCAAGTGCTTCGCTAATTCTGCATCCGGTGTCGAGCAGGACCAAAACGATCACGTGCAGGCGCTTCTGGTAAAAGTTTTTCGGTCTATACCTCGTGAGGCGATGTACTTGATCGAGAGTGAATGTCGGCAGTATTAACTCGGGTTCTTTCAGCTTTGGAACTCTTAGAGACGATCCTGCCCACTTCAAATAGGCATTGACTGCGCGAATGCGACAGTTGCACGCAGTAGCCTTGAGGCCCTTCTCGCGCATACGAAACACGAAGTCTTTCAACTCGGCAGATGTGGGAGACTCAGTTCCGAGCCAATGCAAACTCTGTGTGTACCATTCGACGGTTGCGGGAGAGACGTTGGAGAGGTACTGCCGTTCCTTAATGAACTGAGAGTGGCTCACGATTCCTCCGAAGCAGGTGCGCAATTTCGGATGGAATGTGGTTAAGTCTTTTGGGATCAGCGAAGGCGTTTCGGCCCTGCGCCCAAGGCAGGTGCGCTACCAGGCTGCGCTACGCCCCGACAGCTCTCATTATAAATGAGATCACGTCGATCCCCTCTCGCCTCCCCTGATAGCGGCATCCTCATCCGAGTGAGCGCAGTGGATGGGCTGGCCTCTATTCAGCCGCTCCCGGCCCGCCACGGGGTATAATTTTCGTCCAGAATGCAGAAGCCGCGTTATGCGTTGGTGGCGTACCTCAAAAATCCCGCAGGAGGGTTCGTGGAGAACCTCCGGCGTGAGCTGCATCCCGACCTTCCGCACCTGGCAGCCCACCTGACCATCCTGCCTCCGCGTCCTCTGCAGGGCTCCGAGACCTCGGCATTGCAGGTCCTGGAGCGTATCTGCGGAAACGAGGAGCCCTTCGAAGTAACCCTGGGCGATGTGGAAACTTTCATCCCCGTGACCCCCACCGTGTACATCCGGGTGGACGCTGCCGCCGCGCGCATGAGCGAACTGCACAGCAAGCTGAATACCGAAGCACTAGCCTCTAAGGAAGAGTGGCCCTACATCCCACATCTCACCATCGTGAAGATGACCGCCGAGCAGCCTGCCCAGAAGGCATTTCACATGGCCCGCGAGCGCTGGGCTCACTATTCGGGAAGCCGCCGTATCCTGCTGGAAAGGCTGACCTTTGTCCGCGAAGAGGTCCGCGATGGCGCCCACAACTGCTGGGTCGATCTGGCGGCCGTGGTGCTTGGCCGCAGCCTGGTTTCGCGCTAACCACCCGTAATCGTCACCCGGTTACTCCGTCCAGTTACTCCCGCCCCGCGCGCATGGCCCTAGGTACATCTCCCTCCCGTGCGTTGAAAAGCCGCGCCCATGGCTGTAGATAAAGAGTAGGCAAGTATCCGGCGAGCTCGATCAAAGACCACTTCTGACGCGGGGTACGGTAGGAATGGGGAGAGCACATGCAGATCGGAGTTTACGGTTCGGGGTACCTGGGAACGGTGATTTCGGCCTGCCTGGCGGATTTTGGCACTCCTGTCTCCTGCTGCCATCCTGACCGGTCGCGCATGGTCGAGATGGCGCAAGGCAACATCCCCTTCTTCGAAAAGAATCTGAAAGAGATCATCCGCCGCAACGTGCGCGCGGGCCGGCTCGCCTACTCTACCGACATCGAATCGTTTGCCCGCAAGACGCAGGTCATTTTCCTGGCAGAAGACAAGGCGGAGAACCTGAACGATGTAGCCATGCGCATCACCCGGATGGCTTCGAAGCCTCCGATTCTTACGATTGTCACTCCCGCTCCCGTGGGCACTGCCAACGCGCTGGAAAAGAGCATCAAAGACGCCGGATTGCAGGCCACCATCGTATCGCAGCCGATGTTCTTTACCGATGGCTGCGCCGTCGAAGATTTCAACTGGCCCGACCGCTTGATCCTGGGATCAACTTCGAGTGAAGCCGTCCAGGTGCTGAAGCAGATCTTTCATCCCCTGGTTATGCGCGGCGTCCCCGTGATTGTGACCAACCAGTCGACCGCGGAACTGGTACGCGAAGCCGCCACCGCCTTTGTGGCGACGAAAATTTCTTTCATCAACGAAGTGGCTGCGCTCTGCGAACGCGTGAACGCAGACGCCGTCAACCTCGCTCTGGCGCTCGGTCTCGATAAGAAAATCGCTCCCCGCTGCCTGCAGCCCGGAGCTGGCATGGGGGGCGTGTTCGCCGAGTCAGACATGGATTCGCTCGCGCAGTTAGCCCAGGCTCACGGCGTGCCGCTCAAGGTGCTCAGTGCCGCTCGCGACGTCAACCATTACCTCGCCGATCGCCTGGTCGACAAAATTTCCATGGCCCTGAATTCCGTCGAGAACAAGGAAGTCGGCATCCTGGGACTGGCCTTCAAGCCGAACACCAATTCCGTGGCCGGATCGTCCTCGGTGCGCCTGGCGGAAACGCTGGTCTCGAAAGGTGCGCACGTGCGGGCGTACGATCCCGTCGCGATTCCCGAAGCCAAAACGCGGCTCAATGGCACAGTCCGTTATTGCGATTCTGCCTATGCCGCGGCGGAAGGTTCTGACGCTCTCGTCGTCGGCACCGGCTGGCCCGAGTTCCGCGCCCTCGACTTCGACCGCATCAAGCATCTTCTGAAAAATCCCGTCATCGTCGATACCAAGAACCTGCTCGACTCAACTCGCCTGCGCGCCCTGGGATTCGAGTACGTAGGCGTAGGGCGCGGGTAGACTTCATGATCCAGGTGGGGATGGCCGCCTCGGCCGTCCAAGCGAGGGCGAAGCCCAGCGCAGCCGCCCGCATAGGCATGATAGATTCCGCCCAGAAAATCAGCACTCTGCATTCCTAAACAAGCGCATCCTTGCCGAAGATCGCGGCTTTGGTTCATCGTCCCTTAACATTCCGGATAAGCTGAGAGCATAGAAGAAAAGTTCTCTCCGCAGGGTCTTGGTGCTGCTCTGTGCTGGCTTTGATCTCTGCGATCACGGCCAACGGCCATGCCAAGCCTCGGTGCGGCTTTCCGAAGTCCGTAAGTTATACGTGGATTCAATCGGGACCGACAACGGCGCAGCCAAAATGCGCGAGCGCCTGATCCAGAGGTTGCGCAAGAGCCGCGATGTTGAGGTCGTTTCCGACCCAAAGGAAGCCGCTGCGCGGATCAAGGGCACCGGCCGGATCTGGATAACGGGTCACACCTCTCTCAGTCCGCACTCTCACAGCGCAAGCCAGCCTAGCTTCGCAGGATTTCTTTCCGTCGAAGTCGTGGGCAGGAATGGGGACACTTTGTGGTCCTATCTGGTGAGCCCCAGCAGTTTTCCTTGGAACAGTATTTCCGATGACCTCGCGCGTCAGCTTGTGAGCAAATTCCTCGCTGCCCGCAAGGGAGAGACTCCGCTAGAACCAGCTCCTGCGGGCTCAGTGGCGGAGGTCGAAGGAACTCTGAGAGGCGCCGACGCCACGTTTCCCGCGCCGTTTTATCAGCGATGGTTTGAGTTGTTTCAAGAGCAGCATCCCAAGGTGCACATCAGCTACGACCTTGTCGGATCCGCTGAGGGAATTCAGCGCCTGGAGGAAGGCAAGATCGATTTTAGTGCGTCGGAGATGCCAGTATCGGACCAAGCCATGGCCGACGCTCATCAACGCTTCGCGCAGGGACCTGCGCGACGCTGAGATCGTCGTGGTTCATCGCTCCGATGGCAGCGGTACCACTTTTGTTTGGACCGATTATCAGTCCAAGATCAGCCCGCAATGGTATTCTGCCAGGGAATCCCGGACCAAGATCCCCGTTTCTGGTCAATCGCTGTTACACGTCCACTGGTTGGCCGGCTCCAAGCCGCCCTCTGACATCCGCGAACCGCAGTTGCTATAATCAACTGGAGTGGTGGGAATAGCTCAACTGGTAGAGCACCGGACTGTGGCTCCGACGGTTGCGGGTTCGATTCCCGTTTCCCACCCCAAGTTCTTGCCAGTGTTTTGTGGGGACAGCCGCTTCGGCTGTCCCGTCGAGCGCAGCTCGACTCCAGCCTCGTCTCATATCGCGGCCCTGTAGCTCAATTGGATAGAGCATCAGTCTTCGGAACTGAGGGTTGGGGGTTCGAGCCCCTCCGGGGCCGCCATTCCTGCTCATGTGGGGACAGCCACCCTCGGCTGTCCGTCGAGCGCCGCTCGAGAACCCTGCCGCGGCCAACCGCGGCCAAACCCCTTGTGGCGCAAGCTCTCTGCCTGAGATAAAATTCAGCCTCGACTTCCCCGCATGAAACGCATCTTCCATTTCCGCGCATCTTCCGCTCAGCTAGGCCCGCTCGAGGAACGCCTGCTCGAAGCTCTCTGGGAGCGGGGCCAGGCCACGGTCCGCGATCTTGCCGACGGCACCTGCCGCGACTTGGCCTACACGACGGTGATGACCACGCTCGACCGTCTCTTCAAAAAGAATTTGCTGACCCGCGAGGCAGAAGGGCGGGCGTTTCGTTACAAGCCGCGATTCACCCGCGAAGAACTGCACCGCGAAGTCGCCGGTGAGGCCCTCCGCCAACTGCTGGATGCGAGTCCAGCCTCATCCTTGCCGCTTTCTTATCTGGTCGAAATCCTGACCGACCGGGACGCGCAGTTGCTCGACGATCTCCGCCAGGCAGTGGAAGCTAAGCGGCGCGAGTTGCGCAAGAGCGAACCGCGCAACGAATCCAATTCCAAGGACAAAGCCTGATGTTTGCCGCCCGCGGCCTCGCCGTCTCGTTCTCCGTCTTCGTGATGGTGTACTGTGTCCTGTCGCTCGCCGTTTCCCTCGCTTGGCGCACGGTCCGGCTGCACAGCCAGCGCCATCCCGTTCGCCGCATCGCGGACTTGTTGTTTGCTTTGCGAATCTTTCCCCTGGTCACAGCCGTTGTAGTCACCGCTGCCTTCACCGTACCCTCGTTTCTTCTGTTGGAGCCGCGCGCCATCGAAGAACCCATACGTGCGGTTCCTCTGGCTCTAGGTATCTTTGGTGCGGTGCTGGGGATCTTCGGAGTCGTGAACGCCGGCCTGGCCTTGCGCCGAGCCTCCCGCACCATCTCAACGTGGACGAGCGCAGCGCAACGAGTCGCCTCCAGCACCCCAATCCCCGTTCTGCGAATCTCTCCGGCCGTTCCGGCGATGACGGCTGCGGGCATTGTGCGTCCCAAAGTTCTGCTGTCCGGCGCCGCAGAATCCATGCTGACCGCCAACGAGTTGCAGACAGCTTTGAATCACGAGTTGGCGCACGTCCGCCGCCGCGACAATCTGAAAAAATTCCTGCTGCGCTTTGTGTCCTTTCCTGGAATGTCGGGCCTGGAAGCCGCCTGGCTCGAAACTACCGAGATGGCGGCCGACGACGCTGCAGTCTCAAACGCCGGAGAGGCCCTCGATCTAGCGGCAGCCTTGATCAAACTGTCACGTCTGGGCCCGGTTGAACCTGCCATAGATTTAACCGCAGCCCTGCTGCATAGTCCCGCCCGGATTATGAACGCCCGCGTCGAGCGTCTCATCGCTTGGCGCGACGACCGGCTCACATCGCCTCCGAGATTTTCTCCGTGGTACGGACTCGGCGCAGCTCTCGCCACAATCGTGGTGTTCGCCGTTACCTACAGTCAGTTGCTGGTGCACGTGCACACGGCGACGGAGTGGCTGGTGCGATAGAAGCAGTCCTCTTCTTGGTTGTCCTTGGCTTCCGGGAAACTAATTTAGAAGTTCACCCGCACGCCAAACTGCGCCGCGAACGGAATTCCCACGGTCGTCCCCGGTCCGAAGAAATCCCCGAGTGCGCCCTCAGGGATCTCCAGCTGCTTCAGGCTGGTAAGAGGAGCCGTTTGGGAGCAGCTGGGATTCGTGCATATCGCGCTGACGATGGTTTGGCCGAGTGGATTGGGCATCATCTGGGACTGCGGAACCGGCAGCTGTACGACATTGACCGCAAAGTTGGCGCCGGGATTGTTGCGGTTGAAGAGATTGAAGAACTCGGCGAACGGATAAAGCTGCCAGCGCTCGTTAATCTTGATGGGGCGTGCGATGCGCAGATCCGACTGAATGTACGGCGTGCCGCGGAATTGGTCGAGGCTGGTATACGTTGGCTGCGTCTGGCCGCTCAACTGCACATAGATACGGCCGGTGTTGTCTGCGTTGGTGATCGTGATGGGCCGGGCGCTCTCGAATTGGTTGACCGTACTCAATTCGAAACCGCCCGGAATGTGCACCGTGCCGGCAAGCACGAAGCGGTGCCGAACGTCCTCACCGGATGGCCCGTAATCGCCAGGTCCGAACGCATTCAGCAACGGTGCGCTCGGAGGTTGTTGTTGGCAGACTCCATCCACGTAATCAAAAAGCTCGCCCAGCAGGCATCCCCAGGTCTGCGCCTTGGAGAGCTGGTAGTTCGCCACCAGATTGAAGCGGCGCATATTGCCTTGCAGATGCAGTAGCAACCCGTTGTAGCTGGAACGGTTGTCCGACTCAAACACATTCACGTTTGGCACCACGCTTGTTTGATCGGTGGCATAATTCGGGTCCGCCGCCGAAATGAGCGGAGTGAACAGGTTCGTGCCGCTGGCATAGGGAAAGGCGCGGTATCCGTGATTGCCCTGCTCGTGCACGTAATCGGCGCTCATCAGCCAGCGTTCGTTGAAAGCGTGCTGAACCCCACCCGTAATGTGAATGGCGTACGGGGTCTTGTAAGGGACGCCCACAAGATTACCCGACGTCCCAGCGCCCCCCATCAGGCAGCCCGTGCCGCTGAGCGCATAAGAGCCTGGGCCTCCAGTCAGGCTGCACGTTCCGGTAACGAAGTTCGAATTGTTGACGCCTTGGAACGCCGTCGCCCATCCATTCTGTGCCAGATCGTCGTAAAAGAGGCCAAACCCTGCGCGAATTACGGTCTTCTCGCTGCCGCCAGGAGAGTAGGCAATCCCCAGACGAGGCGCGACTTGCTTCCGGTAATTCTGCGGCAGGCCCGGCACAATCGGAATCTGCAACGCTCGCAGCGTCACATACGCGGCATTGTCGGCTTCGCTTCGACCCGACCCCGTGAACAATCCCCATGTCGTCTGATACCGCAAGCCGTAATTGACCGTGAGTTGGCGCGAGACGCGCCACGAGTCCTCGGCGTAGAACCCGAGACGCTGTACGTTCTGCGAAAAGCTGCCGTCGCCGGGCGGAGTGTAAGAGCAAGTCGACCCGTCCGAGGCGCTGAAGCCCACACATTGCGGGCTGAAAGTTCCAAACACGCCGGGATTCTGCACATAATACGTCGGATTGTTGACGTACTGGGCCAACGTTTCGGCGGTGGAAGCAAACGCTCCGCTCAGCACCGGTTCGTGAATGAAATCGACTCCGAACTTGAGCTCATGGTCACCAACGACGTGCGTCAGGTCGTAGCGGAATTGATATTTATCCTGATTGCGCAGGTCGGGGAAAAGAGTAATCGGAGTGGCGAATTGGTTGTCGCCGAAGGTTTCGAAGCCGGAAATGGTCAGGGCCGTGGAACTGAAAGGAAACGCCAGCGCGAAGCCCAGGTCTGAGTTCCGAGTCTGCGTAAGATGCAGCAAGCTGGCGTCAAGAACCAGATTGCCCAGCCAGGTCGAATTGAACGTATAAGTATTGCTGAGCGCCACATTCCAGTAATTGTTGTGCGTGACCAGGCCAGTCGAAGGCAGTGTGCCCTGCTGTACCAGCGCGTTGTGCGTAAGGTAGCTGTCTTGGGATGTGCGCAGGAACCAGTTCGATTTCGGCGACTGTGCCCAGTCAAAGCGCACCGAACTGAGGTAGTCGCGAAACGGAATCGGGACAATGGCGGGAACGGCAATCGAAGCAACGCCGGTAATCCATCCCTCTGACGCCAGTTGCGCCAGCGCGTCAAATTGCGTAATGCTGGCGTCGCTGTAGGCGATGCTCGCGTTTTCGTGCACGTTCTCGAACGAAGTGAAGAACCAGACCTTGTCTTTCGCGAGCGGACCGCCGAGCGTTCCTACATAGTTCTGACGGGAGAACGGCTGCTTCGGATTCGGCGCCGGATTCTCAATCGGAAACCGCGCGTTCAGCGCGGCTTCACGATCAAAGAACGCGCCGCTTCCATGCCATTGGTTGCTCCCACGCTTGGTGGTAATCACCACCGACCCGGCCGTGGTCCATCCGGTGTCGGCGTCCTCGTTCGAGGTGCGTACCGCAAATTCCTGCACTCCATCCGGCGAGAAGTTTTGCAGGAAGCCGCCAATCCAGTCGTCGGAGTTTTCGGCGCCGTCGACCGACAGTTTGTTATTCAAGCCGGAGCTCCCTCCCGTTGAGACCGCTGTGATGCGCGCTTTGGTCGGATCGGAAGGCTCGACCGGCTCGGTTCCGGGCACGAGATAAGCAATGTTGGCGAAACTTCGCGCCGGCAGCGGCATAGTCTCCAGGTCCTGGCTGCCTACTACACCTCCGCGCACCGCGCTCGACGTGTCAATCGTTGCGGTTGTAATCGAGGAAGAACTCCCCTTCACACTGACGGTCTCCGATGTCGCTGCCGCCTTCAACGTAACCGTAACGTCGCGCACCAAACTCACTGCGACCCAAACATCCGCCTGCGCCGGTGCAAATCCCGCCGCGCGAACCGTCAGCCGGTATGCACCTGGCAAGAGATCATCCAGCCGAAACTCCCCGCGGTCTTCGCTACTGGCCTCGCGTCGCAGGGACGAATCGACCGACTGTGCCACGATTTTTGCACTCGGAATGCGCGCTCCAGTCGCATCCTGCACCGTCCCACGTACAGATCCTCTCGAGTTCTGCGCGTGCAAAGCAGACGCAAGCACGGCTACCGCCATCCCGACGAGAAATGATTTCCGAAACAAGTCTTTCCTCTCTTTCAAACCGAGGCAATCGGCGCTAGGCATCAAGTTTGGAGACTTTCATGAGGACAGAAACCACCGCCTAGTTAGAAAGGGAGGTTAGCTGGAGGAAGCGACCTACTACCAGCGGTGGTAGAATCGCCTGCACCTTGTGAATTCGGCCGAGAGCCTCTAGTCCGACCAGCGCTGCGGCGTCCGATCCCAGCGATGCTTCTTCAGTTCCGCCAGCAAGCTCTTGTCGAGCCCGCCAGCATCACTCGCCGCAATGTTCTGCCGCACGTGCTCCGGTTTCCGCATTCCCGCAATCGTTGTGCTCACCGCAGGATGCGACAGGATAAAGCGCAACGCCATCTCGGACAGCGTCATTCCCGCCGGCAGGGTTTCCTTCAGCTTGTCGACCCGCTTGATCGTCTTCGCCAGATTCTCCGGACCGAAATATCCCGCCCGCCAGTCGCTCTTAGGAAAAGTAGTTTCGAGCGTCATCTTCCCGCCGAGGCTGCCTTCATCCAGCGGCACGCGGGCAATCACGCCCACGTTGAGTTCCTGGCAAACCGGAAAAAGTTCGTCCTCCGGCGCCTGGTCGAAAATGTTGTAAATCACCTGCACCACATCCACCAGCCCCGTATGCAAAGCCTTGATCCCGTTCTCCGGCTGCCATCGGTTGATGCTCAGCCCGAAGAAGCGAATCCACTGGTCGCGCTTCAGTTTTTCGACCGTAGACCGAAACTCGGGCTCACTGGTCCACGAGTCGTCCCAGACATGAAACTGCAGCAGGTCGATGGTATCCACGCGCAGCTTCTGGCGGATAAGGTCCGCATACTTGAAAACATGCTCTACCGAAAACACGTCGCTGTATTTGTATTCGGGCAGCGCCGGCCACCGGTCATTCGCCGGAGGAATCTTCGACGCCGCATAAATCCGCTTGCCCGAATTCCGCGCGGAGTTACGGGAAATGATCTCGCCCAGCAGCCCGTCGCTCTTGCCTTCGCCGTAAGCCCATGCTGTGTCAAAGAAGTTGCAGCCCCGATCCACGCCCAGCTGAATCGCGGCCAGCGATTGCTGATCGTCCGAGCCGCTCCACCCGCTCATCCCCCACAGCCCGTGGGCAATGTCGCTGACTTCGAAGCCGGTACGGCCGAGCTTGCGGTATTTCATGATCGCGTCCTCCAGGAATGTCCTTTCCGCGGGAGCTTCAGAAGCGGACTGATCAGCATATATCGAAGCCCGGACTTCCGCCCAATCGGTCCTTGCCCCAATTTCTTGGGAAGGAGGGAAGATCAGCCACCTTCCCCGGGGCGTCATCCTGAGCGCAGCCGTTCTTCAGGCGGAGCGAAGGATCTCGCAGGAAACTGGGCCGCTCCGGGCTGCTGCCGATTATCAGGAAGTTGGTTTTTCGATAGCAGGCATCGAAATTTTGCCGCCTCGCGCTCGTCTCCGGGGTGTTTAATGATCCTAGATCATAAAGACGAGGTGGCTCTGCAATGAAATCTGAATATCCTTTTAATCCAACGCCCGGCAAGAAAGACGAACTGATCGCTCCGCCGCCGTCCCGCTTTATCGACGAGAAAATCTCGGACGAGTCGGGCACGGAAGCGAAAACCGACAGCGCACTGGCGCCGGCGGGTCTCAAGAATCCTTTCTGGAATTAACCTTGGCTGGCGCCGTCCCGTCGCAACGCAGAATTACCGCCAGAATTTGGCAACGACTGGTCGGCGCTGATTTCTCTCCGCACAACGGACCTACCGCAGGATGGGCAGGCACAAGCACGGTCGGATCGCGAACTCCAGCCCCGCCATTTCTTCCAGCGCCGGACGCAATAGCGAATCGCGGCACGGTTCCAGCGTAATCACAAACGGCAGCGACGCTTTGTCGAAGCCCGGCTTCTGCAGCAAAGAATCGATGTTCAGGTGATGTGTCGCCAGAATCTGCGCCAGTCGCGCCACAATCCCCGGCTGATCGCGAACGAAAAACCGCAAGTACCACGGAGTCTCGAAATCGCTGCTGATCCGCGGTGTAGAGACGTGGCTTGCAACATTACGCTTGCCCCCGCCCGCAGATAGGCTCTGCGCCACAAACATCAAGTCAGAAACCACCGCCACCGCCGTGGGATCGCCGCCCGCCCCCGCCCCCAGAAACGCCATGTCTCCGCCGTACTGGCCCGAAGTCAGCACCAGGTTAAGGTTCCTCTGCACGCGTCCAAAGGGCGAATCGATCGGAACCAGGCACGGCCCAACGTCCGCGAAGAGCGTGTCTTTTTTCAAGTCGGCCCGAGAAATCTGGCGGATGGTACATTCCATTTGAGCCGCATAGTCGAAGTCGACCGCATCGACCGCGCGAATCGTACGCGCTCGGACCGATTCAGGCTCGACCCGTGTATGCAATCCTGCCAGCGCCAGAATAGCCAGCTTGGCGCGCGCATCGCCGCCATCCAGATCTTCCGAGGCGTCGGCCTCCGCATACCCCCGAGCCTGTGCCTCTTCCAGCGCTTCGCTGAAGGGAATCCTCGCATTCTCGATCCGGCTCAGAATGTAATTGCACGTTCCGTTCAAAATTCCCGCGATGCCGTGCAGCCGGTCTCCGCACAACCCGGTGCGGAGCGAGGGAAGAACCGGAACTCCTCCCGCCACCGAGGCCCCGAACTCGATCTGGCATCCCTGGCTGCTGGCCAGTTGCAGAAGCTCCGGACCGTGCCGCGCGATCAGCTGCTTGTTCGCCGTGACCACCGACTTCCCCGACCCGAGCGCGCTCCGCACAATCTGCTCCGCTGGATTGAGGCCGCCGATTAGTTCGATCACGATCTGCGCATCCGAGTTCAGCACCGACGGTACGTCGTCGGTCCAGACCACATCGCTCGGCACCCAGGACTGCTTCTTCCGCTCCACGTTGCGGTTGCAGATATGGGTGAGCTGCAGAGAGCCGTCACCGTTTTCGCATAGGATCTTTGCCACGGCGCGGCCCACGGTTCCAAAGCCGATCAAGGCGACACGGCAGGCGGAACTTCGCTTTGGGCCCAGCTGTGAGGCTGGTTTCGCCGCCGGTTTTGAAGTCCGCTTGGGCAAGAAGTCTCCCGCTGAGAAAATGGAATTCTCTATCATACGTGCGACCTGCCCTTCTCGGAAACTGCAAACCGCGAGACAGACACGCTTGCAGCGTGGATGTTGACGCACCGAGAACCTCCCGGCCATCTGGGAACTCCAACCGCCGGATTTTCGGCTATGATCGCTGCCTTCATGCGGATCCGCAGTCATCGCCGCTCCAGCAGTGTCCTGCTCGCTGTCATTCTGCTTCTCTCGGCGGACTGCAAGAAAAGGGAACCGGAATCCCCAGCTGACCATCCCCGACTGACTCCAGGCGTCACTTTACGCGACGTCACATTCCGGAGTGCTGCTCTCAACCGCGACATGCAATACCGCGTCGTCCTGCCCTCAAGCGTGGCGCCTGGTCACAGCTTGCCGGTGATCTACCTGTTGCATGGCGGAGGAGGAGGCTTCCGCGATTGGACAAACGATTCTGACGTCGCGTGCTTCGCTGAGTCGGGTTTCGCACTCGTAATGCCCGAGGGGGCCAACTCGTATTACACAAATGCTGTCGATCCGCCGCAGGATCGCTACGAAGACTACATCGTGCTCGATCTCATATCCGATGTGGAGAATAAGTTTCCGGTGGCAAACAGCCGTTCGAACCGCGCGATCGTGGGTATATCCATGGGTGGGTTCGGTGCGGTGAAACTCGCGTTACGTCATCCCGACTTATTAACTTTCGCGGGTGGAATCAGTTCTGCCATTGATGTTCCCCGTCGGGCATTTTCCATCAAGCGCCTGCAGCAGTCACGTCACTACAACTCGATTTTTGGGCCTTCCGGCAGCCAGACGCGGCGCGCTAACGATCCGTTTGTCTTAGCCCGGACCGCGAATCCAGAATCAGTTCCCTACTTTTTTCTGACCTGCGGTGAGCAAGAAGGCCTGCTCCCGGCAAACAAAGAGTTCGCCAAGCTCCTGGAGGCGCGTCACTTCCGATTCGAGTTTCACACCGTCCCCGGAAGTCATGACTGGAACCAGTGGAATGGATGGCTCCCAATGCTGTTTCGCCGTCTGGACGAGCACATGAGCCCCAAGGGCTAATCCCAGCAGCGAGAATGACTCGCGGGGCGGCAGCGCAGGCGGAATCAGCATCAAAGTTGGTATCATGGTGCCTGCCTGCTGCGAGTGCATTCCCGGCGGGAGCATCGCGGAACCGTCCTTTTCCACCAGCGCTTCTCTTTTATGAGGTATGCGGCCGAGGTATGGGCCGAGCGCTACGGTCCGCAACCAACCCCGGCAGCGGGAGGAGAATGAATGATTCAAAAGTTCGCGACGGTTCCTGGATTCAGGGTCGTCCTGGTGTTGATCTTGGTGACGATTCTGACGGGAGCCTCAACGGTCCATGCCCAACAAACGCCCGCCCAACCACCTGCGGCGCAGGAACCACCAGCCCAGCAGCCCCCCGCTCAATCGAAGCCCGATAGCCAGCAGTCGGGCGTTCAGGAAGTTTCTCCCGAAGAGATCGGGCTTGGGCGCAAGCCAAAAGTGAAAGACTATACGAACTGGACGTACAACGTAGGCGGCGGAGCCAGTCTCACCAATGGGACCACTGCGAAGTTTGTGCGCAGCGGAGGGGCCATCGCGGCCGCCGGAGTCGCCCGCAACTTCAGCAAATATTTCGGATTGCGCGCCGATTTCCAGTTTGACAACCTGCCTTTACGTACTTCGGCGCTGCAAAGTGCTCAAGCGACAGGGGCGACGAGTCATGTCTACACTTTCGTGCTCGATCCCATCATCAATATTCCGGTGACGAAGGTGTGGGGCGGGTACATTTTGGCGGGTCCCTCCTTTTATCATCGATCGGGCAAGCTCAATTCTTCGACCGCCCTCCCGGGATCGGGTTGCAACGCCTTCTTCCTTTGGTGGGGGCCGTGCTTCAACGGTAGCCTGCCTCTGAGTGGAGACTTTCTTCACGCCAGCCAGAACGAATTTGGCGAAAATTTCGGTGGTGGCGTGACCCGCAAGATACGCCCGAATATGGATATCTATGCCGAGTTCCGCTATCTCCACGGCACCCACAGCGGCATCACCACGGACCTACGTCCGATCACCATCGGCGTGCGCTGGTGACGCTCCGTTGCCCTGCTCTGTCTCGCGGATCAGCGAGGCGGGAAGCAAACCAGTCTGGGACCAATTCAATGCGAAGACCGGGCGAGAGTTTGCACCCAGGTTGCGAACGTGTGCCAGGCCGCCGCCCATAGGAATGACGTAGAAGGTCTTGGCGTCAAAGATGGGAATCGGTGAAACTCCCGGCGCGAGCGGGATTGGCTGGCGGTCAAAACACCGAGGACGACCATGAGACAAGCCAGGCCGAAACCCGCGAGACCCAGGCGACGATGAATATCAACGCGGCCCGCCGAGACCAGCGCGATCTGCGCGATCAGCAGAAGAATCCAACTCGAAAAACACTGCGCCGTGAATATGAACGAGCAAGCTGGGAAGCGGGGCGCGAAATACACCGGCCAGAAAATAGGTTCGGGCAAAACCTACAAAAACGGTGGCCAAAATCAGCAGCGCCATCCCCGAGAAAAAGAGCTTATCGAATTGCCGTCCTCCTCCGAACCTTTGCGGGTTGCTCCGTGGTAAAGCCACAGTCGCCATAGGCGCCTCCATGCAACAGTAATTCTTGCTGATTGAACGATTCGGCCCGGAAAGCGGGCAACATCGTATACCGGGTTGCCCGGTTCGGCGACACTTTCGCAAAGGCTGGTCTACTCCGGATTCGTGCGGTAACTCCACAGATCCGTAGTCTGCTTTTGCAACTGTACGAATGACGATGCCGCGGCAGGCTGCGCGACCGCTGCGCCGGAATTCGCCTCACGCACGGCCGATTCGACAGTGCCATGCGATGGCGCCAGCGAGCACGCCGGATCGGTCACCGTGGCGTCTCCAGCCAGCAGGAATGCCTGGCAGCGACAGCCTCCGAAATCCTCGCCCCGCCGATCACAACTGCGGCAAGGCTCCGGCATCCAATCTTCGCCCCGGAAGCGGCGGAAGGAAGACGATTCCTGCCAGATCCATGCCAGCGTCTTGTTGCGCACGTTCTCAAACAACAAGCCCGGCAGCACTTCCGCCGCATGGCAGGGAAGTACTTTCCCCGCAGGATTGATCAGCAGCAATCTTCGTCCCCATCCTCCCATGCAGGCCTTGGGATACTTCGCGTAATAGTCGGGCACCACGGAATCGATGCGAATCCGCCCGGCCAACCGCTTCTCAGCGTTCGCCACGATCGCAACCGCTTTCGCAAGCTGCGACTGCGTCGGCAGCAGCGCGGCGCGGTTGGCGAGCGCCCATCCATAGTATTGCGCGTGCGCGATCTCGACGCGCTCCGGGTTCAGTTGCTCAATGAATGCGATCATCTCTTCCAGGTGATCGAGGTTCTGCCGGTGCACCACTAGATTTACGGTGAAAGCGATCTTGTTCTCGCCAATCTGCCGGCGAATCGCCCGCGACAGTTCGATCTTGTGCGCGTGCGCCTTTGCTCCGGCAATCCAGTTCGCCGCTTGCTCCCGCGAATCCTGAAAACTGATTTGGATGTGATCGAGCCCCGCATCAACGAGCGTCTTTAAACGTTGCTCATTGAGGCCGATGCCCGAGGTGATGAGATTGGTATAAAGTCCCGCAGCGCGCGCGGCAGAGATCAGTTCCGTCAAGTCAGTCCGCGCCAGCGGCTCCCCGCCTGTAAAGTGCGCGTGCAGCATGCCGAGTTTGCCGGACTGCTGGAAGACGCTCGTCCACTCCTCGGTCGAGAGTTCCTCTTTCGTGCCAGCCAATTCCAGAGGATTTGAGCAGTAGACGCAGTGCAGCGGGCAGCGATGCGTCACTTCGGCGATGAGGGCGAGAGGATTGGGAACCATGAGCCGCATTCGTAGAGACGTAGCTTGCTACGTCTCGGCTGCCGTCGAGAAAGACGTTGCAGCAACGCCTTCACAACTAGTAATCCACGATTCGCTTCTTCTGCAGTTGCTCAAGAAACGCGCTGATGTCACTGCGAATCTTCGCTGGATCCGCTGCGCCAAACTGTTTCTGCAACTCCGCGATGATCTCCCCGAAAGTACGCTGCCCGTCACAACGCTCCAGCACCTGCCGTCCCGTGCCCTGCAACTTGATAGCGCCTTCGGGGAACAGAATTACGCGATCTTCTTCGCTTCCGCCCCAGCGGCATCCCGCGGCGAGGCACGGCTGGCTTGCATCGGAAGGCGGCGCCATTGTCAGGATCCCTCGATCAGAAATGCGCCGGGTGGCGGCCAACCGGGCTGCACGTAGGCGAAATAGAGCGCGTCCAGCTGCGCCCAGAGAATGTCGCACTTGTCGCGCAAGGCCTGGATGGCAAGTTCCTGCTCGGCCCGTGTTTTCGCATTCTCGTACACGTAGTTGATGGCGAACTTGGCGTCCTCAGGGGCCTGCGTGAGCCGCGCCTCGAAATAGGCTAATCCGCCCGAGAGCCACGGATAATGCTGGCGCAGTTTCTCCATGCGCAACGAGATCAAATCGCGCGAGAACAGCTCCGTCAGCGAGGAAGCGACCGCTTCCAGCAGGCTGCGGCTGCGCACGATGTTGAGATACTCGTTCACCGCAAAGCGTGTCGCCGGCAGAATGCCGGTTCCCGCGCGCACCTGGTCGGCGTTCAGTCCCGTGGCCTCGGCGAGTTTCAGCCAGAGCTTAATGCCGCCTTCGTTATGAGCGGTGCCATCTCCGTCGTGATCGACCACGCGCTTGCGCCAGGCGCGGCGGAACACCGGATCGGGACCGCGCGACAAGATGATCGCATCCTTGATCGGAATACTGCTCTGGTAGTAGTAGCGATTCAACGCCCAAGCCTGGAGTTGTCCCCGGCTGAGCCGGCCTTCGTGCATGATCAGGTGGAAAGGATGCTGGTGGTGATAGCGTTCCTCGCCCACGCCGCGCAACTGGCCGCGCAGCCCGTCGAACGAGAGCAGGTCCGTCTCGGATGCGCCTGCGTCTACAGGTCGAACTGACATCCATCCTCCGCGATTTCCCATCCGGCTTCGCGCACCTGCCGATATTCGGGGCCAGCTTCGTTCAGCATGGGATTCGTGTTGTTGATGTGCACATAGATTTTACGTGGACGGCGCAGTCCCGCCAACTTGCTCAAACTTCCTTCAACAGAAGAGACGGGCACGTGTCCCATTTGCTGCGCGGTTTGACCCGAGCCCTGGATGCGGATCAGCTCATCGTCGCTCCAGAACGTGCCGTCGAAGAGCAGCAGGTCGGCGGATTCCAGTTCTTTCATCAGCGTATCATCGATTTGTGAAACCGCAGGCAGGTAGGCAAGACGTTTCCCCGACGAGGGCCCAACGATCAGCCCTAACGATGCTTCCTCGAACCTGAGTTGGGCCTGCCGCTGCGGTGAGACGTAAACGGGATAATGCGTGCCGAGCGACAGCGCGCGGCAACGTAGTCCGGAATCTTCGCCGGAAGGATTTTGCAGCGAAAACACAGTCCTGGGAGAAAAGCTGTTCCAGGTCACCTGTGCTGGAATGCGCTGCAGCATGCCGAACATGGAATTGTCTTCGGAGAGAATTCGACGGATGGAATCGGTCGCGTACACGCGCAGCGGTTGCAATTCGCGCAGCAGCAGCAGGCCTAGAACGTGGTCAATGTCGGCATGGGCGAGCACGGCTCCCGCGATGGGCGATTGCCGCACGCCTTCCCGGGGATGAAGTTCAGGAGTGGCTTCGATTTGTGCACGCAGATCGGGAGAAGCGCCGAGCAGAAACCAAGCCCGTTCTTCTTTGTGAGAGTCGGCGCTGATGGCGACTTGTGCCTGCGTGCGGGCTTTGCCGCGGAACGTTCCACTGCGCAGGGCACGGCAGTTGGGGCAGGCGCAATTCCACTGCGGGAATCCTCCGCCAGCAGCAGACCCTAGGATCTTCACGCGCATGACTTAGGGAGTTTAGCAGCCGAAGCCGGATTTCTGATTCCGGGAAAGTTTACCGTAGTGGCTCAGGTGGGAAGCAGAATAGCCAATCTTCCAAGGGTGTCATCCTGAGCGCAGCCGCTTTTGAAGCGGAGCGAAGGATCTCGCGCGGAATGAAACGCAAACTGAGCGACTACCGAGCTTACTGGTTGATACCTACCCGGGACCGGTTGCTATTTGGCACCGCTCCCTTGCCGGGTTCAGCGCGGAATCGACACAAACACTCGCCCGGCCAGGGCTTCTCGGATGGCAACCAGCAAGTCCGCGCCCAGCCGCGTTTTTGTGACAAATCCGGAACCACCGGCTGCCAATGCGGCCGTCATCAATTCCATGTCTCCGCTCAGAAAAACAATTGCTGCCCGGCAGCCGGAACTCCGAAGGTGCTTGGCTACCTCAATCCCGTTGAGCCGTGGCATCGTAATGTCGAGCACCACGACATCCGGAGTTGTTCTTTCAAATGCAGCGATGGCGGACTTGCCGTCCGGGGCAGTCCCGACAATTTCGTAGTTTGGGTTGAGGATTTCAGCGCAGAGCGCAAGAATTTCCGGCGTGTCGTCAACGAGCAGGACTCGGGGGCGATTCAAAAAAGCTCCTCAATGATGGCAAGATTTCTATGCGGCGAGAAAGTGCAACGCAGGAAGCTTGCACTCGAATCGACAATCTTAATGTAGACGACGTAAACGAAAAACTTCAATTGACGGTGGTCACTTGCGGTTGGGTACTGATGCTCTTCGATAGCGCCACCCGCAGCGCTCTAGATCGATGGGAAGTTCACTACCGTCAACTGCAAGGGCGGACTCGCCACGGTCATGGATCCGGCGGAAGTGAGGGCTCCGGTGCTCGGATCGATGTAAAAAATCAGAATGCTGCTGGCGAGGGTGTCGGCCGCATACAGGTATGGCGGAAAGAGTGCGATCCCGCCGGTCGCGGTGCCGGCAGCCACGGGCGCGCCGATGGCGGTTGGCACCCTATTGCTCCCGATGTTGAAGGCGGAGACCGTGTGGTCGCCCGAGTTCAGCACGAAGAGGTGGTTGGAAGAGTCCACGGCCAGAGCCACCGGAGCATTTCCGACGGCGAATGGCGATCCGGTCACGGGCGTCAAAGCGCCGGTGTTCGAGTCAATCGCTAAGGCGGCGAGTTTCCCAAAATTGGTATCAGACGCATTGCTGGTGAAAAGCACGAACAGATACGAGTTCGCCACGATCACCGCGCCCGCACTCCAGTCGGGCAGAGTAGCGAACGGCGAGCCCGAGATCAGGTGGAGGGATCCAGTGATGTCAATCGTATAGGCCATAATGGCACCGCTGAGCCCTCCGGCGGACGCATATAAGGCATTAGGAGCGGGGGCGGAAGCAGCAAGCGTGGCTACAGCCATCTGCACGGGCGCGGTCCCGGCCGCAAACGGCGAATTCGGAACGGGAGCCGTGAGCGTGCCATCGTTCGGAGTGCTGAATCCAACGATTGTGCCATCCGGTTCGGTGGCATAGAAGAATCCGAAGGGAGCGGACAAAATGCTGGTAGGCCCGCCGGCAGCGCTTCCCAGAGAGAACGGCGATCCCGACACCGTGGACAAAGTTCCAGTCCCGCTGACCTGGTCGCTGTCCACCGCGTTGCTGGAGGGGTCGGCAAACATCAGAAAGTGCCCCAGGTTGGCAATGCTGCCCGAGTTGGCTGGACCGCTGGCGGCCGGCAGCGCGGTCAGCGCCCCGGACGTCGTGATGGAGAACGGCAGGATCTGGTTCGATGTCGTAGTGGCGTAGAGGAGCGGATTGGGGTTGTTGCATAGTCCACCGTTCGTGCCAGCGCAAACGATGGTCGGCTGTGGGCTGCTGTTGCATCCAGCCAGGATGAGGCACAGGAACCCGAGAACACCGACTCTTACCGGAGACCCGAGAGCACGTGCAGGCACAAAATCCTCCAGGGTTGGGGCGCAAGTTTTCCGAGCTGAACCGCGCCAGAATAGTTTGCCACGTGCGAACCCCGGGCGCGAGGAGAAGTTGCTCTCCCTCTCGGCGCGAAATGCTAGGCGCTCACCTGCACTGACTCCAACTCGGGGACGCACCGGGAGTTCTGCAGGGATTGGATGGCGTCTTCGGCCGTGAATCTGCCCATCACGAGCGCCATCTTACGGTTGGTTGTCATCTGCATCGGTGTCGAATCCACTCGCTGCACGTATTGGGGAGCGCGAGCGCCGCCCCGGTTCACTTTCACAACAAATTTAATGTTTTTCATATGCATCTCCCTTGAGTGGCAAACGGCTACGAGAATCGTGAGCACGGCGGCGATTTACTTCTCCGCCCGTTAGACTTACCGCTTTGAAACGCTAGCCACGCCACACTCCAGGCAACGTGGATTGAGTCGAGATGTGATCAACCCGCAAGATGGGCACATCCTCTGTGATCGAAACCCGATGGTCTGTGGTTTCAGCTTGCGCATCCAGGTGAGCAGCAGGATCGTGAACAGCACGATCAGCAGCCCCAGGGAAATACTCGTTACGCTCATAAAAGCGACCCTTCTTGGCGAGTTCTGCATCGACCCGCGCTCAAGCCGCCTGCGGACATCGCGAAGATGATCGCCTTCGCGCAAGACCGCGGTAAAACGGTATGGCAGACCGCTCGCGGAAAAGCCTAAGATGGGAGAACTTCAGATGGACTGGCTTAGGTCAGCAGACCTGAAAGAGGAGAAAAACGTAACCGCCCCAATTTCTATTATAGCAGGCCGCAGCCATCCACTTGGGCATTGCCCGGACTGCTCGGCTGGATGCGTCTACTACCGTGCTCGCAGCTACAGCAGTCCGCCGGTCTGTATTGCGAGAACATTGAGCGCCATCTCCAGCTTGGTAATGGCCGCGCCGATTTCGGGATGTTCTCCAATCTTCTCTTGCAGCGCCTTGAGTATCTGCCGCGCGCTTGCAATGTGCGCTTCCGCCTCTCTCGGATTTGGTTCAGGATTCCGTTCACTTTGAGTTCCCATGGCCGCTCGCTCCCCTGTGCTCTCAATTCTCTACTGCAACTTCTATTCTACGCATTCGACGGCATCGGGGGGATTACGAGCACAAAAGGGCAAGGTGTTGCGAGTTCATCGGAAGCTTCCTGCTTTTACGAGAGAACCGCTTCACTGCCGGCGATGACGCGATTCCGCCCTTCTCGCTTCGCCTGAAACATTCGATCGTCAGCCAGGGCAAACAGTTCCGCAGCGCTTTCTCTATCCAGCGGGAAGCTGGCTAAGCCTGCGCCGATCGTGACCTGGATTTTCTGCCCCGACGTCGCCAGGACAATCGGTGTGCTTGCCACTGACTCGCGCAAGGACTCCAGCTTCTGCTGTGCCGCCATGTCAGTCTCGGGCAAGATGACGACGAATTCTTCTCCTCCGTAGCCTCCCGCGGTGTCACTTTGCCGGAAGCTGTCACGCAGGAGCGCACCGATTTTCTGCAACGCAAGAACCCCCACCTGGTGGCCATGCTTGTCGTTGAGCGACTTGAAGCGATCGGCGTCAATCACCGCCACGGTCAGCACCTTGTCATAACGGCGCGCTCGGCTGAGTTCGACGGCGAAGCGATCGTCCACGTAGCCCTGGCTGAATAAACCGGTCAGCGGATCCCGGGTCGCCAGTTGCAGGAGCCTCTGGCTGCGAGACGCCAGGGCCAGGCTCAGTGCCGACGCCGTCAGCATGGAGATTAATCGCGCTACCTCGTTGGACCATCCGAACATGCCGTAGGGGAAGGGAGCGTACTTCGGGTTGTTGAGATCCCAGTGCTTGGCCGCATAATATACGATCGCAAAGTACTGCCCAACCGCCAGCAACCCAGCGCTGATGCACACCCGTTTGTCGTGTCGCAGACCGTGACCGTGGCTAGAGGATGATTCTCAGTGAGGGAAACCTTCGCCGCTTCGGTCTTCGCGTCGGCATAGAAGCCGTCGAGCGGGTCAGGATAGGCGTCTTCTTCTTTTTTTTGCGCGTAGAGCTGGTAGGTGTTTAGCGGTAGCTTTCCGTGAAAGTCGTATACACCATTGCGGTCCGTCTTGACCGAGAGGGGTGTGACGTCGTTCAACCTCAAGCCCTGCGGGACCGCGTAAACCGTTGCGCCGGAGACAGGAATGCCGTCTCGATCGGTGACCGTCCCCCGGATTTCTCCGGAGAGGGTTTTGTGTTCTGTCTGGGCAAGGGCAAGCAAACTACCGGCAACCACGATCAGGGCGACCAGATGCTTCATAGAGCCTTCTAAGCGGGTTTTACAGATACCTACGATGCGCGGGCGGAAGGGTTTCGCGGGCGCGCGATATCCCCAGGACAACAGCTGCCCCAACGCGGGGTTGCCGGACGCCCTAATTCATGTCGCCCAGGGAGCAGGCGCCGGGGCCGCGGGGATCGCCGCAGGATCCGCAGGCACCGCGAGTCGGGGAAGCCGAAGGCGATGAGCCTTTCGCCGAGACCGCGAAGACCGAAAGCTGTGGTTCCAGCTTCTTGGTGTGGCACTTCGGGCACTCAGCCTTTTCTTTCCCGTAGACGAGGGCTTCGAACTGGTGATGGCATTCTTGGCAGATGTACTCGAAGATGGGCATGGGCGACTCCAGATACCATTAGAATCGATTTGTGGCGAGTTCGCAAATTCCGGGTTCTCTCCCACCAGGTTCCAGCGAGGCGTCAGTGACGGCGCCGGGCCGGTGGACGGGGCGTGCGCCGTTCCGGGCCCGGCGGTGGTTGGGCGGCGGACATGTGCAGACCATCGCCAGCTTTCTGCTCCCGCGCAAGATTCATTTGCCTCCCGCGGAAGAGCGTCTGGTCGAAGTTGCGCCCGGGATCAAGGTACGCTGCTGGTGCTACTGGCAAGGTTCTCAGAAAGCAGATCGTGCCCAGCCGCTGACCTTGATCGTCGTCCACGGGCTCGAAGGTTCTTCCGATTCGCAATACATGCAGGGCGTGGCGCGGAATGGGCTCGCGGCCGGGATGAACGTCGTCCTCATGAATCAGCGCAACTGTGGCGGCATGGATCACTTTGCGCCCACACTGTACAACTCGAGTCTGTCCGGGGACGTAGCCGCGGTTGTGCGAAACGTCCTCGAGAACGATGGCGTCTCACGCTTCGCGCTGATCGGATTCTCCATGGGCGGCAACCTCGTCCTGAAGCTGGCCGGAGAGTGGGGAAGCGATGGCCCAGCGCAATTTCGCGCGGTGGCGGCCGTGTGTCCGGCGATGGACCTGGCCGCGTCCGCCGACGCGCTGCATGCGCCGCGCAACCGGATTTATGAGTATTACTTCCTCATGCAGTTGTTCCGGCGTCTGCGGCGCAAGTCCCGCCTGTTTCCGGGAAAGTTCGACGTGGCGCGCCTGCGCGGAATTTCCAGCCTGCGCTTGTTCGATGACCGCATCACCGCCTACTACTGCGGCTTCACCGGGGCCGACGATTACTACGCTCGCGCCGCGGCGGCCAACGTCGTCGACCGCATTGCAGTCCCAACACTGATCATCCATGCCGTCAATGATCCCTTCATCCGCATGCAGCCGGAAACGTTGCGCCGCATCGCCGCGAATCCCCACATCACCTACGTCGAGACCAACGACGGCGGCCACTGCGCCTTCCTCGGCGACCGCAACGGCGATCCGGCGGACGACGGGCGCTGGGCCGAGCGCGAAGTCGTGGAATTTGTGGCGCGTCAATGAGTGGCCCAGGTAACCCTCAGCTATTCGGAAGAGCGTCCAGAAGCGAACACTGATTTACACAAGTGGACAGGCTATGGTCTGAGCCAGAACGCCGCGCCTGCGGCTATTTCAATGCTGGTGAGCTACTTGTGAGGTTCGCAGCAGGCCAGACTCTTAGGCAGGCGAATTGCATGTTGCTTTAGCCCAAACGACGACTCGCGGAGGCTTATCATGGCGCATTTTGAACGGATTCGCGATGTGATTTCCGGGCCGTTCAGTCCCGAGGTCATCCGGCAGCGCACCGCGGCGGGATGGCAATTGGTATCGATCGAATGGCGGCGCGAGTTGCCCGAGTCGGAAGCTCCCACCCAGGGCGCATTTAGCGAGGATATTCCCTACGGACTACGCATCTCGGACGATGGCCAGCGCCTGGAGATCGATCCTGTTGAGAACAGAACCCTCATGCTGATGATGGAGTTGCTGGTCCAGGATTTCCCCTATTCAAGCATCGTCAGTGACCTGAACGAAAAGGGCCTTCGGATGCGGGACGGCAGGCCGTGGACCCGGGTCGCGGTCTTCAATATGACGCCACGGCTCATCGAAGTGGGGCCCCGCCTCTTCTCAACCGAGGAGTGGAGCAGGGCGCGTCAGAGGTTTTCCCCGCCCAGACGGCAAGAGGTCCCGAAGTAGCGTCCGCTCACACGCGCTGCGAGACCTTTCCCGCGAGCGAGAGCCTTCGCGGCATTCAAGCCCGCGCCGGCGCCCGATGCAGCCACGGCATCAATTCCACCCCGCGCCCTTTCGTCCTCGTGCGAACATAGGCCAGCGCCAGCATCGCCACAGTAATCACCACTAGCCCCGCCGACGCGCCGCCGATCCCCATCCTGTGTTTCGGCAGAATCGACACCCGTCCGTAGACGAATTCAATGTGCACCCAGTAGACCAGCAGCGATGCCTGCCCGAGCTGGATGAGCGGGCTGAATCCCCACTGCCCCGCACCCCATTGGCACCAGCTGTAGCTCGCCGTCAGAATGACCAGCAACATTCCCACGCGGATCAGAAAGAAGCTGGGGCTGGTGTGCCAGTAATCGTCGACGGCGTAGAGTTGGCGCGGCTGCCGGTCGAGCCAGCGCGCAAATTCCATCAGTAGTCCGCCCGCCAGGCCCATCGAGAAAAATGCCCTCGGCTCCTGCGCCCGGGCCCACGAGCTTTGCAGGATGAATCCCACGGCCAGCCCGGCAAACGCGAACCCCGTCCACGGAAAAACCGGGAAGAGCCCGGCCTGCGGCACGCCGAGATTGTGTACGCCATCGACGTAAGATTCCAGTGGCCACAGTAGCCAGGTCGGACGCCAGGTCGTCCATAGCGGCGGGCTCAGTAGCGAAATCAGCAACGCGGTCCCGGCCCCGCTCAGGACCAGGGCCGTGCGACCCTTCGGCAACAGAGATGTGGGGACAGCCGCCCTCGGCTGTCCCGCCGGGCGCAGCCCGGCCGGGCACAATCCCAGCACCAGCCAGCACATCAGCCCCATTAGCATCATGGACACGCCAATGGTGTTGAGCACATCGACGCGCACCAGGTCGGTCTTCGGCGCCCAGCCCCAGGCGACGACGTATTCCTGCAACCGGAACAGCAGTCCGTAGCCGAAAATTTCCGCGCCCCGCCAGATGGTCGTCCGCGCGATCTGCGCCGGCGCCAGATTCTTCTGCCACAGCTTTTCCGTGACCAGGGCGAACGAAATCCCCGCCAGGAACAGGAACAGCGGCGCCGGAAAGGTTCCGCCCAACTGCGAATACATGAAAAAGCGGCTTTGGCGAGCCTGCGGGCTCAGCCAGGAATCGTAGCAGTGGGTCTGAAACATCAACACGCAGGCCAGCCCCCGCATCCAGTCGATGTAGGCAAGCCGGGATTTGGCGGCATCTGGCAGGGGCATGTGCAGCTGAGATTCGCAGGAGAATTATCAGGGAAGTATACGGTAGTGAGCCGAAGATTCCGTGATTTTCAGGCTAGGATGCCGGGCACACCCTGCTATCTGCGGGTTTCACTGGCAGATTGCGCGCGGAACGCCGAAAGTGCTGATTTTGAACGTCGATTATTTGTTAACTTTTTGACTACCGTACAACCTTCCACCCAACAGCCTTGATCTCATAAGGGATTACCCGTTATAAGCTTAGACACACAGCACTATGCCGATCTGCCCCGGAGCGTCCATGCGAACCCTGAAGTCGTTGTTGCCCGCCCTCGTGCTTGCCAGCCTTTTCTCCGCTCTGAGTTATGCCGAAGCGCCAGACCGCATCACCAGCCCCATCGATTCCAGCCAGGTGGTCCCGCTTTACGGCAATGTGCACGGACTCACGAGGCCCGGGTCTGACCTCGGCCGCGCCGACGGCAGCCGGGTGATTCGGGGAGTCTCGCTGAATTTTCGCTTGTCGGCCGCGCAACAGAAAGACCTGGGCCAGTTCCTGGCGCAACTCGGGGATCGTTCGTCGCCGAACTACCACAAGTATCTGACTATCCCGCAGTACGCCAAGCGCTTCGGCATGAGCCAGAACGACCTGAATAAGGTCGTCGCGTGGATTCAGTCGCAAGGCCTTACGAATATCAAGGTAGCGCCCAACCGCAACAAGATTTCATTTGATGGAACGGTGGCACAGGTCGAATCGCTCTTTGCGCTTGAAATGCATAACTATCTGGTGGACGGCGACGTTCATTTGGCCAATGCGATGAATCCGTCTCTCCCGGCAGCGCTGGCGGGCGCGGTCCTGCATGTTGGACATCTGAACGATTTTGTTCCCAAGCCTAGACTGAAGGTCAAGTCCAATCTGACTTCGTATATCAGCGGCAATCACTTCCTGACGCCGGGCGATTTCGCGACCATCTACGATTTGAACCCCCTGTACTCGGCCGGCGCCACTGGCTCGAATCAGACGATTGCGATCGTTGGACAGTCCACAGTCAGCACGACTGACCTTAACAATTTCCGCAGCGCAGCCGGGCTTCCGGCGAGCATCGTGACCATGAAGTTGATCGAGGGTACCGCTACCCGGTGCACAGGAGACGAGGGTGAATCCGACCTCGACTTGGAATGGTCCGGCGGCGTCGCCAAGAATGCGAGCATTACTTTTATCTACGCCGGATTGGACCTCACCGCCACCCCCCCCGACACGTGTGCAAGCCGGTTCTTCAGTGTCTGGGACGCTCTTGAGGATGCCCTGACGGGCACCACGACGGGCGCAGCAGGCTCTCCGATTGCGCCCTTCGTCAGCACCAGCTATGGCTATTGCGAGCAAGGACTGCAATCGAAGGACCCAGGGTTCGTGGCGGCAATCCAGGGCTGGGTACAAACCGGCCAAACACTCGGCGTGACGTTGGTTTCTGCCTCGGGCGACGCGGGCGCCGCCGATTGCGACTCCAGCAGCAGCAAATCGGCCACAATGGGGCTCGCCGTCGACGTTCCCGCCTCCATCCCCGAAACTACCGGGGCGGGCGGAAACGAGTTCTCAGCCGACAGCCCGACCTACACCACCGACAATCCTCCCGGCGGTGACCAGCCTTACTGGGCCGCGGCTGGCACGAATACTGACACCATTTCCTCGGCTCTGGAATACATCCCGGAGACCGGTTGGAACGATACCGTTTTCAACATCAACAACGGGGGCGGCCTCGGTGCGTCCGGCGGTGGTGCCAGCACCATCTTTGCGAAGCCAACTTGGCAGACCGGAACGGGGGTTCCCCCCGATAGTAAACGCGACGTCCCCGATATCGCGCTGAGTGCATCAGCCGATCACGATCCTTACCTGTTTTGCTCCGAGGACGGCCCCGGCGACACGATCGTCCAGACGTGCACGGAGGGCTTCCGCACAGGCAGCGGGGGGAATCTTACGGCCGTCGGCGGTACGTCGACGGTCGCTCCAACGTTCAGCGCAATCCTGTCTCTTATCAACCAATATCTCAACAACACTCCCCCCACCGGACTGGCGCCGATCAACCCGACTCTGTATTCGCTCTATGTAAACAATTCGACTTCGAAGGCGTTCCACGACGTGACTACGGGCAACAACATGGTGCCGTGTACCACCGGAACTCCCAACTGTCCCTCTGGCACGACGGAAATCGGTTTCAGCGCCGGCGTCGGCTACGATCAGGTTACCGGTCTGGGATCGGTCGACGGTTTCAACTTGGCGCAAGCCTGGGCGGCAACCGTGGCTGAGTTCACGCTGGCGCCGAGCCCAGCTGCCCTGACTGCGGTTGCCGGGCAGAGCAGTAACAGCACCACAATCACCGTCACTCCCTTAAATGGTTTTACCGGGACCGTCACCTTTACCTGCTCCTCCGGTCTCCCGGCCGGGGCGACCTGCGTCTTCACCCCGGTCAATTCGACATCGAGCACGCTCGTCATTTCCCAGATACCAGCTAACACGGCGCCAGCGAACAATATCGTGGTGACGGTGAAGGGCACCAGTGGAGCTTTCTCGAGTACGACAACGGTGAGCCTCACAATCTCCGCGACCACGCAGACTTTCTCCCTGACTTCCAGCCTGAATGGCGGCACGCTGACCGTATCGCAAGGCGCGACCTCCGGCCCGGTGAATCTGACGGTGACCAGTTCCACCGGATTCATCGTGACCAGCGGTTCCAGTTCGACGACTTCTCTGCCGGTGACGTATAGCTGCTCAGGCCTTCCCACCGCGGCCAATTGCATTTTCAGCCCCGGTGGTACGTCGAGCATAACGTCGAGTGCAACCTCGGTCTCATTAACCATCTCCACTCTGGCTCCAACCGCTGCGCTGCGCCCGTCCGGCCGCGGTATGCGGATCTTCTACGCGGCGCTGCTGCCAGGGCTGTTTGGGATCATGTTCACCCTGGGCTCCCGCAAGCGCTCGCTGCGTGGCCTGCGCCTGCTCGGCCTGATCATGGTTCTGGGATTCTCGACGCTCTGGCTGGGTTCCTGCGGCGGTACCAGCAGCAGCGGTAATTCAAATCCTGGCACGCCGGTGGGAAGCTACACCCTCACTGTGAACGCCACGACCGGCGGTGCAGCTCCGATTGCGGCTACGTCCACAGTGAGCCTGACTGTGACAGCGAACTAGCCGACCGTCGCAAGCAGCGATCACAAGGCGCTCCGCTCATCCCGGCGCCTTTTCTTCTAGCGAAAGCGGGGAGCCGTCCAGACTGGGTTTCAGGGCCGAGGTGTCTCAGATCGCGGAACGATCCATGTGGGGACGGCCGCCCTCGGGTGTCCGTCGAGCGCAGCTCGGCAGCCCTGCCGCCACGGCCCGCCGGAACTGTGCCGGAGTGCTGCCCACCACTCTTCGGAAGACGCGGGTGAAGTGGCTCTGATCGGCGAAGCCGCACTCCGCGGCGATGGCGGCGAGAGGCCACTCCGGATCGCGCAGCAGTTCGCACGCTGCCCGCACCTGCAGGCGCTGCTGATATTCGCCGGGGGTTCGTCTCTCCATCTTGCGGAAGACGCGTGCCAGGTGGCCAGGATGCACTCCGGCTTCCCGCGCCAGATCGCGCATGCGGAGCGGCTCGCGGAACCCTTCCTGCAGACGGCCCTTCACGCGCCCAAACCAACCCGGCGCCGTCTTTTCCGCCCCTTCCAGTCCAGCGATGGCTCCGAGCATTTCGAGAACATGCCCCTCCAGCACCAACGGGTCGGCGGTATGCGTCTTGAACGCGGAGTATAGGCGCAGTCCGGGCCAGAGCATCGCTCCGACTCCACGATCGAAGACAGTGCGCCGCGGCAGAGATACGCCCAGATGACGCAGGTTTTCCTCGCCCAATTCGATGGTGAAAAACGACGCCCCCGCGGGCCCAATGACGGTCGAATGCGCGACTCCGGCAGGGTTGAAGACCGCCGTAAATGGGCGCAACTCATCGAGGTGCCCGCGATCGCCTTCGCGGTATTCGCCCTGCAGCATCACCGTAACGTATGCCAGTTCATGCTCGTGCCGAGGTACGCTGCGCGAACCCGGCTGCCGCAACTCGGATAGCAGCACGTCGTCTGTGCGCAGGCGGGACCGCACCGGCGAGTAGAATTCTCCTCCGCGCAGAAGGGCTCCGGGACTGTCGGCAACGGGCATGGTTCTTCAGACTGCCGCGCCCGGAAATTGTCACCCGTTGATCCTTGATTTGTTCGTGTTTAACTTGACGAACCTGGATCTGAAGAAGGTTAATTTGAAGAAGTTTAATCCGTTCAAGACGGCAGGCGTCGTCGAAGGTTAATCTGTTCCCAACTCAAGGGGGAGGGTTCCATGAAAAACGTTTTGAGTTGTGCCCTGATTCTGCTCGCTTGCTTTGCGCTGCTCGCCGCCGCGCCCGCACCCGATGAAAAAGAAAGATCTCTCAAGCCGCAGTATGACGACAAAGGCCAACTGGTGCGCCCCGCCGATTACCGTGAGTGGATGTTTCTCTCCGCCGGATTCGGTATGAACTACAGCCCCGCGCCCGGCAGCCATGAAATGTTCACCAACGTCTTCGTCCAGCGCTGGGCCTACAACGAATTTGTGACCTCCGGCAAATGGCCGGAGCAGAGCATGTTCGTCATCGACGAACGCGACGCGGCCAGCCGAAGTTCCATCAACCAGAAGGGCCACTATCAGACCGATCTGATGGGCCTCGCCGTAGAAGTAAAAGACTCCGCGCGCAATCCGGACAAGTGGGCCTACTACGCCTTCGACGCCGACGGCCAAGCTGCCGGAGCCATGCCCAAAGGCAACGGCTGCTGGTCGTGTCACGACGCCCACGCTGCCGTCGAACACACGTTCGTCCAGTTCTATCCCACACTGAAGGTCGTGGCCAAGAAGTTCGGCACCTACAACGAGTCCCGCGAACAAGTAACCGACGCGAAGTAAGTCAGGCTCGTGCTGACGGCCAAGTGTGGATAGGCTGGTGTGGATGGGCTCGTGTGGGACAGACACTCCTGTCCGTCGCTTTTGACTTTGCTCCCGAACATGTGGCGCGGGCGCCCCCGCCCCGCGTTCTCGCCAGCACCATGAAGGTAAAAGCAACGCGAACTCAAATCCGGGAGGACACGACTTCAGTCGTACCGTCAACCGGCCTTCGCCATGAACCGGCTTTAGCTTCTGAGAAGTGTCACGAACCCTCCTCAGCACCTCTTCATTAGCTTGGAGTCGCTCGCCCACCTTCCAGCCCACAACCGGGATGAGTGAAATCGCCTTTGCAGCAGTTGTCCGCTCGCTCTCCAGTAAGCCGTTTTAGGCTACTTTGGATTTGTCTATATCAATGGTTACGAAATCGTGCCTTTGTTTAAGCCTATCGATAAGATCTGTGGCGTGATCTGCGGTCAACCCGAATGCCAAGAGCTGTTCGAATAACTCTTGCTCACTGTGGACAGGAGTTATGTTCCCCGCTCCTCCGGGTCCATCGTGAATTGACACGCCAAACATGCCTTGCTCATAGGGAGCGTTTCGTTTTATCACGACGGTGATTGTGTTCATATCCTCTTGCCTTTTTCTTCAGCAGTTAGCCAAGCTTTGCTTTCGCCCAGCGACGAGGTGATGACGAGTTTCCTGCCGAAAGCGGGAACAACCTGACCCGGGTTTACGTTCTCGTGGCAACGGACATGGGTCGACTTTGCAGGAAGCTCGTGATCAGTGCGCTATCTATTTGCAAGCCGCCGTTGTAGCTAACGAAGCCCTTCTTCCTAAACCCAGTCATGAATTTACTTACCCTTGCGCGGGTAGTACCTACCATCTCCGCCAGGGTTGTTTGGCTCACCTTCAGGGGGTACTCCGGCTTGGATTCCTTGGCTATTTGCCCGACCAGCAACAGAACCCGCGCCAGTCGCCTTTCGCTGAAATTGAAGAATTGGTCTACCAAATCTTCCTCGATTCGAACAATCCGGGAAAGCAGATATTCAGCAAACAGCGCAGCAAACTGCGGGTCTCGCCTGAGCTTTTGCGCCGTGATCCCCTTCTGCAGTCGAGTGATATTGGACGGCCCAATTGATCTCGCCGTGCACATCCGCAGAGATTGCCCTGCTAGACAGCCCTCGCCAAAGAAGCTACCTCGCTGCAGGAAGGCGATTATGGCTTTCTTGCGACGGGTGGAGACCGCCGTGAGCTTCACCGTGCCGCTGTGAATGTAGAAGATGGCGTCAGCCATATCCCCTTGCGAAAAGACGACCTCTTTGTCTCGGTAGTTCCGAACCGTCATCCCAGCGCGGAACTTTTTGTGGAGAACTGCCTGACTGAAACCTAGAGTATGTTTATGCGCCATTCGGGTCAGCGATGGCAATCGTACTCATCACTAACCAACTCGTCTAGATGTTCACAATTGACCACCCCCCACGATTCTGGACGAGTGGATCGGTAGACTCGGAGACTATGCGGTCGTTGGCGTAATATCGCCTTATCGCTCATTTGACCTTTGCAGGGGGTTTTGAGTATCGCCTGGTTTCGGCGGTCAGGATTTCGCGGCCTTTTCGCTTGTTTCGTTGATTTTCGCGCTTGTTTCGAATGGATCGAGAACAGTACACTTCAGGGCGCGAAGGACAATCTCAGATTAGGGAGGGTCACTCCTCATGAAGAACAAGAACATCTCGCGCTCGGCAGTCATTCTGCTGGGACTGATGGCTAGTTTCCCCATTGCATCAAGAGCCGATTCGATTATTTTCAATGACTTCAGGGCGGGCCATCGCTACAACTCCGGGGCGGGGCTTACGATCGCAGGACCACAGTCGATGCCCGGGTTTCGTGAGTGGGGCGAGGCATTTACTCCTAACGCCAGATTTGATTTAACAGAGATTGAGATGGCGCTGGGGTGGGTCGCTGGCGTGAATGGAGTCACTGTCAGTTTGGACACTAGCAACGGTGGCGGGCCGGGAAAGGCGCTCGCATCGTGGTCTTTCGTCGGATTGCCACAAGTTGGGACAACCAACAGCATAGTGCAGACGATGGCCTTTGCTCATGGGATAGTGCTGCAACCAGGTCAGACGTATTGGTTGGTGACGACGCCATTCGCTGCGAACACGCAAGCGGTTTGGAACTTGAACTCGACGGGCGTCACTGGGCTCGGTGCTGTCAATTTCGGAAATGTTTGGTTCACTACGCAGGTTTCCTCAGGCGCTTTTGAAGTGCTTGGGAAAAGCGTTGTTCCCGAGCCTAATACTTGGTTTCTATTCGTCACAGGACTGATTGGAATCCTGGGTGCGATCCGAAAAGAAAAAGCCGCGACACGCTGAACGCGAAGCGCCAGTGTATAGGACTAAGGAAGCGCGCAAAAATAGTTTTACATAGTTGTCGGAGCCAGGGTGTAGTTCCAGCCTGGTAGCGTTTTGTGGTGAGTAAGCACAAGTTGTTGCATTTTCTCATCGGATATCTTTTCGCC
>Ga0181532_10000707_pt1 | contig 33629 bp, 29 predicted proteins | sample PEATcosm2014_Bin_33_FD_119768 | JGI IMG/M metagenome (GOLD analysis project Ga0181532, IMG submission 119768) | Peatland microbial communities from MTU Mesocosm Facility, Houghton, MI, USA - PEATcosm2014_Bin11_30_metaG | ecosystem: Environmental > Terrestrial > Soil > Wetlands > Peat | place...
GACGGTGGTGTCGAGTATTTCCTGCACCGTTTCGCAATACATCTGAATCCAGCCGGCTTCGCGAACGACCATGGCGTCCTGCTGTCCGCCCCAGACGCACTGCGGGCTCAGCAGATCCCGCGTGACTAGCGATGCCACCATCGGTAGCCGCAAGCCAGGCGTGCGAACGTAAGGCTCGAACATGAAGGCAAGCCCCGGCACGCACGTCGCGGTAAAGGTCCGACCGCCGGCAAGTGCCACGCCTTGTAAGCCGCACATCACCGCGTGTTCGCCCTCGACATTCATTAGATCGGCCTGCAAGCGGCCGTCGGCGATCATCTGTGAAAGGTGTTCCACCTGAGAGGATTGCGGCGTAATGGGATAAACGGCGACCACATCCGGACGTGCCAAGCCGACGCCGATCGCAGCGGCCTCGTTACCCTCGCATACGATGAAGTGCGGTTTATTGGAGGCGGCGCGGGATTCACTAGCGGCGGTATTCATCGGCCGACCTCCTCAACCATGCGTCCTTCCGGCCATTCCCGCTGCAGGCGATGGCAAGCGCACTGGCGAAGGTGAACCGTATTGGCGTCGTCGATCGCTCGGTGAGCTTTGGCTGGAATTGCGGCCCCGTCTATCAGGAGACATTGGCGGCGCTGCATTACACCGGCAGATCCATTCCGGCTATCAGTTTTATCGGCGGTCTTGCCGGTGCCGACATCACGGTAGAGCATTTCGCTCACGCCATCGTGTTGACGCGCGAGGTGGAATGGGGCCACTCCCCCGACGAGCCGGTCTGGCTGAATGAGAACGATTGAGAGAGCCATGCACAGCGAGTACATCATCGTTGGTAGCAGCCACGCGGCCCTGGAAGCGGCAACGGCGGTCCGCCTTGTTGACGCCGACGGCATGTTGACGTTGTTGACGCGCGACACCCATCTTCCCTATTCACCGACCATTCTGCCGTATGTGGTGTCCGGACGGTCGCAGCCCGACAACGTGGTTCTGCGCGACGCAGCCTATTTTCGCAAAAACGCGATCGCATTCTTGCCCGGCGCGAACGTTGTCTCGGTCGATCCGGCCCGATCCAGCTTACGCCTCGCATCCGGCGAGCCCTGGCAGCTGCTGATCGCCACCGGCGCTGCGCCCGCGTTGCCGCTAGTTCGCGGCTTGGCCGATGTACCGTTTCATGTGCTGCGGTCCATGGATGACGCCATCGATCTGCGGCAGGCAATGGGCAAAGCTCGGTCAGCGATAGTGTTGGGCGCCGGTCTCATCGGCATGCACGCCGCCGAAAACATGGCCAAGACCAACATTGCGGTGACGGTGGTCGAACTGCAGCCGCACGCGCTCGCGGGGTATTTCGAACCGAGAGCTTCGGCGATCATTGAACGTGCTTTCGCTCGCAACGGCATCAGAATGTTGATGGGGCAAACGCTGCGCAGCGTCGAGCGGCAGGGCGACGGCTGTCTCGCCACGCTCGCGGATGGCACGACGATTGCGGCCGATCTGTTGCTAATTTGCACGGGGGTCCGGCCCAACATCGGATTTCTGCACGGATCGGGCATAGAGGTGGACACTGGCATTCTGGTCGACGATTGGATGCGCACGAACCTGCCGAATATCTGGGCTGCCGGCGACGTGGCACAGGCGCGCGGGTTTTGGGACGGCAGGGTCGTCAATGGCATTTTGCCGAATGCGGTCGAGCAAGGCCGCATTGCCGGGTTCGGTATGGCCGACGACGCAGGCGTTGTGCCTTTTCCGGGAGCGGTGCCGCTCAACACCTACAGTTTCTTTGGACAACAGGCGATTTCCGTCGGCCGCGGCTGTATTCGCGGTGGATTTGAGATTGAAGAGAGCGGCGACGAGGCCGACGGCATCTACCGGCGCATCGTCCTACAGGACGGGCAGCTGGTTGGCATCGCGACGATTAACGATTTCGTCGATGCCGGCATTATGTAGCAGCTCATTCTCAGACGCACCGATCTCTCCTCGGTCAAGGCCGAATTCATCGCCAATCCACAGCTGACCGGGCGGCAATTGATGTCGCAGAACTGGCGTTAGGGGCGCACCGTGGGCAAGTGCTTCAACACTCTGCAATTCCATGCAAGCCGCTGCGACGGCTGCGGCGACTGCATGACCGCCTGCGCGCAGGCCAAAGCGAATTCCGACGATCAAGCATACTCGCGCATCCGCGTCTTTCCCAAGGCTAGCGGCGACGGCGCCGAGCTCGCGCTTTGCCGGCAATGCGCCGATCCCATCTGCGCTATGAATTGTCCATCCGGAGCGCTTTCGAAAAACGGTGACACTGGGATAATCGACTGGGCCGAGAGCAAATGCGTCAACTGTTTGCTGTGCACAGCCGGCTGTGTCTATGCCGGCATCGTTTATGAGACCGCGGTTGGGCATGTCACCAAATGCGATTTATGCAACGGCGATCCAGCCTGCGTGAAAGCCTGTTCGCGCCAGGCGCTCGAGTATCTCACGGCCGCGCGCATCTTCAATGCCTACGCCGAGGAGGAGGATATGTTCTGCCGTGGCCTTGCCGCCTGTCACGGCTGCAACTCCGAACTTTTGATCCGCCACACTATGCGCATGGTGGGCCCGGACGCGGTCGTCGCCGCGCCGCCCGGCTGCATCCCCGGCATGGGTACGGTCGGCTACAATGGCCAGACTGGCGCCAAGGTTCCGATCTTTCATTCACTCTTGACCAACACCGCCACCATGCTGGCCGGGGTCAAGATGCAGTACAACCGCGTTGGGCGGGAGGTAACGGCGATTGCGCTGGCGGGAGATGGCGGCACCTCGGATGCCGGATTCCAATCGGTCTCCGGCGCGGCGGAGCGTAACGACCCGATTTTATTCATCTGCGTCGATAACGAAGGCTATATGAACACCGGCATGCAATCGTCCGGCGTGACGCCCTACGGTTCGTGGACCTCGACGACGCCGGTCGGCGGCCAAATGCAGGGCAAGCGAACCGAGGCGAAAAATCTGCCGGTGATCATGACCATGCACAATTGTTCCTACGTCGCCACCGCCTCGACCGCATTCCTTGAGGACTATTACGCCAAGCTGGAGAAGGCGATCGAAGTCGCGAAGACTGGCATGGCCTATCTGCATGTCTACGCCCCCTGTCCGACCGGGTGGCGCTTCCCGTCGGCCATGACAACGCAAGTTTGCCGAATGCAAGTTCGCACGAATTTTGTTGCTCTGTGGGAGTACGATCCCGGAAATGGGCTGCAATTCACCCATCCGATCGACAGGCCGGAACCGGTCGCAGAGTACCTCAAACTGATCGGCAAGTACCGCCACTTAAGCGAGGAGCAGGTCACCCACATCCAACGCACCGTCAATGAAAAGATCGCTTTCTTGCAGCAGTTGACGCAGATGGCTGCAGCCCGCCGCTCTGCACCGATTCACTGAATCGCAGTTGCGTGAGGCTCATCGCTTGGGAGCGGCGAAAAATATCGGCAGCGTGCCGGGGCGTTGCGAGAGAAATCGACGTCGCGTGGATATCACACAAACCGGCTCTATCGACTTCGCCCCCTAGGACCGCAATGTATACCTTAGTAATAAATAATGTATAGCAAGGTAATAATAGAAGTATTAGATTAACACGTAAGCATAGGGCGAATGTATATCTAGATATAAGGTCATAAATACCTCTAACTCGACCCGCATGGGCGAATGTACGGTGCAAGAATCACTTGCCGCGTAAATGCCGCGTATTTACGCGGAGGCTCTTAGGATAATCGGGGTCTTTACAGGGCAAGTCGCGCAGCTGCCCCGCAGTATGATATCCATGCCAATCGTGGATGATAATTCCGGCGGCGATGCGGTAACAATGTCGCGGCCGGAGCTTTGTTCACAGAGGTTGAAATTGGATCGGACATGGCCGTCACGCTGAAAGATCTTGACGTCAAGCTGTTCACGGATGGCGCGGATAAAGCGCAAATCCTCGAAATGGCCAAACAGCCCTGGATCAGGGGCTTCACCACCAATCCGTCGTTGATGAAGGCGGCGCGAGTCTCCGACTACGTGTCCTACGCGCGGGAACTGGTCGCCGCTGTGCCCGACCGTCATATCTCGTTCGAGGTGTTTTCCGACGATATTGCGGAAATGGTTAGGCAGGCCCGCCTGATCAGCACCTGGGGACGCAATGTCTACGTCAAGCTGCCGGTGTCGACGACACGCGGCGAACCGCTCTATGAGGCCGTTCATGCGTTGTCGCATGACGGCATCAAGGTCAATCTGACGGCGGTCTTCACCGCCGAGCAGGCGGCAAGGGGGATCGAAGCGCTGTCCGCAGGCGCGCCGGCTTGCGTATCGGTGTTCGCCGGACGGCTCGCCGACGCCGGCATCGATTATCGGCCGATCACGCGCGACGCGATCGCGCGGGCACGCCGGACGACGAATGTCGAGATCATCTGGGCATCGACGCGCGAGGTCTTCAACGTGATCGAGGCCGATGAAATGCAGTGCCACATCATCACTGCGCCGGCTGCGGTGCTTAAAAAGCTGCCCGCGCTGGGAAGCAAGACTGCGGCGGAGCTGTCGTTGGATGCGGTCAAGGCGTTCCGTGAAGATGCGCTGGCAGCCGCACTCACTCTACCCGTTGCGGCCGCTCGCGCCGCCGAGTGAGCGTTACGGATTTTACGCTCCGGCTCGTTTTCATGGTTAAGTCGGGCTCTGCGGCGCCGAAAGCGGCCTGAACGGCTTTGCCGCCGCGTCCGTCGGCTTGCCCGGACAGATCCCGGTTAAGCTCGCATTCACCTCAAGCGAACAATTCAGCGACATTTAAACGTTAAAGTTACGGGCGTTGCATACCGTCTTAAGTAGGAACGCAAACGTACAGTTTCGGCGCATGTCAATTCGTGCTGGCAAGTTACGTTTTCAATTTCTACTTGCCGGTGCCGCAGGTCTCACCTGCGCTGCTACGGTTGCTATCGGTCTGACCATTAATTGGCTGCGCGCCGACGCGATTGCCGCCGCTTCCCGAGAAACTGGCAACCTTGCTGTTGTGCTCGCCGACCAAATCGCGAATTCTATTCAATCGATCGATCTGATCTTGAACGAGATTAAAGCTGAAGAAGAACTGCGCAGCGTGGAGATGCTGGACCGCTTCGATCGTGCCAGTCGCAGCGAAGATACACATAAATATCTTGTCGACCGCCTGTCTCACCTCCCGCAGGCTGATTTTATTACACTGGCGGATAAGGACGGAATGGAAAACTCGTCAACACGACGCGGCAGTGGCCGGTGCCTGAGGTCGATCTATCAGATCGTCCATACTTTCAGCATCTCAAGAATACCGACGACTCGGGACTCTACATTGGCAACATTCTTATCAATCGCGTCGTCGGAAGACAATTCGTTTCTTTTGCTAAACGCATCAATGATGGCGACAACTCATTCCTCGGGGTGGTCTTGGTAGGCGTCAGACTGGCCTATCTCAAAAAAGTCTATGAATCCATCGGGTCGCTGCCCGACCAGTCTTTTGTGTTGTTACACCGCGACGGTACCATCATCTTGCGTTACCCCGAATTCAAAGATCGCTTGTTCGAGAAAATTTCGGCGGAGTCACCGTGGCATCAACTTGTTGCCCAAGGTGGCGGAACCTATCGCTTGCCGAATTATATCGACAGCGAAGGTCGGCTGGTTGCTGTACGTCCGCTTCGCTACTACCCGCTTGTCGTCAATGTCGGTGTAGCGGAAGCCGCGGCGCTCGCGTCTTGGCGTGCTCAAGCAACAATCCTCGGTATTGGCACAGGGCTGGTGATGCTCTGTGTAGCATTTCTCATCAGGGCCCAGTACAAACAATTCAATCGCCTGGCAACTTCAGCGGCGACGGTTGATGCCGCTCTGCAAAATGTGGTGCAAGGTGTGTTGATGTTCGATTCGAACGCCCGGCTCATCGTCAGCAATCAGCGTTATCTCATTATGTATGGTTTGTCGCAGGACATCGTCAAAGCAGGCGCCGCCCTTAAAGATATCGTCAAACACCGAGCCGCTGTCGGCGGCTTTGAAATTGAGAGTTCCGAGCAATATGTCGGCGATTTGCTGGCTGCGGTCGGTCGAGGAACGGTCTTTGACAGGACGTGGCATTTGCGCGATGGGCGGATCATTCACGTCGTTACCCAGCCGATCGAGGGCGGCGGATGGGTCACTACCCATGAGGATGTCACTGAGGCTAAACGCTCGGAAGAGCGGATCGCGTATCTGGCTTACCATGACGCGCTAACTGGCCTGCCGAACCGAAAGCTTTTTTACCTGCAACTCGAACAGGCGCTCAAGCGCGTCAGACGAGGAGAGCGGCTGGCGGTCTTTTACCTGGATTTGGATCATCTTAAGCGCATTAACGACACTCTCGGCCACTTGGCCGGCGACAAGCTGCTCAAGGGCGTAGGCGACCGCCTGAGCGACTGCATCCGGGATATTGACGTGGCGGCCCGTCTCAGCGGTGACGAATTTGCCGTCATTCAATCGTCGCTCAATGAAGATTCCGACGCCGCCGTGTTCGCCATGCGGCTCCGAGAAGCGATTCATAAACCGTTCGATCTCGATGGCAATCGCGTGGTGGTCGACATCAGCATTGGCATTTCCATCGCGCCGGACGATGCCACCAAATTGGACGAGTTACTGAAAACAGCCGATATCGCGCTTTATGAAGCCAAAGCCACGGGACGAGGCACCTATTGCTTTTTTGAGCCCAAAATGAACGCCCGCCTTCAGGTCCGTGCCGAATTAGAGCAGGATATGCAAAGCGCGCTCGCCAACGGGGAATTCGAACTGTTCTATCAGCCGATTGCCAGCCTCGACGACAACAAGATCGCCTCGTTCGAGGCGCTATTGCGCTGGCATCACCCCAAGCGGGGCCTGGTCTCGCCTGCCGAATTCATCCCCATAGCGGAGGAGACCGGGCTCATCATCCCGCTGGGCGAATGGGTCGTGCGAACAGCCTGTGCCGAAGCGGCCAATTGGCCCGACAACATTCGCGTTGCCGTCAACGTCTCGGCGGTCCAGTTGACCAACAAGAATTTGGTCAATGTTGTCATCGGCGCTATAGCGTCTACCAATATCAAGCCGAACCGGCTTGAGCTAGAAATCACCGAATCGGTGCTGATGGAGAATACGCTCGCCAATCTGGCCACGCTAAAGCGCTTGTATGAGCTGGGCGTGCGTTTTGCGATGGACGATTTCGGCACCGGGTACTCCTCGCTCGGATACCTGCTTAGCTTCCCGTTTCATCGAATTAAGATCGACCGCAGTTTCATTGTGGGTTTGACAGACAAGGACGAAGCCCGCGCCATCGTCCGCGTCACCGTTGATCTGGCGCTAAGCCTCGGCATGCGGGTCACTGCCGAAGGGGTTGAGACGGCGCAGCAATTGCAGCAGGTTCGGATACTAGGCTGCACGGAAATTCAGGGCTACCTGCTGAATGCGCCGCGGCCGGCGGCGGAGATATTGCAATTGCTTACATCGGTTCCAGAGTGCGGCGGCTGTTCGGCCGCAGCCAGCGCATCGGCCGCTCAAAAAAGTGAAAGAATGTGTCACGTCAGGCCGGACCTGCGATGCAACCGCCGTCTGACCGGGCGGGAATGTGACGTTCTGAGAGGAATCATGGCGGGGGAATCCGCCGAGGAATCGGCCTGTCAGCTCAACAAAAGTCCGCAGCTCATCGAGGACTATCGCGAACGCATCAAGCAAAAGATCGGCGCCAATAACCTCAGCGAGGTTATTCAAATCATGATGACCAAGGGCTGTTCCGGTGTCGAGCGGCAACGGAAAGTGGGATGAGCCGCGCTGATCGCCGCCGCAGGCCGCAAATCGTTTTAATGTCGCGTCATCGATGGTATAGTCGGCCGCAGGGGGATGCCGACCGATACCGAGGCGCGCATGATCTTCCGTCAGCTCTTCGACGGCACGTCCGGCACCTATACCTATCTGCTGGCCAGCCGCCATGGCGGCGAGGCGCTGATCATCGATCCGGTGCTGGAGCGGGTCGATCGCTACCTCCAGCTGGTGCGTGAACTCGACCTCAGGCTGGTCAAAGCGGTCGACACTCATCTGCACGCCGATCATGTGACCGGTCTTGGCGAGCTGCGCGACCGCACCCGTCTGCATCACGGTGATGGGCGAACACAGCCGCGCCGATGTCGTCTCGGTGCGGGTGGCGGAAGGCGACCGCATCGAGATCGAAGGGCTGCGTCTCGACGTACTGTATACGCCGGGCCATACCGACGATTCCTACTCGTTCCTGCTGGCCGACCGCGTCTTCGCCGGCGACACGCTGTTGATCCGCGGCACCGGCCGCACCGATTTCCAGAACGGCGACCCGCGCGCGCAATACGATTCGATTTTCAACAAGCTGATGAAGCTGCCCGACGAGACGCTGGTCTACCCCGCCCACGACTACAAGGGCGAAACCGTTTCGACCGTCGGTGAGGAGAAGTGTTTCAACCCGCGGCTCAAGGTCAAATCGGTCGACGAATACGTCGATCTGATGAACAATCTGAAACTGCCGAATCCGAAGATGATGGACGTGGCGGTGCCGGCCAACATGTATGTCGGCCTGCGCCAGCAGGACATTGCGCGCAGAGGCTGGGCGTTATTGGTGGCCGACGCCATCGCGTTGTGCGGCCGCGCCGACGTGGTGCTGGTCGATCTGCGCGAGAAAAGCGAGCGCGACAAGCACGGCATCATTCCCGGCTCGCTGCATGCGCCCTATGCGGACCTGCAGGCCAACGTCGGCGCCGGCGGCATGCTGCACGAATTGGCAGCGGCAACCGGCAAGCGCGTCGTTTTCTACTGCGCTTTCGGCGAGCGCTCGGCGATGGCGGTACAGGCGGCGCAGGATGCCGGTCTCAAATCCGCCTGTCACATCGAGGGCGGCATCGCGGCCTGGAAGAACGCTAACGGACCGCTCGCGCCCTGAAGGCCAGGTCGTGGTGAATGTCCATCATCTGTCATCCGCCGATGAGGGGGCTGGGGGCGTCGGATCCGGCCGGCTCATTCTTGACGCGGCTTTGCCATTGGCAAACGGCACTTGGTAAGCCCGCAACGGGGCTGTCCCACGACCCCCATTGGGGTCTTCGAGGCGAAAAGCCGGCCAAAATCCGGCTTCTCGTCGCTTAAAAGACTTTTCTTCCGGCACCGAATCATAGCCTTCCTTGGCAAGCGCATTCGCGCTTCAAGGAGGGCATTCATATGGCTTATTCACAAAAACCAGCGAAACCCGCTGCGACGGCCAAAACCAAGCGTCCGGTGACACGCAAGGATCTTGCGGCCGCCTTGGCCGACGAGCATCAATTAACGAAACGGGCCGGTGAAGCCATCCTTGGCGATCTGGTCGGCATCATCACCAAGCATCTCAAGAAGGGTGAACGAATCCGCATTGCCGGGCTCGGCATCCTGCAGGTCAGAAAGCGCGCCGCCCGCATGGGGCGCAATCCTGCCACCGGGGAAGCCATCAAGATCAAGGCCAGCAAGAAAGTCGCATTCCGGGCAGCCAAGGACTTGAAGATGGCCATTTAGTGCCGGCAGGCGCTTGCTATCGCCCCGGCGACGCGAGGTGCCGGGGCGGTGGTTCAATGCTCGGTGAAGCGTCCAGGCCCGTGTTCGAGACGCGGAATGGAGTCGACGCCTACCGCGTCTTCTTCACCAGCGGGCATTTGGACTCTGACAGCGGCTGGAAGGCCTGGTCCGCCGGGATGGTGGCGACGAGCTTGTAATAATCCCATGGCCCTTTGGATTCCGCCGGCTTCTTGACCTCGTACAGATACATGTCGTGGACCATCCGGCCGTCCTCGCGGATCTTTCCGTTCTTGACGAAGAAGTCGTTGATCGGCATTGAGCGCATCTTCTCCATCACCGCTTGGGTGTCGTCCGTGCCGGCGGCCTGCACGGCTTTGAGATAGTGCGTGGTCGCCGAATAGATGCCGGCCTGCGCCATGTTCGGCATCTTGCTCATGCGCTGGAAATAACGCCGGGCCCAGGCTCGCGACTCCTCGTCGCGGTCCCAGTAGAAGGCGTTGGTCAGCAGCATGCCTTGCGCCGTCTGCAGGCCAAGGCTGTTGATATCGTTGATGAAGACGAGCAATCCCGCCAGTTTCTGGCCGCCCTGCACGACGCCGAACTCGGCCGCCTGCTTGATCGAATTGGTGGTGTCGGCGCCGGCGTTGGCGAGCCCTATCACCTTGGCTTTCGACGATTGCGCTTGCAGCAGCGCCGAGGAGAAATCCGACGTGTTGATCGGAACCTTGACGCTGCCGAGCACATGGCCGCCGCTCGCCTTGACGACGCCGGCCGTGATCTGCTCGAGATCGTGGCCGAAGGCATAATCGGCCGTGAGGAAGAACCAGGTGTCGTAGCCCGCCTTGACCATGGCGGCGCCGGTGCCGTGGGACAGCGCGTAATTGTCGTAAGTGTAATGGATCGAGACCGGCGTGCATGCTTCGTTGGTAATGCGCGCCGCGCCCGGCCCGTTGAGCACGACGATCTTGTTCTTGGTCTTGGCGACGTCGATCGCGGCGAGCGCGGTCGCCGATGCGGCGACGTCCATGAGCGCGTCGACGTGCTGGTTATCGAACCATTCCCGCGCCGTGGCCGAGGCAATGTCCGGCTTATTCTGGTGATCGGCAGCGATAACTTCGATCGGCTTGCCCAGCACTTTGCCGCCGAAATCCTCAACCGCCATCTTGGCGGCCGTTACCGCGCCGACGCCGGTAATATCCGCGTAGATGCTCGACATGTCCTCGAGCATGCCGATTTTCACCACGCCGTCGGAAATCTTGTCCTGGGCGTGGCCGGTATATGTGCATGCGAGCAGCAATGCGGCGCCGATTGCAGCAGATCTCTTCATCGTCCCCTCCCGAGTAGCCGGCTCTCTACCACGCCAGCCGCAGGCATTTGATATCGGATACCAGATAATCGGGCCTTCCCATCATGTTCTGCGGAAAGGCGTTAGCAGAACAAGCAAGCTGCACGGACAAGGGCCGAGAGCGATGACAGCGGCTTCATGACAGAACACCACGATGGGCAAAAGGATAGACCATGTCACCCCGTCGGCAAAGCCGCCAAGGCATCGACTTTTATCCGCCTGCGCGCTGTGATGGGAGCTGATGGAGCTGTTCATGCGGCAAACGTATGGGCCGGACTATCCGCGCACGCTGGGCGCGCTGCTGGCGTGGTCCGGGATGGACTCGGCGGCGCCGGCGGTGACCGACGCCGCGGGCACGCTGGACCGGCGCGCCTTCCAAGGCCGCGTATTGCGGGTGGCGGCGGGGCTGCGCGGAGGGGGTGTGGGCCAGGGCACTCGGGTGGCGCTGTGGTTGCCGAATAGGACCGCTTACCTGGCCGCGATCTTTGCCTGCGCTCGGCTCGGTGCGCTTGCCGTCCACATCAATACGCGCTTTCGCGTGGCGGAAGTCGGCAACATCCTGCGTCGGTCGCGCGCTATCGCTCTAGTGACGGAATGGGGATTCCCGCCGGTCGACTTCCCGGCGATTTTTGCGGCGCTGCCGTCGGAGGATCGCGCCGCATTGCACTGCGTGTTTGGGCTTTCTTCCGGCGTGACCGAGCTTGCCGGCTTGCCGGTATTGCCGCTCGACGGCGCCGCAGCCGATGCCGGGCCGGACGAGGCAACCGGGACGACGCCCTGCCTGACATTCACGACATCGGGTACCACTAGCGGTCCGAAACTGGTCCTGCACGACCAGCAAACCATCGCGGGGCACGCCGTCGACGTCGCCCGCCATATCGGACTGGATGCAGCGGATGCGGCGCTGCTCGGCGCGGTGCCGTTCTGCGGAACGTTCGGCAATGCGGCGGCGATGGCCGCAATCGCCGGCGGGGCGCGTGTGGTGTGCCTCGCACAGTTCGACGGTGGGGCGGCGGCCGAGCTTATCCGTCAGCACCGGGTCACCCACGTGATCGGCGGCGACGACATGTTCGGCCGCCTCGCTGCTGCGTCCGCCGGGCGGCGGTTCGACGCGGTGCGGTTTGCGGGTTTCGCCGCCTTCCACTTCACCGCCGCCGCCTCGATCGCCGCCGCGGAGGCGGTAGGCATGCAGCCGCGCGGCCTCTACGGCAGTTCGGAAGTGCAGGCGCTGTTCTCGGTCTCGGAGGGTGAGAACCGCCGGCTCGGCGGCGGCGTGCCTGTTAGCAAGCGGGCCCGGCTTGCGGTGCGCGATCCCGAGACCGGCCGCACGCTGCCGTCCGGCGCGTCCGGCGAGTTGTGGATCGACGCACCGTCTCGCTTCATTGAGTATCTGGACAATCCGGCGGCGACCGAACGAGCGATCGACGCTGATGGGATGTTCCGCACCGGCGATCTCGCTCGACTGGCCGGCGCGGGCGTCGTCTATGAGGCGCGGTTGGGCGATACCATGCGGCTTGGCGGATTCCTGGTCAGCCCCGAGGAGATCGAGGCCGTGATTCAGGCGCAGCCCGGCGTGGCGGGTGTACAGGTGGTGGCGGCGTCCAGCGGAGAGGCTGATCTGGTGCCGGTGGCCTTCGTTCGGCCGGCCGACGGGGCGGTCCTGGACGAGGGGGCCTTGCGGTCGCGTTGCCTGGAGCAACTGGCGCGGTTCAAGGTGCCGGAGCGGATCGTGCTGGTGGATGCGTTCCCGATTGTCGACAGCCCGAACGGCCCCAAAGTGCAGAGGGTGCGCTTGCGCGAAATAGCCGAGGCGCTTCTGCGGCAACGGCGCAGCCAGCCAAGCGATGTTCCTCCAGGACAATACCAACGCTAGCGACGACTTTGGCACCCTTTGACAACACTGAGAGCAATGGTCAAGGCTGCCGAAGGCGCTCCCTGACCTGATGCGGCATCATGACAAAATCCGTCCTTGGCATCATCGGCGGCTCCGGCATCTATGACTTGCCGGGGCTCAAGAACGCACAAAGCAAAACCATAAACAGTCCGTGGGGCAAGCCCTCCGCGGCCTTGCTGACGGGCGAGATCGACAGTCTGCCGATCGTTTTCCTGTCGCGTCATGACAAGGGCCACAGGCTGTCGCCGACCGACATCAACTACCGCGCCAACATCGATGTGCTCAAACGCGCCGGCGTGACCGACCTCGTCTCGCTCTCGGCCTGCGGCTCGTTCAAGAAGGATTTGCCGCCGGGCACCTTCGTTCTGGTCGATCAATTCGTCGACCGCACCCATGCCCGGGCCAATTCGTTTTTCGGCACCGGTTGCGTGGCGCATGTCTCGATGGCCCATCCGGTGTCACCGCGGTTACGCATCCACCTCGCCGAGGCGGCGAGGGCCGAAGGTATCACCGTCGTGCGCGACGGCACCTATGTGTGCATCGAGGGCCCGCAATTCTCGTCGCTCGCCGAGAGCCTCACTTACAAGAACCTGGGCTATTCCGTCATCGGCATGACCAACCTGCCCGAGGCCAAGCTCGCGCGCGAGGCAGAGATTTGCTACGCGACCGTCGCCATGGTGACGGATTTCGACTGCTGGCATCCGGACCACGACGCCGTCACCGTGCAGGACATCATCAAAGTGCTGATGGCCAATGCGGAGAAGGCCAAGCAATTGGTGGCGCGGCTTGCCCGCGATTTCCCGCGCGAGCACGAACCGTGCCCGATCGGGTCGGACCGGGCGCTCGACAACGCCATGATCACCGCTCCGGAGGCGCGCGATCCGGAGCTCCTCAAGAAACTTGATGCCGTCGCCGGCCGGGTCCTTCGGCCGCATTAGCGGCCGTCGACGCAGCAAAACGGCGCAGCCTTAGCGGCGGCGCCGGTCGCGGCTGCGGATCAAATGACGTGGATTATCTGGGCGTCGGCGGAAAGCCCACTGCGGCACCCGGTGCTCCGGCCAATACGCTCGGCGTCAAGCGGCTTCCTTAAGATGCTTGAACGCAGCGCGTCGGCGCGCGCCGCTGATTGAAGCGGCAATGCCTGGGGCAGCGGCGGGTGATTGGCCGGCTGTCTCGTTGTCGCATCCAGCGGGGAGCCAGAGTCGCCGTCGTCGCTCCTGCGGTAGGTCATGGTCGCGCTGCGCCAGCGGCCAATCACCGAAGCGATCAGATCGCGGCTGATATCGGTGCGAATCTCTGAACGGGTGTTGCCGGACGCCTCGCTATTTGGCCGATGGTCAGCCGACAATTCCTTGAAACGCATGCACGTAGGCAGTGCGACGCCGACGCCGAAGGTGAATACTTCACGGGTGCCAAGGGAGGGAATAAACGAAATCAAGTTGGCCGCAGCATCCGAGACTGCGGAGCGGACAAGTGCTTGGTCGCGCTCGTTCGATAATCGCATCACGAATAGCGTTGAGCATTGGGAAAGGATAGTCGGGTCAATTTCGGCTGCCGTTGCGTGACCAGGCCAAGGTAAACCCCGTATTTGCGGCCTTCCTTGGCGATGCGTGACAGCGCGCGGCGGGTGGGGCCGAAGCCGATATTGCGGTCGGCGGATGCGTAGCGGTGGGCCTCCTCGCAGACGAACAGAAGCGGGGAAACGCCGTCGCTCCAGAGGCCGAAGTCAAAGGCCATCCGGCAGACCACCGACACGACCGAGTCCACGACCTCGGCCGGAAATCCGGCGAGGCCCATGATGGTCATCGGCTTGCCTTCGGAGGGTAACCGGAACAAATCGCCGAGAACGTCGGCCATAGTATCGCCGCCGACATTCCGCCAGCTTTCGCGCTGTGATGGCCTTTCGCCATTCGGCTTCCGCTCCAGGCGGCGGCAGGAATCGGCCAAACTCGATCATCTGCCCGGCCGCGATGTCCTGAACGTACACCCACACGTCCTCGGCACCGACGCCGGCGATCTACCGCGCCTCCCTGAGGAATTGCTCCATGAGCGCGCGCTTCGTCTCGTCAGTTCTGCAGGCCCTGATGACACCGAAGATGTAGACGTGGGGCGTCGTATTTCGCTTGCCGCCGATGAAGTGATCGCCGGCGGGAACCTCGGCGAAAATTACCTGGGCAAAATAACCCGGCGCGCCGGTATACGTGTTGTGGGCCGCGGTGATGGCCGATGCCATCCTCGATTTCTGCTCGGGCGACAAGGCGGTATTGGCGGTCGTGACGGTACAGGTCGGCATCGTCTCCCCCTCTCGATGATGGCGCCGTGCTAATCCTCACCGGGCCGCGGGTGATTCGGGATGAGTTGGTGCGCCGGCCGCAGCCGCCCGCATGTCCTCGAGCAGCGCTTTGTGGAAAACGTCGGATGCCTGGATTTGCGGCGCATGCCCCAGATCGGGAAACTCGACCAAATGCGCGCGCGGAAAGCGCGCCGCTGCCGCCTTTGCCAGCACCGGATAATCGCCCAACGTTGCGCGGATGGCGGGCGGCGCCAGGTTCTTGCCGAATGCCGTCGTGTCCTTGTCGCCGACCATCAGCAACACCGGCACTTTGACCTGCTCGAACTCGTAGAACACCGGCTGCGTGTAGATCATGTCGTCGAGCAGGGCCGAATTCCAGGCGACGATGTCGCGGCCCGGACCGCGATAGAGTCCCGCCAGCATCTGCACCCAGCGCTCATATTTCGGCGACCATGTCCCGGCGTAATAGGTCGTACGCTCATAATTACGAATACCGTCGGCGGTGGTTTTCAGCTCCTGGGCATACCACGCATCGACGCTTTGCCACGGCACGCCCTTCGCCTTCCAGTCCTCGAGCCCGATCGGATCGACGAGCACAAGCTGGTCGACGTCCTCGGGATACATCAGCGCGAAGCGCGCGCCGAGCATGCCACCGGTCGAATGCCCGATGATCGTCACGTGGCTGATGCCGAGCGAAGCAAGCAGCGCATGGGTGTTCCCGGCGAGCTGCTGGAAGCTGTATTGGTAATGCGCCGGCTTGGTCGATTTGCAGAACCCGATCTGATCGGGGGCGATCACGCGGTAGCCGGCCTCGCTCAATACCGCGATAGTGTCCTGCCAAGTCGCCGCGCAAAAATTCTTGCCGTGCAACAACAAGACCGCGCCGCCATTCGGCGCCGCCGGTTTGACGTCCATATACGCCGTCTCCAGGGTCTCGCCCTGCGAGGTGAAAGAGAAATGCGACAACGGCCAGGGATACTCGAAGCCCTGCAGTTGCGGCCCGTAGGCCGCATCGTCATCGGCCGCACGGGCAGGGGAGGAGACGCCGATAGCCGTGGCGACGCCGAAGCACAGCAGAGATAGGAGAGGAGCCAAGCGCATGATCCGACCTTTACTTCGCGAGAAACGCAACCCTTCCACCGCTGCGAGTTCCGATTCCCAGCACAGATATTCTCCTGTAAATGGGTCGGGACAGCCCCTCTGGTCAGGGGTACCCTCGTAAGCCTTGGAAGCAAAACGTGTTTAGGTTCCGTTCGGATTGGGTCGCCAGTCGGCTCGGGCCATGCTAGGTGGGGGGCGGGCGATGCAGTCGAGGGGGAGCCCTTTGGATCATGGCAGAGGCTGTTAGGGTTGGCGCAGACAGTCCGTTGAAAATCGGGGTTGTCGGCGTCGGCGTCATGGGTAGTAACCATGCGCGCGTGTTATCGGGGATACCCGGCGTCCACTTGGTTGGTATCGCCGATCCTGACCGCAAGCAGAGGGATGTCGTTGCCCGCACGCTCGGTTGTGACGCGTTCGCCGATATCGACGGCTTGCTGCGCTGTGGGCCCGACGCGATCACCATCGCGGCGCCGACGCACCTGCATCACGATCTGGCGTTGCACTGCATTTCCCGCGGCGTCCATCTTCTGGTCGAGAAGCCGATCGCGCCGACGGTCGAGGAGGGTCACGCCATCGTCACCGCCGCCCACCGCGCCGATGTCACGCTGATGGTCGGCCACGTTGAGCGCTTCAATCCGGCGGTCGAGTCGATGAAGCGGGCGATCAAGGGCCAGGACATCCTGTCGATCGCCATTACCCGCGTCGGCCCATTCCCGCCACGCATGTCGAACGTCGGGGTGGTCATCGATCTGGCGGTGCATGACATCGACCTGATCCGCTGGTTCACCGATTCGGAGATCGTCGAAATCCAACCGCAACTGTCGAGCGCTGTCGCCGAGCGCGAAGACATCGCGTTGTTGCAGTTCCGCACCGCCTCCGGCGTGCTGGCGCACATCAACACCAACTGGCTGACGCCGTTCAAGGCGCGCACCATCCACATCGCCACGCGCGATAAATATCTCATGGCCGATTTGCTGACGCTGCAGGTCACCGAATGCTTCGGTTTCCAGGCCGACGGCAGCTACTCGATGCGGCATTTGTCGGTCGGCTATGCCGAACCGTTGCGCGCCGAGCTGATCGCATTCGTCGAAGCCATTCGCAGCGGCCGGGCCCCAGCCGTGACCGGGGAGGAAGGGGTCGCGAGCCTCGAGATCGCGATTCGCTGCTTGACCGCGCGCGCCCCGCAGCCAAGCGTGCTGCAGCGCAAGGCGCCGCGGCGCGTCGTCGGCTAGCCATCATCCGCAACAGCGGCCGGCGGTTTTCAGAAAAGATCATGCGCAAACAAAGAACAGAGCTCGTGCTATTTCCAACTCAACCGCTAAGGCGTTAAGTAGCATCGAGTCGGGACCGAGCCAGGATCGGGCCATGAATCAACACGCTCGCCTTGAAGACAAGGCGATCCCCTTTATCGACGTCGCCGCTCAGCGCCGCCGCCTCGGCCGCGCCATCGACGACGCGGTCGCGCGGGTGCTGTCGCATTGCCAATTCATCCAGGGGCCCGAGGTGCGCGCGCTCGAGACCGAGCTTGCGGGGTTTTGCGGCGCGCGGCACGCCATTGCCTGTTCGAGCGGAACGGATGCTTTGCGGCTTGTGCTGATGGCGTGGGGGATCAAGCCGGGCGATGCCGTGATTGTCCCCGCCTTCACGTTCTGCGCGACCGCCGAAGTGGTGGCGCTTGCCGGCGCGACGCCGGTCTTCGCCGATGTCGACGCTGAAACCTTCAACCTCGACCCGGCGAGTTGCGAGCGCGCGGTGACTGCCGCGAAACGGCTCGGACTGACGCCGCGGGCCATTATCCCGGTCGATCTGTTCGGCCTACCGGCCGATCACGACGCCATCGTCGCCGTCGCCGCCGCGCATGGCCTACGCGTCCTCGACGATGCGGCGCAGGCCTTCGGCGCGACCTACAAGGGCCGCAAGCTGGGCGCGCTGGCAACGGCAAGCGCGACCAGTTTTTTCCCCGCCAAGCCCCTCGGCTGTTACGGCGATGGCGGCGCCGTCTTCACCGACGATGACGAGCTGGCAGCTCGCGTGAAGAGCCTGCGCGTGCACGGCGAGGGCGCCGACAAGTATGACGCCGCCCACATCGGTATCACCGGCCGGCTCGATACCATGCAAGCGGCGATCCTGCTGGAGAAGCTCAAAATCTTTCCGGAAGAAATTATCGCGCGGAATGCGGTGGCGCAGCGTTACGCGTCCGGGCTCGCCGGCGTTGCCACGGTGCCGCGCGTCGGCGATGAATCGACCTCGGTGTGGGCGCAATACACCATCCGGCTCGCGGTCGGACAGCGGGACGCGCTCGCAGCCGCGCTCAAGGCTCAGGGCATCCCGACGGCAATCTATTACGCCAAGCCGCTGCACCGCCAGGCCGCCTATCGCGGCTTCCCGGTGGCGGACGGCGGTGCGCCGGTGAGCGAGCGGCTGGCCGGGGAAGTGATCAGCCTGCCGATGCATGCCTATCTCGACCAACCGGTCCAGGATCGTATCATCGCTGCGGTTCGCCGCGCGCTGGCGAGCTAGAGCTTGTACCTTGGTCCTCCCCCGCTCCGCGGGGGAGGATATAAAGGCGGCAATGATCGAGCGGATTCTCACCGTCGGCGGCTTTACGCTCGTTTCGCGCCTCACCGGCTTTCTCCGCGACATCATGCTGGCGGCGATCCTCGGCGCCGGGCCGGTCGCCGACGCGTTCTTCGTTGCCTTCCGGCTGCCGAATCATTTCCGCGCCATCTTTGCCGAAGGTGCGTTCAACGCCGCCTTCATTCCCGCCTACGCACGCATTCGCACCCAGGGCGGAGCGGCGTCGGCGAGCGCCTTCGGCGACCGCATCTTTACGCTTCTGATCGCCACCCAGGCGGTGCTGCTCGCGCTTGCGCTCCTGTTCACGCCGCAGGTGATCGAGGTGCTCGCGCCGGGTTTCTCGCACGAGCCGCACCGTTTCGCCTTGGCGGTATCGCTGACGCGAGTCACGTTTCCCTACCTGTTGCTGATCACGCTGGTGACGTTGTGGGGCGGCATTCTCAACGCGCTGCATCGGTTCGCCGCGGCGGCGGCGGCGCCGATCCTGCTCAACCTGTCGATGATGGCGACGCTCGCGCTTTACGCCTGGTTCGGCGGCGCCGCCTATGCGGCGGCATGGGGCGTGCTCATATCCGGCGTGCTGCAAGCGGCGCTGGTCGGCGGCGACACCCTGCGCGCCGGCGTGTTCACGTCGTTTCGGGCGCTCCGCTTCGACGACGACGTACGCCGCTTCTTCAAGGCGCTCATTCCGGCGACGATCGGCTCGGCCGGCACGCAACTCGCGCTATTCGCCGACACCATCATCGCCAGCTTCCTGGCGGCGGGCGCCATCTCGGCGCTGTATTACGCCGATCGCATCGACCAGCTGCCGATCGGCGTCATCGGTATTGCCGTCGGTACGGTGCTGTTGCCGGAGATGACGCATCGGATTGCGGCCGGCGATGATGCCGGCGCGCGCTCTGCGCAGAACCGGGCGATCGAATTCGCGCTGCTGCTGGCGATCCCCTGCGTCGTCGCCTTCCTGGTGGTGCCCGATCTGATCATGCGGGGACTGTTCATGCGCGGCCGTTTCACGGCCGAGGATGCGCATGCGGCGGCGATGACGCTGATGGCCTACACGATCGGGCTGGTTCCCTTCGTGCTGATTCGCAGCGTCGTCGCGCCGTTCCTCGCCCGCGGCGACACTGCGACGCCGGTCAAGGCGGCGCTGATCGGCACCGGAGTCAACATCGTTTTCAAGGTCGCGCTGATGGGCTCGATGGCGCAGGTCGGGCTGGCGCTGGCGACGTCGATCGGCGCCTGGATCAATTTCATTCTGGTGCTCGCCTTCGCCGCGCGTGCCGGCCTCATCGCCGCCGATGCGACGCTCAAATCCTCGCTCGCCAAGCTCGCGGCGGCCGGCCTCGCCTTCGCGCTCTTGTTGTTCTTCGCGGCGCCTTTGGTCGCTTGGCTGTTATCGTCGTGGTCCAGGTTTCAGGACACCGTGGAGTTGGTGGTGCTGGCGTTGCTCGGTGGATTGTTTTACGGCGCGCTGGTTCTGGCGCTGTTCGGACGGCGGTGGCTGTCGCTGATGCGCAAACGCGCGCAAACGGCGCCGGCGGCAACCATCGATGCGTTCGAGGGCACGTCGGCGCCGCCGGCGGGCCCAAATCCGGTGTGAGCCCCAGCTATCGGCGCGGATCAAGATGCGGCAAATGCTTTCTTAAAGGCTTCGGGGATGGGGGCCGCCGCCGGCCGGCCGTTACTTCCGCGCCCGAGCCAGACACGCACCTCGAACCCCTCGAAGATCGGTCTGTCTCCACAGAATCCCTTGTACTCAGCACGAAGGCTCGAGTCGCCCCAATGCCGAATCTCCGCTTCGATCCTGAGAATCTCCTCGTGGGTTGCTGATGCGAGGAAGCGGGCGTTAGCCTCGACGATCGGAATGCCGACGATGCCATATCCCTCGCGCATCGCCCGCAAGCTTTGGCCGGCGTCGCGTAGAAGCGCTTGGAATGCGCTGTCCATCCAATAGAAATATTTTGGATAAAAGACGATACCTTGTTCGTCGCAATCGCCCCATACGATCCGCACATCGAGTCGAGATCCCATGGTTTTCACCCCATCCGCACACAACGGTCCAATCACACTAAGCAAATTCCAAGGGTGTGATCCACGATTGCTTGGACAATCTGAGTGCGGCCGAATCATAAAGGTCGACTGAATTCGGCCGAGTTGAACAACGTCGTCAGGCCGCAGTAGCGGCCAATTACGTTACAGACATGCCGGACGTCAGATGTGTGTCCTTCGACAGGAACCGCTGTTCGAATTCCGCCGCCGGCATGGGGCGGCCGAAATAATAGCCCTGCCCTTCTTGGCACCCCATGCTCCGCAACAGATCGGCGGTGGCGCGGTCCTCGATGCCTTCGGCAACGACCGACAGACCCAGCAGCCTGGTGAGGGTAATCGTGGAACCGACGATCGCCGCGTCGTCGGAACCCGCCCGCAGTTCGCGCACGAACGATTGGTCGATTTTCAACCGGTCGAGCGGAAACTTCTTCAGGTAGGTTAGGCTGGCATAGCCGGTGCCGAAATCGTCGAAGGCGATGCTGACACCGAGGTCCTGAATCCGGCGGAAAATACCGCAAGCCCTCTCGTCATCCTCCAGCAAGATATTCTCCGTCACCTCGAGTTCTAGGAGCGAAGGCGAAAAGCCGGTGTTGCCCAGGACGGCCTCGACCGTCGCCGCGAGGTCGCCGGATTTAAGCTGCGAAGGCGAGAGATTGACGCTGAGGCGAACGGCATGCCCGGTCTGCTGCCAGCGGCGGCCTTGCCGGCATGCGGAATCGAGGACCCTGGAGGCAATGCCGTCTGACATCGAGGACGCATTGGCGACCGCTATGAAATCCACCGGGGAGACCAGGCCGCGCTTGGGATGCCGCCAACGAATCAGAGCTTCCGCGCCCACCAGTCTGCCGTCTTCCAGGCCGACTTGCGGCTGATAGAAAACCTCGAACTCATCGCGTTCCACGGCCTGCCTCAGTTCGGCCTCCAGCTCCAATCGCTCCTCAAGCTCCGCCCTGATCGCGTGATCGAAGAATACGTGCCGCCCGCGCCCGGCAGCCTTCGCCCGATACAGCGCGAGGTCGGCGTTGCCGAGGAGCTCTTCCGCAGTCCCGCAGTCTTGCGGATAAATTGCCGCTCCGATGCTGAGTTCGACGCGGAACTGGCGCGCGCCGACGACAAGCTGGTCATTGCTGAATGCCAGCGACGTCCGCTCCAACAGTTTTTCAACCCTGTTCACCACATCGGCGCCGCTGATTACGGTTGCGAATTCATCGCCGCCCAAACGGGCGACCACGCCGGCACCCCCGGCCAAAGCGTTCAATCGCCTGGCAACGGCGCAGAGCACCTGATCGCCGCAGACATGGCCCAGCGTGTCGTTGATCTGCTTGAATCTGTCGACGTCCATCACCAGCAATGCAACGTCGCTTCGGTCATGTTTCGCATCGTCAAGCCTTGCAGCCAGATGCTCGTGCAACGTATTGCGATTGGCGAGGCCGGTCAGCGTGTCGTATTCCGCCAAATATCGTATTCTTTCCGCTTCACGCTTGCGGACCGATATGTCCCGCAAAACCGCGCCGTACTGGAACCCGTCGGCCCCTTGCCATCCGAAGAAACAGGCTTCCAGTGGAAAGGCCTCACCGTTCTTGCGGCGTCCGTCGAGCTCCATCACCCTGCCGCCGGAGAGCTGGAGCGCTGCGTGCGGCAGATCGAGAATCGAGAACAGAACAGTCCCGGCACGCTCGCGCGCGGTGTAAATCCGATCGATCGGCTGGCCGATCATGTCCTCGCGTGCGTAGCCAAAAATCGCCGCGGCCCCCGGGTTCCAGACCGTGATCAGGCCGTTGCGGTCGGCGCACACCAAACCATCGCCAAGCGACATGGCGATTCGCTGAAAGCGGTTTTCCGCGATCCTGCTGAACAGGCCGAGAATATCGATTTCGTCGAGCGCGATGGCGGCGAGGTAGGCGATGATGGCCACATGCCAGAGCGACGTATCGAGAACAAAGGGCAGCTTTGCCTGCAACAGCACGGCGCCCAATTCGGTCGCAGCGGCCAGGTTGACCAGGACCAAAACCCGCCGCCCGGCGGACTGGCGGCGCCACAGCGCCGCCATGAGCAGCGTCAGGATGCAAAGTCCGCCCAGCGTTAGGGGATCGGAGGAGTTGCGCAGCGCGCGGCCCTGCAGGATCGATTCGACCGCTAGCGTTTGCAGCAATGGGCCGGCAATGACCCCGCCGTTCGGTACGCTGAAATGATCGCCAAGCTCAATCGCCGTCGCGCCGATGATGACTTTTTTGTTCTTGAGCATTTTCATGGCGGCGAGATCGCCGCGCAAGACGTCTACATAGGAGACGATCGGCACGGTATCGGCACGGATGCTGAAATCGATCAGCAGGGATTGTTCTTTTCTCTTGTACTGGCCCGCCAACAGCGCACCCAGCGAAGGCAGAAACGCTCCATCGAGCGTTTCCCCGAACGAGTAGCGACGCACTAGGCCGTCCGGCTCGACCGCTACATTCACGATCCCCGACCACGCCTGTTTGGCGAATTCCGGCAAGGGGCGATTGACATGGATCGTCGTTCCATTTCCCCGATCAGGCACTGATTGCTTGAATGACGGCAGGGCGACCGATCCGCCAGCGCGTCGGAGAGCATCGACGAGCGCTTGATCAAAGGCGGGATTTGACGGCGAGCTGAAATCGACGTCGAATACGATGTCGCTTGCTCCGGCGCTTTCCAGCTTGTCGATCAGCTCGGCATGAACTGACCGCGGCCACGGCCAAACGCCGATCTTCTCGATCGAGAAGGAATCGATCGCCACCAAAACGACGTCGCCGCTGGCCTGGCGAGGAAACCAGGCAAATCGCATGTCGTTGATGGTATTTCGCAATGCTTGGTGCGTCCCGCTCAGCACAATGACTGCCAGGACGCACAAAACAAGGCAATGCGCACGATACTGTTTCACCGCTCCCCGCCCATCTGTCTGCCGCCCGCTTTCAAGAGCAAGGGGCCTGAAGAGGTAGCCTCAGCGACTGACGGTCACGTCAGCTTTCGCCGTTGCTTTTGTTTTTGCTTTTGCCGGGTGACACCGGTGGCAACAGCAACGGCGATGCCAATGCCAAGGACGAGGCTAATGGTACGTTGATCAACGTACTCCTTATTATCATTATCACCGTGCTTCTTACGACTGCTGGCGTTATCGTTTCCCCACCCCAACAAACCGAAGCCCCATGTGTTTTCGTGGGCATTTTCGTCGGCGTCTTCATCGTCGGCGCTTCCTCCCGACCGAACGGGGTGCGCTTCAACGCTGTCCGGCGCCGCTGCTATGCGGACCTGCTGTCCGTCCGGCGTGCCGCCCGCGACCGAAGCACCCTGTTTGGGCCCAGGTAGCGGATTCGCGGATGACTGATGGGACTGGCTTTGCTGGGTGGGGATCGAGGGGCCTGAGCCACTGCGGGGCGGACCGCCGGGCGCTGCCGACGGACGAGCGGTCGATCCAATTTCGCCCAGCAGCGGCACGATACGAACCTGCTGTCCGTTTGGCGTGCTGGCCGGAGCCGAAAGGCCCTCTTGGGGCACCGGTATGGGAGTGATCGATAATTGACGAGGCTCGCCCTGGTGGATCGGGCTCAAGGTGCCTGAGCCGCTTAACGACAGATCGCCCCGGCCTTCCGTTGCCACCTTTGCCGCCTGTCCCGACCGAACCGTCGCATACTGGCCGGACTTGAAACCCGCCACCTCGACCTCGCCTCTGAGCACATCAACGCTGGAGTCGTCTTTGTTCACCGAGACGCGGAACTGCGTCCCCTTCACCACAGCTGCGAGATACGGCGTCTCAACCTCGAAGTGCTTAACGCGCGTTTCTCCACCTCGAGAAGGATCGAACCTGCCTGCTGAATGATTATTGTCGACAGTCCATCCTTCTTTTCTGTGTCTTCCGTGGGGAGACCGATAACCGAATTTGGCGAGACGAGTATGCTTTCTTGGCCACGCACCAAAAGAACCCGTCCGTTTCGGCCAGTGCGAATTTCGTCGCCCGATTTGAAAGTCGCGTCATTGGTGAGGGTAACCTGCTGCGCCCCCGAACTAATAACCCAGACATCGCCGGACGATTTGCTGATGTGCCAAGCCGCATCCTCAGCAATCGCTCCCGATCCGATGCAAAGAATGACGGATATCGCCAACAGAAGTCGGCCACGAAGGGTTTTGATCCCGTCGAACAAGGACACGTCGTATCTCCTCTTGGCGCATTTCGATTAGGAAACGACCAACAACCAGCGATTCAAATCAACGGTATCCTAAACTGTTCAAAATTTTCTTAGCGCAAGCGCGATGCAATCGCGGCGCAATGCTAACTTTTTTGCAACCACAAACCTGAATTTGATCGGGCGGCCGCGGAATCGCCCTTCATATCCGTGCGGCCGGCGCCTTTTCGAGCGCGGGGTCATGGCCAAGGATGAGCACGATGACCATGGCTACGACCGCAAGCGCGGCAATCAGCAATAGCCCGCCGGCGAAGCTGCCGGTCGCGTCCTTGATCCAGCCCATGGCATAGGGCCCGAAGAAGCCCGAGAGATTGCCGATTGAGTTGATCACGGCGATGCCAGCGGCGGCCGCGCTGCCGGACAGCACGGCGGTCGGCAGGGTCCAGAATACCGGCAGGGCCCCGAACACGCCGCAGGCGCCGATCGTGAAGGCAACGACGGTCAGCGTGGGGTTGCCGGTCAGCGTGGAACCGGCGATGCCGGCGGCGGCGATCAGGAGGGCGACCGCAGCATGACCCTTGCGTTCGATCTTAGCGTCCGAGCGGCGACCGTACCAGACCATGAACGCGGCCCCAACGGCGTATGGGATCGCAGTGACCCAGCCGGTCATGGCATTCGACAGGCCAAAGGCCTTGATAATCTGCGGCAACCAGAAGCCGACGCCGTAATTGCAGGCCACCAAGCCGAAATAGACGAGCGCAAGCGCCCAGACACGCGGATTGAACAGGGCCTGCCAGACCGAAAGGTCGTGCACCGCCTCGCGCTGCCGCCGCTCGGCGTCGAGACGACCGCCGAGCCAGCTGCGCTCGTCGTCCGCCAGCCAGTGGGCGTCGGCCGGCCGATCGGTGAGATAGAAATAGGTGATGCAGCCGAGCAGCACCGCCGGCGCGGCTTCGATGATGAAAAGCCACTGCCAGCCGTCGAAACTTCCGACGCCGTCCATGCCGAGGATCATACCTGAAATCGGCGAGCCGACGACTGAAGAAAGCGGAATCGCGGCCATGAAAGAGCCGATGATGCGGCCGCGGTAGACCGAGGGGAACCACAGCGTCAGATAAAAGATGATGCCCGGAAAGAACCCGGCCTCGGCGGAGCCGAGCAGCGCGCGGATGACGTAGAAGGAGGTTTCGGCGCTCAATCCGCTCGCACGGGCGATCCCTGGAATGAACGCCATCAGCCCGGAGAGGATGCCCCAGCTGACCATGATCCGCGCGATCCACTTGCGGGCCCCGAACCGATCGAGAAACAGGTTCGACGGCACCTCAAAGACAAAATATGTGAGGAAGAAGATGCCGGACCCGAAGCCGAACATGGTCGCGGTCAGACCAAGCGCCTTGTTCATCGTCAGCGCGGCGAAGCCGACGTTTACGCGATCGAGATAGGCAATGAAATAACAAACGATCAGGAATGGGATCAGCCGTGCCGAAACCTTTGCGATCGTCCGGGTCTCTACATCCTGCATCTGTGCTCTCCCCGCGTGAGCCGCTCCTTTTTACCCAGCGAGCGAAAGGCGTTTCAGCCTTTTATGACCCTGGCATGCGCAGACTCTAGCCCGAGCTGAGCATTCCTGCCAGCGGCGCAAAGGGCACAAGCGCCATCTGCGCAACATTCATCCCGGCGGACGAAATGAAGCGGGCGAACTCACCATCGGCGTCGAGCGGCCGGGGGGTGATCCGTGCCGACGAGCGTACCCAAAATTCATGCCGGACGGCAATTGTTCTGAAGCTCAACCCCACAATCCCGACAGTCCAGAATACACCCCGAAGATCACCGTCGAAGCGATCACGATCGCAATGATGACGGCGTAGGCTCCTTGCAGCCGATAAGGCTTGGGCAGCCGCCGGGCCAACAAATAAAGGAATCCTAGAACGATCGGCAGCAACAGCGCATTCATGACCTGCACTCCGACGCTCAAACTGACGAGGTTGACGCCGGAGATGACGATGAGCGCGCCGGCGATCAGCGTCGCCGTGTAGATACCGTAGAACCAGGGCGCTTCATGCGGCTCGTGCTCCAGCGAATGCTTGGTGCCGAGAACCTCACTCAGGGTCCGCGCCGCGGTAAGCGTCACCACGATGGTCGCGACCACGGCGGCACCCGACAAGCCGAGACCGAACAGGAGCTTGCCGGTGGTTTCGCCAAGATACGGCGTGATCGCTTGAGCAATTTGTTGCACGGTGTCGAGCGAGCCGGATTGCATGGCTTTTCCCAGTGTCGCGGCCGTCGCAATCAGCACCGCTGCCATGACGATTTGCGTCACCGCCGCGCCAAACGCAGTGTCCAGTCGCGCGGCCGGCAAGTCGTCGAGCGACAGGCCTTTTTCCACGACTGACGACTGCTGGTAAAACACCATCCAGGGCATGATCACCGCGCCGATATTGGCGGCCACAAGATACAGGTATTTCGGCTGCTGCCAGGCGATATCGGCGGCTCCGGACACCACGGCGGCAAGGTCGGGATGCGCCCGCCAGGCGACGAACAAAAACACCACCTCAAATGCCCCGACGACGATCGCTATTCTTTCGACGAAGAGATATGAGCCCCGATAAGCCATGACGATCAGCGCGACGACGATCAGCGACATGGTGACGGGTATGGGCACTCCCATCAGCAGGCCGACGCCCGCCAACCCGCTCAGTTCGCTCAACAGCGCGCCGACGCAAGACACCACCAAGGTCGCGACAGAAAGCCATGCCCAGCCGCGGCCGAAGTGGTCGCGTATGAGCTCCGCGTGCCCTTTGCGCGTCACCAGACCGAGGCGCACGGTCAGCTCCTGCACAATGTACAGGATCGGTACGAGGACCAATTGCAGGAGCAGAAGCTGGTAACCCCATTCCGCGCCACTTTGGGCGGCGGTGATGATGCTGCCGGCATCGGTGTCGGCGAGCATGACGACGATGCCGGGACCGGCGACAGCAAGAAAGTGACGCCAACCTACTGATCGCAGCACGGGTGGCGAGGAAAGCTCGGTACCTTTTATTAGAAACATTCTAGGCTGCCTCAGGAAACTCAAGCCAACAGATGATATGCAGCAAATTCGCATCGACCGGATGTTGATACATATCAATCCGCCGCTTGGTACCTGACATTTTGTGACGCAGAAAGATCGAATCGCGCTCCGCCGTATTCGGGGCACCGTGCCCGATCAGCGAGCACCATTGATGGGCCGGTTTTCGCTCCAATCCCAGGTGCCGTTGTCGCGATCGCGAACCGCCTGCTTCCAGCCGACCGTCTCGGCCCGAGTTTTGAAATTCACGCCTTCGGGAGAGTGACGGGTAATGCCGTCGAAGACGGTGGCGATGAGCTGCGTGGTCTTGAGCCCCATCGCCTCGATCGCCTGGTTGATGACGAGCTTCTGCATCATGAGCTGATTGACCGGCACGGTCGCCATCCGCTCCGCCAGTGCCTCGACTTCGGCATCGAGCTCCTCGGGCGGCACCGCCTTGAGTACAAGGCCGAGCTTCTCGGCTTCGCTGCCGGTGATTTTGTCGCCCGTGAACAGCATGCGTTTGGCCCGCTCGGGGCCGAGGCGATAGACCCACATCGCCGTGGTCGGGCATCCCCACACCCGCGTCGGCATGTAGCCGATCCGCGCGTCGGTGCTCATCACGATCATGTCGGCGCACAGCGCGATGTCGGAACCGCCGGCGACCGCGTAGCCATGCACTTTGCAGATCACGGGTCGGTAGGAGTGCCAGATGCTCATGAATAGCTCGGTGTTCCTCATCATGAAGGCATAGTCCTTCATGGGATCCCACGGCATCGGCTGGGTGACGCCGGTGCCGCCGCTGCCTTGCGCGTAATAGGTCAGATCGTAGCCGGCGCAGAACGCTTCGCCGGCGCCCGACAGCACGATGACGTGGACGCTGGCATCGGCGTTGGCTTTGGCGACACAGGCGGCGAGCTCAACCGGTACGTCGTCATCGATGGCGTTCATGACCTCAGGGCGGTTGAGCGTAATGCGACCGATCCTGCCATCCTTCTCGTAGATCACCTTCAGCATTCAAGTCTCCTTGCTTCATGCGACGGGGAAATAATTTCGCACCCTTTAGGCACGTCGGTTATTTGGAGATGGCGGCGTCATCGACGAACATGACGTCGCAAGTTTTTGCGCCCTGCCGGCAGAATTTGAGCGCGCCGCCGCTAGCGGCCGCCGTGGTGCGCTGGCCGGATTGCCAGCCGAAGCGGCCCTCGCGCGACAGCGCAAACGCCTTGTGTGGCGGACTGATGAGATAGCTTTCAAAGGCGTTGCGGCCGTTGGCCGATAACATCGTCGGCGCAGTTAGCGACGGCCGCGGCACCGGTGGTAAAGGCGTCGCGCGTATGACCAGACCTTGGCGCTTTAAGAAAGCGTCGACTAGCCCGTTCCATACCGGGATGCCGGCTTGTGAAAACAAACTGTGTCCACCGCTGCCGAACGCCGCTGCGCTGATGAACTCGACGTCGGCGCCGCCGCCGGTAAACGCCTGTTTGAAACGCTGCGCCAATTGCGGCCCGAAAAAATGATCGTTTTCCGCATAGATCCACAGCATAGGGATGCGCGGCCGCTTGCCGAAAAAACGATAGGCATCGACCAGCCGGTCCTCTCGGCAAACTTCGTTGTCGCGCAGCGATCCGCGGCCGCCGGCAAAGTTGATGGCGGCGACGAGCCCGGCGGGCGGATCGGCCGCGAGCGCGACGGCGGCAAAACCGCCGGCCGAAACGCCGACGCTGATCACGCGCGACGTATCGATGTCCGGCCGGCTGCCAAGCGACGCGATCGCCGCCTTGAGGTCGGCGGCGGCGGCAGCAGCGGTGGCAATGTAGCGCGGATCGGCGCAAGCGCCGTAATCCTCCGCCCAGCCACCGTCGGAACTGCCGTAGCCGCGCCGCATCAGCACTACCGCCGCCCAGCCGCGCCGGGCAAATTCGATCGCTTGTGGCAACATCGCCAGCGGACTCATGTTCGGACGCTCGGACGGCGAGCGCGGCGAACCATGGGTTATCAGCGCCAGCGGATAACAGCCCGGCTCGTTCGATCGTACCAGCAAAGCTTCGAAGCTGCGGGAGCCTGCGGACGGCAACGGAACACGGATGTTCTCGCCAATGTATAAGTCCGCCGCCGGGCTTTGACCGGCAAGACCTATAAATAATGCGGCGACGGCGACGAGACGCGTCCACGTCATCCTGCGCTAAGCCTTCAGCGCCGCGATCACCGCCGGGGCAACCTGTTCGCCCCATTCCTGCACGAAATGCCCGGCGTCGGCGAATTCGAGCGGCGTTGGGCAATCGCGAATGTCGCGATGCAGCGCGCGCATCACCGGCGGCCCAAGGACGGGATCGGCCATGCCGATCGCCATGATGCTTCGCCCGCGCCATTCTTGGCGCCAGAACTCGCGCGCGGCGCGGCCGATCGCGGCGCCCGGGCTGTCGACAAATTCCGGTACCAGATTGGGAAAGCGGCGCACGCCGGCTTTATGGTGGGCGTCGGGATAAGGCGCGTCGTAGGCGGCGGCCTCGGCGGGGGTCAGATGCGGGCACGCCCGCGCCATCAGCTTGCCAACGGCCATGTCCGGATGACCGTTCGAGAACGCCCGCCAATCCAAAAATCCCTTGGACAGCGGCACGTCGCCGGTCGGCAGTGCCGTATTCATCACGATCACTCGGCTAAAGCGCTCGGGCATTTCCGGCGGCAGCGTCAGGCCGAGCAGACCGCCCCAGTCCTGCACCACCAGCGTAACGTCGGTGAGATCGAGCGCGCGGACGAAGGCCAGGAAGCTGTTGCGATGGAAGTCGAAGGTGTAAACGCGATCGTCGGCCGGCTTGTCGGAGCGGCCGAAACCAAAAAAGTCTGGCGCGACCACGCGGCCGCCGGTCGCCAGGAAATGCGGGATCATGCGCCGATAGAGATAGCTCCAGGTCGGCTGACCGTGCAGGCAGAGAAAGACCGGCGCATTGGCCGGGCCCTCGTCGAGATAGGACATCGTCAAGCCGGAATAGCCCGGCAAGTCATCGCGGCTGTGCGCGCGCCATGGAAAGCCGGGCAGGGCGGCGAAATGCTCCTGTGGAGTTCTCAAGATCTCTGTCATTTTTTCGACCCGGTATAAACGGCGGTTGGATCCATGTTTTCCATTTTCCATTGCCACTGTAGCACCGAACGACGACCGTCAGCCTAGGGCGCCAACAAACGAAAGTGGCCGCCCGGTTTCCCGGGCGGCCGTTCCCTATTCGCTACCGAACAGCAGCGAAGACTCGCTTTAGCCCCAGCGGATGGCAATGGCGCCGCCGATGGAGAGCGGACGGGTGCGCACCCTATTGCCGTCATTGCCGGATTGAATGATCCACATGCCGCCTTCCTGGCCGACGATTTTGCCGACGTGGCGCGGCCACACGACGACCGCGCCGATGCCCGCCGGCCCGGCCTGTCCCCACCGCGCCCAATTGCGCGCGAGGTTGAATTGCGGGCCCGGATCGCCGCCGACGAGCTGTCGCATCTGCCAGCCGCACCAGGCGCGCGGGCGTCCGTCGTATCCGCCGTGGTACGCGCTCTGCGCCGACCAGGCGAACGCTTCGGTCGCTGAATTTCGGTAGCTCCGGGTCGATTTGTAATTTGCACCCCGCGTTGCCGAATAGCGGTGCGCAACCGAATGGCGCCCCGCTTCAGGATAAACGCTAAACCGGTGGGAGAGGCGCTGCCAGTGATGGTGCTCGCGCGCGTGGGCGCTTTGCGCAAATGCCAATGTGACCGCGAGCGCGGCCGCTCGTCAACTTCATCCAGATACTCCTAGTGTGCTTACGCGTGGTCCTTTTCCGTCTGCCGACAAAAAACTCGCCGAAACCATGAGGTTTGAGCGAGTTGCAGCAGAAGAAAACGCCTCGCTGAACGGCGAGGCGCGCGGGCGTCATAGCATCGCTAGGAGGTTTCCAGCTGCCCTAATTCGCATGGCTCGTATTTGCTCGGCAGCCAGCGGCGCCAAATTGTCGCCTCTATTAACCGACTGAAAATCTGTTAATTATTTTGTTGATTTCTTGACCGCGCACGCAACGCAATATGCAACACGCTTGACGTGCGAACGATGCCGGCTGTTCATTTGAAATTGGTCGAAACGTCGCTCACCGGCTGCTGCGTTTCCATCTTGATGAACCTGATCTTGCCTTGCGCCGCGGCGAGCGCCTTGGCCAAATCGACGCTGCGGATTGATTGATCGTCATAGGTCCTGAAGTACCAGCGCAGGTTCTTCAGGTCGGAGGCGCTGGTCCAGGTCGTTGCTTCGGCGTGCATCTGGCCGTTGTCCACTTCGCGCACCGCGCCGTACGGAATATCGAAGTTGTTGAGGATGTGGAATGCCTGCAATACCGCCTGCGCCGCCGTATTGGAACGGATGGCGGATTGTGAGAACGCAACCGCGCGCACGAAGCGGGACGGCGGCGTGAAGTCGCCCGGCAATCCGCGCAGGCCCGAGCCCTGGCCGAATTGCGCGAGCTTGACGCCGCCGAGGTCGATCGGCGGGACGTTGGTGGCGGTGAGATTCACGTAGTTGCGCAGATTGGTCATGTGCCAATCGAAAGTCGGCGAATTCGTTACGACCCCGAGCGGGTTGTCGTAGATCTTCAGCGACTTGTTCAACGGCTCGATTACCACCGATTTGCCGGTGCGATCGTGCACCACGAAATGAACCGGCGCCACCTCCTCGATGGCCTTGACCACGACGGGCACCAGCACGACTTTGTCGAAGTTGGCCTTGACCTCTTCGACAGTCGCGAAATTGCCGAGCAGCCAGTTGGCGTATTCGTGCGGCGCCATCGCGCGGGCGGCATTGTCTTTGGTCGCGTCGGAATAACTTGCATAGCCGGGGAAGTAGAACAGGCCGACATAGAGGCCCGCCTCGTTGATTCCGTCGACGATCGCCGTCATGCCCTCGGCGTTGGCGCCGAGGAACCCGTATTGCGTTTTGTAACTGATGCCTTTGCCGCCGTCCGGCAGCGTACCGGTGAGCGTAGTTCCGGCCGGTATGACCATCACATCGGAGTGCAAATCGAAGCCGAATTCCAGCGAGCGCGCGGCGATGACGCCGCCGTCCTTGGCGATGAGCCGGATTCCCGTGCAGGCTTGCGCCACGGGCGCAAAGCTGAGCGCTGCGGTGAGAATTCCAACAATCATTGAGCGGAACATGACGCCCCTCCTGGACAGGGTCAGCGGCTGTGAAACGCATGCTAGCCGGGATGCGGGGAACGGATCAAAGCGAAAGCCGATTCACCATGAGCAAAACGAAGCGCCGGACCCTATCATCCGTCTTAAATTGGCTCTTTACCGGTCGAATATTCGGCCAATGCTGCGCAGCCGGCCGAACAAACCGGATCAGTCCGCCATCAGCGATTGTTCTCAGCGGTATTCGAGGCCGCCAATGAATGCCTTCGCGGCCTCCGGCGAAGGTTGCCGAATTTCGGCCGTTCGATGAGCAGGGCGGGCCGCCTTTCTGAACTCAGGCGGCGTCGCGCAACGCCTTTCTGACCTTGTCGGGCGTATACGGCACCGAACGCAGCCGCACTCCGGTCGCATCGAACACCGCGTTCGAGATCGCCGACGGCACCACGGCCGCCGATGGCTCGCCGACGCCCCAGGGTTTTTCCGCCGGCCGATCGATGAGATCCATGACGATGTCGGGCACTTCC
>Ga0181532_10000709_pt1 | contig 33532 bp, 29 predicted proteins | sample PEATcosm2014_Bin_33_FD_119768 | JGI IMG/M metagenome (GOLD analysis project Ga0181532, IMG submission 119768) | Peatland microbial communities from MTU Mesocosm Facility, Houghton, MI, USA - PEATcosm2014_Bin11_30_metaG | ecosystem: Environmental > Terrestrial > Soil > Wetlands > Peat | place...
AACAAGACCAAAACGATGTTTCCCGGTACTCAACTTCAAATGCGCTTCGCGGTCGCGCACCCGCAATCCTGAAGCAAAAAGCGGACAGGTTTCCCGTATACCATGTCAGGAGCTCTGAAATTATGTCGCCGCTCCGCGGCCGGAGCGGGTGTTTCGTAGGTTTCCCATTCGCAACCATGGCGACATCGCGCTCGACGCCCCAGCGCGCGGACCTGGGCTACGTGTGACGCGGGTCACGGCGCGGAATCCCATTTTGCGCTAGACAATTGCTGGCGAAAACGTGCTGCAAGGGCGCGGTTCCGGTAAACTGAAAGACTATCCCTAACTCCTAAGGACTCTGCCTATGTTGCATAAAAATCGTCTTTTTACACCCGGGCCGACGCCGCTGCTGCCGGCCGCGCAAACGGCTATGGCTTCGTTTACGGCGCATCATCGGACGGCCGACTTCCGGGCGCTTTTTCAGCGCGTGCTGGGGGACATGAAGGAATTCATCGGCACGAAGAATGATGTCCTGGTGCTGGCTTGTTCGGGCACGGGCGGGATGGAGGCGTCGGTGTCGAATCTGACTTCGCCGGGCGATCAGGTGCTGGTGCTAACCGCCGGCAAGTTCGGCGAGCGCTGGACCGGACTGGCCAAGGCGTTCGGCTGCCATGTGGACCTGCTGGAGGTCCCCTATGGGCAGACGTTTTCGCTGGATGACATCCGGGCGCGGCTGAATAGCTTTGTCCGCGCGGTGTTTGTGCAGGCCACGGAGAGTTCCACCGGAGTGCGGCATGACATCGAGGGGATCGCGAAAATGGTGCGGGCTCACGGCGACGAGACTCTGCTGGTTGTGGATGCAATCACGGGGCTGGGCACGACGCATCTCGACGTCGATGGCTGGGGCGTGGACGTCATGATCGGCGGTTCGCAGAAGGCGCTGATGATGCCGCCGGGCCTGGCGTACTGTGCGGTCAGCGAGCGGGCGTGGAAGCACATGGATAAGACCACGTCACCGCGCTATTACTTCGATTTGCGCAAAGAGAGAAAGTCAGCCGCGAAGGGCGAGACCGCTTACACGCCGGCGACTTCTTTGTTTGCCGCATTAGGGGCGGCGCTGGAATTTGTGCGTGGCATGGGCAACGGGGATCTGGCCAAGGGACGGGAAGAACTCGTCAACAATGCCGAGCTGTGCGCGGAGATGACGCGGGCCGGCGCGAAGGCCCTGGGATTGAAGCTCTATGCTTCTTCGCCGGCGGCCGCGCTGACCGCGATTTGCGCGCCCGAGGGATTGGACTCGAGCAAGATCGTGAAAGAGTTCCGCGAAACGTTTGATGCGGTCGTTGCTAACGGGCAGGGCGAGATGAAGGGCAAGCTGTTCCGCATCGCGCACATCGGGTACTACGACTATCTCGACACCGTCGGCATTCTGGGCGCACTCGAACACGTGCTGGCCAAGGTCACCGACCGGAGCGTCGAATACGGCGCGGCGGTGCGGGCAGCGCAAGAAGTCTATGCCCGCACCCAGTCCGGAAAAAGACAACTGGTCGGCGCCTGAAGAACTCCGTCGGGCGCTAGTTGACCGCGAAGTCCATGGGGCTTGACGTCTCGGCCAGTGTCCCGCCGCTTCCGTACAAGCCCGTACCCGCGGTGGCGGGGTTGGTCACGGTAACCGTGATGGTGCCGGCGGTCGCGATGGCCGACGCCGGAACTGCCACCATGAGCTGATTGCCGCTCACATACGTGGTATTCGCGGTTTGGGCGGTGCCATTCCAGCTCACCACAGCCTTGGTGCCGAAGTTGGTTCCGTTGACCGTTAGAGTGAAGGCCGCGCCACCTGCGGTCGCACTCGTGGGCGCGAGTTGAGAGATCGTGGGCATCGTCCCGGCCACGGGCGGCGTGGTCTTGGAGCTGTAGCCGCACGCGACGGTGAGAGCGAGCAGCGCCACGAGCAAGGTTGTTTGGCCAGGGTTTCGTGTTTGAAAGGTTTTCATAGTGTTCTCCCAAGGGCCGGGGCCCAGTGAGAGCGAGTTTAGAAAGTTCGCTGGAGGGGCGTGTCAGCGGGGTGTCACTTTCCCGTCATTTTCCGGTCATGTTCTGGTCAACAATTTGTCAGGAGAAGTTGCTGTAGCAGGATTCTCATTCAAAGGAAATCATTCGTGAAAATCATCGTAGCGGAAAAGATCTCAGCATCAGCCGTGGCGCAGCTGCAGGAGCCGGACTGGATCGTTTTAACTGCGGATCAACTGGAAGGCAAGCTGGAACAGCACCTGGAGACTGCGGACGCGCTCATTGTTCGTTCGGCGGTGCAGGCCGACGCCAAGCTGCTGGAGCACGCGAAGAAGCTGCGCGTGATCGGCCGGGCCGGCGTTGGCGTGGACAACATCGATCTCGAAGCGGCGACGCACAAAGGGATCGCGGTGATGAACACGCCGGGCGCGAATGCGGTCGCCGTGGCAGAGCAGACGTTAGGGATGATGTTGGCCATGGCGCGTCATTTGTGCCGCGCCGACGCACTGATGCACGCTGGCAAGTGGGAGAAGAAATCCCTGCAGGGGACGGAGCTGCGGGCGAAGACGCTCGGCATTATCGGGCTGGGACGGATCGGCATGGAGGTGGGGCGGAGGGCGCGGGCTTTCGGGATGGAGCTGGTGGCACACGATCCGTTTGTTTCGGTGGCGGTGGCGAAGGAGCAGGGGATCCGGCTGGCGGGGCTTGACGAACTGTATGCGGCAGCGGACTACATCACGCTACACGTCGGCTTGACGCCGCAGACCAGCGGGATGATCAATGAGGCCTCGATCGCAAAGATGAAGAAAGGCGTGCGGCTGGTGAATTGCGCGCGCGGCGAATTGGTGAATGAGGCGGATCTGGCGGCGGCACTCAAGACGAAGCAGGTGGCCGCTGCGGCGCTCGATGTTTTCACAGAAGAGCCGCTCAAGAACTCGCCTCTGACCGCGCTTGAAAATGTGCTCCTCACGCCGCACGTGGGCGGATCGACGTTCGAGGCGCAGGAGGCCGTGGGCGTGCAGATTGCGCAGCAGGTGAAGGAGTACCTGAAGCGCGGAGTGATTCAGAATGCGGTGAATGTGCCATCGGTGTCGGCGGAGGAATACGCGGTGATGCAGCCCTATATTGTGCTAGCGGAGCGCATGGGGTCGTTTCTGTCGCAGGTTTCGGAGGGGAGTATCGAAGAAATTTCGATCCGGTACGGCGGGCACATCGCGGAATGGAAGACGGAACTTATCCGCAACGCAGCCATCAAGGGAATTCTGAATGAGGCCCTGGAAGAAAAAGCCAATTTAGTGAATGCGGCCACGATCGCGGAAGAGCGCGGGTTGCGGGTGCTGGAATCGCACAAGCCGAAATCGTCCACCGGCGGCGCGGGGAGCGTGCTGTCGATCTTCCTGAAGAGTTCCACGGAAGAGCACATGGTCAAGGGCGCCGTGCTGCATGGGGATGCGCCGCGGCTGCTGCATGTGGACGGCATCGACGTGGAAGCGCCGCTGGAGCGCAGCCTGATTTATCTGCGGAACCGCGACGTGCCCGGCGTGATTGGCAAAGTGGGGACGCTGCTCGGAGAGGAATCGATCAACATTGCCGATTTCTCGCTGGGACGCCGCGCGGTTGAGAAAGACGTGCAGAAAGAGTCCGACCAGCCGCGCGAGGCGATCGCTGTGGTCCACGTCGACGGGCGCGTGCCGGAAGAAGTGCTTGCGAAGCTGCGGACGATTCCGGCTGTGCAGAAAGCGAAGGCGGTGCGGCTGTTCTAGAAAACCGCTAACCACGAAGGACACGAAGTATCACGAAGGAGTTCATTCTTAACGCTTCCTTCGTGGTTATTGCTTTTATTTTCGTGCTGAATGAATCCCGACCGCCTTTACGACTCCGATTCTTCCCGCTGCAATTTGCGGCTTTCGGCCAGCAGGGCCATGGAGTGCATCAGGTTCTGCAGGGTGACGATGCCGATCAGGCGCTGGTCTTCGACCACGGGGATGATGCTGGAATTGCGGGCGGTAAGTTTGCGGAACGCTGAGCCCAGCGATTCCTGGCGCAGTGAGACTTCGAACAGCTTATTCATCACCGCCTGGACATAGCCGTTTCCTTCCGCCCGCAGAGCGTCGAGAATACGCTGCTTCGAAATCACTCCCACCATATCGCTGCCGCGAACCACCGGAAAATCATCTTGCAGGGAATGAACGGCCTTCTCCAGCGCGTCTTCCAAAGTATCGGCCGGGGACAGCGTGGCGAAGTCGGTGAGCATGACTTCCTCGAGACGAACGTTGTCGAGCACGGACTGGAATACGAGTGCGCGCTCCTCCAACTGGGCGGCGGAGAAAACGATGACCCCGACCATGGTCAGCCAGCTATCGCTAAACAAACCCGCGAGCATCAGGACCATAGCGATGGCGTTGCTGATGGAAACGGCCCGCCGCGTGGCCGTGGAAGCGTCGAGCGTGCGGGACAAGAATGCGCGCAGGATGCGTCCGCCATCGAGAGGATAGGCGGGCATGAGATTGAAAATCGCCAGGTAGAGATTGGCCCACACTATGCTGCGCGGCAAGTTCGCAGATTGAAGGAAAGGCCACTTCCATAGCTCAACGCCCTGCACGGAGACAGTTACAACGGCGGCGGCGAGGCATGCGAGGGCGAGGTTTACCAGCGGCCCGATCAGGGCGAGGCGAACTTCGCGCTTCCACAGCAAGGCTGCTGTGTGCGGCTTCTCGGTACGCGATTCGTCGTATAGCGCGACGCCCGTGAGCGGCAGTAGGATCACTGCCTTTGGGATCAGGCCGACCCGGCGGGCGGCGAGCATGTGTCCGCATTCATGAGCCGCCACACAAGCCAGGATGATGCCGGCCAGCGCCAGATCACGCGGTCCGTTGGCGGAGCCCTGATGGACGGCATACTCCGTCCAAAAGATGAACATGGGCAGGATGAAGAACGTGAGGTGGATGCGGACGTCAACCCCGAACAGACGTCCTACCGGAATGGACCAGCTTCGCATAAGCCTTCGCTACTTTTATTCTACATGGATGGATATAGTGAGTGCGGCATCCGAGGGTACAGAGCCATGCGAGTGATCGCGGGGAAATATCGAAGCCGGCCGCTGCGTTCGCTGCGCGGGATGGACGTGCGTCCCACGTCGGACCGGCTGCGGGAGACGCTGTTCAACGTCCTGACGGCGGGGAATCCGGCGGCGCTCGAAGGCAGCGTGTGGCTCGATTTGTTCGCCGGAACGGGAGCGGTGGGAATCGAGGCCCTGAGCCGCGGCGCCAAAGAAGTGTATTTTGTGGAACACGCGGCGGCTGCGGCGGATGCGATCCGCGGCAATCTGGAGAGCCTGGGCATCGGCGACGGCTTCAAGATCCTGCAGGAAGAATTGCCCCGCGCCTTTTGGCGGATGGAGCGGCAGCATGTGGCAGCCGACGTGGTGTTCATCGATCCCCCGTATCGGATGCAGGATGCCTACATTAACACACTGAGGGCGCTGGCGGATTCGTCGCTGGTTTGGGCGATGTCGGTGGTGATTGCCGAGCATGAAAAGAGATTCGATCCGGGAGAGGAATTCGGGTCGCTGCGCAGGTTTCGTCACCTGGCGCAGGGGAGCGCGGCGCTGAGTTTTTACCGGATGGGAAGCGCGGGCGATTTGCGGATGTGAGATTCGTTGGCAGTCACATGATCAGATCGTGGGTGCGGCGAACGATGGGATGCTGCATCTCTTCCAGATCGTTCTTCACCATGTTCAGTCCGTAGACGCATCCTTCGAAGTTCTTCGAGAGACTGGCAAACAGGGGAGCGACCTTGGCGTACTCGAAGTGTTCGAACTTGGAGACGATGTAGTAACTTTCTTTTCCCGCCTTCACCCACTCGACGAAATTTTCCAGGCGCTGGCGGCGCAGCCGGAAATGATTGATGCTTTCGGGGAACATGCCCGCGAGGAACAGAGTGTAGTCGCCAATGTGTTTGCGCACCTGACGCTCGCGATCAAACGAAGGCGCGGGTCCATAGACCGGATCGGATTCCAGCAGCATCTCGCCGACGTCTGCCAATGGACGATCGCTCGCGTCGTGAACCTTGAAGAGTTGATCGGCTTCGCAGAACTCCGCCAGCAGATGAGAAACATAGGCGACGATCTGCGGGTCGCGAATGCCGATTTCTTCTGCGTAGTGCCGTCCCACCAGGTCCTGAAACAACTCTTGCAACGGATGCGATTCCGGAATCATTTTGGGCCCCCTGAACCCCGCATCACGCACGGAGTTTCAGCCACATGCGTGTGTTGATACCTCAGTTTGATAGTGAAACGCAAGTGACTTTTGTTTATCGGCATGATTCGTTTTTCGAATCAGTTAGAGGATGTGGCATAAGAACGGAGTTGCCGCGCGTTTTTGCTGGCAGTCGGACCAAACGGCTGCCAAGCTCGTCGTTTCACGGGCTTCCCTGCCATGTAAAATGAGCGGCCACGGGAGGAATCGCAATGGGACGGCAAAACTTGGAACGGCAGAACATTTCGAGCGGTACGGCGTGGGAGCCCATCGTCGGTTACTCTCGTGCGGTCAGGGTGGGATCGTATGTGCATGTTTCTGGGACAACCGCCACTGGACCCGACGGGAAGATCGTCGGCGTGGGGGACGTGTACGCGCAGGCGGTGCAGACCCTGAAGAACATTGCGAGCGCATTGCAGAAGGCGGGCGCCAGCATGAAAGACGTGGTCCGCACGCGCCTGTACGTCACGAACATCGCGGAGTGGGAGAAGGTCGGGAAGGCGCACGGGGAATTCTTCCGTGATATTCGGCCCGCTACGTCGATGGTGCAGGTGAGCGCGTTGATCTCGCCCGAGATTCTGGTGGAGATTGAGGCGGACGCGGTAGTGGGACCGTGATCCGCCAGAAGCTGGGAACACCTTTCTCGGCGTAAAATTCCACCCGAGGAAATCAGCGTGAGGGGAAATCGATGATGAGTTTCTGGCGGTGGGCAACGGTTTGTTTCTTACTGTGCGGCACGGCCGCGTTTGGCCAAAGTGGCGTTTCCACCGCGGTAACGGTGATCCGGGCGGGGACGTTGATCGACGGCAAGTCCGACAAGCCGCGGCACGACCAGGTGATTGTCATTCGCGGCAAGCGCATCGAGAGCGTTTCGGACTCGGCGAACGCGACGGTCCCGGCTGGGGCGACGGTGATTGACTTGTCGAAACAGACCGTGCTTCCGGGGCTGATCGATTCGCACACGCACATCTTTCTGCAGGGAGAAGATCCCGCGCAGGGTGGATACGACGCTAACATTCTGACGGCGCCGTTGGCGCTGCGGGCGGCGCGAGCCACGGTTGCTGCGCGGCGGGCGCTGGAGCAGGGCTTCACCACACTGCGCGACGTGGAAACCGAGGGCGCGGGCTACGGCGATGTGGGCATCAAGCAGGCGATTGAAGGCGGCTATATTCCCGGGCCGCGACTGTTCGTGGTGACACGGGCCATTTCGACCACCGGAGGATATCCGCTGGAAGGATACGCGCCCGAGTTGGAGATGCCGAAAGGCGCGCAAATCGTTGATGGTCCGGTGGAAGCCCGCAAGGCCGCACGCGAACAGCTCGACCACGGCGCGGACTGGATCAAGGTGTACATGACGCATCGCTCCTGGGTAGGAAAGAACGGGGAGTTAGTTTCGCAGCCAACGCTCACCGTCGAAGAGCTAAGGGCGATTGTGGACGAGACGCACGGCTGGGGCAAGAAGGTGGCATGCCACGCCTACGGCGGAATCGGCCTGCAGCGTGCGCTGGATGGCGGATGCGATTCTATCGAGCACGGCCTCGACCTCACCGACGCGCAGATCGCACAGATGCTGAAGCAGGGCACATGGTACGTGCCGACGCTGAGCGTTTATTACACGGATTGGGCGGCAGCGGACACGCCCGGCGGACAACGCGACCGCTTGCGCGCCTCGGCGCATGAAGTGTCGTTCAAGAAGGCGCTGAAGGCGGGAGTGAAGATCGTGTTTGGCACCGACATGGGCGGAATCCCGTGGACCGAGCCGATCGCGCAGGAATTCTCGCGCATGGTGGAATTCGACATGCCGGCGATGGATGCGATTCAGAGCGCTACTTCGCGCGCGGCCGTGATGCTCGATATGGAGGGCAAGATCGGCGTGGTGGCTCCGGGTGCGTTTGCTGATATCGTCGCCGTCAATGGCGACCCGCTGCACGACATCAAGGCGCTCGAGGGGGTCCAGTTCGTCATGAAGGACGGGCAGGTCTTCCGGGGGAAGTAGGGTTTAGCCTGGGGATCGGCGGCGTTTCCGGGTGGGTCATGGGAAGATTCTTTGCAAATCTCCTTGACAAGCGTTTCGCCGGGATCATAATGCGTCAATCCAGTTTGAAGCAGTTGCATTCGGTTCCAGGTCGTAGGAAGCCGAAGGAGGTGTTTATGAGCGTGCTCGATCTGTGTGACCGGGAGATTGCCGCGGTGGGGCTGGAAGCGACCGTCGCGGACGCAATTCATAAGATGTTGGACCGTCATGTCGGAGCCGTGGCTGTCGTCGACAGCGAGTTTCGTGTGGCGGGGATTTTTACGGAGCGCGACGTTCTGCGAAAAATGGCGCTCAGCCATGTGGATCCGAAAACGACGCCAGTGCGCGAACTGATGACCACGCCGGTCGAGATGGCTACACGAGGCACGGGCGCTGGGGAAGCCCTGAGCATCATGCTCGAGCGGCACTTCCGCCATCTGCCGGTGGCCGATGACAACGGCAAACTGCTGGGGATCCTCTCCATACGGAATCTGCTGGAGTGGCGTGTCGACGACCTGAGCCACGAACTGGACTCGCTTGCGCAATACGTTTCCAATGACGGGCCTGGGGGCTAGAGCTGTTCATCAATGCTCTTGGGGGAAGGATCCTCGGGGCTAAAGCCCGTTGCTTGTTTACTGCGGCACGGCTGGAGCCGTGCCCTACCCAAAAGTCTTCATTAGCCTCTGGCGCTATTTCGGCGCGGACTTGAACATCTGCCGCGGTTACTGCTATTCATCATCTTCTTCGCGGCTGACGCCGGACGAGTCTGGGGTCTCGACGGACGGCGGGAGCAGGCCAGTCGCGGGTCGTCGCTGTCATCAATCCAACAATCTGGGGAAAGGGTAGAACATGAGGAAGATCGGCACCGCGGTAGCGGTTGCATTGTTTTGTCTGGGGGCACTGGGGATTGCACAAACGTCGCGGCACGTTGTTGTGCACGTAGGGCATCTGCTCGATGTGAAGACGGGCAAGCTGCTCGCCGACCAGACGCTGGTCATCGAAGATGGACGGATCATCGGCACCGGAGCCGCTGCGGACGCGAAAATTCCTGCGGATGCAGTGCGCATCGAGTTGCCCAATGCAACCGTGCTGCCGGGCCTGATTGACGCGCACACGCACCTGACCATGGAGCCGAAGTTCGGCTACGACCGGTTGGCAATCTCCGTGCCGCGAGAGGCGCTTATCGGTGCCAAGAATGCGCGGGCCACCTTGCTCGCGGGATTTACGACGGTCCGTAACGTGGGCGCAAGTGGCTACAGTGACGTCGCCTTGCGCGACGCGATTAACGCGGGAGAGGTACCGGGTCCACGGCTGCTGGTCAGCGGGCCGGCCCTCAGCATCACGGGCGGACATTGTGACAACAACATGCTGCCCTCTGAATATCACGCGGTCAGCGACGGTGTGGCGGACGGCATCGCCGAGGTGCAACGCAAGGTGCGGGAAAACATCAAGTACGGCGCCGATCTGATCAAGGTGTGCGCGACCGGCGGCGTGCTGTCTTTGGGAGACAATCCGCAGGCCTCGCAATACACCCTGGAAGAGATGAAAGCGATTGTGGCCGACGCGCACCGGCTCGGCCGCAAGGTCGCGGCACACGCGCATGGAGCCGAGGGCATTCGCTGGGCGGCGGAAGCTGGCGTGGATTCCATTGAGCACGGCTCTTACATTGACGATGCCGGCATCGCGGCCATGAAGGAACGCGGCACATATCTGGTGCCGACGCTGTATTTGGGCGACTGGATGATTGACAACGCGGGACTGACTCGCCTGCCTCCGCCGCTGTTGGCGAAGGCCCGCGACGTGATTCCGGCAGCGCGCAAGAACATTGCACACGCGTTTGCCAGTGGAGTGAAAGTTGCTTTCGGCACGGATGCCGCGGTTTATCCGCATGGCCTGAATGCCCACGAATTCGCAGTCATGGTGAGGCTGGGGCTGACGCCTCTGCAGGCGATTCAGGCAGCCACGGTGAATGCTGCGGACCTGCTGGGGTGGTCGGGCAAGGTCGGTAGCCTGGAGCCGGGAGCGTGGGCGGACATCGTTGCCGTGGATGGGGATCCGGTGAAGGACGTCACCACTCTTGAGCGCGTGAAGTTTGTGATGAAGGGTGGCGAAGTGGTGAAGAACGAGTACGGAAAGTAAGGAGTCTGGCCTTGTCACCAACAGCGAGGGCGAGACGCCCTCGCGACAGCCGGCAGGATGCCGACGCTACAAAGCTGCCCGACGCGCTCGTTCCGTGACCCAGTCTGTCCAAAATGCCGAAGCTCCGCTGGAAAGCAGCGGGGCTTTGCCTTCCACGGCATCCACGAAATTCTCAAGCATGGGATAGTGGAGGTTGGAGTGAGGCGGAATATCCTCGCGGGCGCTGGGATAGACGAGGTCGGGCCCGTTCAGCGGTGACAATTCCATCTCGCCGTCAGTGCCCCGGAGGCGGCATTCATCACGGCCAACTTTTGAGTGCCAGCGGACGTCGACCACGCCGCGAACTCCGCCGGCGTACTCAATCATCACGGTGGCGTTGTCTTCCACGGCGTAGTGGTGCACTACGTTCGAAAGTTGGCCAGTCGCTCGCCGCGGCGGGCCGAAAAGGAAGTTCAGAACGTCGATGCGGTGCGAGGCGATGTCGAACAGCGGGCCGCCCCCGGCCTTGGCGGGATCGACCAGCCAGCTGCGGCTGCCCTGGCCGTCAAACCACATGTGGTTCGTGAACTCGGCCAACACGGGCTTGCCGATCGCGCCTGCTGCCAGCAATTGCTTCGCGCGCTGCACCTTGGGATAGGTGCGGCGATAGTACGCCACGCCGAATTGCTTCCCGCTGTTCTCTGCAGCCTGAACCATGGTGCGGGCCTCGGCCTCGTTCATGGCCATGGGCTTTTCGCAGAGCACATGCTTGCCGGAGCGAAGGGACTGAATCGTCTGGGGCGCGTGAAGAAAGACCGGCGTGCCGACATAGACCGCGTGAACCTTAGGGTCCGCGAGAGCTTCATCGAGAGTCGCCCAAACACGGACGCCGTACGGAGCTGCTTTCGCCGGATCGCGGGTGACGAGACCGTACAGGCGGCTGCGGGGCTCGGCCTGAATCGCGGGGATGACGCGGCGCGTGGCGATGTCGCCGATGCCGATGACGATCCAGTTGAGCATGAGAATTTCCGGGGCAGCAGAAAAACCAAAGGCCGGCCTAGGCCGGCCTTCGAATTTGATGTCAAACAGAAACTACTTCTTGGGCGCGATCGCGTCCTTTGCGGCCTTGGCGACGCGGAACTTCACGACGGTCTTAGCCTTTATCTGGATGGGTTCGCCAGTCTGCGGGTTGCGTCCCACGCGAGCCTTGCGGTGCGCCTTCACCAGACGGCCCAGGCCGGGCACAACGAAAATGCCGTTCTTCTTGGTTTCTTTGATAGCGGTGTCGGCCAGATGCTCCAGAAACGCCGCCGCGGTCTTGTTGGGGAGCTCGGTTTTCTCGGCGAGATGCCGAATGAGCTGTGTCTTTGTCAAACCTGCAGCCATGTAATTCCTCCTCAGAAAAATCGGTTTAATACCAGCGGGGCCTATCTTATACCCGCGGGCCTGTGGAAAACACCTTATTTTACAAGGGTTTTCTAATTTATGAATGCTGGAGAGGCCATTTCTACAGGGCTTCCCATACATCCGGATGCCGGAATGAGCCTGCCATGCGTACCAGCGTGGTAACCTGCGAAGAGCCATCATGCTCACAAGGAGTCCGCGATTGAGTTGCGCGAGCTGTGAAATCCGCAAAGAAAAACGCTTTTGCCCTGCTGTTCATGGGCGTATTTGCCCGCAGTGCTGTGGCGAACAGCGCGAAGTGACCATCGATTGCCCCAGCGATTGTCCGTATCTGTTGCAGGCCCGAGAGCACGAAAAGCCGCGGTCGCTGGAACGGGACCAGATCGACCCCGCGGGATTATTTCTGCAGGTCGAACTTCCCGACCAGTTCATGTATGAGAAGGAACATCTGCTCATGGGCCTCACCTACGCTCTGGCCAAAGCTGCCCGGGCCGACCGCAGCCTGCGCGATCAGGATCTGATTGCCGCGCTGGTTGTCCTGTCACAAAGCTACGAGCGCCTGGTGAACTCGGGACTGCACTACGAGCAGCCGTTGACCAGTGAGTCGCAGCGCAGGGCTGCGGCCGAGGTCGAGACCATGGTCAAGGAATACCGCGAGGCCGAGCAGAAGCACACCGGCTATTCCAGCCTGCGGGATTCGGATGTGCTCAAGGCTCTGGTTTTTCTGCTGCGGCTAGCGCACGGCCGCACATCGGGGCGGCCGAAGTCGCGGGCCTTCGTGGAGTTTCTGTTCGCCCAGTTTCCAGAGAAGGAAGCGGCGGTGGTCGCGCCTGCGGAAGCTGGAAGCCGGATCATCCTGCCCTAACACCGCTACCACGCAAGTTCACAGATGCCCCCGCATCTGAATTCTTCTGCTTGATCCGGGGTGCCGTATGATCCATGGCTAGTTCGTTCCAAGTCTCCGCACGATCTGCCCCACTGGTAACCCGTCGAGCAATTCGCGAACTGTTTTTTTCAGTACCGGATGTCGCACTTCGGGCGCTATTTCCGCCAGCGGTTGCAGCACGAAACGGCGTTGGTGCATGGCGGGATGGGGGATCGTCAACGCAGGCGAGTCGACGATGGTGTCGCCGAAAAGCAGTACGTCGATATCGATGGTGCGCGGGCCCTTTCTCTGGATACGTTGACGGCCCATCTCCCTTTCAATGTGGAGAATGGCCGTCATCAACTGTTCGGGAGCATCCGTCGTCTCGAGAATCACAGCGTAGTTTAAGAACCAGGCCTGGTCGGTGAACTCGACCGGTTCAGTTTCATAAAGCGAAGAAACCGACACGATACGACCTTTCGTTTCGAGGCGTGCGATGGCGTCGCGCAGATGATTTTCGCGGTCTCCGACGTTGGATCCGAGCGAGAGATAGACGAGATTCGGCATTGGGGTGCTGTTCAGTTGTACTCTGCGAAATTCCAGAGCACAATCCTGCCTGTGCGGTGTCCGGAGCGTCAAAAATGTTTGACCCCTCACAAACCTGTTGTTTCTGTCCGCAACGAAGGGCCCATCACCTTGGTCACTATCCTGCATCTCCTCTGCGCCCCTAGAATCATCGGTATGACGTTGGACTCACTCCTCCTAAGCCAGGATCCGGAATTGGTACGTGTGATCCGGCCTACGCTCGAGAAACTGTCGATTGATGTCGAGATCTGCCACGAGGCGCGAGCCGGCGCCGACATTCTGATCTCCGACAAGTTCGACGCCGTGATCGTGGATTGCGACGATCTGAACGGAGGACTGGCAGTCCTGCAGGGCCTGCGCAGCACCCCCAGCAACAAGAATTCCGTGGCGTTCGCCATCCTCAACGGCAAGAGGACGACCACGCAGGAAGCCTTCGGCATGGGCGCGAACTTCGTTCTGCAGAAACCGATCAGCGCTCTCAACGCGTCCCGCTGCTTTCATGCTGCTCTGAATTTCATGATTAAGGAACGCCGGCGCTATTTCCGCCAGCCCGTGAAGATGCAGGTCAAAGTCGTGTATGAAGGAAAAACGCTGAACGCGACCAGCACCAACATCAGCGAAGGCGGCATTGCCCTGATGCTGCGCGAGGCTCTGCCGAAAGGCTCGGCGCCTCATCTAAAGTTCTCGCTGCCAGGAACAAACGTCCAGGTGGAAGTTGAGGCCGAAGTAGCCTGGGTCGATGTTAAAGGCCTTGCCGGGTTCCGTTTTTACAACCTTCCCAAGGGTTCCCAGGAACAGATAGAACAGTGGCTCGACGAACAGATCGAGAAGGAATTTCCCGGAACCAAGGAGCGGCTGGCGGCCGCGGAATCCGAAACCACGCACTAACCGTCTTTCCCACCTGCGTCCACTCACCTGAATCCTTGAAAGGGGTATCTCCCTTTGGACTTGCGCATCGCTAGGCGCGTGGCAATCTGATAGATCACTACTCGAAGATCACCGGAGAGACGAGAATGTTGACCAACGATTTCCGCATTGCCAAGGTGCAAAGAACGCTGCGCTGGTTCGAAGAGGATATTCCTTTGCTCAATATGCGAGTGAAGGAGCTTTCGAAAGAACGCCAGGAATCCGCCCGCAAGTTTGCTACGGCCGTGATTGATCAGACCCGCGCTGAGCTGGAACGACTGCTGCAAGAGCAGCCGCAAGACATGCCCGATCCCGCCGAGATGCCCTGCGAGCCGGCGGACTAGCAACGCCAGAAATCCAGCAATCCAAAATCAGAAAGAGGATCCCGCTGCGGCTTCGGCGCCGGGGTGGACGCGGCTGGCCCGGTCTTCGTCAGGAAAGACCACTTCCTCCCACAGGGTCTTGTCGCGCAGGATGCGCGAGACCAGCGCTGTATGCATGGCGTGACCGGCGCGGTCGGCGACTACGTTCCCCAGAATCTGCTTCCCCAACAGCGCCAGGTCGCCAACCAGATCGAGAACTTTGTGGCGCACGAATTCGTCGGGGAAGCGGAGCGGGCCGTTCTCGACTCCATCGCGGGTGAGCACGATGCAATTCTCGCTGGAGGCGCCGCGAATCAGTCCCATGTTGCGCATGGCCTGCTCGTCTTCGCGCGATCCAAAGGTGCGCGCCCCCGCGATGTGCTTCAGATAACTTCCGTTTGTGAGTTCCACCTGAAAGGTCTCTTTCCCGATCAGTGGATGAGGAAAATTGATCGAATAGGAAACGGAGTAGGTATCCGAGGGATACACGGCGATGAATTTATTCCCCTCGCGCATCTCGACTTCGCGGCGAATTTTCAGATACTTGCGGGCGCGCCGATGCTTGCGAATGCCCGTCTTGCGAATCATCTCGACGAAGGGCCGGGCGCTGCCGTCGAGGATGGGCAATTCGAGGTTGTCGAGTTCGACAATCGCGTTATCGATGCCCATCCCGATGAAGGCCGAGAGCACGTGCTCGGTGGTCGAAATGAGCACGCCTTTCTTCATCAGGCTGGTGGCGTAACTGACCCGCGCCACATTGCGGCTGATGGCCTCGATTTCGAAACCATCGAGATCGGTGCGGCGGAAAACAATGCCCGTCCCGGACTGCGCCGGCAGGATGCGCATGGAAACGGGAGCGCCGCTGTGCAAGCCGACGCCACTGCATTCCACCGCGGAGCGGATTGTCTGCTCGTGCGTCAAGAAGACCCAGAAATGTTCCAGTGAACGCAGTAGACTACGCCCGTGTTAAGAAAACTGTCTGTGGCAAATAAGCCACAGTCCGTGGGCGCAGAAGGGTCGCCCCATGAACTCCTGAGATATCTTGAATGAGAATGGGGTAACTGTAGACAAACCAATAGGTTACAAATCATCTGTCGAACCTCTTGGCCGAGAGTCGGGGAGCCCGGAAAGGAAACAGCATCCCTTCTTAGTGCTTGCCGGTTTGCTTGCCGGCCGGTTTGTTGGGGTTGTAGCCGGAGTTGGGGTCGAACATGGCCTCATCGAGTCCCTGATTGATGGTCACCGCGCTGAGGAAGCGCTGATTGGACATGTCGCCGTTGAAGAAGCGGGTGACATTGTAGGGCGCCATGACATCGGAAACCTGGCGGTAGTTCTCATAGACCTCTTCCTCCAGATTCTTCTGTCTGTCGACTGGATCGCGCCAGGAGAACGCCTTCTTGACCGGCAAGTGTGTGTCGGAATCGAAGTACAGGGTAACGCTCTCGTTCTGCGCGTTGATCAGCGTTACCTGGTCGGCTGGGTGCTGCGCCGCGATGGCCGGGCCTTCATACAAAAAAATGACGCCGGGGTCGTTAACCCAGGTGCGAAGAATCGAGTCGAGTGAAAACTGGCGGCGGCGCAGGTAATCGAGACGGTCTTTTTCCTCGATGGGGTGCGCGCCCTTGTAGGTGATCTCGTATGCCTTGTTGCCGACGTACAACTCGGCGATGTCGCGTTCCTTGGTAAGTTCGACGCGTTCCTTGTCGGGAAACTCAGTGAAGCTCCAAAATACGGCGCCCCCGCCGCTGGCTCGGCCATGATGGAAGCCGTAGATGCGTCCCTGCTGCTCGCGATCACGAATCGTGAGGTACGCCCGCCCCCCGAGCGCTTGAATTCCCTGATCGATTATCGCTTTGGCCTGGCGGGCGTTCGCCTGGTCTGCGGGAATGGCGGCAGCGGATTTCGCAGCCGGCGATGCCCCCTGTGGCGACGACTGAGTCGCGGCGGGGCGAGGCTGTCCGTCCGCCTGGGGCCAGGCCGAGCACACCAAAACCAGAATCGGGAGAAACTGTTTCATTCCACTTGTGGGAGTGATCGCGTGCAATCAGAATTGTAGCGTTTCTTGTGGACTTTCTGCCCGCAGCAGGGAAAGCTCCTCTCCTCGCTTGGATGCAAGAAACCGCCGGAATGCAAGCTGGGGGCGGTCGTTTTATGAAGGTTTTCGGCACTATCCGGCCAGGACCGCGCCGCCATTCACGTTGAAGACTTCCCCAGTGATGAAGCTCGCGTGCTCTGTGCACAGAAACAACACTGGAGCGGCAATCTCCTCGGGGCGGCCCACGCGACCCAAGGGAATGGTGCTTCGAATTTCATCTCCGCTCTTCGGGTCCGCAATGGCCCCGGCGCTCATGTCGGTGTCAACCCAGCCGGGGGCAACACAGTTTACGTAGATGCGGGCGGAAGCCAGTTCCGTCGACAGGCTCTTGGTCAGACTGATCACAGCGCCCTTGGTTGCGGAGTAATCGCAGTGAAAGGCCTCGCCCCGCTGGCCGCTGGTGGAACTGATTAGCACAATGTGTCCCGCGGGAGAGTTCGTGCGAGGCTGCGCTTTCATCTGCGCCACCGCGTGTTTCACCAAACCGAAAACTCCGTCGAGATTGATGGACAGCGTCGATCGCCATTGCTCATCGGACATGCGCTCGATAGGCACATCTTGCTCCGGCCAAACGCCGTGATTGGCGACGAGAATGTCGAGCCGACCAAAATGCTTGACGGTCTCAGCCACCAGCGCACGGGCCGCCTCGGGGTTGTTCAGATCAGAAGCGATCGGATAACAGAAGGAGGCGCCCCCTTCTTTGGCGAGTGCTTCCGCCTGCGAGCGGGCGCTCCGATAACTGAAAGCGACTCTCGCGCCCGCAGCCGTAAACATCCGTACGGTGGCCGCGCCGATGCCGCGCGAACCGCCGGAAATGAGAGCGACTTTGCCTGCGAGAGAAAGAGGAATGGACATAGCAGACTAGTTTCTAGTTTCCCGTCTGCCGTTGCAAGTGGGCGGGTCAGTCTCCCGTACCTGATGACATGCGCTCCGACTTCAGTCCGCGCAGAAGCAGCCGCACCAGCATGCCGTCGAAGCGCGTTCCGCTCATCTTGGACAGCTCGTCGAGGGCTTGCTCCGGCGTGCGTGCGGAGGCGAAAGATTGCTCGGTGACCATGTTGGCGTAGGCATCGGTCAGGGCGATGATGCGGGCCCACAGCGGAATCTCTTCACCCCGCAAGCCGTCCGGATAACCGGAGCCGTCGAAGCGTTGGTGGTGATGTTCGATCGCCTCCCGCATCATGTCAGCGTGAGGGATGCAGCCAACAATCGCCGCGCCCACATGGGCGTGCATTTTGACTTGTAGAAATTCATCTTCACCAAGTGGGCCCGGCTTGTTGAGAACGCGCTCGGGAACGAAGATCTTTCCGACGTCGTGCACGCGAGCGGCGTACACCAAGTCGGCGGTTTCTTCGGAAGACAGGCCCAGGGCCCGGGCAATCACTTCGGTATAGCGCGCCACGAGATCGCCGTGGCCCGCGGTCTGCAACTCTCGCGACTCGGCGGCCCGGCTCAGAGACTCGATCGCTTCCTTCAGCAGCGGCACGTTGCAGTCTTCATCCCCGCCGCAGAGCTTGTACAAGGTCGAGGTCAACTCCTCGAGATGCTCGGGTCCGGTGTGCTCGCGCTGCAGGAAGCCCTCGATATACGCCGAAATCTGCTGCCGCTGCCGGGCGAAATCCTGGCCCTCGACAAACTCCTGCGCCGTCGACACCCGGTCTCCTCCCGAGCGCTTGGAGACGTACATGCCGGCGTCGGCCACGCGAATGATGTCTTCGATGGAGAAGCCGTGCATGGGAAAACTGGCGACTCCGAAGCTGCCGGTGATGTGATGCTCGGCGAGCATGGGATCGCTGGCCAGCCACTGCCGCAGGCGCTCGGCCAGCACCTGGGCTTGTTCGGAACCGGTCTCGGGCATCAGCACGATGAACTCGTCGCCCCCATAGCGGGCCACGACGTTCGATTGCCGGGACTTTTGTTCAAGCAAGCGGCCCACGCGGGCCAGCACGAGATCGCCCTCAAAGTGCCCCATGGTGTCGTTGACTTCTTTGAATTTGTCGAGATCGATGAGCACCACGGAGAACGGGCGCCCGGAACGAGAAGCGCGTTTCCACTCCGCCGACAAGGCCTCCCAGAAGAAGCGGCGCGTCTTGATTCCGGTCAGGCCGTCGGTGATGGACTGCTGCTGCAGCTTTTGGAAGACGAAAGCGTTGTGCAACGCCGTGGCCAGCAAGTCGGCCAGCGTATTGAGAATCAGGACATCCTGAGGAGCGAATGCATTTTCGCTGCGGCTCTCGATGTTGAGCACCCCAAGCAGGGATTCGCCATACGTGATCGGGATGCAAAGCACCGCGCGAGAATCCGGCAGGATGCCTGTGAGATTACCCGGCAACGCATTCTGTACCAGGGCGCGTTCGCCGGTTCGGGCCACGCGGCCGAGAATGCCCGTGCCCAGCGGAATCCGCCTTCCCATGGCATGCGCGGTCGCTCCCGCCTCGGCCTTGATCTCGATCTCTTTCGTTCCGTAGTCGAGCAAGCCGACGCCGATATGATCGAAACTGAAATTCTTCTGTATCTCGCCTGCGATCTGGCCCAGCATGTGGACAGGGTCGTCGCTGGAAATGGCCGTGCGCGACACATTGTTCAGGAAGGCGAGTTGCCGGGAACGGCGTTGCTCTTCCGCAAACAGGCGGGCATTCTCCACAGCAACCGAGACCTGTCCGGCAGCGGTTACCAGCACATCGAGATCGCGCTGCTCGAAGACGAATTCCCGGTCGGGGTTCATCGCCACCATGATGCCGCAGGCCTTGTTGCCCAGGAAAATCGGCGCCGCGATGAGGCATTTGGCGGGCCGCTGAGGAACATGAGTAATGCCGAGACCCTTGCGTGTGTTCTCCAGATCGGAGCGGATGAGCAGCGGTTCGCCGCTGCGGATCACAAACTCAGTGAACGCGTTCCGCCATTCACGGTTGCGCTTGGGCAGCACGCGCTGGTCTCGGACCTCAAGCTCGAACCGGATTTGGTCCGACTCCTGGAACGCGATGTAGAAGTGGCTGGTGTCAAAAATCTGCCCCAGTTCGATCTGAATCGTGCGAAGAATTTCGTCCTGGTCGAGGCGCGAACTGATCGCCTTCCCTATCTCAGTCAGCAATTCGTACTCTTTCGTACGGCGATGGGCATCGTGGCTGACCACATAGTTTTCGAGAGTGAGGCCCAGTTGCAGAGCGAGACCCACCATGAGCCGCGGACCAGACGAACCGAACGCCCGGCGTTCAGCGTGAGGAAACAGGATCACGCCGAAATTGTGCTCGCGAGTCTGCAGGTTGACCGCAGTCAGATTCCGGACTTCCGCTGCGGTGAGAATCCTCTTGAATTCCGTGAAGGTTCCCACCGACGCCACGGGGAGAGGCTCGGTCATCTCCGCCAGGTCATGCACAGTGAAAATCCCGCTCTGCCGGTATGCGAGTTCGCAGATGTAATCGCCCGCTCCGCTCTTCTCCAGTGCCTCGATGAATCCAGGGGAGAAACCTTGCTGCACTGAAGGCAAGAGACCACGCCACCGTTCGGTGATGACGATAGCGGCGCGCTGCATGGGCAGAGCGCTCCGCAAACGCTCCAGCGCGGCCCGCATGCTGGGAACCAGGTCGTCGGCGAAAAGCAGGCGGCGCGGGTCCACGCCCAGAGTCGATAGAGCCAGGGTATTTTCCTGCACCGCATTGCGCTGGTTCTCAAACAGCACCATCACCATGGCAATGCCCAGCAACATCTGTGGCACCGGGCCAAACAGACGGCTGGCATTGCCAAACGCCTCCCCCAACAACGGACTCTGCAATTGCCCCACCGCCATCAGCACGGCCCACAACGCCAGCGAGACGGCAAGCACCTGGAAGGCAAGGGATCCGCGCTTGTAGCTGTTCACGTAAAAGACCGCGGAGCAATACAGCAGAATCACCGCCAAACCCAGGCCCAGACGAATCGCAGGTTGCACGTCCGAGCGGAACACACCGTTGACGAGGTGTCCCCACAGCGTGACAAGTGCGAGCACGACGCCGGCCGCCCCAACGGCGGCGTCGTACCAGCGGAAACGATAGGAAGCGTGCATCAGCCGGGTCGAAACGAAGATGCACAGCGCCATGGCCACCAGGAAAAGCTCGCTGGCAAGAAATGCAATGGGCGACCCTGGAAACGTGTCGAGAACGTAGTGCAGAGAGTAAGCGGCCCAGGCCAGTTGCCACGCGCGGAAGTAGGGCTGCCGGCTCTGCTCGTGAAGATAAGAAAAAACGAGGAATAGCAGAACCGAGACAAATCCCGGGATTAGAACCGTCGTGATGACGACACTGTTCATAGGGTCGGTGAGGACACCTCTGGCCAAACGTCCTGGCTCAGTTTCGGGGGGAAACAGTGGGTCAATATTTTCACATTCGGCATCCCAAACACAAATAAGATTTACGTATTTGAGTAACATTGTCCGCCTTCGATATCTTTTTGAATCAAAGGGTTGCATGCAAAATCGTTATGGCGCCCGGGCTTGACGATGTTTTTGCCGGCCCGTACCATCGAAGGTCAGACGATTTTCAGCGTTCGACCGTCAACGGCACTCGCAGCGAATCTTTCCCGAAACATGCAGTTGTCCGATGCGCCTTTCTTCGTGACCGAACTGACCTATGTCCGAATCTTTGAACTCATCTTCGCTCAATCAGCCAAGAGTGCGTTTTGCGCCCTCGCCAACCGGATTTCTCCACGTGGGAAGCGCCCGCACTTTCATTTTTAACTGGTTGTACGCTCGTCGGAACCACGGAACGATGATTCTGCGGCTCGACGATACCGATGTGGAACGAAACACCGATGCCTCGGTCAACTCAATTTTCGAGGGATTGAAGTGGCTGGATCTGAGCTGGGACGAAGAATACAAACAATCCGAGCGCGGAGACCTGCACCGGCAGATGGCGGAGAACATCTTTCAGAAGGGACTGGCCTACCGCGATTTCACGCCCGCGCATACCGGCGATAGTGAGAGATCGGGCGCTCAAGGGACATGGCTGTTCAATCCCGGCATGCGTGAACTTTCGCGCGCGGAAAGCGACCGGCGCGCCGCTGCGGGAGAGCCGTTTGCCTTGCGCTTTCGCGTGCCGCGCGAGGGCGGAGTGGTGCGCTTCACCGATGCCGTGTATGGCGAGCAGATGAAGGCTGGCGCCGACATCGAGGACTTCGCCCTGTTGCGCTCCGATGGCATGCCGACCTATCACCTCGCGTCGTGCGCCGACGACGCGGACCTGCGCATCAGCCACATCATCCGCGGCCAGGACCATCTTTCGAACACCTACAAGCACGTGCTGATCTTCGCAGCCGCCGGCTTCACCCCGCCTCAATTCGCGCATCTTCCCCTGCTGGTCGCGCCCGACGGCACCAAGCTCTCGAAGCGCAAGCACGGGCCCGTCGTCAGCGTCACCACGTACCGCGATGCAGGATTTCTGTCCGAGGCTTTCATCAACTTTCTGTGCCTGCTGGGTTGGTCGCCGAAGAACGATCGCGAGCAGATGAGCCGTCAGGAATTGGTGGACGCATTCTCGCTGGAAGGGATCAATCGCGCCAACGCGGTGGTGAATTTTAAAGAGCCGGCCACAACACCGGAGGAAACGTTTGATCCCAAGGCGGTCTGGCTCAACGCCGAGCACATTCGTGGCCTCCTTATCGAGGACCTAAGCCAGCGCCTTCTGCCCATCGTGCAAGACGCTGGGTTCAACATCGCACCAGAAAAAATGCTGCGCATCACACCGCTCATCCGCGAGCGCATCAAGCTGCTGCGCGACGTGCTCACCGCGGCGGACTTCTTCTTCGTAGATCAGCTACCGCCCTACGATCCTGCCGAACTCATCCCGCAAAAGGGAGACGCGGCGATGGCGGGAAAAGTTCTGAAGCGTGCCAAGGCAGTGCTGGCCAGCGTCGAATTCAAGCACGACCCGCTGGATCAAGCTCTGCGGGCCGCTGCCCAAGAGCTAGGCATCAAGGCCGGACAGATGTTTCAGCCGATCCGCGTAGCAGCCTGCGGCCGCAAGAACGCCCCACCGCTGTTTGAGACGCTGGAAGTCCTAGGCCGCGAAACCACACTGGCGCGCATTGAACAGGCTATTGCGCGGGTCGGGTAGACCGCTCGCCTCGAGACGCGCTCCTCCGAATTGTTGCATCCATCGCCGCCTTTCGTGATCTATAGAATTTTGCAGCGCGGGTTCGCGGACAGGTCTGCCGCGCGATCTCAACCCCATAATTTCTCGCCAAGCATAGAAAATAGAAAGCGGGTTCGCATGAGAGCAGTGCAAGTCAGCAAGCCAGGTGGAAATTTCGAACTGGTCGAGCGCCCGATGCCTGAGCCGGCGCGCGGCCAGGTGCGCATCAAGGTCGAGGCCTGCGGCATCTGCCATAGTGATGCTCTGGTGAAAGAAGGGCATTGGCCAGGAATTCAGTATCCGCGCGTGCCGGGCCACGAAATCGCAGGACGCATCGACGCCACTGGCAGGGATGTCACTCTGGGGAAGCCGGGCCAGAGAGTCGGCGTCGGATGGCATGGCGGGCACTGCTTCCAGTGCGACCCATGCCGCCGCGGCGACTTCATCAACTGTAAGTTCGAGAAGATCACCGCGATTCACTTCGACGGAGGTTACGCCGAGTACCTGATCGTTCCGGCCGAAGCGGTTGCACTGATGCCCGATGATCTGCCGGCCGACGAAGCCGCCCCACTGCTATGCGCCGGAATCACTGTGTTCAACGCATTGCGCAATTCAGGAGCACGCGCCGGCGACTTGGTCGCAGTGCAGGGCATTGGGGGCCTCGGACATCTTGGGATCCAGTATGCCCGGCAGATGGGTTTTCGCACGGTCGCGATCGGGCGTGGTGGCGACAAGCAAGTTCTGGCTAAGAAACTCGGCGCTCATGAATACGTCGACACCAGCGCGGGAGATCCGGCGCAGGCATTGCAGAAAATGGGCGGAGCGCATGTGATTCTGGCCACCGCGCCGGATTCAAAATCCATGTCGGCGCTCGTGAACGGACTGGGTGCGAACGGCACCTTGATCGTTGTCGGCGCGGGTTTTGAATCACTGACGGTGACGCCGATCCAACTCATCTCCGGGAGCAAATTAATCCGTGGATGGGCCTCGGGCAGCGCGCGCGATTCGCAGGATACGTTGGAGTTCAGCGCGTTCAGCGGGGTTCGCCCCATGATCGAGCGCTACCCTCTGGAAAAGGCTGCGGAAGCCTATCAGCAAATGATCAGCGGGAAGGCTAGATTTCGGGTGGTGCTTACGATGAGTCAGCGGCACTGAAAATCCTTAACGACGAAGGACACTAAGTCACGCGAAGGAAATCGTTGGCAAGGCGAAGTCCCTCGTGATACTTCGTGTCCTTCGTGGTTTCATGGTTCTTGACTTCGAGCCGCGGATACCGCCCCGGTTGACACGGGGAGAGGACAAGTTCGGGGTTGACATAAAGTACTTTGTAATGTAAAGTTAATGCATGATCGCACCCGACGAGCCTTTCCTTTGTTCCATTCCGAAGCGCTGGATTCCCCCCGAGATGACGACTGCGCCCGTTCTCGATCCCTGCGAACCTCGTGGAATCATCGAGCGGCGCTACGCGCTCCTGATCAATCCTTTCTATCCGAAGGACGCCAACGCCAGCTTCGGCAAGCACGTACTCACTCCGAGCCTCGCTCTGACCAGTTTTGCGGCGACGACGCCCGCGCGTTGGCGAGTCGAATACTGGGACGAGAACCTGCTCGACGGCCGGCCGCCATTCCAGCCGCTGCCTCATGTTGTCGGCATTACGGTCCATCTGACCTTCGCCCGCCGAGCCTTCGAGCTTGCGGACTGGTATCGCGCTCGCGGATCGAAGGTGATTTTCGGCGGACTGCACGTTCTCTCATGTCCCGACGAATGCGCCCCGCACGCCGACGCGCTCGCTCTGGGCGACGGTGTGCAACTCTGGCCGCGCATCCTCCGCGACATCGAAGCCAACAGTCTACAGCCCCGTTACGCGGCCACGTATGAGAACGACTATTGCGACGATCCTTCGCCCCGGCGGAGCATTCTTCCCCGCCGCAGCTTTCTGACCACCACCAGCCTGATCGCCACCCGCGGATGTCACAACCGCTGTGGCTTCTGCTATCTCGCCACCGACGGCCTGCGCATGCCCTATCGCATGCGTCATCCGCAGCAGGTAGTCGACGAGTTCCAGGCCGACGACCAGCCCTACGCAGTGTTCATCGACAATAATCTAGGCTCACGCCGCGATTATCTTCACCAGCTCTGCGCCGCGCTGCGCCCCCTCAACAAGATCTGGAGCGCCGCCGTCACCATCGACGTCACCGACGATCCCAGCCTGATCCGCAACATGGCACTGGCGGGATGCACCGGCGTATTCATCGGCTTCGAATCACTCTCCGACGATAATCTCGCCGACTCGCACAAGAAAACGCCAAAGACTTCCGACTACGCCCGCCGCGTGCGCATCCTGCACGACTATGGCATCCAGGTGAACGGATCGTTCGTCCTCGGCTTCGATCACGACCGCAAAGATGTCTTCGCCCGCACCGCCGAATGGATCGAAGAGAATCGCCTCGAGTGCTCCACCTTTCACATCCTAACGCCCTACCCCGCCACGCCACTCTTCCGCCAGATGGAAGAGCAAGGCCGCATCCTGCATCGCGACTGGACGCTCTACGACACGGGCCACGCTGTCTTCCAGCCGAAGCACATGTCTCCCGAAGAACTCGAGCAGGGCTACGCCTGGATCTACCAACGCCTTTTCTCGCACTCCTCAATTTGGCGCCGCCGTCCCGAGGACTGGCAGGCGATCCCACTCTATATCGCGATGTCGTATCTCTATAAGCGCTCCAACCGCTTCTGGCACCTGCTGATCAAGCACCACCTGGTGAATCCGGTGTGGAAGCCGCTGGTGGAGATGACGCGCTGGCGGCACGTCCACTACCGGCGGCGCCGGGCGCAACGAGAGATCGCGGTCGGCGCCCCCGGGCAGGTCGTATCGGCAGGAGTGTGAAGCTGGATCGGAGATCAGCTCTGGTTGCGCGCCCGATTGAGACGAAGAAATACTGACAAAAAACAACGGACGCCCCTGATGGAGCGTCCGCTATCGAACCGGCTTTCGCGCGACCGAACGGTTACTTCGGAAGTACGGCCGTTCCCTCAGCCACTACGGCGCTAAGGGACGAGGGATTGAGGCCCAACGTCTGGAGAATGGTAGGTGCAACCTGGACGGTGCCTACTGCAGCGCGGATCGTCTTGGCTTGGTAGGACGGATTCGAAAGTAGCAACACGACGTTCGTGTCGTCATGGGCGAACCCGCCGTGCTCGGCCAACTTCGCCGTGCTGCCGGAGTAGGTAACTCCGACATTCGGGGTCACGATGATATCCGGTGTGCGCGGATCTCTGGTTGGATCGTTGTAGTTAAGCCTTAGGGAAGGACCGTAGTAGATCTGCCCGAGCGCAATTCCGGCCGCGGCAGCATTCGCCTCGAGGATGCTGACGGCGGATAATGTGTCTGACGAGTTCGTCAGCCAGATCAGCGAGACGTCATCCTCCGTCGGCCCGATACCGGTCGGGTTGTTGGTGGATTCAGAGTATGGAATGTAACCCGCATTGGACAGCAGGGTGGCGGGCGTGCCACTGATGAGTTGAGATACATAGCGGCTGGGATCGATGGGTGACTGGCCGTGCTTGGCCGTGATCACGATCAGCGTCGAATCGTAGAGATTCTGCGCCTTCAGTTCGCTGACGAATTGCCCAATCGCGGCGTCGACAAACTGGAATTCGCCCAGCAGCGCCGCGCCCGGCGTGCCCGCAGCATCCAGGTATCCGCCCGTCGTGCTGTTGCTCGCCTCAATCAACTTCTGGCCCACGCTCAGCGCCTGGAAGTTCATGCCGAAGATGGTGGGAACCTTGGTCTGTTTGGTGCCCAGATGGTCCTTCCCATCGATCCAGTTGAGGACCGCGTTTACTTTCAAGGTGTCGTAGCACTGAATGTTCTGGAAGCTGTTGGTCCATGCCGTCAGGTCCGAACCGGGATCGCGGATGGGGTTGCAGGACGCCCCGAGAGGCGTTACCACCCTGGGAAGCGCGACCACGTTGGAGTTGATTTCAGGCGCGTAGAAGTCGTCGAGCGCAATCGGGCCAAGACCAGCAGCCGCCGCGGCATATGCGGGGTGCTTGTCGGACCATGCCGCGTATCCGCCTGCCTGGTGAATGACGCTGAAGATGCTGTTGGCCCGGACGAAATCCCACGGCCAAACCGGGTTGCAGCCGTTATTTGGGTCGCGGATCAGTCTCTTCGGGTTGATCGAGTTGATGCCACCGTCCGTCAGCGATGCGCCTGGAGCGCCGCCATTCAACTTGGTCTGGTCGATGTCGATGCCTTCTTCATACTCGGATGTGGTACCTGTCGGCGTCCCGAAGGGGGTGCAGGGGCCAGCCGCGAGGCCGTTGCCGGTGGTCTTCGCGGGGGCGTCATAATTCCGCGCATAAGCCACGTCATAGTAGATGCCGGTATAGGCTGGGCTTCCGCCGGTAATGAGCCCGATCAGACCGGGAAACGAATCCGAAGTCTTTGTGGTGCTGGCAGCGACATAGTTGACGCCCGTCTTACCGAGCGCCGCCAGCGCCGGACAAAAAGGGTGGCCATTGTTGAGGGTGCTGATGCCCTTGGAGCAGTTCAAGTAGTCAACCGCGTGCATACCGTCGACGCTGATCAACAGGACGCGCTTGATATTGCCTTGTAGGAAGTTATTGGTTTGTGCGATGGCGGTGCTCATCGAACACACCGCTGCGAGAAAGAGCAAAGCGATTGTTTTTTTCATGGGTATCCTCGAGCGGCAATCGTATGAAACGGAATGAGACTGGAAGGTTACGGCGAGTTGAATTGTTCGTAAAACTTTGAAATAGTCTGTGGAAATCGCATTCGCGTATCTCACGAGCCCGGACGAGACGCGGGTTTCTTCAGCCGGGTCCCGGAAACAATCGTGGGGACAGCGGGAAGCCATTCCCTGTCTCAGATCTGAGGGCGTCCTGTGCGGTCGAAGAAAATGCTTGACAAACTATACTGTGTATCATACAGTGTGTGTCACATACTGTATGGCGAACGGTACCCAAGGCGGCCCTGAGATCCTCGAGAACCTGAAGCTGGAGCTGCGCCGGGGCTGCCTGATCGTGGCTGTCCTGGGCCAGTTACGGACCGAGCAGTACGGATACACGCTGCGCAAGGCGCTGGCGGACGACGGCTTGGCGATCGATGAAGGTACCCTCTATCCCCTGCTGCGCCGGTTGGAAACGCAAGGCCTGCTGGTCAGCCAGTGGCGCGAAGAGGACAAGCGCAACAAGCGCTTCTACCGGCTGTCGCCGGCCGGGGAGCAGATTCTGACCCAGTTGCTCGAGGAATGGCAAAACATCAACACATCGCTGAACAAGATTCTCCAAGAGGCACAAGCGTTATGAGCAAAACAACCAGCCGCAACCCCATGGACATTCTCGATCGCTATTTACAGGCTGTTGGCTTCTGGCTGCCGAAGGCGCAGCAGCAGGACATCGTCGCCGAGCTGTCGGAGGATCTGCACTCGCAGATCGAAGAAAAAGAAACCGAACTCGGACGATCGTTGAACGAAACGGAAATGGACGCCATCCTCAAACGACGCGGCCGGCCGCTTTTGGTGGCCAATCGTTACCTGCCGCAGCAGAGCTTGATCGGCCCTGTGCTGTTCCCCATCTACTGGTTTGTACTGAAGATCGTTGCCTTGTTCTACCTGGGGCCCTGGGTTCTGGTGTGGATTGGAATGATGTCTTTCAGCTCGTCCTACCGCGCCGCGCACACCAGTGCCGGGTGGCTGGGGGCAATCGTGTCGGCGTGGAGCGCGTGGTGGTTCACTGCCTTGGTCACGCTGAGCACCGTGACCATCGTATTCGCTGTCCTTGAGCAGGTACAGTCCAGGTCCCGATTTCTGGAAAACTGGAATCCGCGTAAGCTCCCTCCGGCTCGCAACCCCAATCAGATACCCCGGTCCGGCTCCCTTATCGAGGTAGTGGCGAACCTGATGTTCGGCATCTGGTGGATCGACATCATGTCCACGCGGGTCCTACTGGACCGCCCTGAAGTCAGAGTCGTCCTGTCGCCCGTGTGGCGCTACTTCTTCTGGGGATTCCTTCTCTTGGCGCTCATTAATACCGTGCTGGCGGCTGTGAATTTAGCGCGTCCATACTGGACAGTGCTCCGGGCCAGCTTTCGTCTGGCCACCGATTGCGTGGGAGCGGGGCTCTTTTGCTGGATGTTGAAGGCAAGTTTGCTCGCCGAGATCACAGGCGCCGGCATTCCGGCGGCGCGCGCACTCGAAATCACGAACGCCATCAACCTGGGGATGGCCAAAGTGTTTCCGGTCGTACTTGCAGCCGGTGCGGTAATCGCGCTCGTAGACGCCCGCCGGATTTACCGCGTGAACAAGACTGTACTCGCCCCCTTGAAACGGGAAGTCTCGGCCGCGCTCGTTTAAAGCTCTTTTTTCGAGAGGTTTCGTTATGAACAACCCATCCAGAGGCAACCTAGATCTGATCGATCGCTACCTGCAGGCCGTCCGTTTCTGGCTGCCCAAAACGAACCGGCAAGAGGACCTGCTCGCCGAGCTGGGAGAGGATCTGCGCTCCCAACTCGAGGACAAAGAAGAGGAACTCGGCCATCCCCTCGAGAAAGCCGAGATAGCGGCGATCCTGAAGCGCTGCGGCAGTCCCATGATGGTCGCCGGACGCCTCGGTCCGCAGCGCCACCTGATTGGGCCCGCTCTGTTCCCCATCTACGAATTCGTCTTGAAGATGGTGCTGTTGTGCATTCTCGTCCCGGTATTCGTTTTCATCGTCGGCCCAGTGAACCTGGCCCAGGGCGGCGGTAACTGGGGATCAGCGGTGTTGAACACTTTCGGCGACCTGTGGTCTGGACTGTTTATCGCGGCGGGCATCATCACTCTCGTGTTTGCCATCATCGAGCGTACGAACGCCCACCTGGGAACCGAGGTCAGATGGGATCCCCTGAAGCTGCCGCCGCTGCGGAAGCAAGAGCGCAAACCGTCACCGCTGAAAGCTGTCTGCGAACTCGGATTCAACGTCTTCGGTCTTGTCTGGCTGTTGCTGGTGCCGACTTATCCGTTCCTGATCCTCGGACCGGCCGCGGCGTTTTTAAAAGCCGGGCCGATCCTGCATACCTTCTATCTTCCGTTTGTTTTGCTCAGTCTGGTTGCGCTAGTGAAGTCGGGCATCACGCTGGCGCGACCGCAGTGGACGTGGTTTCCGCTCCTGAGCCAGCTGGTGCAGTCGGTCCTGATGCTGATTCTGCTGAATTACATGATCGAAGCCATTGGCAGAACTCCCAGCGCGTACCCGTTCGTCGTTTTACAGGACGCGGTGCGGGACTCGCGGAAATACTTCCAACTCGCGGGAATCGTGAATGTGTCCATTCTCGTCAGCGTTGCGTGTTCTTGGCTGGGAGTGTGCATTGCCGCCATCGTACAGACCTGGCAATTCATGCGGTTTCTGACCAAGCGAAGTTCGGGCGCGCCGCGCACTGCATCCCTCGGAGTGCACTAAGGACGGTCAGTTTCAAATTGGTCCGGCGTGACGGCAGGCCTGCCCGCGCAGAGTCTCCTGGCCTTTCTTTTGCAGCCGATCTTTGCGGTAAGATCAAAGCTATGAAAACGTCTGATACCGAGGCTGAGACAGGTGCCAATGCCGCCCCCGAGCCTCGCCCGTCGAACTTCATCCGCGACATCATTCTCGACGATCTGAAGACCAATAAATACAACGGCCGGGTGCAGACTCGCTTTCCTCCCGAACCCAATGGATATCTCCACATCGGGCACGCCAAGGCCATCTGCCTGGACTTCGGGCTTGCCGACGACTTCGGCGGACACACAAATCTCCGTTTCGATGACACCAACCCCGAGAAGGAAGACACCGAGTACGTCGACTCCATCATGGCCGACGTGAAGTGGCTCGGCTTTCGCTGGGACGGTCTGTTCTACGCCTCGGACTACTTTGATCAGCTCTATGAATGGGCGTTGAAACTGATTCGCGATGGCAAGGCCTACGTCGACGATCTCTCGGCCGAAGCGATTCGCAAATATCGCGGCACCCTGACCGAGCCGGGCAAGGACAGCCCGCACCGCAATCGCTCCGTGGAAGAAAATCTCGACCTGTTTCAGCGCATGAAGGCCGGCGAATTTTCCGACGGCTCGCGCGTGCTGCGCGCCAAGATCGAAATGGCCTCGCCGAATCTGAATATGCGCGATCCCGTGATGTACCGCATCCTGCACGCCGAACATCACCGCACCGGCAACAAGTGGTGCATCTACCCGATGTACGACTACGCGCATGGCCAGTCGGACTCGCTCGAAAAAGTGACGCACTCCATGTGCACGCTGGAGTTTGAAGATCACCGCCCGCTCTACAACTGGTTCATCCAGCAGCTGGGCATCTTTCCGTCACAGCAAATCGAGTTCGACCGCCTCAACCTGACCCATACGCTGCTGAGCAAGCGCAAGCTGCTGCAGTTGCTGCAGGAGAAGCGCGTGCGCGGATGGGACGATCCGCGCATGCCCACGCTAAGCGGCATCCGCCGCCGTGGCTATACGCCAGAGGCGATCCGCCATTTCTGCGCGTCGATCGGAGTTTCGAAGACGACCGGCTCAATCGAGCTGGCCATGCTCGAACACTTCGTCCGCGAGGACTTGAACAAGCGCGCGCACCGCGTGATGGCCGTGCTGCGTCCGCTGAAGGTCGTGATCGACAATTATCCCGAGAACCAGGTCGAGGAAATGGAAGCGAAAAACAATCCTGAGGATGAGAGTGCCGGTTCGCGCAAGGTCCCGTTCTCACGCGTGTTGTACCTCGAGCAGGATGATTTCCGCGAGGTTCCCCCGCTAAAATATTTTCGGCTGACGCCCGGCCGCGAGGTCCGCCTCCGTTACGGCTACCTTGTCACGTGCACAAGCGTCGTGAAAAACGACAAGGGCGAAGTCGTCGAAGTTCACTGCAGCTACGATCCGGCGACGCGCGGTGGAAATACTCCCGACGGACGAAAGGTGAAGGCGACCATTCACTGGGTCTCGGCCGCGCACGCGGTCGATGCCGAGGTGCGCATCTACGAGAACTTGTTTCTCAAGGAAAATCCCAGCGACGTCGAAGAGGGCAAAGACGTCCTCGACAATCTCAATCCCAACTCGCTGGAGATCATCGCTGACGCGAAAGTCGAACCGTCGCTAGCCAACGCCAAGGCAGGAACCCGCTATCAGTTCGAGCGTCTGGGATACTTCTGCGTCGACCCTGACTCGAAGCCGGGGAAGCCAGTCTTCAACCGTACGGTTGCGTTGAAAGATGCCTGGGCAAGAGTGGAGAAGAAACAAGCCGGAAAGGCGTAATATGCCCCTCCCCAAGGACGTGCAGCCGATACTCTTCTCGTTGCACACAATCTGCGATGTCACGCCGGAGACGATCGCGGGCCCTGCGAGCGAGAATGCGATTCACCTTCACGAGGATGATGGGAGGCAGATTGAGTTCGTCGCAGCTACGGTTCTGCCTCAAATTGACCACGAGAGGGCCGAGATTGAAAGCTTCAAGCCTTTTTGCTCGCGCGACGTTCGAGTCTATGCATTGCAGATTGGCACGCTGGTACCGTCATCGCCAGGACCGCTGGGCAGCTCTTCTAAAGCGAAACCCCGGGCTCTCGTCCCCTCGGGGCGTGAGTCTGTCACAAACAGATACAGTCACCCGCTCTTGGTAGTACAATTCGCAGCGCCATCTTGACCCGGGAAAGCAGTGCCCCGGATACACCCCGGGCGCGCCGGGCATCCCCATGCACTCAACCATTCTCGCCACATTTCTTGAGATCTCTCGCCCCGTGGTCTCGATGTGCAGCGCCGCCATCCTGCTTTTCCTGATTGCGCTGTGGGTTGCGAAGACCGATCTCGCGCGCGCCAGCGGCCTGAACAAGATCGTAGTCTTGAGCCATTTGTGTTTCGCCATCCCGTTGGCGGTCTTCGGCGCCGAGCATCTGTCGGACCCAAAATCGATCATGCCCCTCGTCCCCTCGTATATGCCATGGCGTTTGTTTTGGACGTATTTTGTCGGCTTTGCGCTGCTCGCCGCGTCGTTGAGCATGGCTACAAAAATTCAGGTGCGCTGGTCCGGCCTGCTGTTCGGGATCATGATGTTTCTTTTTGTGGCGATGATTATTATCCCGGGAGTTCTCGCTAGCCCCAGAGACCGGTTTGGATGGACGTTTATCTTCCGCGAAAGCTCATTCGGGGGCGGAGGCTGGATTCTTGCGGGCAACGCCCTGCGCGAGCAAGGCCGCGGGCAAAGCGGGAGCAAGCTCATAACCGTGGGCCGCGTGTTGGTCGCGATCGCCGCTATATTTTTCGGCGTTCAGCACTTTCTGCACCCGGCAAACGTTCCCGGAGTTCCGCTCGAAAAACTGACGCCCACGTGGATTCCGGGGCGCCTGCTCATTGACTATCTGACGGGCGCCATTCTTCTCGTTGCCGGGGTAGCCATTCTGCTGGCCCGGAAGACGCGGATGGCGGCAGCCTATCTCGGGACGTGGATTGTGCTCCTGGTTTTGTTCGTCTATGGGCCGATCCTGATCGCGTCGTTGTCAGACCCGAGCACGGCCGTCAAAGTTGAGGGGCTCAATTACTTCTTCGATACTTTGCTTTTCGCCGGGGCGATTCTCGCGCTCGCCAGCGCCACGCCGCGCGCCGACTGATGGAAAGCCTTCAAACCAATGTTGTCGATTGGACTCGCGTCCATGAAGCGACCTTGCGCCCGACCTGGCATCGCTAGCGGGAGTTTACTGACTGCGATCAAGCAAGGGTAGCAGCAGTTCTGCGAACTCATTGCGTCGTATAGAGTTGTGCGATCCCGGTCGCGACCGATTGTGTATTACCCTTTCTCAACCAGG
>Ga0181532_10000710_pt1 | contig 33481 bp, 24 predicted proteins | sample PEATcosm2014_Bin_33_FD_119768 | JGI IMG/M metagenome (GOLD analysis project Ga0181532, IMG submission 119768) | Peatland microbial communities from MTU Mesocosm Facility, Houghton, MI, USA - PEATcosm2014_Bin11_30_metaG | ecosystem: Environmental > Terrestrial > Soil > Wetlands > Peat | place...
ACGCTGGCTGATCCCAAGATGCGCGAAGCCCTTTACTGCATCCGCTGCGGCGCCTGCCTCAACACTTGCCCGGTCTACCGAAAGATTGGAGGGCATGCTTACGGCTGGGTCTACAGCGGACCCATCGGCGCGCTGATCACTCCGCAGTTCACCGGCCTCGACCAGGCGCGAGAATTGCCCTTCGCCTCTTCGCTTTGCGGCGCCTGCCGCGAGGTCTGTCCTGTCAAAATCAACATTCCTGACCTTTTGCTGCACTTGCGGAGTGAGGCTCAGGAACATGTTCCAGCTCCCCGTGCCAAAGGCGCTCTGCTGCATGAGAAGACCATGATGCGCTTGTGGGCCTGGGCATTCTCGCGCCCCTGGGTATATCGCCTGGGCGGGCGAACGGCGCGCTGGGGCCAGTTCCTGCTCGCTCGCTCCGGTTGGATTCGGAAGGTGCCGCTCTACCCCGCCTCTCGCTGGACCGATGCGCGAGACGTACCTGCCCTGGCAAGAAAGTCCTTCCATGATCGTTGGAAAGAGATCAGCTAGCTGATTGGCTTGTTCGGCGACTCGGAAAGGCGTGGCTCGGCACAGAGGCACGGAGCACTAATGACCCGTCTCTGCGTCTAAGCGCCTCCGCGGTGAGCAGCGTTGTCCCCCGTACGCCGGAATTTGTTCCACCCCGTTGTATAATGGCCGCTATGAATGCCTTGGCCAGAATCCCTTCCCCGGCTCTCAAATTCTGGGTCGACGGGACGATTCGAGTAGGATCGTCTGAGGTGCGTATTGACCTCGTCGTGCAGCATTTCAAACAGGGCGCCAGCGCCGGAGAAATCCAACAGCACTTCCCCTCGCTGGCCCTTGGGGACGTCTATCGCGCCATCATCTATTATTTGGAACATTTGGAAGGGATTGAAGCCTACCTTGCAGAGCAAGAGGAGCGGCAGGCGGAGGAAGACGCCTAGCGCGGACCTGCTTTTCAAGGTCTGCAGCGTTTCTCGCGTCGCGACTGGCTCCCTCACCCGGCCCGCTTCCCGATGAAGTGCATCGGGACAGCGGGCTCCCCTCTCCCCCAAGGGGGAGAGGGTTGTCAATTTGATTGGGGGCTGTGGCCCGTAACGCGTAATTCTCGCTTCCTGCCTCTGAGTCCCGCTTTCAGAACTTCACTCGAATAGTCTTAATTTCGTGCGGAGCGACCGGCACTTTTATCTTCTTGCCTTCGATAACGAACGACTTGGGCGCAACGTACTTATCCCACTCGAGCATGTCCGTCTCGCGGGCAGCCAGCGGGGCGCGATTGAAGCTGAGGACAGAGTCCGCATTTTTCCCGTCGGTCTCGTACAGGCGCACGATCAGCTCATTCGAGTCTTCGGCTTTCTTCACCGCCTCGACCACGACATTCGCGGGCTCGACATTTAGGGCGCCAAGGGTCCTGCCAAGTTCGCCTGCATGCGCCGGTTCAAATTGCACCAGCAACGGAGCATTAAAGTCGACGCCCAGCCGCGTCGGAGCCAGAGCTTGCCAGCCTCCGCGATGAGGGACGAGTGCGTATTTCACGTGATGGATACCCACCAGCGGTTCATCCGACTGGTCCGACCACATCTCCGGAGTGTCAGGATAGCCGCGGCGGGGCCCGCGGACGAGGCTCATGCGGAGCACATTCTGCTCGAAGGAGAATCCATATTTCGAATCGTTCAGCAGGGTCACTCCGTGGTCCCCACCCCGGTCGCTCACGTCCGCCCAGCGCTGCGCGGCTACTTCGAATTTCGTCCGGTCGGCGATCTCCCAGCCGCGCGCAGGCTCCTCGAGCCGGGCATTCGGGTCTTCTTTGAAGGTATAGTCAAAGCGCTGGATCGACCCGAACGGAATCTCGTAGGTTGCGAAGGCGCTCGAAACCCGAAGCGGGAAAGCAACCTTGGCAAAGCGGTAGTGCTCATGCCAGTCGGCGCGGAATTCGAAGTCCACGCGATCCTCATGGCTGTATAGAACGATATCCTGTACGAACGACGACTTGCCAAACTGTTTCTTGACTCGCACCACGGCCCGCACCGGCCCCGGCTCGATCACCTTCACGCTTTCGGCCTTGTCAAGCTTATGAACGTCGCCCGGGTAAATATTCCAGGCCGGCTCGCCGCCGGGCGCGTCGGGCGGGCGATCCTCCCAGACTTCGAGCGCATTGCCCTCCAGATTGTCGGGCAGGAAACTCTCCTCGCTTCCCTTCTTCTTCAGCGATTTCAAATTCCCGGTGTTCTCGTCGACTTCGATTTCGATCACGCTGTTGGCCAATTTCAGCCCCGACACCACCAGATCGGTTTGGGACTCCGGCTTGTTCGGGCTTGGAACCAGGCGATACTCTTTAAACCCAAGGCCGGGAACTTCCTCTGCGAAAAGGATGGCTTTGTCGGCACCGTCCTCATTAATGATTTGATAGGGAACGAGCCGCCCGGCCGGATCGACGACTTTAAACGAGGCGGGGGGCGCGGCAAGAGTGACCAAGTCCGTCCGCACCCAGGTGGACGGGTTGAAGACCAGCAGCGCGCGACCTTCGCCCCCCGTATTGGCCCGGTGCGCGATCGAGGCCAGCGCCGCATCGAGGAGTTTTCCGCCCTCGATCTTGAGGTCCGCATAATCGGTCGCCGCGTCCCGATAGACTTCCCCGACGGCTGAGCCGTCGATGTTGTCGTGAACCTGGCCGAACAGCAGCTTTTCCCACATCGGCTGCAGCGCCGCCTGCGGGTAGGAGTGGCCGAACTCAGTGGCCACAGCCGCGAACTTCTCCGTATTCATGAGCAGGACTTCGCAGCGGCGATTGTCCCGCTTTACCTGTGAATCGGTCGTGAAAGTGCCGCGATGCGTTTTGACGTAGAGCTCGTCATTGACGACTGGGAAGCCTGCACTGGCGGGCAGCGCCTTGATGGTTTCAAAATATGACTGGGCCTTGGAGAAACGGACTTTGGGAAAGCCGGGCATGTGCATCAGCTCCGTAGCCCGGTTGACCATATCCGGCATAGGGCCGCCGCCGTGATCGCCCTGTCCAAAGAGGATCAGGAGCTTGTCCACGCCGTGCTTCGCTTTGAGCTCAGCTAATTCCTGGAGCATCTCGTCCGGGATAACTTCCTGGTTGTAGTCCCCTACGGTGTGGAATGCCAAGACGCGCGAGCCGTCAGAAGCCTGCCACCAAAACAGGTGATAGGGGAACGGCACGGGGGGATTGTTCCGCTCGACTTCCCATTTCAGCTTGTGAGTGACGAAGTAATCAATGCCGCACTTGCGGTAGATTTGGGGCATGTTCCAGTTGAAGCCGAACACATCCGGCAGCCAGCCCACATGGACGTCTATGCCGAAGTTCTCCTTGAAAAAACGCTTGGCATAAAGATGCTGGCGCACCAGCGACTCGCCATTGGGAATATTGGTGTTGTGCTCGACCCACTGGCCGCCGACAATTTCCCATTGGCCCGACGCCACCTTTTCCTTGATCTCCTGAAAAACATCCGGGTAGTACGTCTGCATCCACTTGTAGAGCTGCGCGGCGCTCTGGGCGAAGATAAAGTCGGGGTGCTCGCCCATGATGCGCATGACGCTTCGAAAGGTGAGCGGGCAAACCTCGTGGATGGTTTCGCTCCTCGGCCATAGCCAGGAGGGATCGATGTGTGCGTGGCCAACCAGATAGAACTCTCCGTCTTGGGAGTATAGATTCGTCGCCATGCAAGAAAGGATGGCAGAAAGCAGGAGAGCGTAAGCAAGCCGCTTGAACATTCTTACCTCCGTCAAATACGCATTTGGATAATCTTGATCCAGGACATATCGGCCTTAACAGACAGTGGTTTGTAACCTTATCCTCGCAGAATCCATCGAACCAGCAGGCCCATGCCTGCCAGGAACTTCACGCCATCCAAGCCGGTGAATGCTCCGTGCAACGCCCAGAAGCGCGGCATGTCGGGCGGGGGTGGGTTGCGGGGAACAAAATCGATGCTTCGACCCAGGGAGACGATCATCGGCGTAAGAACGAGCGTGAGGATCAGGACGAGACCCAGCATGAAGCAAGCCGCTCCAAATCCGAGGGTGTCTCGCGGGGTTGCGCGCCAGAGAAGGAAGAGCAGCGCACCGCCTAAGACAATCTGGGCCAAACCGTAGCCCCAGAAAAATGAACGGTTGATTTCCGAAGCCAAGTGGCGCAACACAACCCGAGCTTGACCTTCTGCCAGACCCTTGGTGGCCTCGGTGAACTGAGGGTTCGCAGTGCGGAGGACGCGGTCTACAGTGGAAAATGACCTGGTCGCGGCGAACCACATGACAGGCGTCAGGATGAGCCATGCACTGAGGATGGCGACTTTGAGCATGGAGATTCGTCCCATAGAGAAGTCAACCTTTCGCCACGAGGTCGGGCAACGCGTCAACTCGCGGGGGCGCCCCTACAAAAGCTCGCCACTGTCTTGGAATTCGGTTAAGCTGGCGTTTAGAATTATAGCTCATCATGACTAAACCCTATGACGCGATTATCGTTGGCAGTGGCCATAACGGCCTTGTAACCGCAGGCTACCTGGCGCGCGCGGGGCTTCGCGTGTTAGTGCTCGAGAGCCGACGCGTGGTGGGGGGCGCTTGCGTCACGGAGGAAATCTTCCCCGGCTTCAAGTTCTCGACGACTTCCTATCTTTGCAGCTTGCTCCAAGACAAAGTCATTCGTGAATTGGAGCTGGAGCGATTTGGGTATCATGTCTATCCAAAAGACCCGGCCTTCTTCAGCCCATTTCCTGACGGGCGCTATCTGCTGATGTGGTCGGATTCCCGGGCGACGTGCGAGGAGATTGCGAAATTCTCCGCTCACGACGCTGAGGTTTACCCGCGCTATGAAGATCACATCGATCGGCTGGCGCGCTTTATCGAGCCTCTGCTGCTCCAGACGCCACCTAGCCTGGTCCCCCGAGGGTTCGATGATTGGCGGAGCCTTGCCGGGCTGGGGCTGGGACTCAACCGGATGCCGAAAGAGGAGCGCGTCGGCCACCTCCGCATCCTGACCCAAAGCGTGAAGGATTTTCTCGATCCGTGGTTCGAATCGGAGCAGCTCAAGACGGCCCTGGCCACTGATGGCGTGATTGGTACCAAGGGTGGTCCCTATACGCCAGGAACAGCCTACGTCCTTATGCATCATTGCATGGGAGGCGTGGGCGGAAAGCGTGGACTGTGGGGATTTGTTCGTGGAGGCATGGGCAGCATCACAAAGGCCATGGCTGATTCGGCGCGCAGCCGAGGTGCGGAAATTCGCACCGAAGCGCGGGTGGAGAGAGTACTGATCCAAGGTGGCCGCGCCGCCGGCATCGTGTTGGAAGGCGGCGAGGAAATCCGTGGCAGGATTGTCGTGTCCGGGGTGGACCCCAAGCGGACTTTCCTCAAACTTGTCGAGTCGAGCCATCTGGACAAGGAATTCCTGGGCGCCGTCAAGGCATTCAAGAGTGAGGGCGTATCCATGAAGATTAACCTCGCCCTGGATGGCCTGCCGGACTTCAAGTGCCTTCCGGGCTCGCAGATCGCGCCGCATCACAAGACTACAATTCACATCTGTCCAACGCTGGAATACATCGAGCGAGCCTTCGACGACTCAAAGTATGGGCGCCCCAGCCGACGGCCAATGCTCGAGATCACCATTCCAACCACTTATGATTCCTCCCTCGCGCCGCCGGGGAAGCACGTTGCAAACATATTCCTGCAATACGCGCCTTATACGCTGTCTCCAGAGGTCGCCACGAGTTGGCACGGTCTTAAGGAGAGCTACGCCGACGGCGTGATGGACATGATCGAGGAGTACGCTCCGGGATTCAAAGGGTTGGTGCTACATCGCCACGTACTCTCACCACTGGACCTCGAAGAGGAGTTCGGCCTGACGGGCGGGAACATCTTTCAGGGCGAGATGGGCACCGATCAGCTTTATTTCCTCCGTCCGGTTCCGGGCTGGGCGCAATATCGCACGCCCATCCGCGGCCTCTATTTGTGTGGCTCGGGCACGCACCCCGGAGGAGGTGTGACGGGAGCGCCGGGCCATAACGCTGCGCGAGAGATCCTCAAGGATTGGCGGAAAGTATGAACCCGGTCTTAATTCTCCACTATCACGAACTCTGGCTCAAAGGCGGGAATAAGAACTACTTTCTCAGCCGCCTGCGCTCCGCCGTCAAGCAAAGCCTTGCAGACTTGCCCGTCCGATCACTGGAGAGCCTTGCAGAACGCTTCCTGCTGGTCCCGGGGGATGAATCAGCCGCGCCTGCTATCCTGGAGCGTTTACGCCGTGTCCTCGGACTCGCCTATATCGCCTCGGCGCGCGAAGTGCCGAGTTCGCTTGCTGACATGGGTCCCGTAGCTTGCGCTTTGATGGCGGAGAAGAATCCGCGCAACTTCGCAGTGCGCGCCAAGATTGCAGTCACGGGATGTGGCTTGCATTCCATGGACCTGGAGCGCCAACTGGGGCGATTCCTCCTGGACCATCTGCGAGCGAGAGACCCCAGCGTCCAGGTGAATCTTAGCAACCCCGAAGCGACTTGCTGGGTCGAAGTGGTGCCTGGGAAGACACTGATCTATGTCGACCGTGTGGACGGTCCCGGCGGTCTGCCTGCCCTCACCAGTGGCCGGCTCATCGTGTTGCTTTCGGGCGGGTTCGATTCCGCGGTGGCGGCCTACAAGATGATGCGTCGCGGTTGCCATGCCGCTTTCGTGCATTTCTACGGAAACCCCTCGCCTTCGCGGGATTCATCAAGAGGCGTGGCAGAGGAGATCGTTCGGACGCTTACGCCCTACCAGTTTACTTCCCGGCTCTACCTGGTGGATTTTGAGGCGGTGCAGCGCCAGATCGTTGCGAGCGCGCAAGAGAGCTTTCGCGTGCTGCTGTACCGGCGCATGATGGCACGCATCGCGCGAGAGATCGCTCGCGCCGAGCGCGCCCTGGGCCTGGTGACCGGGGATAGCGTATCGCAGGTGGCCTCGCAGACCTTGCATAACCTGGCGGCCATCGACCACGGGCTCGACTTGCCGCTCTACCGCCCCTTGGCGGGCGACGACAAAGCTGAAATACTGCGGTTGGCCCGGCAGATTGGAACCTACAAAATCTCCTGTGAACCCTTTGAGGACTGCTGCCCGCGCTTCATGCCTCGCGCCCCCGCCATCTTTGCCCAGACCGAGCAGCTCGATACGGCTGAGGCAGGAATCGACGTCCCTGCTTTGATCAGGATGGGTCTCGAATCCACCAGCGTTTTGAATTTCAAGTTCGAGAAGGGATTGGTCACTTCACGCGAGGTGGCGTCGAAGCGCTTCGAAAGACTCCTTTACTCCCTTAAGGCGACAGCGGACCCGAACCAAGCTGCTTCACAATGAAAGTCAGCATTCGTTACGTCCACACAAGCGGGGGTCCAGGGTTAGTCAAGGAACCGCTGAACTCCCGCGTGCGCGGCGGTGACGTGGTTTTCGGCACGGTTGCCACGAATTTGATCCAGGTCACACCTCGAGCGCCCTGCCACATCATAGATTTGACCGGCCTGCCCAGCGCTCCTATAATTGTTAGGTGTATTGGAGAAGTCGCGGATGAGACCACTTTTCCTGTTTCTTCTGTTATGCCTGCCGCCGGGATGGATTTTCGCCCAGCAGCCTCCTGCTGAGCCTGCCAGTCCTACCGCCAACAATCCCCAAACTGCCGCCGACCAGAGCCGGATTCAGGTGCGCGTTGAGTTGGTGCAAATGCTCGCGACGGTTACTGACAAAAAGAACCGGCTCGTCACCGATCTCAGTAAAGACGATTTCAAGATTTTCGAAGACGGAAAACCCCAGGAGATCCGCTTCTTCAGCCGTGAGACGGATCTCCCTTTGCGCATAGGGATGTTGATCGATACAAGCAACAGCATTCGCGACCGGCTGCACTTTGAGCAGGACGCCGCTGTGGATTTCCTTACGGAAGTGCTGCGGCCGGGCAAAGATTCGGCCTTCGTAGAGGCTTTTGATGTGGAGCCTCAGTTTATTCAGGACTACACGGACGACGTCGAAAAACTCTCGAATGCCATTCAGAGTCTGCGAGCGGGTGGGGTTACGAGCCTCTACGATGCAATTTACCTTGCCTGCAAGGAGAAACTTTATATCTTTCCGCCCCCGGAGCCTTACCTGCGCCGGGTCATGATCGTCATCAGCGATGGGCAGGACAACCAAAGCGTGCACACCCGGGACGAAGCCATCGCCATGGCCCAGAAGGCCGAGGTTACTATTTTTACAATCAGCACCAACCGCAGCGGCGCAGAAGGGAAAGGCGACCAGGTCCTGAAAATGCTGGCAAAGGATACGGGCGGGCGTCCCTTTTTCCCCTTCGAGGCAGGTGATCTGGCCGCCAACTTCCAGGAAATTGCCCGCGAACTCCGCAGCCAGTACAGCTTGGCTTACGTCTCAACGAATATTGCCCACGACGGAACCTTCCGCAAAATCACTATCCAGCCGGTCGACAACTCGCTGCATGTCCGCGCTAAGGACGGCTATTTCGCGCTGTCTCAGTAACAGGTTTCAGGTGTCGGGTGCCAGGTGTCAGGGCAAGCGCAGGTTTCAGGTGTCGCGTTTCGTAGCCTGGCAAATCTCGCAGTTCAATCCTAGGTTCGGGAGCACGGTTGTGACCATTAAAAGTTATCGCGACCTTCAGGTTTGGCAGAAGGCGATGGATCTTGTTGTGCAAAGCTACGGGATTGTGGTGCATCTGCCTAGGAACGAGCTTTACGGCCTTGCGACACAGATTCAGAGAGCCGCAGTCTCAATTCCGGCTAACATTGCAGAGGGACATGGGAGGGAGCATTTAGGAGACTACCTTCACCACCTGTCTTGCGCCAATGGTTCTCTGATGGAACTTGAAACACACGTTCTCATCGCCAGAAAGCTCTCATATATCACTCCGGCACAATTGGAACCGGTCTTGAGGAGCACGGCTGAGTTAGGCCGAATGCTGGCAGGGCTGATGAGCAAGCTTAAAGCGAGACGTGATAACCGAATTCCTCCGACCACAACAGAAACCTGACACCCAAAACCTCAAACCTGCCTTTCCCCTAACTCCTGACACCCGTGACGCGAAACCTGCTTTTCCCCTGACACCTCACACCTGGCACCTGGAACCTACTCGGTGGGTGCGTAGTAACCACGCCGTGCCTGTACTTTGTAGTCCGAGTTATCAACCGAGACGCGGATCTTACGGAAGGCGCCGTCGTGCTTGGTGTTGGTGGGTGTATATCCGATCAGGTACTGAGTTCGCAGTTCGTTGGCGATTTCCTCAAACGCTGCCGCCGTATCCTTGGCTTTGTTCACTTGGAGGACGCGTCCGCCCGTATCGTCGGAAAGCTTCCTTAGAACCGAATCGCCGCTGAAACCAATCGAACGTATGCCGTAAAAAGGACGGTCAACGATATCGACGGAATAGTTGATCACGTCCGATTTCTGTGCCGCCTCGAGGGCGGTCTCCAATTTGACCCTGCTGCCCTGATCTTCGCCGTCCGTGAGGAGGATGAGCACCTTGCGGCCGACTTCGTTCTTCAACAATTCGTTCGATGCCAGGTAGACGGCGTCGTAAAGGTGGGTGGCGCCGCCGGCGTCGCTGGTCGGGAAGGGCCCGGGCATCGGGCCATGGCCACCGCCATTAATCACGGTTTGATCGATGGCGTGAGCGAGCAGCTTTTGATCGGCAGTGAAATCCTGGAGGAGTTCGACGTCGACGTCGAAGTGCAGCACGAAGGCCAGGTCCTTGGGGCGCATCACCTGGTGTAGAAAAGCGTCCGCTTGCTCCTGCTCGATGCCCAGTACCCTGCCTTGACTTGGGCTCGTGTCCACCATGATCCCCATGGTCAAAGGAGTGTCGGTCTCACGCGAGAAGTAGCGGATTTGCTGCGGCACCCCGTCTTCCTGAACTTGGAAGTCCTCTTTCTTGAGGTCCGCGATCATGTGCTTCTTCTTGTCCGCCACCACGGCGTACACGTTCACCACTTCTGTCGACACCTTTAAGGTGGCTGGAGGCGCCTGCTCGGGGTTCTGCTGGCTCGAACCAGGCACACTCGTCAGCGCCCAGAAGAGCATTCCGAGAAGGAGGTAGGTTCGCTTTCCGCTTGCAGTCGAGTACTGCAGGCCGGACTGAGGCTCGCTGACTGTCGATATTGTTGCCATGGCTTTTGGATGCAATTCCAAAGTTCCGCGTCGTTGCTTATTATATGCCTGTTTAGAACGTCAGTCATTCACAACCATAAGAGTCCGTGCCGTTCCCAGCGCACCAGGAATCTCGCCCTGATCTTTCGTTCCGGGTGCATTCGGCGCGGAGCGAGAGTCCTCGCTCCGCTGCGAATGCCATTTCATGCGATCCGGGTTCCGTTGGCGTCGCTCGCGAACGCGCTGAGGAGATCAACGAAGCCCAACTCAGACGTCGATCACTCGAAAAACTCCCGGCCTATTTCTATTTTTCGATGAATCGAATCCCGTTTTTGCATTTTTTTTGCGACAAACTTCACTTTCCTCTTGACAAGATAATGCTGTGTCACTATACATGAGATTGAATACGCGCTCCGCCAGCAACGCTGGCGTGAATTTCAAAAAGTTTGGAGGAGAATAGAATGGCAGCGAAAAAGAAAGCAAAAAAGAAGAGGTAAGTTCTTAACAAAATCCGAAAGGAACTCTCGGGGATGCAGCGATGCATCCCCGAAGTTTTTTAGGGGCCTTTCCCTCCCAGTCTTCAGACTGCAGCCAGATCTCTCATTCCCCACCAAGTTCTCAAGATCACGTCATTCCCGCGAACGCGGGAATCCAATGTGTTCCGGACCAACGATGGCCCCCCGTTTTCGCGGGGGTGACGATGTCCGCGATTTTCATTAATGTGGGTGGTTCGAAGACCCGCGGCGACTCGGAATAGCAGTCGATTTCGAAGCAGCGAGGAACCGAACGGCTATTGAGTATTGACGGTCGACTGTGGACCTTGCTCCTGTGCGCTTTCGCTCTCATCCAGGTTCCCTTCCGCGGCGGTCAGGGTGCGGGGCGTCTCGTCAACCGGTTCAATGACAGGCAGTTCATCGCCTGTCGCGGCTCCAAGCTCTTTCAGTCTTCGGGCCGCAGGTAGCACGCGTCCTTCCAGTGATCCCACCGCCTTATTGTACGAATCAACCGCTTTCGTCAAAGCTGATTCAATCGCTTGGAAGTGAGCAAGGAACGGCCGCAGCCGATCGTGGAGTTCCTTGCCCAATTCGCTGATGACGCGAGCATTCTCCGCGATTTGCTCCTGCCTCCACCCGTATGCTACCGCCCACAGTAAGGCAATAAGAGTCGTGGGAGTGGCCAACACTACGCGTTTTCGAAGTCCGTCCTCAATCAGGGTGCGATCCTGCTCGAGCGCCGCACTGAAGAATGATTCCCCGGGAAGAAACAGAACAACAACCTCTGGCGTGGGCTCCAACTGTTCCCAATAACTGCGCGCGGCCAACTGATTCATATAGAGGCGCACGCTTTGGGCATGTTTTTCGAGCGCCTCCTTCCGCTCCTCCTCTTTAGTCGCGGTCGAGGCGTCTATGAAAGCCTGGAGCGGGACCTTGGCATCGACGGCGATACGCCGGTTGCCAGGCAGCCTTACGATCATGTCAGGGCGCAGTCGCCCAGACTCCGAAGCAAATGACTCCTGCTCGGTGAAATCGCAGTGCTCCGACATGCCCGCCAAATCGGCCACGTTTCGAAGGGTCATTTCACCCCAGCGGCCCCGGGCCTGGCTTCCGCCCCTTAATACGATTGCCAGCGTGGAAGTCTTTTCCTGCAATTGCTGGTTTGTGGCGGCGAGGGTACGGAGTTGCTCATCGAGCGTGCCGTAAGCGTTTTGCCGCGCTTTCTCCATCTCCAGGATCTGTGCTTCATAACGGCCGAGAGATTCCTTCAGGGGAGTCACCAGCGCGTCAATAGCCTGCTGGCGGCTCTCCAGGTCCCCTTTCGCCTGAGCTTGAATGGTCTCAAAGGTGCTTCGTGCCAAAGCAATAAACGCTTGGTTGTTGCTCTTAAGCGCCTCCGCCGACAACGCCTGAAACGCATCCGATAGGTTCTTCTTGGCCTCTCCAACTAACTTCTTCTGCTCTTCCAGGCTCGCCTGCGCTTCCTGAAGCTTCGTCTCCGCGGCGACGCGCATTTCGCCCTCAGTCTTCATTCGCTCGCGCAAGGCCGTCAGATCCTCCAACCGTTGCTGCAATTGCTCGAGTCCGGTTTGGGCTTTGACTTTTTGCTCGCTCTCACCGCGCAACTGTTGCTGCAGGATGGAAATTTCTTTTTCTTTAGCTTCGAATGAACCGTGCAGCGCGGTCAGCTGTGCCCGTACTTCGGTGGAGGTAGCTTCCGCCGCCTTCACGCGGCCTTCCGCTTCGACTTGCAGTTTTTGGACGACGGCTGCTGACCCGGCCTTAACCCATAACCAGGCAATGACGAATCCTGAAACTATGCCGATGATGAGCAGGATGATGGAAATCACAGAGTCTCCTTCGCGATTCGCAAGTTCACGGGCCATTTGGCGGACTTGGAACGAGACGACAGTGCTCCACGTCCGCTACCGGATGGTCGCTCGGCCCGTCGCGCGGCACTCGATTTTGATCCCGTAGCTGCTAGATTCACAGTGGTAGACATTGGCGCCGGAGGGGAACCTGATTATTAGTGAGCTGGCTGAGGTCCACACGACGGTAACCGCGATCTGGCCTTTGTCTCCCAAGGGCACGACGCCATGATCGTCGTCGCCCACGAACGAATTGCCGCTTCCGCACCATGCCAAACGCCGCGAGATACCTGCCATCGTCGGGAGGATGGAAACCTGAGTGCTGAAGTTGGCCATCGCCCCAGGGTCGCAGGACATCACCACCGCTTGCCACCGTAAGTTAGGGGAGGTGTAGGTGCCCACCACGTCCGTCCCCGACCTCAACCAGGCCACTTTGCAACCTTCGTAGCCCGTCAGCACCACCAGGCAGGCGAGTGCAATCCACCTTAGCACGAGTTTTCTAGATGCAGCCACTCCTGTAGCACCTTCCCGGAGGGTGGCGCCTACGTCCCGACGATCTTTGTCGGGATGTAGATGTAGGTGCCCCTCGTGGGGCTAAGCTCCCGCCTCACTGTCCCCCTGTGCAACGGCGAAGCGTCATGCAAATGGTAGAGCCTTAAACTTGACAACGCCCAATTACGCGGCCTCACGCCGTAATAGCACTTCAGCTGGGACACGGGGAGATTATACGCCTTGTTGGGGCGCATACATCCCGACAAAGACCGTCGGGACGTATGCGCCACCCGCGATTTTTTCACACCCTCCCGACACCCTTTTCCCCCTTGGGACATCACACCAGCGTGCGGGGCGGTCCTTGCGCCCAACCAGAAGGCGCGATTAGCGCTGTAATATTACAGTGTCAAGTACTGATCGATTCCACCTTCGTCAGGATGACAGCACGATAATATGACAGTGTCAAGTACTGTAATATAGACGCCCTGCGAACAATCGTTGGAACAAAGCCTGAATGTCTATGAAAACAAACGATGACTACGGCGGGCAGCGCAGGCGTGCCGTTCCTTGGCTTGTCCGCGCCTGCAGATTCGGACGGGCGCAAATATGCCAACAAAAACTCGCCGGCACGTACGCGACCCAAGAAGCTAGAAGTTCTCTTCGTGTGCAGGGCAGATCGGACGGTAATCGCAGAATCTGCAAATAAAACCGGGTGTTGGAGGGAACTGGTTCCCGCGAATCTGATCGGCGACGATCAGGATCCTGGTCTTGAGGGCTTTAAGGTCTGAATCGGTCCTCGCGGTGTGGACAGTCTGGTTGTTCGACAGGCAATAGAAGGTCAAGCGGCGGGGCTTCAACTTCAATTCTTCCTGCGCCGCCAGAGCGTACACGGAAAGCTGCAAGCTGCCGTCGGCATCCTTTTGCGAGCGAGGCTTTCCGGTTTTGTAGTCAATGAGTTCAACGACGTCCTCCTTCTCGCCCGCTCGCGGCGCCATGGGACTGATCTGGTCGATACGCCCTTCCAACAAGACTTCGCCCAGATTAAGCGAGAAAGAGGTTTCCATGCTTAGAGGAAGTATCTCGGTGAGTGCCTGCTTTTCTACGAAGGCGCGCAATTGTTCCAGCCCAGTTTGCTTGTAAGTCTGCTCCTGGTACTCGTCTTCGAACCCGGTGCTCCTCCAGGACGTCTCGTAGAAATCCCTCACCGCGTCGAAACTGGCTTCGCCCTTGGCCCGCAGCTCGAAATACCGCCTTACAGAACGATGCATGATATGCCCGAAGGTGAGGGCGGCCTGCGGCCCGGTGGGGATCTTCAGTAAATGGCCAAACTTGAACTTGAGTGGGCAGGCTTCGTAATCCTCAATCGAGGAAGCACTTAGGCGCAGCCCTTCCCCCGGCTTGGTCTCCGGCCCGCGGCTCGCCCATGCCGCAATCGGAGGGTGCACGCCGGGAAGTTCAGGCGGCTCGCCGAAGAGTTCTTGCTGTGCAGGACTTCTGTCATCCCGAGCAATGCGGGGAATCTGGCTCTCGCTCGCCGGGGAAGGAAGCAGAGCGAGATTCTTCGATTCGCTCAGAATGACAGCAGGGGGGTTCGGAATGACAGGGCGGTAGGAAGTTACGGCCAGGCGCTCAATGTCGCGGGCAGCCACCACCGGGTCGCGGAGCAAGTCGTCGATGAATGTTGACGGCTTTTTCCCAGGCGTCGCCACGCTGGAAACATAAAGTCGGTCCTTGGTGCGTGTAAGGGCCACAAAAAACAACCGGCGTTCCTCTTGCGTGTGGATATTCTTGGGCGGCAAAGGGCCTTTGCGAAGCTCGTCAGGAAACTCGATGACAGCTTTGCGCTCGACGCTGGGAAAGCGGCGAGAAGCCACGCTGAGCAAGAAAACCACAGGGAACTCCAGCCCCTTGGCGGCGTGGACAGTCATCATCTGGACCGCGCCGGCGCGGTCTTCAACGACAGGCGCCTCAATCTTTCCTCCCGCCTCGAGGTAATGTTCGAAATAGAAGAGGAACTCATGCAAGTTCTTGGCTGGTTTCTTCCCCTCGTGTACCTCTTCCCACTCAGGGCCGGCCAGGGCTGGGAATTTCGAGAGCTTCTCTTCCCACTCGCGCAGGAACTCAGCGAACGCATTCACGTATCGGAGGTCCGGCTCGTCAAGAAACGAAAGTAATCGAAGGCGCTCACAAAGCAGGCTGAACAGCGACGTCACAGTGACATTCTGGGCTGCCCAGTGCAGGTCGTGAAGGAGTTGTTTCAACGCCCCCCAGTTGGTAGCTTCGAGGGGGTCCGCAGCAGGGGCGGTTCGTGAACCGCCGCCACTGAATGAGTTAAGGACATCGTAGAGCGAGCAGCGCCGCCTGTCCGCCTCGACGCGGACTTCGAGGGCGAGTTCTTCCGGAAAGTTCCAGCGCGGAGCCAGCAGCACGCGGGTCAAGCTGACATTGTCGTGGGGCGAATGGATCAAGTTGAGATAGGCGAGGAGGTCGCGAATAATCACCGTGGAAAGAACCGAGAGGCCACGAATGGCGAACGGTATCCTCCGGCGCTTGAATTCCTCGACGAGCCGGTCGCGATAGCTATGCGCACGGTACAGGACGGCGATGTCGCCATAGAAAGTCCCACCATCGAAGAGTCGTTGTATTTCATCGGCAACCCAATTCGCCTCGCTAACGTAGTCTGGGCTAGTGGGTAGATAAACCGGGCAGCCTTCTTCACGTTCAGGTGTCAATTCAGGCTTTCCGGGATACCGGGTGCCATTTTTCTTGATCACGACATCCGCGACGCGCAGCACACGCTCAGTGGAGCGGTAATTGCGATTCAGAAAGATAGTTTCGTGACCCGGGAACGCCTTCCCAAACATGTCGAAGGCCCCATGCGAAGCGCCGCGAAAACGGTAGATAGCCTGGTCGTCGTCACCGACGGCGGTGATGTTAAAGGGCGGAGCCACCAACCGCTTGAGAAGCTCCACTTGGGCGTAGTTTGTGTCTTGGAACTCATCGACCAGGACAACACGGAACTGGTTGCGGTAAGCCTGGCAGACTTCGGGCTCGCGGTCGAGAAGGCGCACCGCCTCCGGAATCAGGCTGCCGAGGCTGGAGCTGCCCGCCCGCTCGATCAGACTCCGGCTATTGCGGAAGACACGGGATAACTCCTTTTTCTTTTGGATCTCCTCCCCTTCCAGGGCCCGTTCCTCGGTGCCGAGTCCGCCGGCTCTCTCCAGGAAAGCTCGTTCGGCCGCCTGGACATATTCCCCGAAGTCTTCCGGCTCGATGAGCTCGTCCTGGCAGCGAGAAAAGAACTCATTAAGTGCGTGCAGGAATGCCCCAGGTTCAGCCAACTTCTGAAAAAACTCGAGCTCGAGACGGTCCAGGCGCTGGCGAAGAAAGACCCACACATCCTCTTTATTCAACAACATGCGCTCGCCGGGCCCGACGCCAGAGTCAACGATCGTCGCCGTCGCGACCTTCAGGTCTGCGCCGGAAGATGCCTGGCTCAAACCCGGAGCTACATGGGTGCTTTGGCTGCGGACCACTTCGTAAGCAAAGGCATGAAAAGTGGAGATGTGCGGGTCGGCGTCAAGAGCTGGCAAGGCTTGGCGGACGCGAGATTGCATCTCGCCGGCAGCCTTCTCAGTAAAGGTTAAGGCCAGAATGTTGCGCGGTGCGAGGCCAGGGTAATGCTCGAGCAAATGAACGATTCGCTGGGTTATTACTCGGGTCTTGCCGCTGCCCGGACCCGCAATGACCAGCAACGGCCCGTCGCCGTGTTGAACCGCCCGAAGTTGTTCAGGATTGAGCAACATGCAAGAATTCAGGATGCAAGAGTCAGAATTCAGGATTCGTGGAAAATCCGAATCCGTCTTGAATCGTATCCTTTCCTTATGAACCGGGCAACCACATTTCGCCTTTTGCGCGTGCTTGCTGGCCGCGCCAACGGCCGTAATCCTGAATTAGGAATCGGTAATGTCCTATTTCAACTTGTAGGGCTGGCCTTTAGGCCAGAAATTGCCGATCTAAGGGTCGGCGCTACCTTTAAATCACAACCGTCCGTGGGAATTCTCGCAGTTGACCACCCCGCGGTGACTCGGTTATCTTGGGTTTTCAGTGTGTGCGGCGGAAGCCTAAGAACTTGGGAGGGCAATGTTGATAGTGGGTTCGGATGGTAACCAAGCCGACCGATTGACCGTCCATTAATATTACGGCATTCAACGCTGGATGAGTGTCACTCAGATATGACCTAAGAAGCCCAATGGCGAGTAGAACCTCGAAATAAGACCGGATTCCAATCTGCACTAAGCTAAGGATTGAACCATGAGTACGCCCAGTACATTAGAGAGGAATGACGAGGCCCCGGTTCGAGCCAACGGCACGCCGGGGCTTCCGGGCAAAGAACCTAAGCGGCGTTGGTGGCTTTGGCTGTTGGCGCTGGCGGTTTTGGCTTTTGGAGTATACCGCGTTCACCAAGGGATGGTGGCGCCGCAAGCCGCCAACACCAGCCCGGCAGGGGGAGCGTCGGGGCGGAATCTCGCCGTTCCGGTGGTTGCTGTCGAGGCCACCAAAGGCGACATCGGCGTCTATTTTACCGGGCTGGGCGCTGTCACGCCGATTCATACTGTAGCGGTAAAAAGCCAAATTGCCGGTTATCTGATGGAGGTCCTCTACAAGGAAGGCCAGCTTGTGAACAAAGGTGATCCGCTGGCGGAAATCGATCCCCGGCCTTATCAAGTCATGCTCGAGAACGCAGAAGCGGGATTGCTCCGGGACGAGGCTAACCTCGACAATGCGAAGGTAGATTTGCAGCGTTATCAAACACTGGTCCCTCTGCACGCGGTTCCGGAGCAGCAACTGGCTACCCAAGAGGCGCTGGTGAAGTCAACCCAGGGCGTCGTCAATACGGACCAGGCGCAAATCGATACGGCCAAGCTTGACCTCGTCTACTGCCACATTACGGCGCCCATCAGCGGCCGCGTGGGCCTGCGGCTGGTCGATCCCGGGAATTACGTGACCCCGACCGACGCCACCGGGTTGGTGGTCATTACCCAGATTGTGCCGATCAGCGTGATCTTTACGCTCGCCGAAGATCAGCTCCCGGCCATTGTTAAGCAAATGGATGCAGGAGCCCGGCTCAGAGTCGAAGCCTATGATCGTGAAATGAAGACGAAAATCGCCCAAGGTTGGCTCGAGACGTTCGATAATCAGATCGATCCCACCACGGGAACGTTCAAGCTGCGCGCCAATTTCGACAATCGAGACGGGGCCTTGTTTCCCAATCAGTTTATCAATGCCAAGCTGCTGGTGGTGGAGAAGAGCGGGGCGACTCTCATCCCCACGGCGGCGGTGCAACGAAACTCCCAAAGGACGTATGTATTTCTTGTGAAATCTGATTCCACCGTGACCGTGCAGACGATTACCGTCGGTACCACGGAAGGGGATGACACCGAGGTCACTTCAGGGCTGAAGCCAGGCGACTTCGTGGTGATGACTGGCGTGGACAGGCTGCAAGAAGGGACGAAAGTCCGATTTCAGAAGACGAAGCAACAGTGACGAGTGACGAGCAAGAGTAGTATTACCTATCACTTGTCATATGTCACTGAACACTATATTCGAACGAAGGGGCGCATGGAACAGTGAGGATGATTGAGGGAGGAGCGATGAGCAACACGCAGCATTTGCTCGTCACACGTAACTCGTCACTCGCCACTGCAATGAAACAATGAGTCCGTCTCGGATCTTTATTATCCGGCCAGTAGCCACGTCGTTGCTCATGATGGCCATTCTGCTGGCGGGCGCTGTAGGATTCAAACAACTGCCGGTTTCAGCGCTGCCGGAGGTGGATTATCCCACCATTCAGGTCATCACCTTTTATCCCGGGGCCAGCCCGGATGTGATGGCATCTTCGGTCACTGCCCCCTTAGAGCGCCAGTTCGGCCAGGTGCCCGGGCTCCAGCAGATGACCTCGACGAGCTCGAACGGCAGTTCCATCGTCACCTTGCAGTTTAACCTTAGCCTGAATATCGACGTGGCCGAGCAGGAAGTGCAAGAGTCCATCAATGCTGCCGGGACTTATCTGCCTCCTGACCTTCCCACCCCGCCCATCTACAGTAAGAGCAATCCTGCCGATGCCCCGGTTCTGACCCTGGCCCTCAGTTCTGATACGTTGCCCTTACCGAAAGTTGAAGACCTCGCGGATACTCGCCTGGCGCCGAAGATTTCCCAGTTGCCGGGGGTGGGCTTGGTGAGCATCAGCGGCGGGCAGAAACCTGCGGTGCGCATTCGCGCCAATCCCACCTTGATGGCCTCCTACGGCATTAACCTCGAGGATCTGCGGAGCGCCATCGTTGCCGCCAACGTGGACCAAGCCAAGGGCAGCTTTGACGGCCCCCACCAGAACTATCAAATTGGCGCTAACGACCAGTTGATCTCCAGCGAGGACTACAAACCGCTTATCGTGGCTTACCGGAACGGCTCGCCGGTGAACTTGACCGACGTGGCTACCGTCCAGGACGACGTCGAGAACATCCGCCAGGCCGCCTGGATGAACGAGACCCCAGCGGTGATCGTGAATATTCAGCGCCAGCCCGGGGCCAACGTGATTGCCGTGGTGGACCGCATCAAGGCCCTGCTGGATCAGCTTACGAAGGCGCTGCCAACCTCGGTAAAGGTTCAGATATTGACTGACCGGACAACTACCATTCGCGCCTCCGTCCATGACGTGGAGTTCGAATTGATGCTGACGGTGGGTCTGGTCGTGATGGTCATTTTCCTCTTTCTGCGCAACCTATCCGCCACCGTCATTCCGAGCATCGCCGTCCCGCTCTCTCTGGTGGGCACCTTCGGGGTGATGTACCTGCTCGGCTACAGCCTTAATAACCTCAGTTTGATGGCCCTGACCATTTCCACGGGGTTTGTGGTGGACGACGCGATCGTGATGATCGAGAACATCACTCGCTACATCGAAGAAGGGGAACCGCCGCTCCAGGCGGCGCTGAAAGGCTCCGCGCAGATTGGTTTCACCATTGTTTCGTTGACTATATCCTTGATTGCGGTGCTTATTCCTCTCTTGTTCATGGGCGACATTGTCGGCCGGCTCTTCCGCGAGTTCGCGGTCACCCTGGCCGTCACCATCCTGGTGTCCGCCATCGTCTCTTTGACCCTTACTCCCATGATGTGTTCGAAGCTGCTCAAGCATTCTCCGGAAGCCGAGCAGACCCGTTTCTACCGGGTCACCGAGAGGGGCTGGAAGGCCATCATATCCTTTTATGACCGGACCCTTCAGGTGGTCCTCCGCCACCAAACCCTGACGCTGCTGGTCGCCGCCGGAACACTGGCCCTCACCGTTGTGCTGTACATCTATGTACCCAAGGGATTCTTCCCCATTCAGGATACCGGCGTCATCCAAGGCATCTCGGAAGCCGCGGAGACGGTGTCTTTTCCGGAAATGGCCACCTTGCAGCAAGAGCTGGGCAAGATCATTCTGAAGGATCCCGCCGTGGAAAGCCTCTCCTCGTTCATCGGGATCGATGGGACCAACACCACGCTCAATAGCGGGCGCATCCTCATAAACCTGAAGCCGCTCGACGAACGAAATATGACCGCCAGCGAGGTCATCCGCCGCTTGCAGCCGGATCTCGCTCAGGTGCCGGGAATCACCCTGTTTATGCAGCCGGTGCAGGATATCACGGTGGAGGATCGCGTCAGCCGCACGCAGTTCCAATACACCCTCGAGGATCCTAACACCGACGAACTCTACTCCTTCGCCCCCCGCATGCTCAGTCGATTGCAACAGTCACCGCTGTTGCGCGATGTGGCGAGTGACCAGGAGGTGGGCGGGCTGTCTACCAGATTGATATTCGACCGCAGCACAGCATACCGTCTCGGCATCTCCCCCTCGACCATCGACCAAACGCTTTACGACGCTTATGGACAGCGGGAAGTGTCCACAATCTACACTCAGTTGAACCAATACCACGTGGTCTTGGAAGTGGATCCGTCGTATACGAAGAATCCTCTGGACCTGCGCGACCTCTTCATTCGCACCAACCAAGGCAGCACTACCGGATCCACAGGGTTGGTAGCGGGCGGCTCGGCCGCCGCCCAGTTATATGGACCGACAAGCTCGCTGACCGCGGCCAACACCAGTCTCTCGAATTCCACCTCGTCTTCTGCCCTTTCCTCTTCCACCATCGCCTCGGATAACGCTTTCGGCGGCGCTCAGATCGCTTCCACTTCACATTTCCCCAACGGTGGGCAGGTGCCGCTGTCAGCATTTACCCACGTGGAGGAGACAAACGTTCCTATCACCGTGAATCACCAGGGCCAGTTCCCCGTGGTTACACTCTCTTTCAATCTGGCCCCTAACGCTTCGCTGGGCGACGCGGTGACGGCCGTGAACAAGGTGAAGGATGAGAGCCACATGCCTGCCGCCGTTCAGGCGGCCTTTCAGGGTACGGCAGCGTCGTTCCTGGCCTCGCTTTCCAATGAGCCCATCCTGATTTTGGCGGCGCTCGTCACGGTCTACATCGTATTGGGAGTGTTGTACGAAAGTTACATTCATCCCATTACGATCCTCTCCACGCTGCCTTCGGCGGGCGTCGGCGCCCTGCTCTCGCTCATGATCTGCCGGATTGATTTCAGCGTCATCGCGCTGATTGGTCTGGTCTTGCTTATTGGTATTGTCAAGAAGAACGGCATCATGATGATCGATTTCGCCTTGGATGCAGAGCGCAAGGAAGGCATGACACCTGTGAATGCCATCTATCAGGCCTGCTTGTTGCGCTTCCGGCCCATCATGATGACCACCATGGCGGCCTTGCTGGGCGGCATTCCCTTGGCGCTGGGTACCGGTATGGGTTCGGAATTGCGCCGGCCTTTGGGGATCACCATGGTCGGCGGGCTTATCTTGAGCCAGTTACTCACGCTCTATACCACGCCGGTCATTTACCTCTGGTTCGATCGCCTGGCGCTGCGGCTGTCGCATTGGCGCGACCGCAATAAGACAGTGACGAGTGAAGCGTGAGGAGCAAGATTGCGATCTTCGATTGCCGATTACCATTGACAGAATTGCCAATTGAGCATGGGCAATCGACAATTGCTAAGTCCCGGATCGAATTCGCATGAATATTTCGGAGCCATTTATCCGCCGGCCGGTTGCCACGACGCTTCTCGTCATCGCCGTGTTTCTGTCCGGTGCCGTCGCGTTTCGTTTGTTGCCGGTGGCGCCACTGCCGCAGGTGGATTTCCCTACCATCTCCATCAGCGCCGGTTTGCCTGGTGCGAGCCCGGAGATCATGGCTTCCTCAGTGGCCACCCCGCTCGAGCGCCAGTTTGGGCGCATTGCCGCGATCAGTGAGATGACTTCCGCGAGCGCCTTGGGGTCGTCCAGCGTCACCTTGCAATTCAATTTGGACCGGAATATCGACGCCGCGGCGCGCGATGTTCAGGCTGCCATCAATGCGGCCCGCGGATACCTTCCCACCAATCTTCCCAGCAACCCGACCTATCGGAAGGTGAACCCAGCTGATTCGCCTATTCTCATCATCTCTCTGACGTCCGACATCCTTTCCAAAAGCCAGATTTACGATTGGGCCTCCACGATCATGGCGCAAAAGTTGTCGCAAGTGAGCGGTGTGGGCCAGGTGTTCGCGGGAGGGGGCGCGCTACCCGGGGTGCGCGTGGGAGTGAACCCCACCTTGCTCAACAAGTACGGCATCGGATTGGAGCAGGTTCGCGGCGTACTGAGCAACGCCAATTCCAACACGCCGAAAGGATACTTTTCAGACGGTCATCGCATGTGGCAGGTGGGCGCCAACGACCAACTCTTCCACGCGGTGGACTATCGGCCGCTGATTGTGGCCTACCGGAGTGGCTCGCCAGTGCGCCTCTCCGATATTGCCGAAGTGGTGGACGGGCCGCAGACAGTGATGTCCTCCGGCTATACCAACGGGAAGCCTTCCATCTTGCTCGTCATCTTTCGCCAGCCGGGCGCAAATATCATCGACACCGTGGACCGCGTCCGGGCCATGCTGCCCCAGCTCAAAGCGGACATTCCCCCGTCCATTGATACGGGCATCGCCATGGATCAGACTCTGACCATCCGCGCCTCCGTGAAAGATGTGGAGCGGACGCTGATCATCTCGGTGCTTCTGGTGATCCTGGTGGTTTTCGTCTTTCTGCGCAATGCGCGGAGCACCTTCATTCCCAGCATCGCCGTTCCCGTGTCCCTGGTGGGGACTTTCGGGATCATGTACTTGCTCGGGTATAGTATTGACAACCTCTCCCTGATGGCTCTCTGCATTTCTACCGGGTTTGTCGTGGATGATGCCATCGTGGTCATTGAGAACATCACGCGCCACCTGGAGAAGGGCATGGCGCCCTTCCAGGCGGCCCTTAAGGGCGCGCAGGAGATTGGCTTCACCGTGCTGACCATGAGCATTTCGCTGGTGGCGGTGTTTATCCCCCTGCTCCTGATGGGGGGGATCGTCGGCCGGTTGTTTCGCGAGTTTGCCGTGACCCTGTCCGCGGCCATTCTTGTTTCCTTGGTAGTCTCGCTCACTGCGACGCCTTCCATGTCCGCGCATCTCCTCAAGCAGCATGTGTCCCACGGCCGGCTTTACCGGGCCTCCGAACGCGCCTTCAATTGGGTGGTAGCGTTTTATGGCAGAACCCTGGCCGTCGTCCTGCGTTTCCCGGCCACCACCCTGGCCGTGTTGCTGGCCACGATCGCCCTGAATGTTTACCTTTACATTCATGTTCCCAAGGGATTCTTCCCGCAGCAGGATAATGGGCGCATGATGGGGTCGATCATCGCCGATCAGGACACCTCCTATCAGGCCATGGACAAGATTCTGCGGCAGATGATTGGAATCATCACGGCTGACCCGGCCGTGCAAGCCGTGAGCGGTTTCTGCGGCGGAGGCGGCCCCGGTGGCGGGGCCATCAACCAAGCGCGCATGTTCATCATGCTCAAGCCGCCCGCCGAGCGAAAAATCACCGCCGACCTGGTGATTGCGCGCTTGCGCCCGAAACTGGCGGTTGTCCCTGGCGCAGCGCTTTATATGCAATCCTCGCAGGACATTCGCGTGGGGGGACGATTTGGCGCCGCCCAGTATCAGTTCACCATGCAGGGTGATAATCTGCGCGACCTCCAAAGATATGGCCCGCGCATGTTGCAGGAATTAAGGACTATCCCGTTGATCGTGGATGTGAATACCGATCAGCAGAATAGCGGCTTGCAAAGTTACGTACAGGTGGATCGCACCACCGCCGCCCGCTTCGGCATTTCGTCGCAACTCGTTGACAGCGTCCTTTACGACGCCTTCGGTGAGCGCGAGGTCTCAACCATATATACTGCGCTCAACCAATATTACGTGGTTATGCTGGTGGGGCGCGAATTTTGGCAGAACCCCTTGTTCCTGCGTCAAGTTTACGCCTATGCGCCGAACGGGCACGAGGTTCCCTTAAGCGCGTTCTCGCATTTTAATTCCATCACCGCGCCACTCGCTGTAAGTCATCAGGGTCTCTCACCGTCGGTAATGATTTCGTTCAATCTCCAACCGGGCGTGCCCCTGGGGGATGCGGCGGACGCCATATTGCAAAAGGCCACCCAAATTGGTTTGCCCTCGACCATCCACACCGGCTTCTCCGGGAACGCGCAAGCTTATGTGGATTCACTTTCCAGCGAGCCAATGCTGATCGCCGCCGCTCTCATTTCGGTTTACCTGGTCCTGGGCATCCTTTACGAAAGCTATGTTCACCCCGTCACCATTCTCTCCACTTTGCCCTCAGCGGGGGTGGGCGCGCTGCTGGCGCTCTTGCTCACGCGCACCGAACTCACCGTGATTGCCATTATTGGGATCATTTTGCTGATCGGACTTGTGAAAAAGAACGCCATCCTGATGATTGACTTTGCGCTGGCCGCCGAACGCAACGAAGGAAAGTCTTCCCGTGACTCGATCTACGAGGCGTGCCTGTTGCGCTTCCGGCCCATTATGATGACAACCATGGCGGCCATGCTGGGCGCCGTGCCGCTCGCCCTCGGCACTGGGATGGGCTCGGAATTCCGCCGTCCCCTGGGAATCGCCATCATCGGCGGCTTAGTGGTGAGCCAGTTGCTGACCCTGTACACGACCCCAGTGGTGTATCTGTACTTCGACCGCTTCCAACATTGGTGGTGGAGGCACTTAGGCGCTCGGCGTCTCGAAGATAACGGATCGGAGATTACGAATTTCTGAGATGCAAACTATGAACCACCGTAAGGCCAAACTGCTTGTTTCTTACCGCCTACAGCCTATTGCCTGTTGCCTACTGCTTTCTGGCTTCTGCCTTCTGCTCTTCTCGGCTGCTTGCATGGTCGGGCCGAAGTATCAACGGCCCCCCGCGCCAACCCCCGCCGCATACAAGGAAACCCCGCCTGCCACCTGGGCGGAAACGCAGGAGTGGAAGCAGGCTCAGCCCAGTGAAGGAGTGAAGCGCGGAAAGTGGTGGGAAATCTATAACGATGCGGAGCTCAGCGCGCTGGAAGAGCAGGTGAGCATATCCAACCAGAACGTTCTGGCGGCGGAGGCGCAATTCCGCGAGGCTAAATTCGCTGTCCGGATTGCGCGCTCGAGCCTGTACCCGACCGTTTCCGCCGCTCCTTCCATTGTGGGATCGCGAATAACGGGTACCAATAATGGAAACGCCTATGCCACCTACGAACTTCCGGTGGAGGTGTCGTACCAAGCCGACATTTGGGGCAGCATCCGGCGCAGTATTCAGGCTAGCTCCGAGGCCGCACAAGCCAGTGATGCCCAACTGGAAAACGCGCGACTTTCTTACCAAGCGGAACTCGCGCAGGATTACTTCGAGTTGCGGGGCACGGATGGGGAAAAAGAACTGCTCGAAACCACCGTGAAGTCCTATCAGGATTACCTCAAGCTTACCCAAGACCGGTTTAATAGCGGCGTGGCGTCGGGCTCGGACGTGGCTCAGGCGCAGACCCAACTGCAAACCGCGCGGGCTCAGTTGATCGATTATGATGTGGCGCGCGCACAGTACGAGCACGCCATTGCCGTCCTGGCCGGCAAGCCCCCTGCCGACCTCTCCATCTCTTACAGTTCTATCAAAATCATACCGCCACCTGTTCCGGCAGGAGTTCCTTCCACACTTCTGGAGCGCCGGCCTGACATCGCCGGCGCCGAACGGCAAATGGCCCAGGCCAACGAGCAGATCGGCATCGCCAAAGCGGCCTATTACCCCACCCTTTCCCTCGCTCCCAACACCGGGGTAGGTTTTGGAAGCACGTCCTTCTTACATTGGCTTTCCTGGCCAGGCCGGCTTTGGTCCGTGGGGCCGGAGTTGGCGGAGACCCTCTACGATGCCGGTCGACGCCGCGCGACGTTGAACCAGTCAATAGCAGCGTATGACGCCACGGTGGCGAGTTATCGCCAAACCGTTCTCACCGCCTTCCAGCAAGTCGAAGACAACCTGGCGGCGCTGCGCGTGCTCGAGAACGAAGCGCAAGCCGAGGACGCTGCCGTAAAAGCCGCCCAAAATTCCCTCGATATATCTACCTATCAGTACAAGGCCGGAACGGTCAATTACCTCACGGTAATCACAGAACAGGCTATTCTCCTTCAGGATCAGGAGCAGGCGGTGAGCATTCTGACTCGCCGTATGAGCGCCAGCGTGCTCCTCATCGAAGCGCTGGGCGGGGGATGGGACACTTCAATTCTGCCCACCTCGCACCAAGTGGCACAAGGTAAGTAGGAAGGGCGCGCCTACATAAAGACCACCGACTGGATACCGTAAACCTCGAACCGCTTCCGGCAGCGGGGATTCTTGCATTGAACGACATCGTCTCGCCGGATCATGTAGTCCCTGGATTTGGCGAAACGCGCTCGGTCTCGTTCATCGGCGTGACCCGGAAGCCTTTTCTTTTTGGTTCGCACCAACCAGCGAATCTCGTACGCCTCCGTCTGGTGACAATGCAGGCAGGAGAGGGTGGCGGGCTTTAGACTCTCGTTTTCATCGAAAAATTCGCGCTCATCCATAGCTTTCCCATTTTAACTGGTTTCCGGCTGTAACTCCAGACTCATTTAAATGCAGCCGTTAACCGCAGGCTCGCCGTGACAACATCAAGCTGAGGTACGATTGATTTAAGTAGTGTTTTCGTTCTTCGAACAGAAGTATAATGCGCTGGGGGCAAGAAACTAATTCAGTTTCTAAGGTCTTGCTATATTCCGGAGGACCAGTCATTATGTCCCACACAATTGGGGAACAAGAGCTCGCCGATTACCTCTTTGATCGCATTATTGTGAACTGCCCAACCTGCCTGGATAACAAGTGCTTGCGCGTAGCGTGCCTGAAAGTTGCAGAGGAGTTACTCGAGGACGCTGATATATTCTACAAGCTGGCGCCTGTCTCCGACGGCGGAGCTTAACGACAGGACTGGAAATAGGGAACAGGGAATAGTGCTAGTAATTCCGGCTGTTCCCTGTGATCTGTTCCCTGTTCCCTCCAAGGAACTTTGGACCCAACCACGCCAAGGCCACGGCATCGATCAGTCCGTGGGCGAGCATGGAAGGATAGAGACTCCCGAAATGAATGACGGGATAGGCAAGCAAAGCCCCTAGCAAAGAGGCTCGCACGATCCCGCTCCAACCTTGATAAACATGCGCCAATCCAAACGCCAGCGATGAAACAGCGCACGCCCAGGCGCCGGTAGGCAGCCATTGACTGATTTGAGCGAGAAGCAAGCCGCGATACAAGAACTCCTCGCAGAGAGCGGCCGTGGGAACCAGCAGAAACAGCGACCAGGCTTTTTCCTGGCGCGTCCTGGGAATCAAGAGGTAAGTCAACTCGCTTTCTGCCGGCCACCACCCATGGCGTTCCAGGATTAGGCTTAGGAGAATGGCGGCCACGGACAGCGCAACCAAGGCGCTTGCCCAGATGAGAGCAGTGCCGGGTGCGAGCCTTCTGAAGCCTACGGAAAGAGCACTCAGGGAGCCGAGAAAACAGACAACCACGCCGACGACCGCCAGGGCCCACTGCGAAATCGCTGCGGAGACATAAAGTTCGAGCCGTCGCATTTGACGAAGCCGGCCATCGCGAACTGTGGATAGGGAAAGGACCGGGACTCCAACAACTAAGTGGAGCACGAAGAGGGCCGAGACTATCCTCGCAGCCATTTGCCCACCGAAACGAGTGTGGATTGCCGACCGATCGCGAGTGCGGGTGGTCACGTCTCCCGGTTCTTAGGACCACGCAAGAGGTACGCTCCCAGCACCGCTCGGCAACGGTCACGATACACTTCCACTGGCACGTCCTCAGGGCCCAACAGCCATTGCAGACAATAACCGTCGACGAGGGCGCGGATGGTGGAAGCAGCCTCCAGAGGACTTACCCGGCGGAACTGCTGTTCACTGATTCCGTCTTCCACGATTTTCCGATCTCGCTGCCGACACCTGTCGAAGAACTCCGAAAAGAGCTTACGAAATCGTGAGTAGCGCGCCCCGCGGCTGACAAAATCGAAAAAGACCAGGTAAAGCTTGCGATTGACCTCGGTACTATGAAACAAGACTTCCAGTTCCGCTCCCAACCGGGCGCGCGCCGGCTCCTGAGAATGCACAACCTCGTCCAGGCTGCGGTTCAATTGGCGCAGAAGCCACTCCAGAACGCCGAAGAGGAGGTCTTCCTTGGTCCGGAAGTAATAGAGCGCCCCGCCCTTACTCGATTCCGCCCTGGCTACGACGGAATCCAGCGTGGCCGCCTCGATGCCACGTTCCAGGACTTCTGCGTACCCTGCGCGCTGGAGGGCTTCTCGTCGTCGACCGATGAGTTCGGGATTGACTCGGCGTGGACTCATTCAGTTGCTTTCGCGGGAAGGACCTGAATCCCCCCACCCCCAACCCCCCTTCACCTGAGGAGGGGAGTCTGAATTCCCCTCCTTCGGTAAGGAGGGGCTAGGGGTGGTTGGAGCAAGAGCGATTCCCCTAGCGTTGCGCCGCAATGCCACAAGCGCTTGAGGCACTATCGCCAGAATGATAGCATGAGTTGAGACAGGGGCATGCGATGAACACAGGAATGCAGAACCTTGTAGGGCTTGATCGCCAGGAGTTGGAGCGGCTGGCACAGTCCCTGGGGAAGGCGCCGTATCGCGGCCGCCAACTCTATCACGCCATTTACCGCCGCCGCGCAACGGCCATCGCCGGCTTGACGGACCTCGATAGGGATTTCAAAGGGGCGCTCTCAGCTCAGTACGATGTCGACTACCCGCGCGTCCAGGACGCGTTCGCCTCGACGGACGGCTCCGCCCGGTACCTGCTCCGTCTTCAAGACAACACGCTGATCGAGACCGTCTATATGCCGGAAGACTCGCGGACGACGCTTTGCCTTTCCAGTCAGGCGGGCTGCGCCGTAGATTGCCGCTTTTGCTTCACCGCGCTCTTGGGGCTGCAGCGAAACCTCTCGGCGGGAGAAATGCTTGGCCAGGTAATGGCGGTAACTAATGCGCGCGAGATCCTCCCTCGCACTCGGCTGAATCTAGTCTTCATGGGAATGGGTGAGCCGCTCCTGAACCTCGCCCAGGTGATGAAAGCCGTCCATATACTCGCCGATCCGCAAGCTTTTGGCATTCCGCTGCGTCGCATCACAGTTTCCACCTCGGGTATTGTCCCGCGCATCAACGAGATGGCGCGTGACGCGGGGCGTCCGAAACTGGCCGTCTCGTTGAATGCTTCGACCGAAGAACAGCGAACGGAGCTGATGCCGATCAACCGGAAGTATCCGCTGCACGACCTCCTGCACGCCTGCCGCACCTACCCGCTGCGCCCTCGCGAACTGCTGACCTTCGAGTATGTTCTTCTCGACGGCTTCAACGATGCGGACGCCGATGCCCAGCGTGTGGGAAAACTTCTTGGCGGAATCCGCGCCAAAGTCAACCTCATCCCCTACAACTCCGGTTCCGAGCTTCCCTATCGTGCCTCTCCCATGGAGAGAGTTTTGGCCTTCCAACAGGTTCTGGCGGAATGCAGGATTCCAGCCTACATCCGTATTTCACGAGGACAGGATATTGGCGCCGCCTGCGGCCAGCTCCGTTTGAAAGGAATGGGGAACGGCGACACCACCCGCCAGCCTCCTTCTCAACGAGGAGGGGAGTTGGCTCCGCTCCTTGATAAGGAGGGGTAGGGTGGTTCACCCGAGGCTAGCGGGTTGCAGGTCGAATTCCGATAACCGCTGCCATGCGTCCCGTGCCGCTTCCGTCGCGCCGGTAGGAGTAAAAGAGGTCCGGGTGGCAAGCGGTGCAAAAATCGACTGCGGCGACGTGGCGAGGCGCGATCCCCGCGCCATGGAGTTGATCTCTTGCCACCGCAATCAGGTCAAGATGCGCTGAGGGTCTGGGATCGGCGCTGTGTCCAGGCGCCTGCATATTCGGGAATGAGAGAACGTAGCGCTCGGGCCGGGACGCCAGGCGTCCAGGCGGCTTGCGGAAGAACTCATCCGCTTTTGGGAAGCACCCTCGAAAGGCTTCCTCCACATCTTCTCCCACCTCGTAACAACAGGCGCGGATGGAAGGACCCAGCACGGCGAGCAAGCTCGAGGGCGAGGAACCGTGCACGCGGCGCATCTCCCCCACGGTTTTTTCGATGATGCGCCCTAGTGCGCCGCGCCACCCGGCATGAACTGCTGCCACCGCCCGATGTTTTGGATCTGCCAGGAGCACGGGTAGGCAGTCTGCCGTTCGCACCGACAGGAGGATGCCGGCTTGATCAGTCAGCAACGCATCGCCTTCGGGCTGAGCACGGCCGGATTGACTGGCGGACGGGCTCCCGGCAAGGCGGTACTCAAGTTCGCGGCCCCTGGCGTGACCAACTTGATAAATGACCGTGGAATGGACTTGCCGTGCCGACGCAAGCGCAAAGTGTTCCGCGCCAAGCTGCCGAAAGAAAAGCTCCCGGTTCTTCCGCACTCCGAGCTGCGGCTCGCCGTTCGTGAGTCCCAAATTGAGGCCGGCTGAGGGTCCGCGGCTCACCCCGCCACGCCGAGTACTAAAGGCATGGACCAGCCAGGGATTGCGGGTGAGTAGTGGGTGTTCAACCCATGCAAGCCCGCCGCGTGAAACGAGATGTGAAGAAGAGTGAGCCAAGAGTCGAATATAGCATACGCCGGCCGCTTTCCTGAGCCCGCCGGCGCGGGTTATTCAACGACGTTCCACGCGCACGGATGCCAGTTGAACCTGGCGGGCCACTCTGGTATTCTGACTTAGGTTTAACAGGGCCGTTCAACCAATAACGCAAACTACGTCTTTGACCGGGGCCTGTAAAGTCCCTTTTCTACAGAAGAGGGACGAAAGATATTTGAGGGAAAACAGTCTCGCTCTGCGATCGTTCATTGACGCACTGCAACCATGAAGCGAAACTGAGACATCCAACTTAGTGGGAAAGGAGCACGATGTTATCGGATCGCCTGGTGCGTATGATCGAACACCACGCAGATGAGCTGACCCGCGCTTTGGTTGAAGACCTTCAGTCCAACCCGCGTACCGTCTCTTACCACAGATTCCCTCGGGAAGCGATTCAATTTCGCACCTACAACGTGTACAAGGACCTCGGTTTGTGGCTGAATAGCAAGGCCGAAGAGGACATTGAAGCGAGATATACCGAGTTGGGGCAGCAACGCCAGACTGAGGGAGTGCCTCTCAGCGAAGTTGTCTACGCCCTCACCTTGACGAAGTATCATTTACGAGACTATATTCGAGTCGCCGGTTTGGTTGATTCTGCCATCGATCTATATCAGGCGTTGGACCTCCAGCGCCTTTTAGGCCAATTCTTCGATAAGGCAGTCTACTACACGGTCCGGGCCTACGAGCGCGCAGCGAGTTTTCAGACAACAGCCAGCGCTACGCAATAAACGCTCTGGACTTCGAGTCAGCCCCGGCTCGTGGAACATGATCGTCGGCACTGGTGTTGACATTATGGAGACTTCTCGCGTCGAAGAAGCCCTCCAGAAGCACGGCGAACGCTTTGTGAACCGCGTATGCACGCCTGCGGAGATTGCGTACTGCAAAAGGTTCAAGAACTCGGCGGAGCGGTTCGCAGCGCGCTTTGCGGCCAAGGAAGCGGCTTTTAAGGCCTTGGGGACGGGCTGGAGCCACGGCGTTCGGTGGGTCGATGTGGAGATAACCCACGCCCCAAGCGGCAAGCCGGAGTTGAGCCTGAAAGGCCAAGCGGAGGAAATTGCGCGTCAATTGGGAGTTGTCCGGACCGCCGTCTCGATTTCGCACGCCGGGCGATTCGTGGTTGCTCAGGTCATATTTGAATCCGATGGCTAGCTTTCCTCAAAAAGCGCGCCGCTGCTGTCTGGGCCTAGGCATCGTGTGGTTGTGCGTATTAAGGTTGTTGCCCACGCCTGCCGAGGCGGTTGGAGAAGACCAACACCTACCGGAACTGGGCGCCAAAGAAGCTTCCCGTCTGCTCGTGTTCCAAATTCCTCCTGAGTACCCCGTCCTGGCTAAAGTGAATTACATTCAAGGCCGAATTCGCGTGCGGCTCACGGTCGACACCGAAGGCAAAGTTGTGAACGTGCACGTGCTGAGCGGCAATCCGCTTTTGGCTGCTGCTGCCCTCAATTCTGTTGCCGCTTGGCGATACCGTCCGTATGTGGCAAAGGGCGGGAACGCCCCTACCGCTTTCGAGACCAAGCTGGAGGTGAATTTCACGCTCCGCACGAACCGAATGGACCTCATGCCCACGCAAGCTGAATCGGATTTCGGCCGTCAAGTGAAGCCTCCTGAGGTCTTGAAAGGGTCAGGGACAAGCGCCACGACTAATGCTTCGGTTCGGCTGCGCTTGCTGGTGGGCGCCGACGGCAAAGTTATCGATTCAGAGATTCTGAGGGGCATACCCTCTCTGTTGGAAAAGGCGACGAGGGTCATCACACGATGGTCGTTCCGGCCGGCAAGATGGGGGACGCTCGCGGTGCCGTGGTACCTTGACGTTGACGTCCCCGTCGAGCACGCTAATGTCCAGGCCGGTGTTGGGTTGCCACAGGAAGCTCGGAGGGCCGTGCCAGAATGACTGAATACCCGGAAGAATCCCGTTGGTGGCAGGGTCAGCCTTGCGCCGCGCCGGGTGGAGCCGCCGCTGCCGTGTAGAACTTAACCGGCCTTGGCGCCCTAGAAGTTCTTCCCCAAAAGGTAATCCGGCGCTAAAATCAGTAAGTAAGCCGAAGGTGGACCGCCAGCCGGGCGTTTAGCGCCGGTGGAGCGAGCGTTTAATGATATTCGATTGGGCAAAACGGACTTGGAAAATCTGGCCGATGGTCTTCGTCTTCCTGATCCCGCGCGGCGCGGCGTATGGAACCGAGCAGGCCAAGGAAGCCATTTTTCAATACGCGGGCGGAAGTGAGAAAATCGAAATCGATTGTGCCGGGAAGTTGGAAGTCTCCGAGAGCGGCCTGGTGTTCAAATGTCCGGGGGCGTCAGTGGATATGCCGTTTTCGACGATTACTCTTATGCAGTTCCGCCCC